>VOFK01001795.1_pt1 | contig 14551 bp, 22 predicted proteins | sample 5384121 | NCBI WGS metagenome assembly VOFK01 (sample SAMN12384730, study PRJNA508395) | human gut metagenome | isolation source: healthy gut J | host: Homo sapiens | reverse complement strand
TACCAGTGTCAGACAAATCTCGGTACAGGTATGAGATGCTGACAGCAGGCTGCCCGGCAAGATGCTGATGAACGCCATAAGCGGAAACGGACCGCACAAGAGCAAGATGGATAACATTACCATATCGGTGAACGTCGATAAGGAAACGCACATCCCGACGAGCATCAGCGCCGATCTCGCGCCGCTGCTGAAGTACCTCATAGCTGAGTCGGGCTTCGGCTTCTACCCTGATCTGAAGATAGACAGCATCCCGACCGAGCTCACAGTGACGGGCGTGAACGACGTCAAGTCGATCACGCTGCCGGACATGACGCTGAACGGCGCTGCGGTGACGCTGCCTGCGGCGGAGACCGATAGACCGGTTGTAGTTGAGACACCTGCAGCGACGGACGGAACGGAAGAAAAGGCAGAATAATATTTGCAGGTTGATCCCACCGGGCTTGCCCGGTGGGATTCTCCGTGGGATTCTTAATAAATCTTAACTGGTGTGCATACCAAAAATGCATTGACAAAAAGCCGCGTCATAACATATACTGGTTGTGTAAAAACCGCACGGACATATGAATGCGTTCGGCGGACAAATTATATTGATCGGGAGGTCATGCTTATGAAGAAACCACTGCGCTATATGCTCTCCGTGATGCTGATGCTTGCGCTGATGCTCTCCATGGGGACGGCGGCATTTGCCGACAAGACGGACAGCGAGCTGCCTGTCGAATACGTCACCTACGGTGTCGGGCTCCCCGATGCGCCGGGAGTTGACAGGCACGAACTCGGCGATGACGACATCACGATAGACGGCGTGAGCTGGAGGACAAAGACGTCGGAGGATAAGCTCTATGTCTACGTTCTTGACCTTGCCGCGGCGAAGCTGCTGCGCAGCTGTGCGGACGGAGGCCAAGGAGCTTGGGCTGGACTATGCAAAGCTTTATATTGAAAACGGCCTGATACAGGTCAGGGAGGATGTTCCGTCTGCGGAGGCGGAGGAGCTGCGCGCAGGGCTCGATGAGCTCACCCGCGCGGCGGTAATAGGTCTCGTCGCGGGCGACAGGTTCGATGTCGGCAACGGCGGGGACGTGAAGCTCTAGGTCGTGGTCACGGGCTTCGTGACCGGCGGCGGAGAAGCCGCCGAGCCGGGAACTGAAGAGAACGGGCTTGATGTCAAGGGCATCGGCGTTCCGTTTGATAAAAATAACGGGTATGATACCAGCGGAGTGACTGGAGAGAATTACGCCGGAGTTACGAAAACAACTATCTATATCATGTATGGCGGAGTAACCTGGTACGGTGACAGCGGACCCGAATGCTGTAGCCTTGATGAGGAGCTGCCCCCACCGGAGGAAATGCCCAATTACAGTGAGCGCGGCGGATTTGCAGGCGTTGCAAAGGCAAAGGACGATACGAATAACTATTATATTAAAATCGTTGGACTCAGCGGCGAAGCGGAGTTCATCCCCGTAGACGATCTTGCAAGCCTGGGCGATGATCCGGACGCGATCTGGGATGCCCGAGTCGCGGATATTGGGCAGAGATATGGAAGACCATGGGAAACTTGCCGACAGCGTCATTATCGCGACCGATCTGGAAGGCAATAATATTGTTATGACCATAAAGCTCAAGACGGTACCGCAAAGCTGGAGGAGGTCATCAGCGAGGATGGGACTGAAAGCAAGACGCCCGACGGCTATAATGATCCGAAAAAGGTAAACCGCGATCTGCAGTATGCCCCGGAGGATATAGTCGAGGCGGACAGAACCGGGGAGAGTACCGCGGACGTGACGGTAAGAGACACTGTAATTGCACCGGATCCGAACGCTCCCGTGATCTCATGAGACACAAATGCACGGCGTAAAACCGCCGTGCATTTTTTGGTTTAAAAGTTGACAGAGCAGGCGTACGTGTATATAATCAAGCTGCGCCGCATCCGCCTTGAGCGGAGCGACAGCAGGAAGGAATTTAATATGAGTAACGCAACACCCCGCAAAGGGCTCCGGAGACAAACCGGTCTTGCCCTGTTCGCATCCATCATCGTCGTACTGCAGGTTCTCAGCAACTTTGTGCGCTTCGGCCCGTTCCCGATAACGCTGGCTCTCGCGCCGATCATCATTGGAGCTGCGGTGTACGGAAGCTCTGCCGGAGCATTGCTCGGCGGAGTATTCGAACAGTAGTGCTCCTGACCGGCATTGCCGGGTGGGACGGCGGCGTAGTCATGCTGCTGATGGGCATCAACCCCATTGCCTGCATCATCATCTGCATCGGCAAGGGCGCAGCGGCAGGCTGGATATCCGGCCTTGTGTACAGGCTGCTTGCAAAGAAAAGCGAGCTTGCGGGCGTTGTTACCGCGGGCGTCGTCTGCCCGATAGTGAACACCGGGATACTGGTGATCGGCCTGCTCCTGTTCTTCAATTCCACGATCCAGAGCTGGGCGGGAGGCCAGAATATGCTGTACTATGTCATCTTCGGACTGATGGGCATAAACTTCGTGGTCGAGCTGCTTGTAAACCTCGTCCTCTCGTCGGGCATCACTTCCGTTATCAAATACGCAGGGAAGGGCAGGAACTGAACATGATCCTCGCAATTGACGTCGGCAACACCAATATCGTCCTCGGCATGATAGAGAACGGGGAGATCCAGAACGTCGTGCGCATCCATACGGATCTGCGCGAGACGGGGAACGGAGTACGCGCTCAAGCTGCGCCAAGTTGCGGATTTCTATCGCATATCGACCTTATGGGGCTCGAGGGGGGCTATCATTTCCTCGGTCGTGCCTCCGGTCACGGAGTCGCTGCGGCTCGCGGTGGAGAGCCTTATCGGCAAAAAGCCGCTGATCGTCGCGCCGGGAATGAAGACCGGCATGAACGTCAGGATAGACGACCCGTCGACCATGGCGGGCGACCTCGTTGTCCGGCAGCGTCGCCGCGGATTGCTACGGCGCGCCGCTCATCAGTCATAGACATGGGCACCGCGACGACGATGGTGCTTATCGATAACGAAGGCAGCTACCGCGGCGGCGCGATAATTCCGGGCATAAAGCTTTCCTACGGCGCGCTCTCCTCAGGGACAAGTCTGCTGCCGGATATCGCTATCCTCCCGCCGAAGAAGGTCATCGCCACCAACACTGTTGATTCCATGCGCAGCGGCGCGGTCTACGGTACGGCCGCGATGGCTTGCGGCATGATCGACCGAGATGGAGAAAGGAGATGAGGCTATCCCTGCACGGTCGTTGCGACCGGCGGCCTGGCGAGGACTGTCGTGCAGAATTGCAGCCGTGACATCATTTACGATGCAGACCTGCTGCTCAAGGGGCTGTGGGTCTAGCGCTGACAACCGAAATCGTAAAACAGAATAAATAACAAATCCGCATCCCGTGAAATGGGATGCGGGCTTTGCTGCGGCTGGATCGAAAGCACAAAAAAATATTAATTTTTTGATTGTTGAATAATTGACAAACGCGCATAAGCCTGCTATAATCCACCATGATATACGAGATGAGATTTTCGTATATAAGCTACTCAAAAAATATGGAGGCAAATATGAAAAAGATTCTTGCACTTGTTCTTGCACTTTGCATGATTTTCGCGCTGGCTGCCTGCGGTCAGTCCGCTGCGCCCGCGGCGACCGAGACTCCCGCAGCCGATGCGGCGACCGAGGCTCCCGCTGCCGATGCAGCTACCGAAGCTCCCGCTGCCGGCGGTGAGTACACTCTCGGCATGGGCGTTTCCCTCAATACGGATTCTTCCAAGTCCGGCAATGCCCAGGTCGACGCTACTGTCGCCGCCGTCGTTCTCGATGCCGAGGGCAAGATAGTTTCCTGCCGTATCGACTGCGCGCAGAGCAAGATGGATATCTCCGAAGGCACTGTCGACACCGCGGCTGAGTTCAAGACCAAGATGGAGCTCGGCGATGATTACGGCATGGTGCCTACGGCAACGCGATAGCCGAGTGGGACGACCAGGCAAAGGCGATTGAAGAGTACGTTGTCGGCAAGACCGCTGAAGAAGTCGCTGCTATCGAGACCGTCCAGAACGACCACGGCTGCGCCGTCGCTGCTGACGAGACCCTTTACGCTTCCTGCACCATGCAGATCACTGACTTCATCGATGCCATTGTCAAGGCCTGCGGCGATGTCAACACTATGAGCTTCACCTCTGACGGCACTTTCACTCTCGGCCTTGCTGCAAAGACCAGCGCTGCCGAGTCCACCGATCCCACTTCTGACGCTGACGGCGTCGTCAAGATGTACACCGAGTTTGGCGCAGCCGTTGTCGGTGCTGACGGAAAAAGATCCTTGCTGCTGTCAACGATGCAACCCAGCCCAACATCAGCTTCGATGAGGACGGCGAGATCACCGAGACCTCTTTCCAAGGGGCACCAAGATGGAGCTTGGCGATGATTACGGCATGGTCGCCTACGGCAACGCGATAGCCGAGTGGGACGCTCAGTCCAAGGCTTTCTCCGAGTACGTCGTCGGCAAGACCGCAGCTGAGGTCGCCGCTATCGAGACCACCGAGAACGACCACGGCTACTCCGTCGCAGCGGACGAGACTCTTCTCGCTTCCTGCACCATTCAGATCACCGGCATGATGGCTGTCATCGCTCAGGCTGCTGAATACGCAAGATAAACAAATTTAAAAATCGCACTGGAGATGTGTCAATGAAAAGAATAGCGGCATGGTTCATGTCAGCGCTCCTGCTGACATTATCCCTGACCGGATGCTCCGCCGGTAAGACCGAAGCGGAGAACCGGGGAAAGTCCTACTTCACTTACTTTGACACAGTCTCCTTCGTGTACAGCTATGCAGGAGACTCGGCAGAGCAGTTTGACAGACGCTCTGCCGGGGCTTCTGGCATTTTGGGGGAATATCACCGGCTCTTTGATATATACCATGGTATTCCGGGGGAGAATAATCTGTGTACGCTCAACCGGAACGCGGGCGGAGAGAAGCATCGAGGTCGACCGTAAGCTCATTGACTTTCTCGTTTATGCGAAGGAGCTGTATGAAACGACCGACGGCAAGATGAACGTTATGATGGGCTCAGTGCTCAGCATCTGGCATGACCTGCGCACTGCCGCCGGGGACGATCCTGCATCTGCCCGCATCCCCACGGATGAAGAGCTGCAAACGGCCGGCGAACATACGGACATCTCCTCTCTTGAGATAGACGAAGAAAACTGCACCGTGCGCATAAGCGACCCGGATGCGTCTATTGACGTCGGCGCGCTCGGCAAGGGCTACGCGACCGAGATGGCCGCGCGGTGGTTAGAGGCTGACGGAGCCTTAGGGTACGTGCTCAATGTCGGCGGCAATATCCGCATCGTCGGCACAAAGCCCGACGGCAGCGGCTGGGTCACCGGTGTGAAGGACCCGGCAAATACCGAGCAGTTTGCCGTCAAGCTCATGCTCGCGGATACGTCCTGCGTCACCTCCGGCTCGTATGAGCGCTACTATACCGTTGACGGCGTGCGCTATCACCATATAATCGATGAGGCCACGCTCTTCCCTGCGGACTATTACAGCTCTCTTACGGTCGTCATCAAGGACAGCGCGCTTGCCGACGCGCTCTCCACGGCGCTTTTCTGCATGCCCTATGAGGACGGCGCCGCTTTGGCTGAAAGTCTCGGCGCAGAGGTTTTGTGGATATTCCCGGACGGTGAGATCAGGTATACCCCCGGGATGGAAAAACTAATAGCGAATTGAAGGATAACAGGAGGCAAGAGGCTTATGAGCTTCGGAAAAAACATTTCTACCCTTAAGCTGCCCCACCATAAGCAGACCTCAGGCATGGCGTCAGAGCCGATAATGCCGAGCGCCGAGGTGCTGCTTCCAATGAACATGCACTCCGGTCAGGCGGCCGTGCCGGTCGTTGAGGTCGGGCAGCATGTATACCGCGGCCAGCTTATCGCGCGCGAGGAGGGAAAGAACTCTTCCCCCGTTCACGCAAGCGTTTCCGGCACTGTCAAGGCCATTGAGCCGTATGGCCGCACTCGATCCGCATTGAGAGCGACGGCAGGATGGAAGCCGACCCCGAGCTGAAGGCCCGCATGATCTTGACAGCTTTCTGCAGGCCGTGCGCGAGAGCGGCATCGTCGGTCTCGGCGGCGCGGCGTTCCCCGTCTGGGCAAAGCTTGACGCAGTCCGCCGCAACAAGATCAAGACCGTGCTGATAAACGGCGCGGAGTGCGAGCCCTATATCACAAGCGACGACCGCACCATGGTCGAGCACAGTGAGCTTATAAAGCAGGGCGTAGCGCTTCTCAAGCAGTACCTTGGCAGCGAGGAGTTCATCATCGGCATTGAGAAGAACAAGCCCGCCGCGATCGCGGAGCTTGAGTGCACCTTTGCCGACGACCCCGCCGTCACTGTGGAAAGCCTCAAGAGCGTGTACCCGCAGGGCGCAAAGCAGGTGCTGCTCTATAACGCCACCGGAAAGGTCGTCGGCCCCGGCCAGCGTCTCGCGTCCCTCGGCGTTATCATTATAAACGTCACCTCTCTCACCAAGGTTGCCCAGTACATGAACGACGGCATGCCCCTTGTCGAGAAGACCGTCACGGTCGACGGCTCCGCCGTCAAGGAAGAACCTCATCGTCCCCATCGGCACACCCGTTGGCTACGTTATCGAGCAGGCCGGCGGCTTCAAGTGCGAGCCGGGCAAGGTCATCCTCGGCGGCCCGATGATGGGCAAATGCGTCTCCGATCTTAACGCTCCCGTCATTAAGGCCACGAACGCCGTTCTTGCTTTCGATAAGAAGGACTCCGCCGCGCTTGAGCCTACTCCGTGCATCCACTGCGGCCGCTGCGTGTCGAACTGCCCTCTCGCCCTCAACCCGACGGCGTTTGCCAAGGCTATTGAGATCGAGGACGAGGCGGAGCGCTACGCAGTCCTGACCAAAGAGCAGGTATCTCTCTGCATGTCCTGCGGCTGCTGCTCCTATGTCTGCCCCGCGCACCGTCCGCTCGTTGACTATAACAGCGAAGCTAAGAGCTTCGTCAGAAAATACAAGGCCGCTCTGGCCGAAAAAGAAGGGGGAAAGTGATATGGATAAGCTGATCGTATCGAACGCCCCGCATATTCATACCTCGGATTCCAGCCGCCGCGTGATGCTCGATGTCGTCATCGCGCTGCTCCCGGCCTCCGTCGCCGCCGTCGTGATCTTCGGCACCGGCGCGCTTAAGGTCATCGCCGCCTGCGTCATCGGTGCTGTCGTTTCCGAAGCGCTGTTCGATCTTGCGACACACAGAAAGCAGACCGTGGGCGACTTCAGCGCCGTCGTCACCGGGCTTCTGCTTGGGCTGAACCTCAGCTCGAGCGTCCCCGTCTGGCAGTGCGTTGTTGGCTCCGCCTTCGCGATAATCATCGTCAAGTGCCTCTTCGGCGGGCTTGGGCACAACTTCGCAAACCCCGCCATCAGCGGCCGTGTGTTCATGCTGCTTGCCTTCTCCGAAGTCGCAGGCGGCGCTATGCCGGCTGTTGTGGAGCTTGAGGCCTCCGCTACCCCGCTGGAGCTCATCTCTGCCGGTTCCGAGCAGCTCCCCTCGCTGATGGATATGTTCCTCGGCCTGCGGCGGCGCTGTCGGTGAGAGCTGCATCCTCGCCCTGCTCATCGGCTACGCGTATCTCTGCGCGCGCCGTGTCATCAAGTGGTACGTTCCCGCCGCCTTTGTCGGCACGGTGTTCGTCCTCTCCCTTGTCTCCGCCGGAAGCTTCGTCACCGCGCTTTATTCCGTCATGGCAGGCGGCGTGTTCCTCGGCGCGATCTTCATGGCGACCGACTATGTCACCACTCCCATCAATAACACCGGCAGAGTCGTGTTCGCGGTCGGCTGCGGCGTGATAACCTTTGTCATCCGCGAGTTCTGCGCCTACCCCGAGGGCGTGTCCTTCTCCATCCTCGCCATGAACATACTCACCCCGTATATCGAGAAATGGACGGCCAAGAAGCCGCTTGGAGGTGTCTGATATGAAAAATACCGTAAAGTCAGTCATTGTCCTTGTGCTCATTTTCGCAGTTATGATGCTCGGCATCACCGGCGTCAATGCCTATACCGCGCCCATCATCGCGGCAAACGGCTCCGCCGCGGTCTATGAACCGCTGCTTGAGGTCATGCCCGACGCGCAGGATTTCGAGCCGCTCTATGACGCGGCCGATCCCGCGGCTTCTACCCTTACCGACGTGCCCGAAACCGTTCAGGGGCTGTACCGTGAGACCTCCGGTCTCGGCTATGTTATCCGCCTGTCCACCACCAAGGGCTATACCGGCGAGCCGATAGAGCTCACAATGGCGGTCGACAGCGAGGGCAAAATTTCCGGCATCAAGCTCAACGCCTTCCCTGACAGCAAGCACTTCGGCGAGGACTATCCCGACAGCTATCTCGGTCAGGACTCCGCGCTCGGCGGCGTGAGCCTTGTCGCCGGCGTCACTTATTCCTCCAAGGCCTTCAAGGAGGCCGTCGAGGACGGCTTCGCCGTGCTCACCGCAAACTCCCTCGTCTCCGCAGGTGTCAAGAGCGACAGCCAGATCCTGCTTGAGCTGCTGCCCAGCCTCTTCCCCGGCATGGCGAATACCGAGGGCGTCGCCCAGTACACCGAGCGTGAGCTCTCAGGCGGCAGCATCACCATGGCGCTTGATTCCGCAAACGGCGTCGGCGCGGCCTACATCGCCGCGGTTGGCGAGAACAGCTATCTTGTGCTCGTGAACGATTCTCTCTCAGCCCGCGCCTATGATGTAAACGGCGCGGACGTCACCGAGAGTGTCGACGCGGCAATACTTGAGGAAGCCGCCACTGACGCCGCGGCGAATATCGAGGACAGCTCCGCTAAGGAGATCAAGAAGCTCTCGAAGCTCGCCGGTGACGGCGCCGAATGCACGCCCATCGCACTCGACGGACTCTACGGCACGGTTTCCCATGCTTACAGCATAAGCGTCGGTGGCAGCACCTATTACGGCTTTGCCGCGCGCCCCCTCGGCTATGGCAACATGCCGATGCTTCTCTACTATGTGCTCGATGAGAGCGGCGCTATCGTCTCCATGACGGCGGATGAATTCATCCTCATGGGCGATTACTTCAATGCCTATGAGCTGAACGAATCCGATTACAAGGCCGGCTTTGCCGGGATCACCGGAGATAGCTGGAACGGCGATCAGGCTTTGATATCCGGCGCAACGATCTCCTCTGAGGCTGTCTCCGCCGCCACCGCGGATGTGTTCCTGGCCTTTGGCGCGATCGATCAAAACGGAGGTGAAGGCTGATGAACGAAAATAAGCTTCGCGCAGCCATTGCGCAAAATCCCGTGCTTGTCCTGCTCCTCGGCGCATGCCCGGCGCTTGCGGCGACTACCGCCGTGCTCCCGGCTCTCACGCTGGGCGTCACCGCGCTTGCGGTCATGCTGCTCGCGTCCCTTTTCTCCTCGCTTATCAAGAAGCTCCTTCCCGAGAACATGCTGTTCATCGCCCAGTTCATGCTGGTCGCGGGCTTTGCGAGCATGGCGCAGCTTCTTCTGAACGCGTGGCTGCCCAAGGTCTATAACATGCTCGGCGTCTATGCCGCGCTCCTCGCCGTTGATGCGCTCATTTTCTCCGAGTCCGAGCGCGCGGCGCAGCAGAGCGTTGGCGCGGCACTCAAGGATAGCTTCCTTACCGGCCTCGGCTTCATCGCGGCGCTCTTTGTCACCGCCGCGATAAGAGAGATCTTCGGCGCGGGCAGCTTTGCCGGGATCACGCTTGACTTCTTCAAGGCGCACGGCGTCTCCCTGCTCACAAGTCCCGCCGGCGGCTTCATCGTGCTCGCGATCGTCATGGCCGTTGTCAGCGCCGTCAGCAAGAAGAGCACTGCCGCTCTCGGCGGCACTGCGGACGCGATCATTTCGGCCTGTGCCGAAAAGAAGGAGGCGTAAACGATGGACTTCAAAACCTTTCTGCTTATCATAATCGGCAGCGCGCTTGCTGAATAATGTCGTTCTGGAGCAGTTCTTCGGCGTCACCCCAGCGCTTGGCGCGAAGGGCAGCGCAAAGGCGCTGCAAAGTACGGCCTTGCCGTCGCGGCGGTCACGCTCGTCGCAGCGCTCTGCACTGCCGGTATCAGCATCGGTGTGTATTCGACCTTTGTCGCTGCTCTCTGGGTGCTGATCGCGGCCTCCGTCATCGGCCACTTCTTCACCGATAAGTACCTGCTCATCGCGCTCAACGGCGTCGTTTTCGGTCACCTGCGCAAACGCCGCCGGCAGCGGCCTTGCCAAGCCTCGGCTTCCGCGCTGGGCGCAGGGGCTTGGCTTCACCGTTGCCCTGCTGCTCTTTGCTGGGGTGGAGACAAGATCGATGACAAGTATGTCCCCGCGGCCTTTCGCGGCTTCCCCGTGCGGCTCCTCGCCGCCGGCATCCTTTCGATGGCCGTCGTCGCGTTCAAGTAAACCGCACTTGTAAACTGAAAACAGACCTGCTTCCATAACGGAGGCAGGTCTGTTTTCATAGCACTTTAGGCAAGCTTCACGATAGTGAGGGTGCTGTTTGAATAGGTGACGGAGTTGCCGGTGTTGTTGCGCACGGTCAGTATCTGTCCCGCCGTGGGCGTGACGATCGCGGTGAGGGCGATGCGGTCGGAGCCCGCGGCGGTCAGCGTCTGCGCCGTTTCGGCGTAGGTCAGCGCTGTGCCGTCGAGTGCGAGCGCCGCGCCGACCGTCCCGGCAGCGGTGACTGATGCATCGCTTGCAAAGGTCACAAGGTACTGCCCAGCCGTGAAGCGTGACGCCGGTAGTACCGGAAGCGGTGATGCTGCCGGTGGAGTTGATGACGTTCGTGCCGAGCGTGATGTCTCCGCCGCTCGTGATGGCGGTCGCGTCGGTGTTATAGAGCATGGCGTTTTCGTTCGTGGCTGTCGCGCCAGTTGCACCTGTAGCGCCTGCCGGACCCTGTGGGCCTGTGGCACCGGTCGCGCCAGTTGCACCTGTAGCGCCTGCCGGACCCTGTGGGCCTGTGGCACCGGTCGCACCTGTAGCGCCTGCCGGACCCTGTGGGCCTGTTGCCCCGGCGACGCCCGCAGGCCCCTGGGGGCCTATGGGGGCCTTGCGGTCCAATCGGCCCCTGAGGCCCGATAGGACCTGCCGGACCGACGTTGCTGCCGCATCCGCAGCCACATCCGCACCCGCAGCTTCCGCTGCCGTTGCAGCCGTTTTGATATATCTTGGTGGAGTAGAGGTCGTTATCCTGCATGACTATCCTCCGAAAGAAAGATTGAGGTCTCCCTCAGAGCAGTATATGATGCATCCGCGGCCTATGTCACCTGTATTGAACGATGACAGCCGTACATTATTTTTCCGCGGCCTGATGTGTGATCGTCAAAGCAAGGTGCAGAACCAGGCCGACAATGACAGCCATTTTTCATAACTTAAGTGCCTGGGCGAGCGCTTTTGCCGAGAGAGCAAGCTCCTTTGCAAACCCGCATCGTCCGCGCGCACGCCGATCCTGACGGCGGAGCGGCCGGGCACAGGGGCGGATGTGCAGCGAATAGCGCCCGTGCGCAGGCGCAGACCGTCGGAGTAGTCCGCGCCCATGTCGAGCATCAGCTCGGACAGCGCGCCCATGAGCTCCGCGCGGCTTTCACAGGGGCACTCCTCTAAGTAGTCCACGTCCTCGGGTGCGTCCTCCGCCTCGGGCGCGCTGCCCGGACGGAACTGCTCCGGGAGATCAAGATGCAGCCGCCCCTCGAGCGCGTCGACACAGCAGCGGTAATAGGACAGGGGAGTGCCGACGTCGCACCAGTAACCGTCCATCGGTACGCCGAGGACTGTTCTGCCGCTCTCAAGGAGCCGCGGGAAAAGCTGCTTGCCGAAGTCGTACTCCGCACTGTCCGGCACAAGCTCCATCGCGCGCGGAGAGAGCACATATATCCCGGTGTTCACAAGGTCGGTGACGACACGGCTCCAGGTCGGGCTTCTCGACGAACGAGCGCACCAGCCCGCCGGAATCCGTGACGGCGAGGCCGTAGCGCAGCGGTTCGCGGCTTCGATAGAGCGCGATAGTCGCATCCGCGCCGCGGATGAGGTGCGCGTCCATGAGCGAGCGCAGCTCGAAGTCACAGGCGGCGTCCCCGCTTATGACAAGGAAATCCTCATCGCCGTAAAAGTCCCGGCAGTTCTTCACGCCCCCGGCGGTGCCGAGCGCGAGATCCTCCACGCGGTACTGGAGCCTTACGCCGAAGCGGCTGCCGTCGCCGAAATAGCCCATGATATCGCCCGCGCGGTACCTCACCGCCGCGCAGATATCCGTAAAGCCCTGCTCACGCAGGAGGATGATTATGTGCTCCATCATCGGCCGGCCGAGCAGCGGCACCATCGGCTTCGGTGTGTCGCCGGTGATGCTCCTGAGCCGTGTGCCCATGCCGCCTGCCATGATAACTGCTTTTTATAATGACGCCCCCTTCACCTGACTTTTGCTTTACGCTTATTATCTGTGAACGGACGCAAATTATTTGTTGTAAACGGGGGACGGATTTGATATAATAAAATATCGTATCGTGGATTACTATGGAAATTTATCCCATACGGATAGCCAAAGAAGATAGAGAGACATCTTAAAGAGGAGGTGCGCGGCGGTTGAACAAGAATCTCAGGCGTCTTGCCGAACCCGGCAAGCTGCCGCGATCCTGCTTGTCGCATTTGCCGCCGCAACATGCTGCTGTACGGCGTGTACACGCTTGCGGCTATAGAGGCGGGCCATTCTGCTGCTCATGATCTTCTTCTTCCTGTCAAAGCGCAGAAGAGAGAAACAGCTCAGGGCGTATATCGAATCCGTGACCTACGAGACGGAGAACGCCAAGAGCAGCACGCTGACGAATTTTCCGCTGCCGATCGCGGTGTTCGGGCTGGACGATTCGCGCATTATCTGGGGCAACGAAATGTTTTTCAAGATGTGCGGCGAGACCGGAACCCGGCTCGACGCGAACCTGACGGAGCTTGTGCCGCAGTTCTCGGGTAAGTGGCTGCTTGAGGGCAAGACCCGGTACCCGACACTGCTTGAGGTAGGCGGCCGGAAATATCAGCTGCACGGCAACATCATCCGCTCCGATAAGGATAAGGAGAAAAGCCCGTTCATGGGCATAACCTACTGGGGGACGTCACGGACTATGACAACATCCGCATCGAATGAGAACAGCCGCCCGATCGCGGGAGTCGTCATCATCGATAACCTTGAGGAGCTTACCAAGAACCAGCCGGAGCGTATAAAGAACGATATACGTGACGCGGTGGAGGACAAGCTCGGCCAGTGGTGCGTCCTTTTGACGGCATCCTGCGCCGCTATGACCGCGACAGGTACATCGTCCTGATGGAGCGGCGGGACCTTGAGTGGCTCAAGGCCGGCAAGTTCAAGATCACCGAGGAGATGCACGAGGTCGAAAGCCCCAGCGGCATTGCCGCGTCCATAAGCATTGGCCTTGGCGCGGATGCGGACACCTTCGGCGAGGCGCTCCAGTTTGCGGACATGGCAGGGGAGCTTGCGCTCTCACGCGGCGGCGACCAGACCGTTATCAAGAACAAGATGAGCTTCGAGTTCTACGGCGGCCGCGGCTTCGAGATAGAAAAGCGCACCAAGGTCAAGTCCCGCGTTATGGCAAACGCCTTCTCCGAGCTTATAAAGGACTCCTCCAAGGTGCTCGTCATGGGTCACCGCTTCGGCGATCTGGACAGCATCGGCGCGGCGGTCGGCGTATGCTGCCTTGCGCGGCAGCTCGGCGTACACGCCTCCATAGTTGCGGACACGAAGCACTGCGCCGCGACCCCGCTTATAGATATGGTACGCCGCGAGCCGGAGTATAAGGACATATTCCTTACCCCGCAGGAAGCACCCTCCAAGGTCGATGCGCACACGCTCCTTGCCGTTGTGGACACGAACCGCCCCGAGCAGGTGGAGTGCCCGGATCTGCTGAACCTTTGCAAGCGCGTCGCGGTCATAGACCATCACCGAGTCGCCGCGACCTATATACATGACGCCGCACTCGGCTTTATCGAGCCCTATGCATCTTCGGCGTGTGAGCTTATGACCGAGATAATCCAGGAGCTTCCAGAAGCGACAGATATGCTCCGCTGCGAGGCCGAGGCGCTGATGTCCGGCATCGTGCTCGATACCAAAGCTTCACCATCCGCACCGGCGAGCGCACCTTTGACGCGGCGGCGGTGCTGCGCCGCCACGGGACACGGCGGCGGTCAAGCGCCTGTTCCAGTCGGACATGGAGGACACCGTCGCAAAGTATAAGATACTCCAGAGCGCGAAAGCTCTACCGCAAGGTAGCGGTCGCCGCGCCCGAGGAACCGCAGGGAGCGCGTAGTCGCCGCACAGGCGGCGGACGAGCTGCTGAACGTCTCCGGCGTGGATGCGTCTATCGTCGTCGCGCCCGACGGCAAGGGCGGAGTGTTCGCCTCCGCGCTCGATAGGCGAAAACTCAATGTACAGCTCATCATGGAAAAAAAAAAAAAAAAAAAAAAAACGGCGGCGGCGGCAACAGAAAGCGCCGCAGCGGTGCAGTTCCAGAGCAATACGTAACCGAAACGAAAGCACTGA
>VOFK01001776.1_pt1 | contig 14572 bp, 22 predicted proteins | sample 5384121 | NCBI WGS metagenome assembly VOFK01 (sample SAMN12384730, study PRJNA508395) | human gut metagenome | isolation source: healthy gut J | host: Homo sapiens | reverse complement strand
CACGATATTTTACCTGGAACAGTTTCTTTTAAATGACTCGCAAAGAGATATGTCCTTTTCCACACATCAAATCTTCGTCCACGTCTACACCATACAATAAGGATGCATTCTTTAAATTTCCAATATCTGGATATACACCTAGATATGGGTATTTTTTACTAATTTACATAGCGCATTGCCTTTTCTACTGTATCCATAAATGGTGTTTCCATTGTTTCAAAACCTAATACGATTCCTTTTTTCAGCGACCATTTCCACATTTTTCTTTAGATTTGTTTCAAAATCATGATTTGTATATAGATCCCCATCTTCATAATAGACATCATCATATCCAGCTAACTGAATAATGCGAATTCTAGATCTCTTATAAAATCAATCGCTTTCTTCATGATTTCCAATGATTTCTTTTGAATCTCTTTATCATGTGATCCAAGTGGATATTTAGGATGTCCACTTAAACACATTGAAGAAATAAGGAACACCGTTTTTTGAATGGCTTCCTTGATTTCATCCGTTGGCTGATCCAATCTTGCAAGCTTTGCATCACTTTCATCAATACTGATTTCCAAATAATCAAATCCACTCTTCTTGGCAATTGTTAATTTCTCTATCCAAGTAAGGCGTACTTGGCATACTCTTTTCATATAGACCGAGTCTATATTCTCTATTTAGCTTGTCCATAATAAGCTCCCGGTCCATGTTTACGATTAAAGTGTTTGTCTAATAGAACCTCTTTGCATAGAATCAATTTCATTGTTGCTTAATAAAGATGCGATTGCATTCATCTTTTGCACATTCTTCTAAAACAACCGCATTATGTACAGCATTGAATCCATCCGTTCCCCATGTGAAAGGTCCATGTGAATGTACCAATACACCAGGAACTCTGTCTGGATCAATGTTGCGTGTTTTAAATTCCTCTACAATCACTTTTCCTGTTTCCAATTCATAATCTCCATGAATTTCTTCTTCCGTCATCAAACGAGTACAAGGAACAGCTCCATGAAAGTAATCTGCCTGTGTAGTTCCTAATGGAATGATATCTTTTTCCAGCCTGTGCAAAGACTCGTTGCCCAAGTGGAATGTGTATGAACAACACCTCAATATTTGGAAAATTACGATAGAATCCCAAATGTGTATCTAAATCAGAGCTTGGACGTAGATTTCCTTCTACAATATTTCCATCTAAATCCACAAGCACAATATCATCACGCGTCATGACATCATATTCTACACCACTTGGTTTAATGGCCACGATTCCTTTTTCTCGATCGATTTCAGATACATTTCCCCATGTGAATGTGATCAATCCATATTTTGGTAATAATAAATTTGCATCTAATACACGTTGCTTCAATTCTTCTAACATATCCTAGTCCTCCGTAACAAAGTAGATTCTTTGCTTGGGCTGCAGTATGGTTTTGCACCAACAATGATGTCTCTATTATCTTCATGTACAACACATAGGTTGGCTGGTCCTACGCCTTTATCGACCATTGTGACTTTGTATTCTCCATCTTCATATGTAACGACAAATAATTCGCAATCTTTTCTTCTGACATCACATACGAATGCATTTTGTCCTGCAAGTTTAGCGCCAACTAAGGCATGCGCAAAATCAATTTCGTTATCGTATTGCCATACTTTCTTATATTCACTTCCATCTTTCTTATAAATTTGAATTGTATTTCCATGGAATTCTTCGATCGTCATGATTTCATCCTGTCCATCTCCATCAATATCGATTGTAGCAATCTCACCAATATGTCCAGATAAAATTGGTTCCACCTTCCATTGTCCACCACGTTTTTCTGGTGCACTTACACGTAAGATTCCTTGATCACTTCCAAAGTATCCAACATCTTTACCATCTTCTTTTGTTTGCCAGAAACCATGGTTACGATATAGTCCATCACATAATACTTCTAGCTCTACTCCTGTACTTGGATCTTCTGGTAATTCAGCTACATAAATTCTTCCTGGAACACTCCAGTCATTCTTTTCTTTTTTAGAAGTAGCTACTGTAGCTAAAATCAAATAGTTGATTCCATTCTGATTAAAAATTCCAAAACGATGAACATAAGGTACGGATACTACATCTTTGAATTGCCATGTTCCATTGTCATATTTTCCCCATACGATTTTTGCCAAAGATGGCGTAACCTTCAAATAGAATTCTTGAACACAAAGAAATTCTTTTTCTTTTCCAGGAATTGGAACGATTGACATACATCCACCTGGATGTGTCCATACATTTTCTTTTGTTTCATAATCTTTTCCATAGTACATATTACATGCAACATCTGGATCTTCACTAGCCAATAAAATATGGTTTTGCCCATCAAAATAAATATTACTTGCACAATAGCAACGGTACATATCATCTAGTTTTTTCTTAACAATTTTCATGATTTTCTCCTCTTTTTAGGTAATTTTGGGTATAAGAAAAGCTGCATAAACGCAGACTTTTCATTTTTTATTATTCACTAAGTGCTGCTTTTAAGCCTTCTTCAATTTCTTTTGCAGACATTACATTCTTAAGTCCAACAACTTTAGTTCCACGTTTCTTTGAGTCTTCAAACATAGGAACGAAGTTTTTTGAACACAATACGATATCATAATTTCCAGCAGCAGACTTTCCTTCACTCACTGCACAGTGATGAATTTCTTGTACATCAAGTCCCATCTTTTTAGCCACTTTTTCAACATTTAATTTAATCATCATACTTGTTCCAGCACCATTGCCACAACATACTAATAATTTTAATTTTGCCATTGTAATATCTCCTTTTATTCAGCACTTACTGCTTGTACTTTTTCTAAATATGCATCATAATCTTCAGTAATTAAGAAATATGTATCTGGGTGTTTACGATATTGTAACTGTGGAATTGCCACCAAAATCAATACTACGATTCCTACACCTACGTATCCAGCATATTTCATGATTACTGTAAAGATTGGCCATACTGTTGCCCAGTCAAACATTCCTAGATATCCTCCGTATTGACTTAATCCAACCCAGCCAGCAATTAAAGCAGATCCGAATACTTGAATTAAACCAGAAATAAATGGAAGAAGCATTGCAGCTTTGATACCACCACGATTATCAGCATATACAGCGATAACTGCATTATCGAAGAATACAGGAACGAAACCTGCAATTACCAATGTTGGTGAATGCATCAACAATAAAGCACCAATCGCTAAGAATTGTCCTAAAGCACCCATTAAGAATCCTACTGTTACAGCGTTTGAACTACCAAATCCAAATACAGCGGCACAATCAATACCAGGAACAGCTCCAGGTAAGAATGAATTAGAAATACCTTGGAATGAATTTGTAAGTTCTGTAACGAATGTACGAACACCTAATTGTAAGATAGCTAGATATACCGCAAAGTTAAACGCTGTTGTCATAGTATAGAAGAAGAAGTTTTGTGTTTCTGCGATAAATCCAGCTTCAACTAGATAATCCTTTCCTAATACCATTAAAATAGCACCGAAGAATAAGAACATCAAGATAGATGTTGCAACCATATTTTTTCATTAAAGATAGATAAGAATCCTGGAAATTTTAAATCATCCAAACGTTTTGAATTTTCACCCTTCATCTTTTTTAGCAAAACTACCAAATAATGCGATACCAAAACATTTGTTGGTGAGCAATCGCAAAACCTCCACCTTCAGTTAATTCCTGCGTAATTTCTACTGTTAAGTTTGAACCAACAGCCCAATATAATCCTAAAATCAATCCCATAACAATTAGAATTGGTGTACTTCCTAATTTAGGGAAGCAGAATAGAATCAACCAGAATGCTGTTGATGCTTGTTGCATCTGTACATGACCTGTTGTAAATACAGCACGCATTTTTGTCCATTTTTTTAATCGAACTAAAACCAAGTTCATAATAAATGCGATCAACAATAAGATCATAACTTGAGAGAAAGTTCTACCAAATTGTTCCTGTAAACCTTCTGTAACAGCATTTTGTCCAAAATATGGATCAATAACCATTGCGTGTAAATTGAAACGATCTTTTAATCCAACTAAGATTGGTCTAAAAGTTTCCTACCAAGCCTGAAGAACCAACACTTAAAATCATGTATCCTACTGTAGCTTTAATAAATCCTGCAAATGCATCGTAAATTGGTTTTTTCAATAATAAGTAACCGATAAATACGATCAAACCGATAAAATATGCGGGTTGCGTCAAAATATTTGTCGCAAAAAAGTCCCATACTGTCATTATTATATTCATTTTACTCTCCTCATATATTATTCATATTGATTAGCGATTTCTTCTAAATCATCTTTTGTTTTTGCATTCATCAATGCTTCAACGATATCCTCATTCATCAAAGTATCCATTAATGATTGTATATTTTGAATATGCTGATCATGGTCAATTGCTTGCTAAAGAGAAGAACAATTTTGCCTTTTTATCTGGATCTTCTGGATCAAAATCAACTTCTTCTTCCACTTTCATAAATGAAATAGCTGTTCCATTACATCCTACTGCTCCTTCTGTTGAGTGTGGCATCGCAATACCTGGAACAATCACAATATAAGGTCCATATTTATTGACACATTCAATAACAGCTTCTACATATTCATTTTCAACTGTATTATCCTTTAACAAAGGTGCATAGCTTTGTCGAATGGCGTCTTGCCACGAATCAACTTTCTCAACAAAACAATAGTGTCCTTTTTCAACAATTTCTTTCAACATATTCATTACCTCTTCTTATAAAAACTGATCGATATGGAACGTTAGGTTCCTCTTCGAAGCAATCCTCAAATCCTCTACGATAGTGATATTGACGTTTTGCCTTATCTGTTGGATATACATATTTACCACCTACATCCCAAATAAATGGATGGAATTTGTAATCTAACACATCTTTCTTATAATTATATAACAATTCGATTTCTTTTGGGTCTGCTTTAAAGTTAGTCCAAACATCATAGTGAATAGGAATTACTACATCTGTTCTTAAAAGCTTCAGCCATACGTAAGATATCAACACTTGTCATTTTATCTTGCATTCCAACTGGATTTTCTCCATATGATCCAAACGCAACATCAATATCGTAATCTTTTCCATGTTTTGCATAATAAATTGAATAATGAGAATCTCCTGAATGATAAATATTTCCTCCCGGTGTTTTTACTAAGTAGTTCACAGCCTTATCATCCATATCTGTTGGACATTTGCCACGAAGATCTTCACGATCTGGACCCTGTGAATCCGTTGTTGTGATACAAGTACGATCGAATGAATCTAGCACAACAATTTCAATATCTTTAATTTTAATAGTATCTCCAGGTTTTACTGTAATGCAACGATCTGCAGGCACACCCCATTTTTGCCATAATTCAACAGATTTTTTAGGTCCAATGAATGGCACTGGAATTTCATTTCCATTTTCATCCACCGTCGTCATACCTGATTTTAATACATGACTTGCATATTCCGCTGACATGTGATCTTGATGATAATGTGTAGCTAATACTGCATCTACTTGCTTAATTGCGAATGGATCAATCACAAATGGTACGGCTCTTAAATTTGGCTGCATATTTCTACAACCGCACATATTAGCCATTTGATGGCCAACTTTCATTTTTCCATCACCATGAGTACGTTTACCATTACCTGCCCATAAGTCAATTGTAATGTTTGCACCACCAGGTGTTTTAAACCAAATACCAGTACATCCTAGCCACCACATTGCTACAGTGCCAGGTTTTACTTCTTCATTTTCAATTTCTTCATTCAACCAAGTACCCCATTCTGGGAAAGTTGACATGATCCAAGAATCTCTTGTAATTTCATCTACTTTTGACATTTTTTTCCTCTTTCTATTTTTCACCATGGTTTTTTGACGTTCAAATCATAAAACATTAAAAGATTAAAAACAATCGCATTATATGTTCGTTTTAGATTTTTACGATTATTTAATCACTTATTAACATTTTTTATGTTTTTTGATTGCATTATATGATTGACTTATATGTTCGTTTTGGATAAAATAAGCTTAAAGAAAGAAGGTACAACATGAAAACATTAGATAAGATGTCTTTTTCACAAAATGCTCAACAAATTATTTCTTATACATTCTATATTTTATTTTGCAGGCTACAGTATTTATAAGATCATTCAAACTGAATTTATATCTACTAAAATACTATTTATCATTCTATTAATTATTATCTTGGGCATTGCACTTTATTCTGAATATTTAAAACATTTATATAGAAAGGCAATCAAAACAATTGCCTATGATTTAAATCCTGAAAAAGCAAATGAACAATTTAATGAACTATTAAAAAAAGACGTATTTCACGCCTATAAAAATGATAAAAAAATATTTGATACTTTATACTATATAGATCAAATGCAATATGCCAAGTGTTTAAAGCACATCGAGGAAAATTCAAAATTCTTCCATAGCACTATAGATCAATTATTGATCTATCATTATACAAAGTTTTATTGTTCATTTATGTTGAATGATTTAGAATGTGCAAAACAAGAATATAATAAATTAGAAAGAATGCGTAATACAAAGGTAAAAGGTGCAAAGGTATCTCCTTTATTTAATTGGGAGTTTATGGATGCAATATATTTAATCTCAAGAAAGGATTACAAACAAAGCTATAATGTATTTAAGTCTGTAAAATACAGAAAATATGAATCCAAGAGAAAAAGTACAATACTATTATCAATTCACTTTATTATGTAATAAAATAAAGGAAAAAAGAATCTATATAATAATTATAAAAATAAGATTATAAATTTAAAAGGGCTAAGCAACACATGTAAAAAGGGAGAGTTTTTATGAAAATGACAAAAGAAGTCGTAGATAAGCGACGAAAAAAGATCATGCAAGAAATACAAATCAAAGGAACGGTTAACGTAGATGAACTTTCTGCAAAATTAAATGTAACACCACTAACAATTCGCAGAGATTTACAATATTGGGAAGACATGGGAGCTGTTGAACGTTTCTATGGTGGTGCTAAACTTGTTCAAAACTTTGTTGAACATGACATAGATCCAAACGAAGCTTATAAACATGCGATTGCCAAGTTTGCTGCAACATTTGTAGATGATGGAGATACAATTTTCATCAACACAAGCTCAACTGCACTATTAGTCATAAAATATATTATCAGAAAAAGGGTCACAATCATCACAAATAACGGAAAAGCTATTTTCTGTGATCATGACCCAAATGTACAAATTGTAATGACTGGAGGCGAGCTTCGTTTTCCTAAAGAAACAATGACCGGTGATTTTGCCTTAAACAATCTTCAAAGAGTCAAAGCCAACAAAGCATTTTTAGGTTGTAACGGATTTGACAGCGAAGTCGGCATGAGTACGGCAATTCTTCCGGAAGTAATCATCAATGAATCTATGATTTCTAGGTGCAGTGGGGCTGCCTTTATTTTAGCAGATGCGACAAAAATTAATTATGTGCATCAATTTGTAGTCGCAAAGCCAGACTCATTTGCTTACTTAGTAACAGATACTCGAGTACCTGCTGAACAAATAGAAGAATTTGAAGAAAAAGGTATTCTTGTCAAACAATTAGATCCCCTACTTAACTACAAGAAATGAGAAATCATTTCTTTTTTTAGTCCAACAACTCTAACCTATACTCCATCAAACACTCATTGGTTTCATATACACTCTTATGATTTTCAATGCAATAAATCAATAAGGCATCTCTTTTTACTTTTGGATACAACATCCCATTATTCGATAATGACAATAAGTTGTTTGTCATACGTAAATCTAAGCCTAATCCTAAACTTAACTGAATCACCTTATCTTTATTAGGAACCTTTGATCCATCAAAAATCTGATATCCATAATTCCTTTGAATTGTCGTCTTCGATAATACTTGTGCCTTAGATATATGCTTAGCATCAATGATATGATTTAAATACTGTGAAAAAGTTAAATTATCTAGACTTTCCATTAAAGTATTTAAACCATCACTCTTTGTTTCTTGAATTGTTTTTAATAATTGATTTGTCTCTGTCATAATACTTATAATATACACAAGAAAGAGCAATTTATGAAGACTTTACAAATAATTAAACAAGATCAAGATAAAACAATTTCATTAGTAGAACATGAAATATCACATACAAAATATATCCAGAAAGAATTGAATTATTATGATAAGACTCTTTATCAAACGATTCAAAAGATAAAGAATCCTTACTTACCTAAAATTTTTGTGATACAAGAAAATGACAACCATCTAATACTAATTGAGGAATATATAGAAGGTAAAACGTTGGATCAACAATCCTTTTCAAAAGAACAAGTTAAAGACATCATGCATCAATTATGCGAGTGTTTAGATTCATTACATAAGTTAAATCCACCTATTATTCATCGTGATATCAAACCAGAAAATATTATTTATCACAATAATAAGGTAACACTCCTTGATTTTGGCATTGCACGATTTTTAGATTCCAAAAAAAAGTAAAGATACCCTTATTTTAGGCAGTGTTGGCTATGCAGCACCTGAACAATTTGGTTTTCAACAATCCACAAACAGATATATATGCCTTGGGCAAATTAATGAACTACTTATTAAATGGTTCACTAGAACATCAAAACAATATTTCCTTTGATTTAAAACAAATTATTTTAAAGGCAACACAACTCGATTATAAGAATCGCTATAATTCTGTGAAAGAAATGGATCTAGCCATTCAACAAAAACTAGTTGTTATTCCCCCACTTAATAATGACACATTCAAATCTAAGATGATCAGTTTAGCCTGGATTGTATTTACACTTATGATTGTGGTCGATATGGAGCCAGGGGAAACCATTAAAAATAGTTTTATTAATAAACTAAGTTGTTTTTTGTTTATATATTTTGGTTTATTCCTTTACTACAACAAGAATTTATTCCATAAACACATGTCTAAAGTACCATGGCCCATCCTTTATTCCATTATTTTCTTTCTATTTTTATGTTTAGACGTATGGTTTTTTATGTGGATTGATTCCCTAATTTAAATGTATGCTCATGGCATACCAAACCTTTTTATATTTTTCTTATACTAAAGAAAAAAAGAAATAAGGAGTATATATGAAAAAAGGGTTTAAAAGTATTTTTTAACAGACGCTATTGTCTTATCGGCTGTTGCTTGTTCAACAACGAGTGATGAAGAAACAAAGAATAAAGACACAAAAGAAAAGGTTGTAGAAACAAAGGAAGATACAAGTGTTCCAAAAGAGTATCGTAATGCACTGCATAAAGCTGAAAATTACAGTAAAATGATGCACATGTCCAAACAAAGAATCTATGATCAATTGGCTTCAGAATATGGAGAAAAGTTTGATGCAGAAGCTGCACAATATGCGATTGATAATCTAAATGCGGATTATAATGAAAATGCATTAAAATGCGGAGAAAACTACAAAAAGACGATGCATATGTCAAAAGCTCGAATCTATGATCAATTAACTTCTGAAAACGGAGAAAAATTTACTGCCGAGCAAGCACAATATGCGATTGACAATATTAAGGGAGACTATTTAGAGGCCGCCTTAAAATCTGCCAAGAATTATCAAGAAACTATGAACATGTCAAAAGATGCCATCTATGATCAATTAACTTCGGAATATGGAGAAAAATTCACAGCTGAAGAAGCACAATATGCGATTGATAATTTAGATGAATAATCCTATACTAAAGGCATGAAACTCGCTATATTATTTCCTGGAATTGGATATCACACGGATAAACCATTACTATACTATTCAAAGAAGATATTAAAGAATATGGATTATGAAATCAAAGAAATTCATTTTGAAAACCTAGACTTTGATTTAAATAAATCTAAAGATGAGGCTTATAAACAAGCCAAAGACCAAATTCATAAATTCGATTTAAAAGCTTATGATTCCATTCTTTTTATCTCAAAAAGTATAGGTACTTATTGCGCAGCTAAACTTGCCCATGAATATAAGTTAACTGCCAATATCTATTTCACGCCATTAGATTTTACTTTGGAATATCTTCAACAAAAAGATTTAGTGTATTCTGGAACTCAAGACCAATGGGCTAACTTCGATAAGATTGAACATTATTGTATTCATCATCTTATTGAATTTCATAGTATTGTTGATGGGAATCATTCTTTAGAAACAGGAAATATTCAAACAGATATTGAGAATTTGAAACAAATCATGTATCGTGTAGAAACATTTATCCACAGTTTATAAGGCTGTGGATATTTTTAATTGATCTTTTAAACGCTCAAAATAATTCTTTTGAAATTGAATACGGTCTAGCCATAATGTTTGTGCCGTCTTTGTTGTACACTCATAAGAAGCATATTCATACAATGTTTGTAGCATCAAATCTACATACTTAATCTGTACATCTATTGATTGTTTACTAAATTGTGCAGCTTCTAATGTTTCATATAAACGATAGGCACCTACACGATCAATATTATCCGCTTCTTGTACACTCAATGTGAACGCATTATATTCCCCATCAAAATCCGCTTTTAAATCCACATGAATCGCAATGGCATAACATATATCATGAATACGCTCTTTAGGATAGTCAATCGATTCAAGAAATGTACGCACCATTTTACTAGATACCCTTCCATGATTTTGCCACTCATCCTGTGTTTTAAAAGGTGTACAATAGCTTACATCATACAACAAACACGCAATTATTAAATCCTCTACATTCAACCCTTCTTTTTCAGCAATTTCCTTTCCAATATTTGCGACACGATACGAATGAGCCAAACGATATGTATCCTTTATTTTCAATTTCAAATAGTCTTGAGCCTTAACTAAGTACTCCATATATTCATTATACTATTTCTTTCAGAAAATTTCTGAAAAAAGCTTATGTTCATGGTATGATATATGAAAGGAGTTTTTTATTATGAAGTTAAATGTCGATTTAGAAAATCATTCATATCCAATATATATTGAAAGAAACGCAATTCAAAAAGTACATAAATATATTCCTGTATCAAGAAAGATTGCGATTATCACAGATACAGGTGTGCCTGAAAAATGGGTCAATATTGTCAAAGAACAATGCCCGGATTCTTTTATATGCACCATACCACAAGGTGAACCATCCAAATGTTTTGATCAATATAAAAAGCTTTTAGAAGAAATGATTTCACACAACATGTCTAGAAAAGATGCCATTATTGCGGTAGGCGGTGGGGTTGTCGGAGATCTTGCAGGTTTTGTTGCTGCAAGCTACATGCGCGGCATTGATTTCTACAACATTCCAACGACTGTATTAAGCCAGGTTGATTCAAGTGTAGGTGGTAAAGTTGCTATTGATATGGGTTCCTACAAAAATATTGTAGGGGCATTTTGGCAACCTAAAACTGTTATTATCGATCCAAACGTATTATCTACGCTTTCTTTTCGCCAACAACATAATGGATTATGTGAAGCTTTAAAAATGGGGCTCATTTTAGATGATCATTTAGTCTCTTTATTTGAACAAGAAACATTAGATATCGATGCGATTATTACGCGTTCCATTGAATTAAAAGCGAGATGTAGTTCAACAAGATGAAAGAGAAAGTAATCTTAGAAAGATTTTAAACTTCGGACACACCATAGGACACGCCATTGAATCGGCATATGGATTAAATACATATCTTCATGGAGAATGCGTGGCGATGGGTATGTTATTCTTTATTGAAAATGAAGCATTAAAACAACGCGTATTAAACATCTATAAAAAAACTAGATTTACCCCAAGTACCAGACTATGATACTGCCGCACTATTAGAATATGTAACACATGATAAGAAAAGCAGTCATAATACCGTATCTACAATTCTAGTAAAACAATCTGGTTCTTATATCATCAAAGAACTTTCTTTTTTAAAGAAATACAAGAAGTATTAGAAAGAGGACCTTATGAAAAATAATTTCGGTACAAATATATCTTGGACATTATTTGGTGAAAGCCACGGTCCTGCCATCGGTATTACATTAGATGGTCTTCCTGCAGGCTTTAAGGTGGATATGGAACAAATCGAATCGGACATGGATAAGCGTAAGGCAACAGGTAAGATTTCAACCCAAAGACATGAAGCGGATGAAGTGCATATTATTTCAGGAATGTATAACGGGTATACAACAGGAACTGCACTTACAATTATCATTGAGAATCAAAACACTAAATCAAAAGACTATTCTGCTTTTCATGGAAGATTGCGTCCTGGACATGCTGATTTTACTGCCTTTGAAAAATACAATGGATATCAAGACTATCGTGGTGGCGGACACTTTTCCGGAAGACTTACCGCATGCATTGTAGCTGCTGGAAGTATATGTCGACAAATTCTGAAATCACAGGGCATAGTAATTGGATCACACATTGAAAGTTTATATACTCTATCGGATATTCCTTTCTCTAAAGACTACACTGTTCTAGAAAAACAAATTCAAGAAGTCAATGATAAAAATTTTGCGGTTTTAGATAATCAAGTCAAAAATCAAATGATTCAAGAAATCGAAAAAGCAGCTGCTGAAGGTGATTCATTAGGTGGTGTTTTAGAAACCGCCGTTATAGGCCTTCCTGCAGGACTAGGGGAGAACCTTTCTTTGATTCTGTAGAAAGCATTTTATCCCACTTAATTTTCTCTGTACCAGCCGTCAAAGGTGTTTCCTTTGGCGAAGGATTTGGCTTTGCGAAATTAAAAGGCTCACAAGCCAATGATGCCTTCCGTTTTAATGATAAAATTGAAACTAAAACAAATCACAATGCCGGAATCAATGGTGGTATCACAAATGGTATGCCGATTTTGATGCATACTTGTATCAAGCCAACACCATCGATTTTTAAAAAACACAAGAATCTGTGGATTATCTTTCAAAAGAAAACGTGGATCTTAAAATTCAAGGAAGACACGACCCATGCATCTTGCACCGAGCAAGAATTGTAGTGGATAGTGTAGTTGCGTTTGGTTTATTAGATTTATATATGTCTAGGCTTGCCATTAAGCCACTTCAGGGGGATTTTGAATGAAAGTAAAAGTAACACCAAGTAAAGTACATGGAAATGTAAAAATACCTGCATCCAAATCTATGGCGCATAGAGCTTTAATTTGCGCCTCATTAAGTGATGGTACAAGTATTGTTTCTAATGTCACAAACTCAAAGGATATTGAAGCAACTGTTGGCTGTATGAAAGCTTTGGGTGCTAAAATTAAACAAATCGATGAAACTACATATGAAGTAACAGGTACTAATCTTTTCAAACAAGAAGGAAATATTACATGTAATGCGAATGAATCCGGTTCTACTTTTACGTTTCTTGATTCCACTTGCTTTGCATGTACAAATGCCAAAGTTAAATTTTTTTTAGGTCAAGGAAGATTGCTTCAAAGACCTATGGATGTATATGAAAATGAATTTAAAAAACAAAACATTGAATTTAATCAATCGGATAAAGAAATCATTGTACATGGAAATCTACAAGCAAAAAGACTATGTTGTACAAGGAGATATTTCCAGCCAATTTATTACAGGATTCATGTTTGTCCTTCCATTATTAAATCAAGATAGTACACTAACAATTACTAAGCCTTATGAATCAAAAAGCTATGTAAAATCTTACGATTCAAATGTTAGCGAAATTTGGTATTGAAATTATAGAAACAAGTTCAAATTCTATTTAATCAAAGGAAACCAACACTATAAAGCACAAGACGTTTCTGTTGAAGGAGACTTTTCTCAACTAGCCTTCTTTGCGGTATTAGGCACTTTAAACTATACTCTTTCGTGCTCCAACATGGACATGTCAAGTAAACAAGGTGATAAGGCCATTCTAGATTGTATTCCTAGTTATACAAGTAACAAGGATACTGTCACGTTCGCAAAAAAACAGCCTATGCCACAAACCATCGACTTATCCAACTGTCCAGACCTAGGTCCAATTTTATGTGTACTCGCAAGCTATACAAATGGTGAAACAAACATTGTGAATGCAAAGCACGGTTACGCATGAAAGAAAGTGATCGTATTGAGGCAATGGAAACCGAGCTTAAAAAATGGGGTGTGGATATTACTTCTACATTTGATTCCATTCAAATTCACGGTAAAGAACACTATAAATCAGATAGTACAGTAGAAATCTTTGGACATAATGATCACCGTATAGTTATGGCAATGACGGTTTTTGGGTTATGCGCAGAATCTGAATGCATTATTGATGATGCCCAAGCCATCACAAAGAGTTATCCTACTTTCTTTGAAGACATTCAAAGCTTAGGTGGAAAGGTTGAGATTCTATGACAAACATTGCGATTATCGGACTTGGATTAATGGGAGCAAGTTTTGCGAAGAAACTAACACACTTAAACTACAACGTGTATGGTATTGATGTTTCTAAACAAACAATTGATAAAGCCAAAGAATTAAATATTATTATAGATGGTAGCACAAATCCTTTAGATGTCATTTCAAAGTGTGATACATTTATCTTCTGTCTATATCACTTTGTATTCGCCATTTCCTCTATCCC
>VOFK01001536.1_pt1 | contig 14577 bp, 15 predicted proteins | sample 5384121 | NCBI WGS metagenome assembly VOFK01 (sample SAMN12384730, study PRJNA508395) | human gut metagenome | isolation source: healthy gut J | host: Homo sapiens | reverse complement strand
TGCCGAGGTGGGCGTGGATGCCGTGCCGAGGTGCTGCCGGCGGCGCCGCCTTATCCGGCAGGAAAAGGAAAAAGCGGTCACCACCGTTATCATGGTGGGCGACGGCGTCAACGTTATTCTCCCGCCTTCCGGCGGACGGGCACGCCATCTCCACCGGCGCGCTTATCGCTCGGGAGATCGCCGATTACCACCGTTTCCTCGGAAGGATTCGTATTCGCGCTGGTAACGCTGCGTAAGCTCGGTGAGGCACTGATGAGCGTATCCACGGCAGCTACCGGATTCATCGTGGGCTTTAACCTGACGCTGATCGCGCGCGGCGGGTGTACTGCTACCTGCCACCCTCAATTGCCGCACAACGGGTCTGGCTGCTGGCATCGCCTGCGGAATATGACCGACCTGCTGGACGATGAAGAAAAATCCCCGAAAATAAGCAAGAAAGTGAGGGAGCAGAGAGGCGGCAGAAAGCTTCTCTGCCCTTGCAGTCGCTGTGTTAATAGCGTTAGCGGATAAATCGCGGAGCATATGGTGCAACATCACTGCCCACTACGCTACGGCACCAATGCTCCGTTTCCACAAACGCTGTGGAGAATCACCATTTTGCCCAATCCAAACATCATTGAGTATCTCCTTTTTAATGGCATATCCATCTTTGCAGGCGGTAACATTACCATTTCCGCCTCATTCTGGATTTTAAAAGTCAAATCCGTATCAACCTTGCTTCTCAGTTCAAACTTTCAAAAGTCGAAATCACCCTTCGATCATGCCACACCCACTTCTGAGAAAAAAATTGACGCCACACTTTTTTTTTTCGAGTAGAACCGCACGAGACAGAATTTTTTCAACTTGAAGAAAAACTCCGTTTTCCTTGCGATAACTGGGGAAAATTGGCATTCAGACTTTTTCGTGAAAATTCCAGTTAAAAATCACAGTTTTTTGTGGTGAATACACAAAAGGACGAACAGGGCATCGTCCTCCCGCCCGACGCGGCGTAAGTCATAGAACCCAATCAGGGGAGCCGGGAAAATCGGTTCCCCGTTTTTATCCGCATTGTTCCGTTAACGGAACAATATTCGATACAAAGCGCTTGCTTTCTGAAAAAAATATTTATTATTTGCAACTTTCCTATTGCTTTTTCGAATCAAAAATGCTAAAATACAATCAAACAGTTTCTATGCATCTGGGATCTAAGTTATCCCGGATTGTTTCAGTTGATCGCGCGTTTATGCCGATTTGTTCTTTTCTTTTTTGTTTGCGTCGAGGTGTACTATGTCTATCCACAGTTGCTTCGACTTTTTATTATCCATAGAGTTTAATTCTGATTCATTTGGACTCAGAACAATGATCATCAAAGAAATTGAGCAATGTGCCCGCTCATGCGGGCGAACACAAAAATACATCGACAGGAGGCCTATTGCCCCCCTGTCGATTTTTTATATATCGTATCTCTCTTAAATCGACATGGAATCAGCTGTAACCCATGTCACGCTGTAAAAGCTCGGTACTGCTTAGTGTGTCACGCCAAAACCCCGTGTGATGGTGCCTGATTCGCGTGGCTGTGGGTCAGAAATGAATCTTGGGACGAAACACCCCTATTGTGCGTAATTGTGACGGTTAATACAACGCTCAGCGGCGGGGGCCAGCCACCCTCACCGCGCAAGTCCTCTCGGGACTTTTGGATGGATTGTCGCTTTTGCGCACCTAGTTTGCTTATCCGTTAGTAAAGGAGAACATATCGCATTTTCCAGCAGAAACTCGCTTTCAAACCTCGGAACCGCATATTCCGGGACGCCTTCATTGGAACCTGCTCTGAATGTCCGGGTATCTGGTTATTTTTGCCGCAAAAAGCGGAAAATAACCAGCTAAAAATATAAGTGGTCTGGTTAGCCGCTTATACTTGGGTTTCTATATTCCCCTGTGCGGACCTGTCTATCCGCATGACAAAAAAATGTAACGCATTTAACAAGCGGGGGGCCTGTCTGCCAATGACAAACAGGCATCTCATCATTCAAAGGGACTGAACTACATGGCAAGCTTGATATAGGAAATATCCACCCACAATAAAAGCAAAATATCTGAAGTCTCCGGAAGGACGAAAGCGGCAATCCCGTAGAAGTTGTCAGGATTACGAAAAAAGCGAACGGCAGTATAAGACCACGCCATCAAATTCGGGAATTTAGATTTTTAAAGATAATAAAATGCTTACACTTTGATGACCTGCAAGCCGCACATACAGGATTATGCCGATTTTCTGATCGAGAAAGGGTATTCCGCCGGTATCGATCCACACCTATCTGGCGGCGGTCTGCCGGGTCTGAATGTTGCTATGGATACGATCCAAAGCCTGTCAGACACGGCGCAAAACACCCGCAGCCGCGGGACTAAGTCGGATAGCCGCAAGGATGCCCAGCGAGAGTATCCCTCGGTTGTACGACTTTGCGTCGCGCGTAGGTCTTCACCGCCGAGAGTACCAGAAGCGCTCAGTGGCGGCGATTTGGTGGAAGACAAATCCGGTCTGCCAGCATTTGGGTCAAAGGAAAAGGGGGAAATATTCAGTATCAACGGGTCCTCCCATCTGACATTGCTTTTGTCCGTTCCTATTTTGAGGAAAAGGATACCGATGAGTATCTTTTGCACAGGAAGAAATGGAAAATAAGATCGGATCTGCACCATCTGCGCGCCTGAAGCCAAGCACGGGCCTACCTGTGTATTACCTGAACGCCATCCGCGACCCGGCGTTTAAGGCACAGCTGATCCGCGAGCTGGAGATTGCGCTTCGCATCCAACGGCAGGAAGTTGAATCACGATCAGATAGATGGGATATACTATCTGCGCGGATTCCCAAACCTCCGCAAGTTTGCCCAGGAGCACAATCTTGCCCCACCGCGTACAACTGACTGGCTCTGATGGGCTGTGAGCGTTTTCCATTTGTCCCATTGGCGTTTGGATGTCACGGTCTGCAACGCTACATTCTGGCGGTCTAAACATAAAACCCACCAGTGAAGCCATTGGTGGGTTTCTCATCTCATTTCGGTTGTATAAAGCGGGAATCGAGCTTGGCTGTTTATAATATTATGTCAGGTTTATTCTTAAAAGTTCCTGAGTTAGTTCTACGCAATCTTTTGTACCTGAGCGAAAAATGCAAACAAATATGCCTTGCCGCTGATACTTACGAAGTGCAGATTGTACTTCGCTTTCGTCTGTTTCCTTCGTTACCCACAGTTCTACGACATTCAGAGAGGAATTCTTCTTTTTGATAAATCACAATGGCAACCTCCAAGACGAGTATTGCCAAACTTTTTCCAAACTATTCTCCTTTGTAAAAGAACATGCAAAAAAAGCGTGCCATCTGACACGCTTCTCCGAAGCCGTATGATAGCCGCACTCGAAAACAGCATACTTCTCCTAAGACACATAAAACAAAAAGAAACATGGCTGCCTGTATGCAGCAGAAAAGAAACAAATCCAAGAGATAGTATCTGTAGTATATCCATTTTTAAGGGAAAAGAGTCAACTGCAGAAAATTTTTGTTATGGATACAGACTTGATTTTTTCATGCTCTTTAGCTTACGATGTTGCTATAATTCTATTCAATAAAAATTATAACATTGGGGTTTTCGTATGAACATATCTGATGATACACCCGAATTTCTGTGGATATTGAGCAGGACCGCGACAATACATCCATTGAAAACCAAAAGGCCATCATATCGGACTATGTTGCAACTTATTTTCCCCCAGCAAAGCTCACCTTGTATGAGGACCGTCATCGCTCCGGATATACCTTTGAGCAGCGCGAGGTATCAACAAATGCGGCCCAAGCTGTTCTCCGGCGAATCACAAATCCTGATAATCAAGACTTTTCCCGTTTTTCCCGGCGGAATAGCCTTGGTCTGCTGAGTTGAGACCCCTGCGCGACGCGGGCGTGCGGATTATCTCTATCAACGACGGCATTGACTACCCCACCAAGGACGACTGGATGCTGATTCAATTTAAGTTTCTTATGAACGAGATGCCGGTCACGGACACCAGTAAAAAGATCAAGGCAATCATTCAGCACCGCCAGAAGAATGGAGAATGGGTCTGCGCCGTACCCTACGGCTACCGGATGATCAACACCAAGGAGATGGTTTTACGAGGTGGACCCACCCGCCGCAGAGGTTGTCCGTGAGATTTTCGCTTTATATAACAGCGGTTGGGGATATAAGCGGATCGCCAATCACCTAACAGATAAGGGCATCCCAACGCCACGAGCCAATGAGATTGCATGGAAAGAAGCCCAGGGACGGCAAACCAGACTCAAGTCAAGGCCGAATGGTCCATTATCTCCGTCTCGAGCATTCTCTGCAATGATTTTTATGTAGGGACGCTGCGGCAAAAAAAGTATACCCGAGCCAATATCAATGGCAAGGATAAGCGATTGGACGAGGATGAGCATATCGTCATTGAGAACGCACACCCCCGATCATCGATGCCCGCACCTTCGCCTATACGCAGGAGCAGCTCAAGCTTCGTTCCAGAAGCAACTACCGCGGCGAGAAAAAGTATGCTGCCGATTACTCCGGCTTTCTGTATTGCGGAGACTGCGGAGCGCCTATGTTCTCCATGTCACGTCCTGATTTGAAGCCTCGCCTATACCTGCGGCACATACCACCGCAGGGGGCGCAAAGGCTGCACCAGCCACCATATCCGCGTGGACAAGCTGGACGAGCTGCTCAAGAGCTATATCAAGATCGTCCGGACAATTCCACAGCTATCCTGGAACGCCTTCAGGATGCCATCAAGCAGCAGCCGGAACGGGAACAGGAGATCGGAAACGCCATTGCCTCTCTGGAGCGTCAGCTCGCCGAAAGCAAGGGAGCAACTCAAGGCCATGTACAAGCGTAAGCTGATCGACACCATGGGAAAGGCCCCTGACGAAGCTGCCATTATCGACGAAGCATATACGGAATTGGAAAAGGACTTGACCCACCGCATTGCCGGTCTGGAGCACCAGATTGATGTCAACATTGATTCTCGCAATCACCTTCTGCAAAAAGCCAACCGGGCTGCCAAAACGGTCATCGAAGTGTTTTTGATGACATTCTGACAAAGCCAAAGTTGGACAAGCGACATCTGCCTGATCGTGGATCGCATCAACCGTTTATGAGGGCCACATTGACATTCAGCTAAAACCGGATATCGATGGATTGCTGTCCACCGGAGTGTGGAGGAATCCTCAAATTTTCCCGCAAGACAGTAGAGACAACACAAATCTGCCCGCAAAAATCGTTCAATCGGCAACACGCCGGCCGAGCAAAGTCTTTACTGTCAATGTTATCAACAGCGGCGACCCGTTGGAGATCTACACGAGCAAGGAGGGCGAGGTCATCTTCAAGAAATACTCGCTCATGGGCGGTGTGGACGAGTTTGCCGCGCAGATTGTGAAACACTCAACAAAACCACCGGCCTGACCGTCGCCGTGACGGACCGCGACAGCGTGGTGGCCGCGGCGGGCAGCGCGCGGCGCGATCTGATCGGCAAGCGCATCAGCACCGAGCTGGAGCAGATCATGGAGGACCGCGCCATCTACCGCGCGCAGGGTAGCGAGCGCAACGTCTACGTCACCGACACGCTCGACCGCTGCTGTGCCGCCATCGCCGCGCCCATCATTTCCGAGGGCGACGCGCTGGGGCTGGTGCTGTTTGTGGAGAACGAGGGGGAGAACCACGTCGGCGAGACGGAGTACAAGCTCGCGCAGACCATCGCTTCCTTCCTCGGCAGGCACATGGAGAGCTGAAAAAGGGAAGCGTCCCGCAGGCGGGGCGCTTCCCTTTTTCTTTTTCAGTCGTTGACGACCTTGATCTGGCACATCTTCATCGTCTCGAGCGCGTGGCGGTGGCTCTCCGGCGTGACGCCGGCGCAGCAGCTCGCGTCCACGGTGATGGGCGCTTCGGGCATCGCCGCCTTGAGCAGCAGCGCGTTGGACACCACGCAGATATCGGTGCAGAGGCCGACCAGCTCGATCTCCAGCGCCTCCTGCGCACGCTCGGTCATCAGAATACCGGCGAGCCGGTTGGAGCCGAAGGTGGGCTTGTCGATAACGGTCGCCTTCTCCGCGGCCTTGGCGACCGCATCGTTGAGCTGCCAGCCGTGGGTGCCCTCGATGCAGTGCTCGACGGGCAGATTGCGGCCCTCCTGCGTGTCGAGATAGTTTTCGTAATGCGTGTCGCGCGTGAGATAGATGTTCCACGGGTCGTACTCCTTCATCTTCTCCACGACGCGCGGAACGATCTGCTGCGCCTCCTTCGTACCGAGCGAGCCGTCGATGAAGTCGTTCTGCATATCAATGACGACGAGAATCTTACGCATGGCAATGCCCTCCTGTTTTTTCAGATGCGCTTCCACTTCGCGCCGTTCGGTACATCGGTCACCTCGATGCCCCGTGCCTTCAGCTCGTCGCGGATGCGGTCGGCCTCGGCGAAGTTCTTCGCCTTCTTGGCGTCTGCGCGCTGACGGATCAGCGCCTCGACGGCCTCATCCGGCGTGCCGTCCTCGGCGATGACGGTGAACGCGCCCGCGCTCTGCGCGGCGGCCGCGGCGTTCTTCTCGCGCAGCGCGGTGGCCTTGGCGATGAGGTCAAGGCTCAGGACCTCGTCGAGGTCGGCGATGATCGCGAGCTTGGTCGCGCCGCTCGTCTTGGCCTTGAGCACATCGTAGAGCACGGTGACGCCCATGGCGGTGTTAAGGTCGTTGTCCATCTCCTTGGAGAATTTCGCGCGGTACTCGGCGCGCACGGCCTCGTCCACGCCGCCCTCGTCCTTGAGGTTGGCGATCTTCGCAAGGAGCTTGTTGTAGGCGAGCACGGCGTTGTCCAGATTCTCCCAGGTGAACACGAGGCTCTTGCGGTAGTGGCTCTGCAGGCAGAAGAAGCGGTAGGCCAACGGGTCGTAGCCCTTCTGCTCAAGCAGGGAAACGGTCAGAAATTCGCCCTTGGACTTGCTCATTTTGCCGTCCGTTGTATTGAGGTGGGCAACATGGCACCAGTGGGGGCACCAAGGATGTCCGAGGTAGCTTTCGGACTGGGCGATCTCGTTCGTGTGGTGCGGGAAGGCATTGTCCACGCCGCCGCAGTGCAGGTCGAGGTATTCGCCGTTGTACTTCATGGAGATGCCAGAGCACTCGATGTGCCAGCCGGGATAGCCGACGCCCCAGGGCGAATCCCATTTGAGCGCCTGATCCTCGAACTTGGACTTGGTGAACCAGAGGACGAAGTCGTTCTTATTCTTCTTGTTCGTGTCCTCCTCCACGCCCTCGCGGACGCCCACGGCGAGGTCCTCCTCGTTGTGGTCGTTGAAGATATAGTAGCGGTCCAGCTTGCTCGTGTCGAAGTAGACGTTGCCGCCGGCGAGGTAGGCGTAGCCGGTGTCAAGCAGCCTGGTGATGATCTTGATATAGTCGTCGATGAGGCCGGTGGCGGGCTGCACGACGTCGGGACGCTTGATGTGGAGCTTTTGGCAGTCGGCAAAGAAGGCGTCGGTATAGAACTGCGCGATCTCCATGACGGACTTGTGCTCGCGCTTGGCGCCCCTTTGAGCATCTTGTCCTCGCCCTCGTCGGCGTCGCTCGTAAGGTGGCCGACGTCGGTGATGTTCATCACGCGGTTGACGCTGTAGCCTGCGAAGCGGAGGTACTTCTCCAGCACATCCTCCATGATGTAGCTGCGCAGATTGCCGATGTGGGCAAAGTGATAGACGGTCGGACCGCAGGTGTACATCTCGACGTGGTTCGGGGTATGGGTCTTGAGCTCTTCCTTTTTGTGGGTGGCGGAATTATAGAGGTACATACAGAAACTCCTTTTCAGAGCAAAATTAACTTGGCTTCAGTCCGGCTCGCGGAACACGTCGGCATTTTTGATGAAATACTCAATGCCGGAATAGGCGGTGGTCAGCACGATGACGGCATTGCACAGGGGATCGAACCACGCGTATGCGCCGAAAACGTTGAGCAGCATCGCGCAGAGGCAGACCATGGTCGAGGCCGTTTTGACCTTGCCGGACCACGCCGCGGCGATCACGCGGCCCTGCTCGACGGCAACGAGCCGCATTCCGGAGACCGCGAACTCGCGCAGCAGCACGATGGCCAGACACCAGCCGGGCATCTGCCCGATCTCGACGAGGTAGCACATGGCCGCCATGACGAGCACCTTGTCCGCCAGCGGGTCCATGAACTTGCCGAAATTCGTGACCTGGTTGTAGTGGCGGGCGATGTAGCCGTCCACAAAATCCGTGAGGCACGCGACCACGAACACGCCGAAGGCGGCGTAGCGCGCATAGGGGAAATCCAGATACAGGATCACAAGAAATACGGGGATGAGCGCCACCCGCGCAAGGGTGAGCTTATTGGCAGTCGTCATCTGTGAACAGTCCTTTCAAGGCGCTCGCGCGCCGGTTTGCTATTTTGCCGCGTCCGCGCGGCGTCTTATTCCTCGGCCAGCTCGCCGGTCAGCTCGCCGTCCATCGCGCCGGTGATGCGCACGGGCACAAACTCGCCCGCCGCGACGTCGCGCGGGGCGGAGAAGATGCGTGCCCCGTCGATGTCCGGCGACTCGGCATAGCTGCGGCCGACAAAGAGCATGGATTGCCCGTCGAAGCCCTCGCAGAGGACCTCCATCACGTCGCCCTGCCGTTCGTCGTTCCACGCGTCGATGATCTCGCTCTGGATGTCCACGATCCGCTCGGCGCGGCGGGCCGCCTCGTCGGAGTCGACGCGCTCCATCTTCGCCGCGCGCGTCCCCTCCTCGGGGGAATAGGGAAACACGCCCGCGCGCAGCAGCTTCTGCTCGCGCAGGAAATCGCACAGCTCGTCGAACTCCTCCTCGCCCTCGCCGGGCAGGCCCGCGATGATGGACGTGCGCAGCACGAGGCCGGGGATGCGCTCGCGGAGCTTATCGAGCAGGGCGCAGAGGTATTTCTTGTCGCCGCGGCGGTTCATCTTCTTGAGGATCTTATCGTTGCAGTGCTGGAGCGGAATGTCGAGGTATTTCAGAATTTTGCCTCGCGGGCGATCACGTCGATCAGGCGGTCGTCGATCCACTCGGGATAGAGGTAGTGCAGGCGGATCCAATGGAAGTCGAGCTTGCAAAGCTCCTCTAAAAGGTCGGCCAGATGGGGCCTGCCGTCCCAGTCCATGCCGTAGCGCGTGATGTCCTGCGCGATGACGATCAGCTCCTTGACGCCGGAATCGGCGAGCTGCCTTGCCTCGGCGAGAACATGCTCCATCGTGCGGGAGCGGTATTTGCCGCGCAGCTTGGGGATGATGCAGAAGGCACACCAGTTGTCGCAGCCCTCCGCGATGCGCAGGAAGGCGTAGTGACCCGGCGTGGTGAGCACGCGGCCGAACTCGTCGACCGGTGCGTTGATGTCGTCGAAGCGGCTGACGGTGCCGCCCGCCATGACGGTCTCGACCGCGTCCACAATGTCCCTTGTAGCTGCCGGTGCCGAGAATGCCGTCCACCTCGGGAAGTTCCTTTGCCACCTCACCCTGATAGCGCTGCGTCATGCAGCCGGTGACCAGAATTTTCTTGAGCTTGCCGGCCTTTTTCAGCTCCGCCATGGCGAGAATGTTCTCGATGGCCTCCTCATTCGCGCTCGAGAGGAAGCCGCAGGTGTTGACCACCGCAGCGTCGCAGCCCTCGGGCGACGGGCAAAGCTCCATGCCGGCATCGCGGCACAGGGCCATCATCTGCTCGCAGTTGACCATATTTTTCGCGCAGCCGAGCGAAATAAAGTGAAGTTTGTATGCCATAGTCCTCTTCCCGTCCGCCGCGCACCGGCGGCAAAAATCGTTTTCGGTCACAGCCCGTCGTCCGCGTCCGGCCGCACCGCGCCCGCCGTCCGCAGGGCAGTCTTGACCTCGCCCCACGAAAAGCCGCGGCGCAGCAGAGCGTCCGACAAGCGTTTATAGATCCTTTTCGTTCAGGGGCTTCCCCCTCGTTTTCGACGCGATGACGCACGCGAGGGTCTCCTGTGCGTCGGGGGCTGTTTCCAGCGCCTCGTCCCACAGCTCGCGGGGGACGCCGCGGCGGTAAAGCTCGTCGCGCAGACGCGCGCTGCCGTAGCCCTGTGCGCTGTAATGGCGCACGAGCATGGCGGCATAGGCCGCGTCGTCCAGCGCGCCGATATTCCTCGAGATACTCCGCCGCCGCGCCGGCGTCGTCCGCCTCGGCGCCCTTCTGCACGAGGCGGCGCGCCAGCTCGCGCTTGGAGAGCGGACGGGCGGAGATCATATTGGCCGCGCGCACGCGCGTTTCCGCTTTTTTGTAATTGTACCACAGTCTCGGGCGAAATGTCCAGCCCCACATATAAGCCGAAACGCAGAAGCTCGCTCTCGGTGATCCGGAGGAGGTCTCCCCCCCCCAGATACACGAGAACGCGCTCCTGCTTATGCTTTGACCGTTCGATGCGCTCGACTCTCATCAGCCCTCAAAATCGTCGGCGCTGACGTCCACGGCGCGGCCCGCCGCCCGGGCGGCGATTTTGGACTGGCTGCTCATGAGCTTGTGGAAGTCGCGGCGGATGTCGCTCTCGAGCTTCGGCGATCTCGGGGTTGTCGCGTAGATACTGCTTGGCGGAATCACGGCCCTGGCCAATGCGCGTCTCGCCCATGGAGTACCACGAGCCGCTCTTCTGCACGAGGTCGAGCTTCACGCCGAGGTCGATGAGCTCGCCGAGCATGGAGATGCCCTCGCCGTACATGATGTCGAACTCCGCCTCGCGGAACGGGGGCGCGACCTTGTTCTTCACGACCTTGGCGCGGGTGCGGTTGCCCATCATCTCGGTGCCGGACTTGAGCGTTTCGATGCGGCGCACGTCGATGCGCACGCTCGCGTAGAACTTCAGCGCGCGGCCGCCGGTGGTGACCTCGGGGTTGCCGTACATCACGCCGACCTTCTCGCGCAGCTGGTTGATGAAGATGACGATGCAGTTGGTCTTGTTGATTGCGCCCGCGAGCTTACGCAGCGCCTGCGACATAAGCCTTGCGTGCAGGCCGACGAAACTGTCGCCCATCTCGCCCTCGATCTCCGCGCGCGGCACGAGCGCGGCGACGGAGTCCACCACGATCACGTCGATCGCGCCGGAGCGCACGAGCGCCTCGGTGATCTCGAGCGCCTGCTCGCCGGTATCCGGCTGGGAGACGAGCATATCCTCCACATTCACGCCGAGGGCGCGGGCGTAGCCGATGTCGAGCGCGTGCTCGGCGTCGATGAACGCGACCTCGCCGCCCGCCTTCTGCGCCTGCGCGAGGACGTGCAGGGCGAGCGTCGTTTTGCCGGAGGACTCGGGGCCGTAGATCTCCACGATGCGGCCCCGGGGCACGCCGCCGATGCCGAGCGCGAGGTCGAGCGACAGGGAACCGGTGGAGATGGCCTCCACGTTCGCGGCCTGCTCGTCGCCGCAGCGCATGATGGAGCCCTTGCCGTAGAGCTTTTCGATCTGTGCCATCGCCGTTTCGATGGCGCGCTTCTTGTCGGCGTTGGGCGCGGCGGACGCCGCCTTAGTCACTTTCTCTGCTGCCATTGGTTCATCCTCCTGTTTCTGCTTCTGTATCTTAAATTTTTGTCAGATCTCTTTGCAAAGCCGTCCGTAGACCACGCGGGGGATACCGTGCAGGTCCTTGACGATCTGGATGTCGCCGAAGCCGTTCGCGCGCATGATGCGCAGCACCTCGTCCGCCTGCCCGATGCCGACCTCGAAGGCCATGAGTCCGTTCGGCAAGAGAGCGTCGCGCCATTTATCCGCGATGACGCGGTAGAAATCCAGTCCGTCCGCGCCGCCGTCAAGCGCGAGGTGCGGCTCGTGGTCGCGCACGGAGGGATCGAGCGTTTCAATGTCCGCCGTGGGGATATAGGGTGGGTTGGAAACGATGCAGTCGAACTCGCCGAGCTGGCGCGAGGGCTTCTCGCGCGCGTCTATGCGCAGGCTCGTCACGCGGGCCGAGAGCTGGTTGCGCCGGATGTTCTGGCGGCAGATCTTGAGCGCCTCCTCGTCCCACTCGCCGAGCAGCACACGGCTGCGCAGCACCTGACTGGCGACGGCGAGGCCGATGCAGCCGCTGCCCGCGCACAGGTCGAGCACACGGCAGTCCGCGCCGGAGTCCAGCTCGTGGACGACCGTCTGCACCAGCACCTCGGTGTCGGGGCGCGGGATGAGCACGGCGGGCGAAATATCCAGCCCAAGGCCGTAAAACTCCCACTCGCCGATGAGATAGGCCACCGGCTCGCCCGCCAGGTGCCGCGCGCACAGGGAATACGCCGCGCGCTCGACCTCGGGCGAGGCGTAGAGCAGCCCGTCGCGCAGAAGCTCATTTTTCGTTTTGCCCGACGCGGTGCAGACTAGCTCGCGCGCCGCCTGCGTCGCGTCCTCCGCGCCCGCCTCGCGCAGGCGCCTGCGCAGGTCCATATAGAGGTCGTTGTACTTGATCGCCATTTACCACTCGTCCTTGCCCTTCTGCTCGGGAATGACCAGCTCCATCGCGCGGATGGCGACCTCGAGCATACTGTCGTCCGGCTCGTTGGTGGTGAAATTTTGAAGCCAGAGCCCGGGCTTTGCCAGCGCGTTCGTCACGGGATTGTCATGCCGCCGACGTAGCGGTTGAATTCATAGGTCACGCCCACGACCGGCATGAGCAGCAGCAGGTGCAATCCGATGCGCACCCAGACATTGCGCCAGTCGACGAAGCTGAACACCACGCTCGAAACGAGGATGGACACCACGACCACCACGAACAGAAAGCTCGTGCCGCAGCGCGGATGGTGGCGCGGCTGGATGCGGCAGTTCTCCACCGTCAGCGGCAGGCCCGCCTCGTAGCAGAAGATGGTCTTATGCTCTGCGCCATGGTACTGGAACACGCGCTGAATGTCCTTCTGCTTCGAGCACAGGAGCAGGTAGCCGAAGAAGATCAGCAGCTTGATGACGGACTCGACCAGATTGTGCACGACCACGTTCGATGAAGCGCCCGAGAGCAGGCCCGCGAGGAAGGTCGGCAGGATCATAAAAAGTCCGATGGTCAGGCCCAGCGACAGCACGACCGCCAGCGCCACGACGAGCTTCTGCAGCTTTTCGCTGCCGAGCTTCTTCTCCAGCCACAGATCGAGCTTCGACGGCTCGCCCTCCTCCTCGGGGAAGAAGTCAGCCGAGTACATCAGCGCCTTCACGCCGCGGACCATGGAGTCCACAAAGGTCACAGCGCCGCGCAGCACGGGCAGGCCGAGAATGGGATAGCGGTCGCGGATGAGCTTCAGCTCCTCGACCTTCTCGACCAGCCCCTCCTTGGAGCGGACGACGATGGCCTGCTTTTCCGGTCCGCGCATGAGGATGCCCTCAATGAGCGCCTGACCGCCGATGGAGGTACGGAATTTGGGTTTTGTCTGGTTTTGCTCTGCCATGTAGGTTTCTCCTTGCAATGATGGTATCATACTTTTCAAAATTGCAACAGCTGTTCTAAAATTTATTTTTCCATAGGAAGCGTCATGGTCACGACCGCGCCGCCGCCCGAGGCGTTGGCAATGTCGAACGTGCCGTTGTGCAGACGCATGATCTCGTCGCACACGGCGAGGCCGATGCCGCTGCCGCGCGCCTTGGACGAGCCCTTGTAGAATTTCTGCTTGACGTGGGCAGCCCTCGACCGGGATGCCGGGGCCGAAATCGCGCACACGGATGACCATGCTGCCCTTCTCAGCCGCCACGGACACGTCAATGCGCTTGCCGCTGCCGCCGTGCTTAGCGGCGTTGTCGAGCACGTTGCAGAAGACCTGCTTCATGCGCTCGCCGTCGGCGATGATGGGAGGCAGGTCGTCCGCGCACTCGTAGCGCAGCTCGATGCCCTCCCGGCTGAAGATCTCGCGGTAGGTGAAGATGGCGTCCTCCAGCTCGGCGAGCAGGTCGGTCTCCTCCACGCGCAGGGTGAAGCGTCCGTCCTGCATCCGGGTGAAGTCCAGCAGCTCCTCGACCATGGTGGTCAGACGGCGGGACTCCTTGACGATGATGTTGAGGCCGCGCTGCGTCTGCTCCGGATTCGCGCCGGGATCGGCGGCGAGCGTTTCCGCCCAGCCGTTGATGGCGGTGAGCGGCGTGCGCAGCTCGTGCGAGACGGAGGAGACGAACTCCTGCTGGATCTTCTCGGACTGCGAGATCTTGAGCGACATATCGTTGATGTTGTCCACCAGCTCGCCGAGCTCGTCGCGGTAGTGGTTGTCGATCAGGATGCCGTAGCTGCCGGCGGAGATGCGCCGCGCGGCGTCGGACACGACGGCGACCGGCTCGACGACGTTGTTGATGAAGATGGCGTTGGAGAAGATGGCAAGGCCCACGCACAGCAGCGCAACGCCGATGGCGACCGCCATGCTGACGAGCACGCTGCGGTCCGCCTCGTGCAGCGCGGTGACGTAGCGCAGCACGCCGATCACACGGCCATTGAACCGGAGCGGTGCGGAGACGGAGAGGATCCTCTCCCCCGTCTGCGGGTCAAGGCCCTCGAAGCTCGCCGGCTTTCCGGTGGCGACGGCCTCGGTCACATCGCTCGTTCCCGGCTGCGTGCCGG
>VOFK01001911.1_pt1 | contig 14580 bp, 22 predicted proteins | sample 5384121 | NCBI WGS metagenome assembly VOFK01 (sample SAMN12384730, study PRJNA508395) | human gut metagenome | isolation source: healthy gut J | host: Homo sapiens | reverse complement strand
ATCCGCCGTGCGTGAGACCGATACTCCGTGTCCGATATGATCGTTTCCGCAGACAATGAAGCCCAGTCCGCAGAATATTTTACAAACGCGGTATGGCGCGAAAAAATACTCGCACATGCCGTGAACAGCTGTACGATACCGCACCTCTACTCGCTTCGGGAACAAAATATAATAGGTGACATTGGAAACACCATTGGCACTTTTTTGTAAATATTTTGCGTACACTTGATATTCATATGCAACACCCGATCATGGACTGTACTTCTTCACTGTTAATACTATACCACAAATCCACCATTATTGCACCTGTTTTTGATAAAGTTCACAGTTCATTTAAAAATACACTGTCAAAAACTGCTGATTTTAAAATGCCTTTCCCAACTGCAAATTATGCAGGATTACGATATTGCAAACAGCGGTCGATGTGTTACAATAAAATAAATCACGGGCAATCCGTACTGCCCAATCCCAAAAGAAAGAAGGATATACCCATGCCGTATATTGCTGTTACCACTTCAAGGCCCTGTCCGACGAGCAGAAGGACGAGCTGAAAGACCATCGGCCAGAAGATTTCCTGATTCCGGGCAAGACCGAGGCTGCTCTGATGGTTGACATCTCCGACAATCCACCATGTACTTTTTGCAGGCGAGAAGCGCAAGCTGGCGTAATGTTGATGTTCGCTGCAACGGTTCGACCGAGTTTGAGAACAAAAGAAGCGCTGACCGAGGCACTGTTTATGCTGTCGAGCTGCACACCGGTCTGCACGATGACAGCATTTACCTGACGTACACCGAGTTCTCCAACTGGGGCACCCGCGGTACCATGAAGTAAACTGCAGAAAGACGCTGAGAGGGGTTCTCGGCGTCTTTTTTTGGTTTCGGATGGAGAATTGCGAATGTCTGAATTTTCAGAATGTTCACATTTGAGCGATTGACGTTCGCCCGCTTTCGGTCTATTATAGTTTACAAGTAAACCGTTTACCGAAAAGGAGGACACCATGTCCGGCTCTCCCCACGATTTTGCCGCCGATGCGTTCCACGCGGGTCAGCTGTACCGCAGCTGCTTTCGTGAGCTGACCGAAAGCTGCGGCTTTACGCCAAAATGAGATGTTCGTGCTGCTGTTTCTGTACCGCAACGCGCCCGAGCAGGACACCGCAACTGTCATTGCACAGGCGTGGAACGTTTCCAAGCCGCTGGTGACGCGCAGCGTAGACGGACTGCAGAGGCGCGGTCTGCTCTACTGCGTGCGCGACGAGGAACGACCGCCGCCTGGTGCACCTGCACCTGTCTGATGAAAAGGACACGCTGCCGCCAAAGAGCTCCATCACCGCTGCGAAACCTTTGCGCTGACACTGCAGCAGGGTATCTCCGAGCAGGAAATGCAAACTCTGTGCAGTGTGATGCAGAAAAAAATGCAGCGAAACCTCAACGATTTACTCGAAAGGACGAAACTCACATGAATAACAACCCCAAAGGGGCGAAAAATCCCAAAAAACCGCTGATCTTCTACTATGCTGTCATGCTGCTCGTGCTTATGATGCTCAACTGGCTGCTGTTTCCGAGCTTGCTACAGCGACAGGTGACCGAGGTCGGCTACGACGAGTTCATCTCCATGGTGGACAACGGGTCAGGTCGAGACCATCGCCTACGACAAGCAGGATCACGAGATTACCTTCGAAGCGAAGGACGACAAGGGCAAAACCGCCCTCTACAAGACCGGCATCTTCCCGGATGACGCGCTTGTTGGCCGCCTGCTGGAGGGCCAACGTCAGAGATTCGCCGCCGAGATCCCAACCCAGACCTCTCCCTGCTGAGCATGCTCATCAGCTACGTTGTTCAATTGTGCTCATTATCGCTGTCGGCCAGTGGCTTCAGAAAAAATGATGAAGAACATGGGCGGCAACATGATGAGCTTCGGCAAGTCGGCGCGAAGATCTACGCCGAGAACGAGACTGGCAAGACCTTCGCTGACGTCGCCGGTCAGGACGAGAGCCAAGGAGGCTCTGACCGAGATCGTTGACTTCCTGCACAACCCGAACAAGCGCTCGCCGCCATCGGCGCGAAGCTGCCCAAGGGTGCGCGCTGCTCGTCGGCCCTCCGGGCACCGGCAAGACCCTGCTCGCCAAGGCTGTCGCGGGTGAAGCGCACGTTCCGTTCTTCTCCATCTCCGGCTCGGAGTTTGTTGAAATGTTCGTCGGCATGGGCGCGGCCAAGGTGCGCGACCTGTTCAAGCAGGCGGGCGAGAAGGCACCCTGCATCGTGTTCATCGACGAGATCGACACCATCGGCAAAAAGCGCGACGGCGCGGGCATGGGCGGCAACGACGAGCGCGAGCAGACGCTCAACCAGCTGCTGACCGAGATGGACGGCTTCGACGGCACCAAGGGCGTCGTTATCCTCGCCGCGACCAACCGCCCAGTCGCTCGACCCGGCGCTGCTGCGTCCCGGCCGTTTTTGACCGCCGCATTCCCGTGCAGCTGCCCGATCTGCAGGGTCGTATCGCAATTTTTGAAGGTGCACGCTAAGGATGTTCATATGTCCGGCAATATCGACTTTAACTCGATTGCCCGTGCAACTTCGGGTGCTTCCGGCGCTGACCTTGCGAACATCATCAACGAGGCCGCGCTCCGTGCCGTCCGTCTCGGACGCAACAGTGTCATTCAGGCCGATCTGGATGAGAGCGTTGAGACGGTAATCGCCGGTGCGCAGCGCAAGAACGCCGTGCTCAGCGCAAAGGAGAAGGAGATCGTCTCCTATCACGAGATCGGCCACGCGCTCGTCGCGGCCAAGCAGACCAACTCTGCGCCCGTCACCAAGATCACCATCGTTCCGCGCACCTCGGGCGCGCTCGGCTACACCATGCAGGTGGACGAGGGCGAGCACAATCTCATGACGCGGGACGAGCTGCTGAACAAGCTCGCCACACTCACCGGCGGCCGTGCGGCCGAGGAGTTGATTTTCGGCTCGATCACGACAGGTGCATCTAATGACATCGAGCAGGCCACCAAGCTGACACGCTCGATGATGATCACCCGCTACGGCATGAGCCGCAAATTCGACATGGTCGCGCTCGAGACCGTTACGAACCAGTATTTGTCGGGTGATACCGCGCTCGCCTGCTCGGCGGAGACCGCGGCGAAGATTGACGAGGAAGTGATTGCCACCGTCAAGACCGCGCATGAGAAGGCCATCGGCATCCTGCAGAATAATATGGATGCCCTGCACCGGCTCGCGCATTTCCTGCTGGAGAAGGAAACCATCACCGGCGAGGAATTTATGGATTTGCTGCATAAGAGCGAATAAAGAAAGCCTCTCGTTGCGAGAGAGGCTTTCTCAATTCTCAATTATTTTCACCGTAATGTTAAAATCTCTGCCGGATGCTCAAACCTGAGGTCGGACGTTAGTTTCTCCGCCTCGGAGGCACCCCCACAGTGCGAGGACGCTCTTGACGCCGGCGCTCTTGGCGCACTGCATATCGTACTCGCTGTCGCCGATATAGACGGCGTCCTCGGGTTTACAACCGAACCGACGCGCAACACTCGAGCAGAGCGTCCGGCGCAGGCTTAGGATGCTCAACATCATCCGCGCAGATAATCTCATCAAACCATGGCGTGAAACCAATCGGCTTGATGCCTTGCTCAACTGCAGGCGCGTGCGCGAGGTAACAATACCGCACTGACATCCGCCGTTCCGCAGTTCGGCTATCACCTCGGGATGCCGTCGTACATCGGGATTTCGTCCAGCCGGTCATACGCCGCTTCCCAGCGAGCCATGATCGGCTCGACCTGCTTCGGCTGGAATGCTTAATTTCGCCAATGCGCGTCTGCCCGGCATACCGAAGGAGAAAATCAGCTGCTCGTAGGTGAACTCATAGCCAAACTCGGCAAGTGCGGTGCGCATCGCCCACTGGTCTAGCCTTTGAGGAGTCGATCAGCGTGCCGTCAATGTCAAAAAATAAAGTATTTCATGTGGTTTCCTCCATCTTTTTCGCCAAGGTAAATAACCCTCGGTGTAGTCTGCTCGAAGGACCGGGACAGCTCTATCACCGGCATGGCCTGCTCCGGCAGCGCCTGCGCGCACAGCTTACGCAGATTTGCGATGCCCTTATCTGCCAGACGCGGGTCAGCGTACAGCACCACCCTGTCCGGATTGATGAGCGCCGCACAGCCGCAGATGACAGCTTGTGAAATAGTCGCTTATATCCGCGCCTGCAAAGTGATTTCTGCGCGTATTCGAGATTGTGTTCAATCGGCAGATAGTGTAATTCACCGGCAAAGCCTGCGGCACCGCCCCAGACCTTTCCGTCCAGCACGATACCTGCGCCTGCGCCCAGCTTGCCGATGTAAATACACACGACGGCTTTCGGTGTGGGCGTGTACTGCGCCGCGTAGCCTGCGGCCACGACCTGCATATCGCGAGCGCCATACACGGCAGGCCGGTTTTATCACGAAGATACGCACTAAGAGCGCTTACGCCCCCCGCAGCTCAGGGTAGCCAAAGCTCGGTGACGATGCCGTTATGCATCGTTCCGGCAAAGCCGAGTACCACCGCTGCAAGCCGCGGGTAACGCGCCCTAACACGCATCAGAAGCGTGTCGAGAAGTTCGCGCACATCGCCGGAGCAGGTCTGCTGTTCCTGTTCGGAGCGGTGTGCCGTCGAGGTCGCACACAAACCAGTGCAGCGTGTCCTGCTCCAGCCGCAGACACAGGAACAGCCGGTACTGCGGGTTCAGCCGGTACTGCATGGCGCAGCGTCCACCAGTGGAAGCCGCCGTGCCGATTTCTTTGCGCTTCTCCGCACTCTCGACCATCTCATCCACAATGCGGCTGACGGTCGGAAAGCTGAGATGTGTCAGCCGCGCAAGATCGTTCTTGCCGGCAGAGCCGTTCTGCATCGCCTGCCGGAGCAGAGCCGTGTTCTCCCCGCTTGAGTTTGCTGTGTCTGCCATGGCGCACCTCTTTTCAAAATACTTTTTAATAGTATGTTAATTTCTTAGGATTAGTATACCCTCTGGCCAAAGTGGTTCTGTCAATGCTAAATTAGGAATTAACGTTGAGGATTTATTGTCTGCACAGCATTGTTCTTTCCATTCCACCCATACTGTGGTATACTATTCGCAAAGGAAGGAGGAGACAAAAATGTCCACTACAATTTCAATCTCGGTGATGTGCTCTGTGGGGAGCCTGACCTGCGGTATACTTTCACTTGTGTTGCCGTTCATTGCGCTGGCCAGACGAAAAAACGCGCTGCCATTTGCAGCGGTCGGTATGGGTTTGTGCTCACTGGCGTTGCTCGGACAGATTTTTTCAGTACAATGTCCGCGTATATGCACAGGATTTCAGCGCCCTTCTGGATACATCGTTCGCTATTCGGTTCTGTGCAGTCGTACTGTTCCTGCTGGCGGCGGCTGTTGTAAACGCGGGCGTGTGCATGTACCAGATGAAACGCAGTGTAAAAGCAGCACCCGCAACATTAATTTACCATAGATAATGCACAATAAAACCAAAACCGCCTTTTCAGGCGGTTTTATTATTTTAACAAGGTCTTACAGCTGCCGGTTTGAGGCGGATTGACCTTGCAGGTCTGACAATATTTGAAATCCACTCCCCTTTAGGTCTATGCAGATGAGTTACAGGCGATGTGCCAAGCCAACGTACCCTATGGTATACCTTTAATAATAAGATAGAATCATGTGAAGAAGGGTAAATCGCTACGTTATCTTCACTCTCCACTCTTAATTACTCCGTTGATTTCCCGCTTCGGCAGATTGAAGTCAATCCCGGTGAGCATTTTCACAATCCACAGCAGGAGCAGCAGCACGAGCACCGGCAGCACGCACGAGGTAACGATCAGCACAGCGAGTGCCTCCATGACATTGCTGAGCAGTTTTTCAAACTTTTCCGTCACGCCGGAGACCGCATTCTGCACCGAGGACGTGATACCCGACCAGAAAACCGCTCTTTTTTCGCTGTCCGAATCCGAGTCTGAACCCGCACTGGTATCGATAGCATCCGCTGCACTTTGCGCGTCCTCAATGGTCTGCGACAGCGAGGTTTCATAGGTGGCCTCGATCATGCGCGATACTGTGATGCCGCCCGGAACGACAAGCCAAACCGCCATGCCGAACAGCGCCAGCTTGAATGCGAGCTTCGCCAGAATCTCGCTGCTGCGGAACTGCCGGACGATGAGCAGCACGCACACTGCCGGTAAAATAAAACCGAAAAACCGCGTATCCGGTAATGGTGAGCAGGTATTTCTCCAGCATAATGGCGCACAGTACGATCAGAAAGTCGGACGTGAGATCAGCCAGCTTTTTCTGCGATGGCGCTGCCCGTGTCTCCCGGCAGAGCCGAAACAGCTGCAGATGCTGCCGTGGAAGCCGCAGTCAGCTTCATCACAGTCGCCTGCTTTTCGTTTAAATATTCAATGCTCGTCCGGTGCGTCTCCGGTGAAGACTGCCATCCCGAAATGCCGAAAAAGCAGCCAAGTCCGATCATCAACAGCAGCACACACGAAACGATTCGCTTTGTCAGTTCGTTCATTTTATCCCTCATCTCTATTAAAAACCCCCAACGGTCAGACAGACTAACGATTGGGGGTTGTTCACACTTATATGATTACTTGCTCCAGGCTGCCTTGGCTGCGGCTTCCTTGAATACCTCGTGGAAGCCCTTGACATTCGCTGCAATGTCACCGCCGAACACGGCAGAACCTGCTACGATAACGTCTGCACCGGCGGCTACGATGTCTGCGGTGTTGTTCAGCTTTGCGCCGCCGTCGATCTCAAGCTCGCACTGATAGCCGTGCTTTCTGGATCTCCGCGCGGACGGCCTTTGATCTTGTCCATGCACTCCGGATAAAGCCCTGACCGCCAAAGCCCGGCTCTACGGTCATGATGAGCACCATGTCGCAGTACGGCAGCAGCGGGAACAGCGCCTCCGCCGGAGTTTTCGGCTTGATGACACAGGCCGCCTTGACGCCTGCCGCGCGGATTTTCTTCAGCTGCTCGAGCGTATCACCGTTGGACTCATAGTGCACGGTGATGATGTCCGAGCCTGCCTTGATGAAGTCGTCGAGGTACTGATCCGGGTCGGAGATCATCAGATGTACGTCGAGGACCTTGTCGGTCGCCTTGCGCAGGCTCTTGACGACCGGCGCGCCGATGGTGATGTTCGGTACGAAATGGCCGTCCATTACGTCAACGTGAACGTACTCCGCGCCTGCATCGGTGGCAATTTTAATATCGCGTGCAAGATTTGCAAAATCTGCGGACAGAATAGACGGTGAGAGCTTGATTTCCATGATGTTCCTCCTGTAACCGCAGAGTATTCCGCGGCATAATTTGATACCAGACGCGCCTGTATGCTCAACCGGTTTGCACGGCGCCGTCTTTTTGAATACGAGGGCGGCATGCACGGTCGCCCTCCTCTTGACTTACATTATATCACACCTCTTTGGAAATTGAAAGGAAAGAGTGTGGAGTGGAGATAACATAACGTTTTCATCTTCTTCACACTGCTGCATCTTGTCACATCCTGCGGTTTCCATTTTTAATGAGCTATACCCAGAAGAAGGCTGCACCACACCGTCAATTACCGTTTGCTAATTCCTGATTACTAATTTGTTCTAACGGTATAGAAAACTTCTCCATCGAAATCAACAATATTTTGTCGCCCTCACCGATTGATTTTTATCTGCGTGAAAAAGGTAGAATAGAAGTATCATGCAATAAAGGAGCGAACACGATCATGAGCGTCAATCGTTGTTATTCCGAGAAAAACGGCTTCGATAAATGAAGCGCGCAGCCTGTTTTCCAGTCTGCACGACCTCCTCGGAGATCAAAAACCTCACGCATGTACGGTACCTGTGCCGTTACGATGCCGAGGGTCTGCAGCGGAGACCTATGAAAAGGCCAAGGGCATCGTTTTCTCCGAGCCGATGGCTGATGTGTGCTACGACGAGGACTTCCCCGTCCGGCAGGCGCGCATACCGTCCTCCGCGGTAGAGCCCCTGCCCGGTCAGTTCGACCAGCGTGCGGACTCCTGCGCCCAGTGCATCCAGCTGCTCACCGGCGGCGAACGCCCGACCGTCGCAGCAGCGAAGATCTATGTCCTCGAAGGCGAGCTGACTGCCGCGGACATGGACAAGATCCGCGGCTACCTCATCAACCCGGTCGACACCCGTGAGGCTTCCATGGACAAGCCCTCGACCCTCAAGGTAGAGTACGCCATTCCGACGAGCGTAGCAAGCGTTGTCGGCTTCACGCACATGGATGAGGCTGCCCTCTCCGACATGCTGCACCACATGGGTCTGGCGATGGATCTCGACGACCTCAAGTTCCTCCAGACCTACTTCCGCGACACCGAAAAGCGCGACCCGACCATCACCGAGAGTCCGCATGGTCGACACCTACTGGTCCGACCACTGCCGCCACACCACCTTCCTCACCCAGATCGACGACGTAAAGTTCGAGGACCAGATGGTTCAGGACGCCTTCGACCGCTACATGGCTGCGCGTCGAGGTCTACGGCGAGGAGAAGGCTGCCAAGCGTCCGGTAACGCTGATGGACATGGGTACCATCGCCGCTAAGGTGCTCAAAAAGCGCGGCTACCTGAAGAATATCGACGAGTCCGAGGAGATCAACGCCTGCTCCATCAAGGTCAAGGCGCTCGTGAACGGCCACTACGAGGACTGGCTGCTCATGTTCAAGAACGAGACCCACAACCACCCGACCGAGATCGAGCCGTTCGGCGGCGCGGCGACCTGCCTGGGCGGCGCGATCCGCGACCCGCTCTCCGGGCGTTCGTATGTCTATCAGGCGATGCGCGTGACCGGTGCGGGTGACCCGACCGTACCCCTCTCCGAAACGCTCGAGCACAAGCTGCCGCAGCGCAAGCTGTGCCAGACCGCTGCCGCAGGCTATTCCTCCTACGGCAACCAGATCGGCCTTGCCACCGGCCTTGTACACGAAATCTATCATCCGGGCTATGTGGCCAAGCGTATGGAAATCGGCGCTGTAGTCGGCGCGGCTCCGATCGAAAACGTCATCCGCGAGGTCCCCGAGCCGGGCGACATCGTCATCCTGCTCGGCGGCAAGACCGGCCGCGACGGCTGCGGCGGCGCTCACCGGCTCCTCCAAGAAGCACACCGAGGAATCGCTCGAGACCTGCGGCGCTGAGGTGCAGAAGGGCAACCCGCCCGAGGAGCGCAAGATCCAGCGCCTGTTCCGCGACGGCAAGGTTACCCGCATGATCCGCCGCTGCAACGACTTCGGCGCGGGCGGCGTATCCGTGGCCATCGGCGAGCTGGCCGACGGCCTTGACATCGACCTGAACGCCGTGCCCAAGAAGTACGACGGTCTGGACGGCACCGAGCTGGCTATCTCCGAGTCGCAGGAGCGCATGGCTGTCGTTGTCCGTGCAAAGGACGCAGACGCTTTTATTGCCGCAGCTGCCAAGGAGAATATCGAGGCTGTTGTTGTCGCAACCGTTACCGACAAGAACCGCCTGTGCATGACCTGGAACGGCAACACGATCGTTGACGTTTCCCGCGATTTCCTCAACACCAACGGCTGCTCTAAGCACGTTGACGCCGAGGTCGGCGCACTGCCGACTCCGTCCATCTCCTGCGCCCGGAAGGCGATTCCGAAAAGGAAAAGCTGCTGAACCTCGCCTCCACCCTCGGCATCTGCCTCGAGCGCGGTCTGGTCGAGCGCTTCGACGGCTCCATCGGCGCCAGCTCGGTATTCATGCCCTTCGGCGGCAAGTATCAGCTGACCCCGACGCAGGTCATGGCCGCTACCATGCCGGCGCTCGACGGTCAGTGCGAGACCGCGTCCGTCATGGCCTTCGGCTTCGACCCGTACTTCACCGAGCAGAACCCGTACCTCGGCGCTTCCGCCGCCGTGATCGAGTCGGTAGCTCCAAGCTCGTCGCAGCAGGCTGCGATTTCGAGACCGCATACCTGACCTTCCAGGAATACTTCGAGCGTCTCGGCAAGGGACCCGAAGCGCTTCGGCAAGCCGCTGTCCGCCCTGCTCGGCGCGTACACCGCGCAGGAGAACCTGTGTCTCGCGGCCATCGGCGGCAAGGACTCCCATGTCCGGCTCGTTCGATGACATGGACGTACCGCCCACGCTCGTTTCCCTTTCGCCATCGCGCCGCAGGACGCTTCCCGTCTGATCTCTCCTGAGTTCAAGGAGGCAGCCGGCCATCCGGTCTACTTCTTCGACGCGCCGTACAATCAGGACGGCACGCCGGACTACGTCACCATCAAGCATGTCTGGAACGAGGTTGCGAACCTCATCGCCTCCGGCAAGGCTGTTTCCGCATGGTCTCTGACCACCGGCGGCATCGCGGAGGGCATCGCGAAGATGTCGCTCGGCAACAAGATCGGCTTCGCGATGTCGACGAGGGCTTCCCGACCGACGCGCTCTACATGAAGAACTTCGGCGGCATCCTCGTCGAAGCATCCTGGAACCCCGGCTTACTGGCTGGTCGGCTATACCACCGACAGACGAGTCCATCACCATCGCAGGCGAGAAGATCACCATCGACGAGCTGACGAGCGCCCGCCTTCGAGGGCAGGCTCGGAGAGCGTATTCCCCGACCAAGGCCGCTGCTTCCGACGAGCATCTGACCAAGGTCTCCCTTCACCGAGCGCAATGTATCCGCTCCGGCAGTCAAGAGTGCAAAGCCGCTGGCCGTCATCCCGGTGTTCCCGGGCACCAACTGCGAGTACGATACCGCCCGTGCGGTCGAGAATGCAGGCGGCGCGGCTGAGATTGTCGTTGTCCGCAACTTCTCCGCTGATGCGCTCCGTGAGAGCGCAGAGCAGCTCGAGAGCGCCATCCGCAACGCGCAGATGGTTATCCTGCCGGGCGGCTTCTCCGGCGGCGACGAGCCGGACGGCTCGGGTTCATCGCATCCTTCCTGCGCGACGCAGGCATCAAGGACAGCATCCACGAGCTGCTCCGCCAGCGCGACGGCCTGATGCTAGGCATCTGCAACGGCTTCCAGGCGCTCATCAAGCTGGGGCTGGTGCCCTACGGCGAGATCCGCGACGAGATGACTGGCGACGACGGCCGACCCCTGACCTTCAACCTCATCGGCCGTCACCAGAGCCGCTACGTGACCACCCGCGTCGCGTCCGTCAAGAGCCCGTGGCTGTCCTCCTGCAATGTCGGCGACCTTCATTCCATCGCGTTCTCGCACGGCGAGGCCGCTTCGTAGCGCCGCAGCACGTCAGTGATGACCTTATCAAGAACGGTCAGGTGGCGTTCCAGTACACCGACCTTCAGGGCGAGCCGTCCATGGATATTGCGTGGAACCCGAACGGTTCGATGTGCGCGATCGAGGGTATTACCTCTCCAGACGGCCGTGTTCTCGGCAAGATGGGTCATACCGAGCGTTACAGCCCGTTTGTCGGCAAGAATATCTACGGCGAAAGTATCAGCCGCTGTTCGCAAACGGCGTGAAATACTTTTAAGTAAAGCCTGTGCAAAGCGCCCTCGGAGAGGGCTTTCACTGTTCACGGATGCAATTATACTTAATTAGTAATTAGTAGTTAGTAATTAAGGCGCTGCCGCGCCAGTTAAGAAAGCACTGGTGCGGCAGCACCTTTATTACTAATTCCCCATTACTAATTACTAATTAGCAGAACTGATTTCTAATTGAAAGAAGGTTTTAGATGGTTCCCTACGACCACAAAGTCAATACTACGAGACCGACGGCATGGGTATCGTCCATCACTCGAACTACATCCGCTGGTTCGAGGAGGCCCGCGTCGATCTGCTCGAGCAGCTCGGCTTCGGCTACGACCGCATTGAAGAGCCGGTTACAGCGGTCCGGTGCTGGAGGTCTCCTGCCAGTATAAGACCATGTCCAAATTCGGTGAAACCGTTTTGAATCGAAGCATCTATCACGCAGTACAACGGCGTGCGCATGACGCTGCACTACGACGTTTTCGACAAGGCGACCGGCGAGGTGCGCTGCACCGGCGACAGCCGCCACTGCTTTTATCAACGCCGAGGGCAAACCGGCTATCCTCAAGCGCTGCTGGCCGAATAAAAAAAACCGAGTTTGACGCGGCACTGGCTGCAAATACTGTCAAAGAATAAAAAAACCGTCATCTCTGCATTTGAGATGACGGTTTTTGCCTGTGTTATCCTTTATTCTCCACGCCGGTCAGGTCCTAACAACTTCGCCTGCAATGATAAGCCCCGCAACAGCAGCACAAACGCAGTGCTGCCCGGAACCTGCCTGCGCTGGGTGCACTTGCGCGCGGTGCCCGGTGGGCAGATACAGTTCTGGCGGCAGCTGATCGCCATATCGTCGATTGGCGTCATGGCAGGCTCTTTGGAGTAAACAACCTTGAGCTTACGGATACGGCGCTTGCGCAGCTCGTAGCGCATAACACGCGCGAGCGAGTGGACAGCCGGAGGTCTTATAAATATCCGTCACTTCCAGCTTGTCAGCGTGAATCTTGTTGCCGGCGCCCATGCAGCTGATGATAGGCGTGCCGGCCCTGTTTGCCTGCTCGACTAGCTCGATCTTGCCGGTCACGGTGTCGATCGCGTCGACAACGTAATCATACTGCGTAAAATCGAACTGAGAAGCGGTCTCAGGCGTGTAAAAAGTTTTGTAAACGTTGACCTTGCAGTCCGGATTGATATCGTGAATACGCTCGGCAGCGGCCTCTACTTTATACTGACCGACCGTCTTGCGGGTAGCGATGATCTGGCGATTGATGTTGGTCAGGCACACCTTATCATCGTCGATGAGGTCAAGTGTGCCGACACCCGAGCGCGCCAACGCTTTCTACCGTGTAGCCGCCTACACCGCCGATGCCGAATACCGCAACACGCGCGTTGTACAGGCGCTCCATGCCCTGCTTGCCAAGCAGCAGCTCGGTTCTCGAAAAATGATTGAGCAAGTTTTTTCTCCCTTTCGTGCAGTTTTTCGCTTAGTTATAAGTATAGCGGGGAATGCCTACTGTGTCAATAGGAAGCTGTCGTTTCCTGCACCGATTGACCGAGGCCGAACTGCGCAGGCGTGTTCGCTCCTAACGGGCGGGCGTTTTTCGCTGAACCTCAGCGGGGGTTGCGCTCTGCGGAGGCGCAGGGAACGTGCGCTGACGCCGCGCGGGCGCTCTACAAGAGGGTGGACACCAAGGTTTCCACCCTCTTGTGAATCACCCCTTTTCCTTGAGATAGCCTGGCGCAGATTTCCTATATGTGACCGCTGCGAAAAGGGGAACGGCAGTCGGGTGACCGTTGCGTGTCTTTCTCCGCCTTTTCGCAGTTCACAGACAGCGTACTGCTACATACGGTTAAATCCACGCAGGCGCAACATAAGCAGTGCCGCCCAATTTTTCTTCTCCTGGGGATACCCGTGTTTGAATTCAACACGTTATGCGGCACCTACGGTTTAGGCATTTGGTTGCAATTTATCTTCGCAAGACGCCTATCTATCATAACGCGCTAACAAATTGTGCGGCACTGTCATGCCGCACCCACGTAGAAATAGCCGACCTGTGTAGCAGAACGGAATCTGACACACTGCGAATAGGTAAAGAAAATGGGAGCACACTGTGCTCTCCTACGGTAGAAAAAAAATCCTCTGCCGTTCCCCATTTCGAAGCGGTCGCCGATCTCTGGTCTGCGCCAGACTCGGAAAAACAAAGGGAAACGGAGTTAAGAGGGTAGAAACCGTGGTGTCTACCCTCTTGCCCGCCGCGCGGGCGCGGCAGGCGCCCGCGCAGTTACACTCGCTTCCAAGCGACCAATGCAACTCCTGCCGAGATAAACTCCGTCACCCAGAACGCATGCCAGACGCCATTCGCGCCCATAATCCTACACAGCACGACCGTGATCGGCAGAATGACCACGGTATACCGGCACAGCGAAATCACGAGTGACGCCGTACCCTTTCCGAGTCCTTCCAGTGCGCCGGACGCCGCAACCGAAACCGCTGAAACAAGAAATCCCACACAGAGATAATGCGCAGCGCATGTGCACCGATGACCACCGTCCGGATATTTTCGGTGAAAAGCGCCATCAGCGGAGACGCGAACGCCAGACACAGCACAGTGCCGATCATCATAATGCACGCGCACAGCGCAAAAAGCGCTACCTGAAAAATACGGCTGACGCGTTCCGCTCACCCGCACCGTAGTTGTAACCGATCACCGGACGCATACCCTGAATAATACCGCTCGCAGGCAGATACAGGAAAAGTCTGCAATTTGTAATAGATGCCGAGCACGACCACATACGCCTGACTGAGCTCAGCCAGCAGCGCATTCAGACACGAGATGAGCAATGACGGCAGCGCCAGATTGAGTGCCGCCGGAATGCCGATCGCATACAGCCGTGCCGTGATGCCTCGAGTACCGTGCAGCCTTCAGCGTGATAGGCGCACGGACACCGGCCGCAGTCGATATATCAATAGATAGAACGCCAGCGTTACCAGCTGGCTGATGCCGGTGGCGAGTGCTGCGCCGCGCATGCCGAGCTGCGGTTCCGGCCCGATACCGAAGATGAACATGAGCAATACGCACCGAAATCAAAGCAATACTGA
>VOFK01001254.1_pt1 | contig 14597 bp, 25 predicted proteins | sample 5384121 | NCBI WGS metagenome assembly VOFK01 (sample SAMN12384730, study PRJNA508395) | human gut metagenome | isolation source: healthy gut J | host: Homo sapiens | reverse complement strand
CAGATAGGTAACAGAGATGACATGAATGCACGGAGTGAGGGGCAGTTGGCAAAGCAGATACTTATTGACTTCATGACAGACTTTCAAAAGCAGGAACCGAATCTTCATGGCGTATTCTCGGCACATCTGCACATGGATGAGGAAAACACCGCACATTCATATTGATTTTGTTCCGGTTATTACCGGGAGTAAGCGGGGACTTGATACAAGGGTTTTCACTGAAAGGGGCATTGGCGGAGCAGGGATTTGAGGGCGGCACCAGAGGAGCAACAGAATCGAACCAGTGGATAGAATCCGAGAAAAAGGAACTGGCGGCGGTCATGGAACGATATGGTGTCGAATGGTTGCAGAAGGGTACGCACAATAAACATCTTTCGGTGTTGGATTATGAGAAGCAGGAGAGGGCAAAGGAGGTTGCGGAGCTTGACAGTCAGCTTGCACAATCGGAACGAGCATTACAGACAGTAAGTAAAATGGTAGACAGTCAGCTTGCTCGTGCGGAAGAATTGGCAGAGATGGGAGATATGTTTCAAAAGACGGAACGAGGAAATTAAGGCAGATAATGCAGAACTGGAAGAAGCATATATAGCCACGAAGCAGAGCTATAACAGTTTATCTGCAAAAAATAATCTCCTGATTACCGAGAATGAGGATTTGGAGCAGGAAGGAAAGGCGGTTGTCCGGCAACCGGGGAATTAGAAAAGCAACAGCAGAAGCTTCAAAAAGAACTGGAAGCTATGGCAGGTTCTAAGGTCGCTCTGGAGCGTAATGTGAGAGTCTATGACGAGGAAAAACAATGGCAGCTTCCAGAGCCGGGAGTGGTACAGTCGGCAAAAAGCCTATCGTGAAAAGGTGGCATTGCCATTGATTACAAGGTTAAAGGAACTTGTAAAAAGTCTGACAATCAAGTGTGTCGGTCTGATGGAGCAGGTTAAGAAGCTGACTGCAAAGGTAAATCAGCAGGAAGATGATATTGCATGGTACAAGAATAAAATCAAGGAGCAGAAAGGAACAATGGAGCATTTGCAGGAGAAAGCGGAGGATTTGGAACGAGTGAAACAGTATGTCGGGGCTGACAAAAAATACAGGATATTATTGACAATGTGAAAGAAGCGGAACGGTTACAGGCAGAGCAGAAGCGTTTGCAGAGAAGCTATCAGAACAGAATGAGCAGATAAGGAGATAGATGGATATGACGGATAAAATCAAAGAAACAGAAGTGTTGAGAAAGCACATCATTGGAGAAAACGGAATCAGTTACACTTTGGGAGAGGATGGTCTGTATTATCCAGACATCCGACTTCCGGAAGGAACATTATGAAATCGGCAGATACGGACAGATGCGAGCAGAGTATCTGAAAGAGTACCATAGAGCATTGTATCTGGAATTGCTGTTGGATGGAAATTTAAATGAATATCTGCACCAGACGGACGAAGAATGTTATCAGATGATGGAGCGATTGGTGGAACAGATGAAAGCAAAGCAGGGAGTGACAGGAGCAGTTGAAGTCGGAGAATCAACTGCAGTGGGTAGGAATGATGAACAATATCTGGCACTGTGCGGAATAAGTGGTGTTGAGAGATATAGTATATGTGTAATAGATAGGGCGGTCTTCGGACTGCCCTTTTGAAAATTGTATAGAAAAAGAACAATGAAATGATATAATAAAAAAAGAGAATTAGAACAATCGAAGTTTAATGAGCTGGGAAATCGGAATTGTGCGCCCAGACAAGGGCGAGTAGTCTAGCAGGTGGAATGCCTGTCTGGTAAGGTCTAACCAACCGCCAGTAGCGAGTCTTGGGTGACTGCCAGTAATGGTAGTTGCTAAGCGTAGACAGCGAGAAAATAGAGAGTGTGATTGAGCCTCGAAATTTTGATATCTGGAAGGCTGACGTTTTAATTCCAGCGGAAAGCAACACAAACCAATTCGCATTGGTGAGAAATGGTTTGCTTCTGCGGGGTCAAAGAGCACTTTATGTTTTACATTGTGATTATTCAGTCAACTGGGGAGAGCCTGTTGTTTCTTGTCATTGCAAGTATGGCAAACAACTGCAAAACGGGAGAATGCCAAAAGAATAACAGGCAGTCGGATAGCTTCATAGTACTGAAGAAGTTGGGTAATGCCAACGGAGGGAAGGGAGCTACATAATAATGGTCTTTCTGAGGACACATCAACCGTACTCAGGGACGGAGGTATTGATGGAAACGAAATTGGAAAGAATAGCAGAAATATCGGCAAATTCGCCGAGACCAGAGTTCACATCGTTGTATCATCTAATCAATAAAGAAATGCTTCTTGCAATGTCACAAAGAATTAGACGGAAGTAAGGCAGTTGGTATGGATGAGATTACGAAGAGAGAATACGAGAGGAATCTGGGGCAAAACATAGATGACTTGGTAGAAAGATTGAAAAGAAAATCATACAAACCACAGCCATCAATTAGGGTATATATCCCGAAAAGCAATGGAAAACTTCGACCATTAGGAATTGCGTGCTACGAGGATAAAATAGTCCAATTAGCATTAAAGAAGATACTGGAAGCTATCTATGAACCGAGATTTCTGAATTGCATGTACGGATTCAGACCAAATCGAGGATGCCATAACGCAATAAAAGAACTGTATAAGAGCTTAAACAATACGAAAGTCTGCTATATTGTGGATGCTGACATCAAAGGCTTCTTCGACCACATGAAACATGAATGGATTATCAAGTTTCTCCATCTCTATATCAAAGACCCTAATATAATCGGTCTGGTCAAGAAGTACCTTAAAGTGGGAGTGTTAGATGATGGTGAACTGATGGTGAATGAAGAAGGTTCAGCACAAGGTAATATCATAAGTCCAATCCTTGCAAACATATATATGCATAATGTATTGACACTTTGGTATAAGTTTATTATTACCAAGGAATGCAAGGGTGATAACTTTTTGATTGTATATGCAGATGATTTTGTTGCAGGATTTCAATACAAATGGGAAGCAGAAAATTACTACAAGCTTCTTAAAGAACGAATGGAAAAGTTCGGTCTGCAATTAGAAGATAGTAAAAGTCGTCTCTTACAAAGCGGTGCTTATATTGCAAGGGCAAAGCAAAAGAGCGGTGAGTGTATCAGATTACAAACATTTGATTTTCTGGGATTCACGTTCTATTGTGGGCGTTCACGCAAAGGCATGCCATATATAATGCCAAAGACAAGCTCTAAGAAATTCAGACAGAAAATTCGAGACATAAAAGTGTGGTTATACGCAAATAGAGACCAACCGCTAAAGAAACTAATGGGTATGCTAAATCTGAAACTAATAGGTCATTATAGGTACTATGGCATAAGTTTTAATGGCAGAATGATTTCAAACTACAAACAACAAGTGAGAGAACTTCTGTTTAAGGTGCTGAATAGACGAAGTGACAGAAAGAGTTATACAAGAGAAGGATTCATTGAAATGCTGAAATATTATCCATTGGCAATGCCAAAGATTTATGTCAGCTTGTTTTGAGAATGTAAATATTATTATGAAGAGCCGTATGCGGGAAAGCCGCACGTACGGTTCTGTGAGGGGCTTACATTGTGAGGTGTAAGTCTACTCGACTGGAGGATTGAATTATGTGGAATGAATTAGGTTTAAGCGGGGGAACCGCAATTATTATTTTGATTGCTGTATTTCGTCATCAAATGGGCAGTCAAAATGGCATCAAAGAAGCCTACAGTGCTATCACTGGAAAAGAAAACTGATGAAGATATCCAAAACGAAAAAAGAGTTGAAAGAACTTGGATTGATTCAGAAGATCAATAACTTCAAGTTTGTGGAATCGACTGAAAGGAAAGCATTATATGTTCTATATTTATATTATTTTTGATTTTGCAATGGCAGTAATTATGCTTTTATTTGAATATGGTTTTATAGGTCAAAGGACAAGCATCCAACTTCTTGTCTGGTTATAATATGAAATCTGCAGAAGAACGAAAAAAAAAATATGATGAAAATGCTATGTGTAAGGCATATGGGAAAGAGAATGATGTTTATGTCAATTCCTTTTTATTGCTGGAATGATAATAGATATTTGGTATATAGGAACTGGTTAAGTTTAATTGCAATGGGCGATATGGTTTGTTATGTTTATTCTGTTGCTTATAGATAGACATAAAAGAGAAAAAGCTAATTTATAGAAAAATAGAATGTTTTCGGGTGAAAATACCGTTTATTTGTTTTGACATATGATGTCCGATTGAAAATTAGCGGATTCTCGTTTTATGTCGTGGTAATTTTGCTATATATTGGTGGCTTTATGTGAAAGAGAGATGGAGAGACATGGATAACAAAAAGATTGGAGCTTTTTAAAGCAATGTCGTAAAAAAAAGAATCTTACGCAAGTTTAAGCTTGCCGAGTAAAGTTTGAGGTCTGCAAGAACAAGTTTCCAGATGGGAAACAGGAATAAATATGCCAGATCTCAGTGTACTTGTTTCAACTTGCTGAATATTACGATGTTGAGATGAGAGAGCCCTGGATGGAGAAAGGAGCCAGACTATGAATAAAGATATGAAAGAAACACTGGACAAAGTTGCGGTGTATGAAGAATGGGGTGAAACAAAAAGCATTAAAAGGCTGGAAATCTTGCCTTTGCATCAATGTTTGTGATTGGTGTAATGGCAATTATTATTCAAATGTTATTAACGCCGTAGATATCTCGCTTGGTTTTAGGGAGAGATAGTAACTGTCTTAGTGTAGGAGGAATTCTGTATGCTAGTTATTATGGTGTATAATGGAATATGGGATAAATGTTATGCCAAAAGAGCGATATGGCGGGACTCACCAGTGTAATATGTGCAGGAATTTTTTACAGTCATCTATGGTATATGTTTATTTAGAATGGGAGCTACAGAAACACAGGTAACACGATTACAGTGGGATTTCTGATTGGTATTATTATTGTGGCATTTATTATTCTTAGGCTCTTGGCATTTATTAATCGAAAAAAGAAACCAGAATTCGTTAAATGTTCAGGAGAAAAAGGAAACTTCCTATCTAAGGTAGAATGGATAAAAAATTTATAATGCACAGAATATAGTAGAGACAGAACAACTTGTAGAAATGTTAAAGCAAAATGGAATAGTAGCTTTTTTCTCAGGAAGCAGGTGCGAATGTTGCAATGCATGGGGCACCAGGATTTGGAATATATGGTGTGGATATATTTGTGAAAACCGATGATGCAGAGAAGGCAGTACAGTTGATCAAGGAGATTAATAACCAAGAGAATGAAGAAAAATTTTTGACATTTTTAGAAATGCATGCTAATGTAATTATATAAAAAGAGTGCTACCGATAGACGGTTAGTCCGTTATATGTTTAGACAAAAATTACCGCTTAGTTTACCAGACCAGGGCGGTTATTTTTGTGGTTTATGATTATCTTTGCCTAATGTGTATCCGATACTAAAGCAGGTTAAGCCGAAGCTCACTACTGCTATGAAGTCCACAATACTCATTGGCTTAGCCCTCCTTTCCACTGGATTCCTTTACAGGTTTCTATGTAATCAGAGGGTCACAGTCCGTTTCAGGTCGTTGAAAACGAGTGCCACTGGCACTCTGCAACCCTCTGGAGAAGGACTAACCGCCTGCACGTTATGGTAGCACCCATGTTTTGTTTCGATTATAACAGTTAAAAATTACCGGTGCAATATAAAGTTGGTAGAGTAGCATCTGTTAGCCGTGGAAGAGAATCTTTTTCGACCAGGGCTTCCGGTGCCAAAGCGGTGCCAAGAAATCAGGCAAATAAAAATACATGGTGCAGATTATCCGTTTTTCACTGTATTTTGGAGAGAAAACCATAAAAAATATGAGATAAACGGGATTAAAGTATCGTGAAGGTGGACGTACTGTAGGATCAGGACGTGTTGCTACAATCATCGAGTAATACAATCTGAATATAGATTTGTTATCGCAAGATAACGTTGTGTCCAAACGTAAGATACCCGTAGAACTTCGGTTCTACGGGTTTTTCTGTTGCTGCCTGGAAATATATAAAAAAGGGCGGAAAAAGAATAACGAACGGCGTAGAAAAACGGTTGCCGGGAGAGAATCCTGACAACCGTTTGTGATAACAGAATGATAACAAAATATGAAAATTGACAATTTTTAAAACTATGTTATACTATAAATATAACATAGTTAGTAACAGGATTTGGTTCGATTCCAAACCCCATCAAACCAATATTGGGAGCATTGTCGAATTCTAGTTTCTGGATTGATTTATGATGCAGTCAAACATATTTGCAAGAAAGGACTTGATTCGATGAGAAAAGAATATATATTAATATTTGGTCTGGGAGTTGCGATGGTGATGTAATGGTTGCACGGTTTAACATACTAAGCAGACTCCCACAGACCAGACCACCAAAAACTCAGAGCTCATAAGGGCTCTTTTTCTTTTGCACAAATTTAAGTCAGATCATATGTCTTAATGGAATTACCTTCAGTGCCCTTCTTAACGATAGTATGGCAACCTATTGTAGTTCCCATAGCGCGCAGTTTCCATTCATCCTGGGTAGCGTTCAGCTTATCTAGTTCTTCCTGTCTTTTATCTTCATCTTCGATAGCTAATATTTCAGCTTTTTCCTTTTCATAGACATTTTTAAATTGACACCATTTCCTGAAAAAGTCCTGCATTGTAGGATTATCGAAACGTCAGTGAAATCTTCTGATCAGGCATTTCAGCAAGTGAGAGATTCACCGAATCATCAATAGAAAACAGCAGAGAGAGTACATCTCCGACTGTTTCAATATTAAAATCCAGAAAAACACTTACATTTAATCCCAATGCAGTTGCTATCTTTTCTAACTGATCCGGTTTCGGATTCCGGATTCCCAGTTCATATTTTCTGATCGTTCCTACGTTAATGCCGGACAGCTCGGCTAACTGTATCTGACTGTATCCTCTAAATTCCCGGAATGCCCGGATTTTTTTACCAACCATAATGCTGCCTCCTTAATGATATTTGTGCTTTTATTCTAGCACAAAAGTGAATGATGCGAAAGAGGTTGATTTTTTACAGCCGATTAAAATGTAGAATGGAATATAAAAAATAAAATTCGCAAAAGGTTATTGACAAAGTCACAAAAAAGTGAATTATAGTAGAAAACATCAAAAGAGTCACAAAAGTGACTGGAAAGGAGGACGATATGAGAACTAATTATATGATGACTGTTGATGATGTCATGGAAGAATTAGGAGTGAAACGCAGTAAGAGCATATTCCATTCTGAAAGCAGCTTAATGATGAACTGGTAAAGGAAGGATATGTGGCAGTTCGAGGGAAGATACCACGTCCTTACTGGGAAACAAAATTTTATGGATGCTCTCAGAGAGCAGTTTAAAGGAGGGTTTAGAATGTCAGCTTACAAGGACACAAACACAGGGAACCTGGTATGTGAGCTTCCGTTATATTGACTGGACAGGTAAGAAAACGCAGAAGCTGAAAAAGAGGGTTCAAGACAAAGAAAGAAGCATTGAATTATGAAAAGGAATTCATGAGAAAAACTGCGGCGGATATGAAAATGGAGATGAACAGTTTTATTCAGGTCTATTTTGAAGATAAAAAAGAATGAACTGAAAGAAAATTCAATCCGTAACAAGCAGCACATGATGAACAAGCACATTGTTCCGTATTTTGGAACAAGAAAAATGAATGAGATCACACCGGCAGAGATTATCCAGTGGCAGAACACCATTCAGGAAAAAGGTTACAGCAAGACTTATGAGCGTATGATTCAGAACCAGTTAAATGCACTGTTTAATCATGCACAGAAAATTTACAATCTGAAGGAAAATCCGTGTAAGAAAGTAAAAAAGATGGGGAAATCGGATGCTAATAAGCTGGAATTTTGGACGAAGGCAGAATACGACAGCTTTATCACGGTGATTGATCCAGAAAGTGAGGATTATCTGATATTTGAAATCCTGTTCTGGACAGGAATCAGGGAAGGAGAGCTGCTGGCACTGAGCCTTTCGGACTTTGATATGGGTGGTAATCTCCTGCATATCAATAAGACTTATAACCGGATTAGGAAAAGAGATGTGATTGATACTCCAAAAACAGAAAATTCGGTCCGTACTATTGACATTCCGAATTTTCTTAAAGAAGAGGTACAGGAGTATGCGAAGAAGCATTATGGATTTCCGGAAAACAACGGTTATTCCCGATTGTGGCGAGAACACTGCAGAAACGGCTTAAGAAGTATGAAGCACTGACCGGTGTAAAACCAATCAGAGTGCACGATATCCGTCATAGCCATGTAGCATATTTGATCTATCAGGGTGTAGAGCCACTGATCATCAAGGAGAGACTGGGACACAAAGATATTCAGATGACATTGAACACTTATGGTCACCTGTACCCATCACAGCAGAAAAAAGTAGCAGAGATGCTGGACAACAAACGTTAATACGGAGGAAGAGACACATGAAAACAAAGAAAGTAGTCAGAAAAATATTTGATGCAATTAACTACAGTAAGAAGTTGAAGATAAGTTCCGTTTTACCAGATCGAGATTCGGATTATGCGATTCTTCTTGAATTAGAGGATGGAAGTAAATTTGAAATTATCATTGATCCCTACAAGGAGATTTGTGTAAGGAGTGGAAGCTATGACTACTAACAGACAAAAAGAAAAAGCCCAGACAAAATATCTGAGCAAGTTCTCTGATAATCAGATTCACTGATATATCATCTTGGCAGATTCAGTATATCACGAATTGAACGATACAACAATTCCCCGAATATCTGTTCATCAGAGACTTGCCCGGAGGGGCAGGAGGTAGAAGTGACATTATTTGAACAGGTAAAAGGATGTGTGACAGCGAGACAGGCTGCGAAGCATTACGGGATTAAAGTAAAGGGAAATGGAATGGCATGTTGTCCGTTTCATAAAGACCGACACCCAAGTATGAAGGCAGATAAAATCTATCATTGCTTTGCATGTGGAGTGGGTGGTGATGCAATAGATTTTACAGCAAGGTTATTTGGATTATCACAGTATGAAGCTGCGAAAAAGATGATAGAAGATTTTGGATTGGATATAAAAAATCGAAGACAGAAACAAATACAAAAGGACGCACCAAAGCAGGAATACTTTGATATCAAAGAAACCTAAAGTTGTGATGATCAGAGAAAAATCTAGAGCAGTGGTTGAAATATGCAACAGACGTGCTGATTAGATATCTGAAATGGATTCAATTCTGGAAAGAGTTTTACAAACCAGAACCAGAAGAAGAGTGGCACGAATTATTTACGGAGGCATTGGCAAATGAAAGAAAGATAAATGACTATCTGGACGTGCTGATGTTTGGAACGGGAGAAGAAATTGTAGAGTTTTTCAAGATGAAGAGAAGGGAGGTTGAAAAAATTGAAAAAAGAATTAACGAATATCAGCGAAAAGTCCTTGATGGAATTAGAAGATATTGTGAACGAGGAAATGCTTACAGTAGAAGATGTCAATAATATGCTGGAGCACACCGATAAAGGAAGAACAAAGCAGACAATTAGAAACTGTGTAACGGTATTACAAAAAGATCCAGTGCTGAAAAAAAAGCGATTAAACGAAATGAGCTTTCCGGAAGAATGGACATTGTAAAAGAGGTGCCATGGGAGCGGAGAAAGAACAGTCCTACGGTCACAGATACTGATGAAAATAATCTGAAGATGTATCTGGAAGAAAATTATGAACTAACAAGTGAGCGTGTGATCAAAGCGGGAATAGATATTGTTTCCAATGAAAATAAATATCACCCAATTAGAGATTATCTGGAGAGCCTGGTCTGGGACGGGATTCCAAGAATAGAAAATATGCTTCCAGCATTTCCTGGGAGCAGAAAAGAGCATATATACAATCGGAGTAATGAAAATGCATATGCTGGCAGCGATTTCAAGAATTTATGAACCAGGGATAAAATATGATATTATGTTTTGTTTGGTTGGGAGTCAGGGAGCCGGAAAATCCACATTTTTCAAATATCTAGCGATAAAAGAAGAATGGTTCAGTGACAATCTGGATCACCTGGATGATGAAAATATTTATAGAAAACTACAAAATCACTGGATTATCGAAGAAATGGGAGAAATGAAAGCAACTGTTACTGCAAAGAACATTGAACAGATAAAATCGTTTCTAAGCAGACAGAAAGAAACTTACAAAGTTCCTTATGAGGTTTATCCAGAGGACAGACCACGACAGTGTGTATTTTGCGGTACTTCAAATGATTTGAATTTCCTTCCGCTGGACAGAACCGGAAACAGAAGATTTGCTCCGGTAATGACAGATATGTCGAAAGCAGAAGTTCATATTCTGGACAATGAGGCAGAGAGCAAAGCCTATATCGAACAGGCCTGGGCAGGAGGCAATGGTATTGTATCGACAGGGAAATGTGTTCTTAGGATTTACAAAGGAAATTGAGGAAGAGGCAAAAGCGTCTGCAGAAAGAATTTATGCCGGAGGATACCAATGCCGGAATCATACAGGCATTTCTTGACGACTATAATGATGATTATGTATGCACCAGAATTCTGTTCGATGAAGCGTTACATCGAACTGGAGAAATGAAACAGTGGGAAGGCAAAGAGATTGCCAATATTATGAACAATGCGATTGTAGGCTGGAAACCACATGGCACACATCGGTTCGGAAAGGAATATGGAATACAGCGTTCATGGAAACGAATGAAGATTCGGTGAAGAAAGATAAAGACGGATTTATAGAAGTGCCGGAACAGTTGGAAATACCGTTTGAGTAAAGATTATTGTAAACGATGTAGACGGAACTTTAAGAAAAAACTTAAAACGTTAACTTTTAAAATCTTTTAAACTCCGTTTACAAATTCCGTTTACAGACTGGAAAGGAGCAGAAAATGATGAAACAGGGAAGATTAGGATATAACAGCAGTAATGGAAGATATGGATTATTATCATCAGATTTATGGATTGATACAGGATTTCACTGTGGAGAAAGTCTGGAAGTGCTGGTAGATGATGAATGGGTACAGACCAGAATGGAGATGAATCTGGCAAGAGAATGGTATCTGGTGGGGACATCTTATTGTGGAGATCTGGAATATGTGCAGGCAAGGATACCTGGATAAATAGATCTATGATCCGCTTCGGTCTGTGCGAAGCAGACGTCCATAAGGACGTTATGCCCCCGGCAGGGCGCAAGGGGACTTTTGATGGACGGTACGGCTGTCGAAAGTGCTTTTGCGTTACTTTTGACAAAAGTAACAAAACCGCCGTATCCGGCGAAAATTTCTTAAATATCGCCATAACTGGCGTAAATAAAAATTATGTGCCATGTCTGGCACTCAAACAGAGAAGAGGTGAGAAAACATATGATAAAACGAACAATCAGTGGCATGATCGGAGCCGGTTCACTGGCTCATAACAGACGGGATTTTGTAGCAGAAAATGTAAATCCAGACAGAGTACAACTGAACATTTGTTACCAGAATGAGAATCTGAAAGAAGTATATAAGGAACTGTTTAACGATTCTGTGGAGACGGTACAATGTGGGAAAAAGAAAGGACCGGCAGATTACAAATTACTATGAAAAAATCCGACAGGGTAAACAGGAGAAGCTGTTCCATGAAGTAATATTCCAGATAGGTAATCGTGAGGATATGGCGGTGGGAACGTCAGAAGGAAATCTAGCTGTAAAGGTACTGGATGAATATGTGAAAGACTTCCAGAAGCGGAATCCGACACTTCGGGTATTTAGTTGCTATCTGCATCAGGATGAGGCTACTCCACATCTCCATATTGACTTTATTCCTTATGTGACGGACTGGAAGGGAAAAGGAATGGATACTAGAGTTTCACTGAAGACAGGCATTAAAAAGTCTTTGGATTTCAAGGTGGAAATAAGCACGACACGGAACTGAATCAGTGGATAAACCATGAAAAAGAAGTTTTGGCTGAAACCGCAAAGCAGTATGGAATTGAATGGGAACAGAAAGGCAACACATGAGGAGCATCTGGATGTTTACAATTTCAAGAAAAAAGAACGCAAAAAGGAAGTGCAGGCATTGGAACAGGAAAAAGGAATATCTGACAGTGGAGAAAATGAAGGATTGACTTCTCAGATTGCAGAAGCAAGGCAGATATTAAAGCTTGGAAGAAGAAAAAAATTCAGTTCAGAAAGATAAAGAGATAGCGGAAAGACGTGCTGAGAAAAAGCAGAAGCGGAATTGAAAAAAACTGGAGGACAGAAGAGAATTCCTACAACCTGTGATGGATAATGTCAGTAAGGAAATAAAAAGAATATGGAATGATCATAATATTTCTTGCCGGAAGCTACAGCATTGGAACGTGCGGTAACTTACCGGGATAAGAAAATAAAACCATTATTCATTGAAATGAAAAACAAAATCGGTGCGATGGCTGCACTGGTGAAAGAACTTACAAGAGAAAGAGATAGTTGGAAAAAGTAAATTTCAGAAGAAAAAAGCAAGAGCATGAAAAAACAAAAGAGGAACTGGCAGAAGTTCAGAAAGATTATCAGAAATTATCTGGTGAGAAAGAAGTACTACAGGGGCTTGCGGACAGATATAACCGACTTTTTACGTATGTTGGGGAAAGATATGGTAGAGCGACTGGTGCGAGACGATATCCGAATGCAGGCAGAACTTGAAGCAAAAAAGAGAAAAAAGAGCAAATGCCGAAAAAATAGGTGGCCGCATACAATGGGCGAAAGAACGAAGTGAAGAACACAATGCACAGATAAAGAAGAACAAAACAAAATACAAAGGAATGGAGTTATAAGAATATGAAAAAACAGATTTATGATGAAAAGAACGGGCTGAACTACACACTGCATGGAGATTATTATCTGCCAGACTTGGAAATCAATGAGGAAGAACCTACATATGGGAAAATATGGAATAATGCGAAAACAGTTTTGAAGGAACACAGGAGTGCCAGGTATCAGTATCTGGTACTGACCGGGAAACTGACGGAGCATTTAAATCAGGTTGATAAAGAAGTAAGAAAAAGTTGAGATGCTGGTGGAGCAGATGGCTGAAACAGTGGGGGCGTGACAAAAAAACTGAAGATGCAGGATCAGATGGAATGGGTTAGGAAAAATGAATAATATTCGTAGCAGAGCAGTAGAGATTATAGATGTAGAATTGATTTGTGTTTAGGAGGACAAAGTGGCAGATATAATGTTAAAAGTACTGCGTGCGCATGCATATTGTATTAATACTGGTGGTTAGGAGGAATATATCTATGAAACTATTAAAATGACTTTCAGTAACAGACCGATTTTACAAAATCTATTTGGATAAACAGCTTTGCCCCACTGGAATCAACAACAACCAATATATGTTTTTGATTAAAAATCTGTCATTCGCCTGGCATTTTACAGGATTCTTTAATGGATATGTTTATGTTCATCCGAGCAATATTAATACGGACAGTTGCAGCGCATTGTTAAAGCAGAGGATTGATGCGTTCCCCCAATGATGAGATAAGCGGACGATGTAAGCTGTATCCCTACGGAACGATGCTTGTCTGTAATTGACCAGTACAGACGGTATGTGAAAAAAAGACAAACTCTTTATTGCAAGGCTTCAGGAATCTGATAAAAACCTCTTTATTGATTTGCTGATTCAGGCAGGTGAAAAGTATTACAGCGAACTCCGTATAGAAAGAAAGGGGCGATGAATTTAAATGACTGAGAATCCTGGGCAGATATGGAAAAATTTCAAAAACTGTTGAAAGATTTTGCCATTCATGGCGTCTGCGCTCACTCAATATTGTGGATCAGATGTGGTCAAGGGGTTTGGTTATTCAGGAAATGCAGCAACCAATACTACCCGTTCTCTACCATTCGTCTTTGCTATTGCACCTGCTGGTTGAATTGGTGCCTGCAAGCTTCCCCCTCTGTCTTGGACGCAAAGAAAGTTGCCGCCAAAGAAGGAAATGGCATTGTTCTGATGGGGATTTCGAAATTATTTACTATTGGTTGGTGAAGCTTTTCTGTCTTGTTCTAAAGGCAATTTTTGGGTTCATTGCATGGCTTCCATATGCAAAGCAAAAAAGCATAACATTGATTGGAATGCCGTTTTCTATTGTAAACGAATGGTAAGGGTTACCTGATTCGGTTGGTGATGAAACCAAAGTGCCTCACGGTTTGCATTTTATTATGGAGCCATTTATCAATACCATTCTTGACCCTATTTTTATTTCTTTTGCTTGCGATTAATGCCGGCGCAGCTTGGGCAACAGCATATTGGGCAAATCCTTCATACTCGCAACTCCGTTGGTCAGTATGGCGTTTCCAAACAATCCATTTTGAAAGAGTCAAGCTCATTGGACATCAAAGAAAAGCATGAAAATTTGCAGCGGGAATCAGCAGCAGCTCAAACCAGATTGCAGTTACTCGTGATTCAAAATCATTCAGTACAATTCAGTTGACTTATTTACGGCGCACAACGTTATGAAACGGATATTCCCTTTGGCAGCTTGCGGGAAATCGTTATGAAAAACAAATGTGCCATAATCCTTTGGTATCGTTGTGGTATTGGAATACGTAACCGAAACGCTAACAATGA
>VOFK01002572.1_pt1 | contig 14615 bp, 22 predicted proteins | sample 5384121 | NCBI WGS metagenome assembly VOFK01 (sample SAMN12384730, study PRJNA508395) | human gut metagenome | isolation source: healthy gut J | host: Homo sapiens | reverse complement strand
AGTTACGTATTGCCATGTTAAGATAAAAAAGCTTCATCAAAAAATAAAAATAAAAGTCTTCATCAAAATAAAAAGAAGAACCTTTCTTCTATTCATTAACACAAGCGGAAGTTTTTCACATCCGGTGAAAACTTCCGCTGCTTTACAAGTACCAAATAGTCCATCTAAAAAGCACATTTTTTTCACCTCCTTTTCCCCAAATCTTGCGGCCATTGCAACAGAATTAAAAACAATCACTTTTTAATGATATATAAAAACCAATGAATAACACCATGAAAAAGACTACTTTTATCTGTATGGCTATTGTCACTTACCTTGCTATCCGCCGTAGCTGAAAAACTATCCTTATAAAAGCGATGTGCTTTGGGTCACTGTACCCAATCATGCCGACTGGCTTTATAAAACAGGAGAAAAAGCAACTGTGGAAGTACAATTCTATAAATATGGTATCCCCAGGGATAACGTAAATCGTCAAACACTTTATGAAATAGGTGGTGATATGATGCCTGTTGCCGACACAAAGGAAGTGTAACTTTAAAGAATGGCAGGGGCTGTGATTCCTGTGGGCACAATGAAAGAGCCGGGGGATTCCGCGACTGTCGCCCTGAAAGCAACCGTAGATGGAAAGACCTATTCACATCATATCAAAGTAGGATTTTCACCGGAAAAACTTCGTCCGTATACCACCATGCCTTCCTGATTTATGAATTTAAAAGAAAAGCGAAAAAAAGGAATTTCCCTCATACCAAAGAACATGTTTGAAAAAAATATTCCAACAGATAAAATAGACGTTATTCTCAAATTAAATCGGAACAAACGTGGGCAATGCGTTCACGATTATTTATTCTATCCGAAAAAGAGAAAAGTTTCTTGTCTAAAACCTCCGAGCAGGCATCAAAACTATCGGAAGAACCTCTACGTCATAAATATTATGTGGAGCAAGGGATGCATCCGTTTTGAATTCGAGATACACGGCCTGAACTGAAAATGCACCGATGAAGAATTTAAAGAAATCATCAGCAACGCTTTCAATGGCAGAGAAAAACGGTTATCTGGACCAACGGCTCGACAGTCGTGATAATTATTATATGAAACGGGTATGTCTGGCCTGTGTACGCGGTAGTACCTAATTTTCTAACTTCCCTCGTTTGAATGGGATGGGCAAAAATGTACTGCAATGCGAGGTAGTCAGAGGCGCTCCTGGCATTAATCGCTGCCGGACTACGAACGGGTGACAGCCGAAATGCCAATCATCCTGTACATGATATGGGTTATCCTCATTTTCTTTAGAAATTCGGTATATGGATACCTCAGAAAAAATAAAGACAATACCTTATTACATGTAGTGAAACTTTGCTAAATTGGATAGCAGACACCTATATATAACATGGGGATTCAATGATGACACCTGTCCCCCAACCACCAGTTAGGCAAGTATACAATGTACTAAACTGTCCGAAAGAAGCCCTGATTACTCCTATTAATGAGCATTGGACCTCCAACGATACGTGGAGTATGGACATCTGTTTGGATAAAGAAGCATTTGAAATAAAAGAATCAATCATTCATCTGGATACGGGCAACTCTTTTTTCCCGTAACCTTTCTTCCAGGCATACGCTTTTTTTCTCTTTCGGAGATAAAGCGTATCGCCGCTATGCTTTTATCGCCTCCCAAAAATATTGAATGGTGGTAGATGATCTTTTCAAACCAATAAAGGAGGTCATAAGTTATGAATGGTAGTATCATACACCACCATGAAAACAGTAATGACAAAATCAACGCTGGTATCAGAGTCAGAGAAAAGCATTCCCAATATTGCTTTTGCATGTATCCGTAACTCCATATCTTCCCCAAACTTCCAGATATTTATACCGGGTAAAAGAAAAACCAGCCTAACATAAAATAGTTTTTGCTTTCCTTTTCCCAAAGAACCACTTTTGCTAAAAGACTATTATAAAAAATCATATTCACATTTTTTTTTGTTGCATGTAGTCCTTTTATAACAGCAAAAGTAACCAAAGGTTCAATATTATAGTTTAGTATAAGTCATTATACAGTATTCTCCCCAAAAATCCTATTCAAATATTGTTTTTTTGTGTTCTCTTGCCTTACTACAACAAAAAGGTAATTCATATTTTTTTTTGCAAAGAAAGTACAAATAACGAATATATCCTAATTTTTTCTACTTAATATTTAAAGTACTACCTCCCAAAAATTCGCGCAGTAAGGACGTAGGCGGAATCTCCTTATCCTGTACAGGAACAAATATTTGATAAACTTAAGTAATCGGTATGCTTCAATATTCAGGACAGTTGCGCGGGACACCCATCAGAATGGGTTCCGCATGTAAACGAAGAACCGCAAATTCATACAGCAAAGCAGAATTGAACATGACATCAGCATTTTTCCTGATAAGGAAAAAATCCATTTATCTTCACCGGCACGTACACTCGGCCAGCGTGATATCGTTTCACGAGCCGAATATCCCCGATAATTAAAATCACGAATAATGCGGCGGAGCAGACGATTATCAGTCGTAGGTATCCAGTTGTGGTCATCCAAAGAAATAGTAGTCAATGCCGAAACATAAATCTTAAACTTCTTTTCCTCGGGAATATGTGGTGTCAATTCCGGATTCAACGCATGAATACCTTCCAATATCAAAATGGTATTATCTTCTATTTTCAGTTTATCACCTTTATACTCTTTCTTTCCAAGAGAAAAAAGTTAAAGCGGGGAAGTTCCACCTCTTCACCACGCAGCAAAGCCTGTAACTGCTGATTAAACAGTTCCAGATCGAGCGCATAAAGAGACTCGTAATCATAGTTGCCGTTTTCATCCAAAGGAGTTTCCTCACGGTCTACAAAATAATTATCTAATGATATCGGGAACGGTTTGAGCCCGTTTGTCATCAACTGTATGGAGAGCCGTTTACTGAACGTTGTCTTTCCTGAAGACGACGGACCGGAAATCAGTACCAGTTTCACACGATTACCGTTTTCTCCCCGGTGGAAAATAGTATCGGCTATCTGGGCTATTTTCTTTTCCTGCAATGCTTCTCCCACATTAATCAAATCCGTAGCATGCCCCTCTTCGCAAAGCGATATTAAAATCTCCGGCATTGTTAAGGCCTGTAATGTAACTCCAGTTCAGATACTCCTTAAATACATCCAGCATCTTTTCCTGCTTCACCACTTCTTCCAATACATCCGGATTCTCCTTATTCGGAATACGCAAAAAGCAAGCCATCGTAATATTTCACGATGTCGAACAACTTTAGATACCCGGTGCTGGGCAACAGATTACCATAATAATAATCAATGGTATCCCCTAACGTATAATAATAGGTATATAGTGAACCCGAAGTTTCGAGCAGTTTCACTTTATCATTCATTCCCCGTTCACTGAACACACGTACAGCCTCAGTCGTATGGCATTCGATCCGATGATAAGAAATATTTTCGGCTATGATTTCCTGCATGCGCTGCTTGATACGCGTCACATCTTCCAAGGTAATAGGACGTCCAATTCTCAAATTACAGAAATAACCTTTAGATACCGGATGCTCCACATACAGTTTTCCTTCCGGAAAAAGTTCGCTGACAGCCTTAAACAAGACGAAGCAGAGCGACCGTACATAAGTGCGCATCCCTGGACGAATCACGTACATCGAGGAACTCTACATCCTTATTATTATAAACCTTGGAAATTGAGTCCTTCGGAGCGGTTATTCACCTTGGCACTGACTACCTGATAAGGAAAATTAAGATTAAAACCGTAATAAATATCCAAAAGTGAGCTTCCGATAGGGAAATTCTTTATAAATATTATTATTTTTTGCAACATATTTGTAACATCTGTTTCATCGTAGTCTGTTTATAAGGTGAATACATGGGACTAAATATACTTAGTAATCAGATAGAGAACAAACAACTATTAAAATAATTATAGATGGAATATTCTTTTTTATGATTGTTTAAAGCTCATAGGCTCGTTGGGGCTCTTCCTTTATGGCATGAAGATAATGAGCGAGGGCTTACAAAAAGGTCGCAGGTGACAGGTTACGAAGTATCTGACAGCTATGACCACCAATCGGGTAACAGGGGGGTATTAACAGGAGTGTTAATCACAGCCTTATCCAGTCCTCTTCGGCGACAACAGTGATGGTCGTCAGTTTCGTTAATGCAGGACTGTTAACTCTCGCCGAATACATTAGTGTCATCATGGGTGCCAATATCGGAACGACAGTTACCGCATGGATTATTTCTATTTTCGGATTTAAGGTTGACATGGCCGCTTTTCGCTCTCCCACTTCTGGCCATCGCGCCCTTCCGCTCATCTTCTCCGGCAAGAGCAACCGTAAATCCATCGGTGAATTCATTTTCGGTTTTTCCCTTCCTCTTCATGGGACTTTCTTACCTGAAAGCAAACGCTCCCGACCTGAACGCCAACCCGGAAATGCTCGCCTTTGTTCAGAACTACACGGATATGGGATTCTTCTCCATCCTCCTGTTCTTATTCATCGGTACCATACTGACAATGATCGTACAGGCATCAGCCACCATGGCAATAACATTAATTATGTGCGCCAATGGCTGGATCAGCCTGGAACTAGGAGCAGCACTCGTATTGGGTGAAAATATCGGAACTACCATCACGGCCAATCTTGCCGCATTAACAGCCAACACAGGCTAAGCGAGCAGCATTGGCCCATTTTGTTTTTTAATGTATTCGGTGTTATTTGGGTATTAATCATCTTCCACCCTTTCATACAACTTGTCAATTGGGTGGTAGATACCTTCTTCAAACTAATAATCCGGAAGTTGCTATTTCCTATAAACTCTCCGCTTTCCACTCTATTTTCAATATCTGTAACGTATGTCTTTTGATATGGGGGTGTGAAACTGATCGAACGTACTGTATGTGCATTAATCCGTCCAAAGGAGGAAGACGAGGAACCTCGCCTGCGGTTTATCACCGGTGGTATGCTTTCTACTGCGGAACTTTCGATCTTGCAGGCACGCAAAGAAATTCACTTGTTTGCCGAACGTACGCATCGTATGTTCGGGATGGTGCAGGACTTGCTGCATACCGACAAGGATGATGACTTCAACAAACTGTTTAGCCGGGTAGAGAAATACGAGAACATCAGCGACAACATGGAACTGGAAATAGCCAACTACCTGAATCAAGTATCCGAAGGTCGTTTGAGTTCTGAAAGTAAAGTTGCAGATACGTGCCATGCTGCGCGAAGTAACGGAAATGAAAGCATCGGAGACAGCTGTTATAATCTGGCACGCACCATCAACCGGAAACGCCAGACAAATCAGGGACTTTACCGAAAACGCAATACGAGCACATCCACTTCATGATGAAACTGACCGATGATGCTCTTGCACAAATGATTGTGGTGGTAGAGAAACCGGAACATCAAAGCATTGATATCAATAAGTCTTTCAACATTGAAAATGAAATCAATAACTACCGCAACCAATTGAAGAATCAGAATATTCTGGATGTTAACAACAAGGAATATGATTATCAGATGGGAGTCTATTACATGGATATCATCGCCGAATGCGAAAAAATTGGGTGACTATGTAGTGAATGTGGTAGAAGCCAGCAGTGATGTAAAAGAGAAGAAAGCTTCCTGAAAAAGAAAAATCTAACCTAAGAAATGGATGGTCTGTTTTATGCTATAACGCATAAAACAGACCATCCATTTTTTGTTTTAGGCGAACCGTTCGTCCCCCATCCTAACATACCATTCTGAATATCTTCTTCACACAAGTGAAACAACTCCCCGTCTATACAAGCATCCATAGTTTACAAAAGGTATTACGTTTTTTACAGACATTAACGATTACATTTCTTTTCCATGAAGTTCCCGTTAAGCTTTTACTGCTCCTATTGTAAGTCTTGTTTTTGCATATACATTTGCACCAAAATACACAGGAGCCTATGTTTACTACCATTCTTCAATGACAAAGCAAAGGCTTTTTTAAGAAAACCAATTATCTAATTTAAAGCAAAAAAGATGAAATTTAAAAAAGTATTGATTGGAGTTGCACTAGCAGTAACATGTTTAATGAGTGCACAAGCGCAACGCCGCCATGAGATTCAAGTGCCCAATCCGGATGGGTATACTACACTAAATGTGACTTTCACATGCACACCGTTTTTTCCGATGGCCTGGTATGGCCTACCGTACGCGTAGACGAAGCGTACAGGGAAGGACTGGACGCCATTTCTTTGACGGAACACATTGAATACCGTCCGCACAAGAAAGATATTGTGGCAGATCATAACCGTTCCTACGAACTTTCCCAGAAACAAGCCAAAAAGTTAGGAATACTTTTAATCAGAGGTAGCGAGATTACCCGTTCCATGCCCCCGGGACATTTAATGCCATCTTCCTGTCCGACTCTAATCCATTAGAACAGAAAGGGTATAAAGACGCTTTCAATGAGGCCAAAAAACAAAATGCGTTTATCTTCTGGAATCACCCGGGTTGGGCACGTCAACAACCGGATTCTACACTGTGGTGGCCTGAGCATACACAACTTTACAATGACGGTTGCATGCACGGCATCGAGGTAGCCAACGGGGGACTTTTTATGCCCGAAGCCATTCAATGGTGTCTGGACAAAAAATCTGACGATGATAGGAACTTCGATATCCATCAGCCTATTCAGACTGATTATGATTTTGCCAAAGGCGAACACCGCACGATGACATTTGTTTTGCCAAAGAACGTACTGTAGAAGGTATCCGTGAAGCACTTGACAATCGCCGTACTGCCGCTTACTACCGCGAATTGGTGATTGGGCGTGAAGAAATCCTCCGGCCATTCTTTGAAAAATGTATAGAAATAAAAGAGGTGAAGCGCACCGATAAAGAAGTGACACTCTCTGTTACCAATTCTACCGATCTGGTACTGAAGCTGAAAAAGACTGCGCATGATACTTCTCTGGTTTACTTCCGCGAAATGACACTAAAGCCACATACCCAACATACAATTTCTGTGAAATTTGAGAATGGTATCAAAGGAGGAGACTGCAATTTTGAGGTAACAAACTTCATTGTAGCCCCCGACAAAGGCTTGAATTACACCATTAAGCTGTAAAGTCCAACTACCCCAAGCGTAAACAATCAGAAACACGAAATAAATATATATACAAAATTTAGCTGTGTAATGTCAGAGACTTAACGGACAGTATGCAGACAATCATTTAATTTTAAATTATTACTTTATGAATCGATACTTATCACTAGTCTATTTTCTGGGGAGCTTTCTTCTATTTCTCCAGTTGTGAAAGCTACAATGAGTCCACGGAGAAAATCCACAAATCCGATAAACCGATTGTACTGACCTCGCTTCTATCCCAAAGAAGGAGGAGCACGTGATAAAAATTCTCCTGGATGGAGAAAATTTCGGAAACGACGTAAGCAAAATCAAGGTGTATTTCAACAACGCCAGAGCCTCCGTCGTTTCATCCAGTGGAAGCCGCATTTATGCTATTGTCCCCCGCCTTCCGGGCGATAATCCCCGTATTTCCGTGGTAGTCGATGCAGACTCCGTTACTTACGAAGAAACATATGCTTATCATACTCAGACATTAGTTAGTACAGTTACCGGAAACGGTGAAACAAGCTTTCTTTGCCGGAACGCTTTCCACGGCTCAGGTGTATGGTAAATATCTGGATCTGGACGCCGAAGGTAATCTTTTTCATGTCGTGGCGCGATGGCGGTACATTTTGGAATCGCCCGAATAAACGAGCAGCAAAACATAGTGACTCCGCTGATTGAAGCAGGTTCTGCTGACCGTATACTTTATGCCAACGGTTTGACAGTGGACCGTGCCACCGGAATGCTGACTGCTGCACACGAATCAGTGAAAGAAGTAACGTTTACCTTCGATCCCCGGGAGGCTTGGTATCCGCGCCAGCGCAACATAAAAAATACTCGCAGTCCGATTTAAATTCAATAGTAGATGCCGATAAGTACAAGAACTTTATCACTTTTTTGTCCCTACGACGGATATTTGTATACGCGATACCGTGATGGAAAGGTCGCCAAGATTGATCCGGAGACATTTGAAGGCCATATTATTCATCAAGAGACCCAGCGGATCACAATACGGACAAGCTATCAACCCTGCCAAACCCTGGCTTTTGTACATAACACTTCACTCCAATGCTCCTACCGCCTACAGACAAAGGAATTTCGGTACTCGACCTCCGTGATCCGGATGGAACAGGCGGATTCAAACGGCTCAATGCTCCCGGCGGCAGTGCCTTTCGTGATGGTCCGATTGAAGATGCTCTGTTTAATTATCCCAAAGACATCAAGTTCGACAACGATGGTAACATGTTCGTAGCCGACTACGGGAACCATTGCATCCGTATGGTCTCTGCCGACAACATAGTTACGACAGTTGCCGGACAGCCCGGTGTTGCCGGATACAAGGACGGAGGGCCGTTAGAATCATTATTCAAAAAATCCTTGGGGAGTGGCTGTTAATGAACAAGGTGACATTTACATCGCAGACTGGGGTAATGCACGCATTCGCAAATTAGTTATTGAATAACAAAGTCAATTTTACAATGAAAATCAAACAGATTTTATACTTAATGTCGTTCTGCTTATTGCTTTCGGCAACAACTTTCGCACAACAAGTTCAGGAATTTACCATTTCCGGAACTGTAGTGGATAAGGATAAGCTATCCATGCCCGGTGTGTCGGTATACATCAAAGACAAACCCTCCAAAGGTACAACGACCGACAACGACGGCAATTTCAAGCTGAAAGTAGTTTATGGAGACAAAATGATATTTTCCTTTATCGGCTTCAAGCCGTCGGAGCATGTGGCCATCGAGCCCAAAACTGGTTTAACGATCACACTGCTTGAAGACAACAATTCACTTGACGAAGTGGTCGTTGTCGGGCTGGGAAACGTTCAGCGAAAAAATCAGTTCGGTAGGTGCCATCACAACGGTCAGCACCAAAGATATTCAGTCTCCCTCCCCCTCCATCAGTAACCTGCTGGGAGGCCGGGCAGCCGGTGTCATTTCGTTGCAAAGCAGCGGTGAGCCCGGTCAAAACATAGACCGATTTCTGGGTGCGCGGTATCGGTACTTTCGGTGCCAACAGCAGTGCTCTTGTACTGATTGACGGTCTGGAAGGTGACCTTAACACCATTGATCCCGCCGATGTAGAAAGTTTCTCCATTCTGAAAGATGCGTCGGCAACTGCCGTGTATATGGGGTAAGAGGAGCCAACGGGTAGTACTGGTCAACACCAAGAAAGGTCTTTCGGGTAAAATTCAGATTGCACCGGACGTTTCAATACTACACTATCCGTCCTCAATCGCTTACCGGAATATTTAGGGAGCTTATGAATATGCTCAGTTAGCCAACGAGGCCAGAAACGATACGAGAAATGAAACTCCCTTGTACGACGAGACTGAGATGGGAATCATCCGCGATGGTCTGGACCCGGACCTGTATCCCAATGTGAACTGGCAGGATGAGATACTTAACAAAACCTTCTGGCGTCACACTTATTATGTAAAGCGGTCGTGGCGGTAGTGATGTGGCGCGTTATTTCCTGAGCTTAGGCGGTAAAAATGAAAGTGCAGCTTATAAGGTAGACAAGAATAGTATTTATAGCTCGAATGTAAAGCTATAACACTTATAATTACCGTATCCAATCTCGACGTAAATCTGACCAAATCGACGAAAGTTTATTTAGGTTCCGACGGTTCCTGTCTCAGTTGAATCAGCCCGGTGTAGCCAATACCGAATATATATGGGGAGCACAGTCACGACTCACTCCATTGTCCATCCCGACCCAATATTCCAATGGTTTGCTGCCCGGTCGCGGAGCCGGAGAGCTATCATCACCCTATGTCATGATTAACCATACGGGGAAAGGCTGCCAACGAAGTATACAAAGGCAAATCAACTTTAGCTATCAATCAGGACTTTTTCCGAATTAGTCAGCGGACTTAAATTGCGTATTCAGGGAGCTTACGATATCCATAGCTATTTCAGTGAGCGGAGAAGCGTGCAACCTGCCCTCTACAATGCTTTTAGGCAGAGCCAGCGACGGATCACTTATCATGCAGGAGACAGTACAGGAGAAAAAGCCTCATACAGCAAGTCTACCCGTCAGTACCGCAAATACCACTTCGAAGCTACGCTCAATTACGACCGTCTTTTTCGGCACAGTTCACCGGACATCCGCACTGGTCTATTACTACATCAGTGATTCCAAAAAGACACAGATGACGCTACAAGCAATCTATCAGCCATTCCATTGCGTTATCAGGGGGTATCCAGCCGGTTTACTTACGGTTACAAAGACACTTACCTGCTCGACGTCAACTTCGGATATACCGGCTCAGAAAACTTTCAGCCCGGCAGACAATATGGTTTCTTCCCCGTCCGTTGCATTAGGCTGGGTACCTACAGGCTACAAGTTTATACAAGAAACATTCCCATGGCTCGACTATCTTAAAAAATCAGGGCTTCGTACGGTTCGGTAGGTAACGACCGGATTACCGATGTCCGGTTCCCTTATCTTACTAAAGTGAATGAGGGTACAGGATCGACCTGGGGGAGTCACGAATATCGAAATCATCAACGAGACACGTATCGGAGCCGACAATCTGGCTTGGGAAAAAAGCCATCAAGTCCAATCTGGGTATTGAAGGGAAGCTGTTTAATAACAAGCTCGATTTCGTTGTCGACATCTTCCACGACCAGCGCAACGGAATTTTCCAACAACGCGTACAAGTGCCCGAATACGTAGGAGTTGTCTCTAAATCCGTATGCGAATGGGGTAAAATGAAAAGTTACGGTGCTGACGGAAATATCAGCTTCACGCAGGACATCACGCCAGATTTCGGCTTCACGCTACGAGGAAATTTCACGTATTCAAAAAATAAAGTACAACACTGGGAGCAGGCTTATCTGGGTATCCATATCTGGAGTATAATAACTTCCCGTACAATTCTATCCGCGGCTATCAGGCAATCGGACTGTTTAAGGACGAAGATGACATCAAATACGAGTCCTAAACAAACCTTCGGAGAGGTAATGCCCGGTGATATCAAGTATAAAAAGATATCAATGGAGACGGTATAGTAGACAAGCTGGATATGGTGCCGCTGACACACAGCACCTACCGTTACTGATGTACGGTCTGGGGGCGGAAATCCGTTACAAAAACCTGACTTTTAGGTGTATTGTTCAAGGGAACCGGCAAGACTTCCTTTTTTCTATGTAGGACAAAAAGACCACGGTAAACGACGAAAGCCGCCTGAACGGAATGGGATATATGCCGTTCTTCGAAGGTAACACAGGCAATGTACTTACTTTTTAGCTGCCGATCCGCCAACCGATGGATTCCCAGAGTATGCCCTTGCACATGGAATCGATCCGTCTTTGGCTGAAAACCCGAACGCACGCTTTCCCCGCCTGCAATACGGTAACAATAGCAACAACAGCCAACTGTCTACCTTCTGGCAAGGCGATTCACGATACATACGCCTGCAGGAAATCACGCTGAATTACCATCTTGCCTTGCCTGGGCATTTCTGAGACGCATAGGGTCTGCTTCACTGGATATCCAATTTGTGGGAAACAATCTCTATGTCTGGGACAAAAGTGAAACTCTTCGACCCGGAACAAGCTCGTTGGAACGGTCGTGTATATCCCATCCACCTATTCCCTGCAATTATATGTCAATTTCTAATAAATACATCACCCGATAGAATGAAAAGGTCAATAATAAAAAAATAATAACCAGAGCGTTTGTCCTGGTTCAGGCAGTCATGATAACAACATCCTGCAGCAATTTCTTAAACATAGATAATTATTTTGATGATGAATTCAACATCGATTCGGTTTTTACCAATGCCCGATATATGGAAGCGTATATGTGGGGAGCAGCAGCGATGTTTCCGGATGAGGCACAGACCATCCGAAACGGGTATACCCGGGCCCCATGGCCACCGATGAAGGATTTAACGGACTGACCGGAAAAGCGGAACAGCCAATATATATCATGGCATGGATTTCGCCAATGGAAAGATCACGCAGGATTTCTTGGGTTCCGGTTCACCCAACCTGAACCAATGGGGCAAATACTATAAAATCATCCGTAAATGTAACAGCATCCTGCAAAAATCTGGACCGCCCGAAGGACCTGACGAACTCAGACCGGCTCAGACTGGAAGGCTATACACGTTTTATCCGTGCCTTCGCCTACTACAACAACATCTTAGTCGATTACGGTCCGGCAATCTTATTGGGAGATGAGGTAGTCAATACGAATGAGCCTATCGAATACTACGACCGCCCCAGAGCCACCTATGACGAAACAATGAACTATACTTGTGAAGAGTTTGAAAAAGCAGCCCGTTTGCTGCCTTTGCCTCAGGATGTTTCTACTCTGGACTTCGGACGGCCCACCAAAGGGGCTGCACTCGGTCTGGTAGCCCGCCTGCGATTGATACATGCCAGCCCGTTGTTCAACGGAGGACCTGTTGCCAGTGCCTACTTCGGCAACTGGAAGCGCAAGACTGATGGTGTACACTATGTATCTCAACAATATGACGAAAAAGCCGCTGGGCAGTGGCTGCAGCAGCAGCCAAGCGAGTAATGGATATGGGAGCATACAAGCTCTATACGTATGCGAAAGACGACAACACCCCGGAACTTCCTGCCGGAGTCACTTCCGACCCTCATTTCTACGACAACTATCCGGACGGAGCCAACGGAATAGACCCTTTAAATCCTATTCGGACATCTTTACCGGTGAAGCTGTGGCAGCCATCAATCCGGAGCTAATCTGGGGAAGAAACACGACATACATCAACGAAACCATCAGTAAGGTTCTTTTCCCCCTCCATGGGTGGATGGGGACGTTTCTGTGTCACTCAGAAAGTGGTAGACGCCTATCTGATGGACGATGGCCGTACAAAGGAAGAAGCCACAGCCGACGGATATTACTCGGAAACAGGTTTCACTTCCGAACCGCGTAACTTTTCCGGTTATCCTCTCAACGCCGGCATATATAAGATGTATGCCAATCGCGAAATGCGATTCTATGCATCGGTAGGATTCAACGAGGCAGTATGGCAGGCATTGTCCAGTTCGACCCTCAACAACCACACGGCAAAGTACTACTATCAGGATGAAGACGGTCGGGGTGGAGTAACAGCCACCTCTCCCAACTACCCTATCACCGGATACGTCATCAAAAAAGTACAATAATCCGATGGATGCCTGACCGAACAGGAGCCCGACATATCCAAAAAGCCTACCCGATTATCCGCTATGCAGAAATCCTGTTGTCTTATGCAGAGGCACTCAACAACCTGACCAGTGCCCATACTGTAGAACTGGACGGGCAGTCCTATACTGTAGACCGGAATAAAGAAGAAATCAAAAAGGCATTTAATCAAGTCCGTTATAGAGCCGGACTGCCGGAGGTTAACCACCAGCCAGCTTGACAATACGTCTGAAATACAAAAACAGATAGAACGTGAACGTATGGTAGAATTTATGGGAAAACAGACGTTTCTATATGCGATGTCCGCCGCTCGGGGGTATCTATGAAGAAACGGAACAGAACCTATCCGCGGGATGAACCCCGACGGCGCCACCAAAGAGACTTACTACCAGCGTGTCATCCCGAGTTCCTCCTCTTTCCGACAAGAGTCGTTGATAAAAGGTCTGTCTGGGTACCTATCCCACGTGACGAAATGAGAAGATTACCTTCTCTCGACCAGAATCCGGGTTATTAAATTAAACGATAAAGAAGAAGATGAAACGAAATCTTATAACGATACTCGCACTTATTATAGCGCTTTCGTCATGCAATGACGACGCACTGTTTGAAAAGGAAATGTACAAGAATGTTGTAGCACTGATCAGCAGTGACTATTACAACACCTTCGAAGAAGTAGTCACCTTATCTCCTACGGGAGAGGAGGCGACAGGATATATTGCAGCCTGCACGGGAGGTACGCATGCTCCGAAAAAGAATATGGTCATCAGGCTGGAAGAAGACCTGACTTCATTAGAATTCTACAACCGGTCCCTTTATGACATCGATGAAGCTTGTTATGCTAAATTCCTGCCCAGTGACAAATACGAGATTCTGGATTACAAGATTCAGATTAATGCAGGTGAACGGACAGGCAGAACCATGATCAAGATACGTCCCGAAGCGATTGTCACCGGATTCTACCTACTTCGTAGGATTAAAAGCTACGGATATCTCCGGCGTCGAGATTAATGAAAAAGCAAGAACACCATTCTATATCAGATACTTATCAGAACGATTCAGGGCAACGGTTTGCTATTCAATGACTAGGTCTGGCCAGACGGAATGGCAATTTGAAAGAAAGATGTTTCCGCTCACCACAACAGCGCGTGATAGCGGAACAGAAAGCAATGTGGATACTCGGCAAAGCCGCCATCATAGTGAAAGAAAACAAGCACGTCAGATATATACCGGGGATATTTAGGTGTCACTCAGCCAGAAGGGTGATTGCAAGCCATCATATATTCAGGGTAGGGAATCGCAGCGGCATGGCAC
>VOFK01001724.1_pt1 | contig 14624 bp, 29 predicted proteins | sample 5384121 | NCBI WGS metagenome assembly VOFK01 (sample SAMN12384730, study PRJNA508395) | human gut metagenome | isolation source: healthy gut J | host: Homo sapiens | reverse complement strand
ACATGTATTAAGTCACCAGAATCAGACCATTCATGGCAACCAATACTCCTTTGTCTTTCGATTCTTTGGCGGCGGCAGTAACTACGGCATTATAAAAGATTCAGCGGTCCATCAGCACTTAATGCTGTGGATGGACGCATGGCACCTACCAATATAACCGGTTTGTCACTTTTTAACGGTCAGATTCAGAAAAATAAGCAGTTTCTTCCATTGTATCCGTTCCGTGAGTGATCACGATTCCGTCGATATCCGGTCGTTTCAATAACTCATTAATTTTCTTGGCGAGTGTCAGCCAGACTTCGTCATTCATGTCCTGTGAACCGATTCTTACAATCTGTTCGCCGGGTTACGTTGGCGATATCTTTAATTTCGGGGACTGCATCAAGCAATGCGCCGATAGCAACTTGCCCTGCCGTATAGCTGGTACCTGTAGCCGAGCTTCCCGTGCCGGCAATGGTTCTCCGGTGGCAGAATATGGATATTCGGTTTTGCGGCAAATGCCATTGTTGCGGACAATAGTAGTGTGACTACTACCAGACCTAATTTCTTGAATTGTTTCATAACTGAAATGAGTTTAGGTTAATAATATATTAGAATATTTGTATAAAAAGCAGCCCTAAAGCAATAGCGACTACAAAGTAGATACTAGTCCGGGCATCATAAACGAATGATTCAACACATATTTGCCGATTTTTGTTGTCCCAGTGCGGTCGAAATTAATGGCTGCTACTACAGTCGGGTAGTTCGGGATAAAGAAATATCCGTTGACTGCCGGGAATAAAGCAATCAGCATATACGGAGAAATTCCCAATGCAATGCCCAACGGCATCAATGCCCGTACGGTGGCTGCCTGACTGTATAACAGGATAGACATGACGAACAGTGCGATACCGAACAGCCATGGCATCTGGCGTACAACACCTTCGATAGAAAGAGTCAGTTGTGCCATATTGCCCTGAAGGAATGTGTCGCCCATCCAGGCAATACCGAAGATGGCGATAACAGCCTGCATTCCGGCGGGGAATACAGAACCTTGCGTGGCCTTGATTCCATCCGTCTTGGTGACAATCAGGATGATGGCTGCCGCAGACAGCATGACGATTTCGATAATGGAAGACATGCCTAGTGTGACGATTTCGCCATCGATCAGGAAACTGGGGCGCATGCCTTCAAAAAAGACCCGAAAAGAACAATAAAGGCAGTCGCCAATATAAAGATGAGTACGGAAAGCATGGCAGAACGTTTGTTCCTGACATCTTTGATCTCTATCTTCTTATCATTGAAAAAGACCGTCTTTCAGGCGTTTCTGATATTCAGGTCTTCTATCAGTTCTTTGCCGACTTTCATGGAGAATAAAAGCACCTACCAACACACCTATGATCGTGGCAGGAATGGTTATTTTTAAGTATATCGAACAAAAGTGATGTCAAAGCCGGCCAATAATCCGAGTAAAGCTACCGTAGCAGCAGAAATGGGACTGGCCGTAATAGCTTGTTGTGAGGCGATCACTGCAATGCCGAGCGGACGTTCCGGACGAATCTTAGTTTCGGTGGCTACCTCTGCAATGACAGGCAATACGGAGTAAAGCTACATGTCCGGTTCCGGCTATGAAGGTGAACAGGTAAGTTACCAGCGGACTGAGCAGTGTGACGTGTGAAGGATTTTTGCGCAGCAAATGTTCTGCTAGTTTCACCATATAGTCGAGTCCTCCGCAGCCTGCATACAGGAGGCAGCGGAAATGACGGCGGCAATCATCAACATAACGTCGATAGGAGGTGCGGTGGGTTGTAAACCAAAACGAACGTGAAAGTATTCCCAATCCTACTCTCCCATGACACCGGAGTCCGATGCCCCAAGGCGTGCACCAATAATGATAGCTGTCAGAACAAATGCTAGTTGTAATATCATCGCTTGTTGTTTTAAGTTTCAAACAAAGATAAAAGATTTATCTTCGTTTTTTTCTCTGTTTCTAAGATAAACAACAAAAAAGTTATTGAATAGTTTTTTGCATATTTATTAAAACAAAACATCTTTTTCGCTGGTTATTATATCAGCTAACGAATGTGTTATTGTTATAAAACAACCGATATGAAACAAGAATTATCAAAAAAAACTCGAACAGAGAGCGACTTGATAGGTAGTCGTGAAGTGCCCGAAAGTGCATTGTACGGAGTACAGACACTCCGTGGTATTGAAAACTTTCGCATCAGCAAAGTTTCATTTGAATGAGTACCCTTTGTTTATTCAGGCATTGGCTATCACAAAAATGGGGGCTGCTATTGCCAACCGTGAATTGATTTGCTGACGAAAGAACAAACGGATGCTATCCTCAAAGCCTGTAAAGAAATACTGAAGGAAAGTATCACGACCAGTTTCCGGTGGACATGATTCAGGGCGGAGCCGGAACTACCACCAACATGAATGCTAATGAAGTGATTGCCAATCGTGCGCTGGAACTGATGGGACATCAACGCGGAGAGTATCAATACTGCTCGCCTAATGACCATGTGAACCGTTCGCAGTCTACCAATGATGCTTATCCTACAGCCATTCATATTGGCCTGTACTATACACATCTTAAATTAGTGAAGCATTTTTTGAAACTTTTGATTCAGTCTTTCCGTAAGAAAGGGGAGGAATTTGCGAATATAATTAAGATGGGGCGTACTCAACTGGAAGATGCCGTACCGATGACGCTCGGCCAAACCTTTAACGGATTTGCCAGCATTCTGGAACATGAAGTGAAGAATCTCGATTTTGCCGCACAGGATTTTCTGACGGTCAACATGGGGGCAACAGCCATCGGAACCGGAATTACCGCAGAACCGGGATATGCGGAGAAATGTATTGCTGCTCTGGGTAAGATAACAGGACTGGATATCAAATTGGCGGATGACCTGATCGGAGCTACTTCGGATACTTCCTGCATGGTGGGATATTCGTCAGCAATGAAACGCGTAGCTGTTAAAATGAATAAGATATGTAATGATTTGAGGTTACTGGCCTCCGGTCCCCGTTGCGGCTTGGGAGAAATAAATCTTCCTGCCATGCAACCGGGATCTTCTATTATGCCGGGCAAAGTAAACCCTGTTATTCCCGAAGTGATGAATCAGGTCTCTTATAAGGTAATAGAAATGACCTTTGTGTGACTATGAGCGGAGAAGCTGCCCAAATGGAACTGAATGCTATGGAACCGGTGATGGCACAGTGTTGTTTTGAATCTGCGGATTTGTTGATGAACGGTTTTGATACGCTACGTACTTTGTGTATCGATGGTATCACTGCCAATGAGGAGAAATGCCGTCGGATGTACATAATAGTATAGGTGTAGTGACTGCACTGAATCCTGTCATTGGCTACAAACATTCTACCAAGATAGCCAAAAAAGAAGCATTGAGACCGGTAAGGGAGTGTATGAACTCGTATTGGAACATAATATTCTCTCTAAAGAGGATCTGGATACGATCTTAAAAACCGGAGAATATGATTAAGCCGGTGAAACTGGATATTCATCCGAATCATTGATTGATATGAATAAAATGAGAGGTCAGCTTTCGAATCTACGGGCTGACCTCTGTTTTTGTACCACTTGTGGAGTTATATGGTATTTGTATCAACCTTGTTAACAAGAACTGACCGTTATAGCTCAACTTTGTTTGACGGAAGCTTTGCCCGGAAGCGGTTGGTCGCTGTAATTTCGATTTTCTTCACCTTGTCCGATGATGGACGTACACGGAAAGATGCAGCGTATGGTAACCTGTCCCTTTTCCTTTCTTCATAGTGATGAAATCCTGATCCTCATCATCAAAAGCTTCCAGTACTCCTTTCTATTCCGTCTTCGTAGTATTGGACAGTCCAGGCAGGATCATAATCCCATATATTGACTACCAGATACTCCGGCTGTGATTGAAACTCTCCCCGGCTTGTATACACGAAATTGATAGTCCAGCGGGCGTCCGGTTGCTTTATATTGCCAGGAAATGTCATCTCCTTGTACATTAACCAGTAAATAGCCGTTTGGTGCTCCGCAACGGTTCACATGGCCTGCCCACCACGCGCCGCAGGCTGCACCTCATATTATGCTCATAAATATCAGGGTAATAATCCGGTTTTCGTAGAAATGGGTATGTCCGGAAAAAAATATGCACCTTATAGCCTTTCAGTATCTCAAAGAGCTGGGCAGCATTGCGGGCATTACCTCCGCCCCCCTTTGTGAGAACGATTAGCGACAGGAGCATGCACGTTCAGTAACACCAGTGAACCGGGTTGGACATAACTGAGATCCTTTTCAACCATTCAAGCTGTGCCGGAGTGAAGTTCTTTCATATTTCTTTTTTGTCCGTGATAATCGATATCCTTCATTGAAATGATATGTACTTTTCCTACATTGAAAGAGTAGTCTGTAGGACCGAAAGTTCTCGCCAAACGCATATTCACCCCATTCGTCCGGGTTTTGTGAATTGCTCAGTGCGGCATATTTCAAGTCAAAATCATGATTTTCCGATGGTGTGGTACATTGTCAGGTTCAGTCCGGAGATTGCATCTTTGTAAGGTGTGAATAATTGCATCGCATCCCATACGATATCTCCCAGCATCATACCGTATACTTTTTTCATTGAGTGTACGTAAGGTCGCTTCCAGATCGGGTACGGTTTCCATACGAAAGCGCCCAGTTGTTTCTGGTTTTTTACTTGTGGGTCGGAGATGGCTATGAAAGTAAAGTTGTCATCCGGAGCCGTCCTTTTCTAATTCGAAATCATGTCGGTTTGTCTTTTTGATTGATCCAGTCGGGCATAGTATCCGGTAGGAAGTGCATTCTTAACTGTGGGTTGATAATCTGCCGGTACCGACACATACACAAACTTGAATGGTTGAAGTCGGATGGAAGATAATAATATCCTTTTTCATCCGTTTGAGTGAAGTGAACTCCGTCGGTCACTACTACCCCGGAAATCGGACTTTTACGGGTATCGGTTACAATACCTTTACTGTCATTCCTTTTTTGGAAGGAATGTTGGCTGCATAACTGCAAGCTATCGAGATAGATAACATTAGCAGGCAGGAAGATAAACATCTGACTTGTTTCATCTGTTCTTTTAATATGTTGTTTAACTTAATTAGATATGCAAAGAGAAAAAGGATTGAGATGAAGTGCAAATGACAATGAGATTACATCTTTGTATCTTCTCTTCTTTTTGTTGAAAACGAAGTTATTTAACTCTTCGCGGGAACAATTGCCAATTCATCCGGTAAATGGTTATTGATAGTCTCTCGGAAAGGTGTGACCTTTGCAAATGTCAATGAGATACTGACATTAATAAGATAATTTCTAATTAAAGATATATAGATATGAAAGCATTTGATGTTATTATTATTGGTTTCGGCAAAGGTGGGAAGACTCTTGCGGCTGAATTTGCAAAGCGCGGACAGAAAGTTGCTGTTATAGAACGTTCTGATAAGATGTATGGTGGTACGTGTATCAATATTGGCTGTATTCCGACTAAAAACATTGGTGCATCAGGCGAAAATCGCTTCCGGTATGGTGGGAGTCACTTTTGAAGAAAAAAAAGTGAGTTTTACCGTAATGCTATTGCTGTGAAAGATTTTGTGACGGGTATACTGAGAAACAAGAACTACCATAACCTAGCGGATCATCCGAATGTGACGGTTTATACAGGTATGGGCTCTTTTCTTTCTGCAGATACCGTTGCTGTTCGTACCGCTACGGAAGAGATAGTATTGACATCCAAACAAATCATAATCAATACAGGTGCGGAAACTGTGATTCCGTCTATTGAAGGAGTTGTGGATAATCCTTTTGTATATACCAGTACTTCAATCATGGAACTGACCGCTCTTCCCACGTCATCTCGTCATTGTCGGCGGTGGTTATATCGGGCTGGAATTTGCGTCTATGTACGCCTCTTTCGGCTCTCAGGTAACGGTACTGGAGAGCTATCCCGAACTGATAGCCCGTGAAGACCGCGACATTGCCGCAAGTGTGAAAGAAACGTTGGAGAAAAAGGGATTGTTTTCAAGATGAACGCGAAGGTGCAGTCTGTGAACCATACATCAGAAAAAGCAATGGTTGCTTTCACTGATTCGCAAACAGATGAGGCATTTGAACTTGAAGCCGATGCCGTGTTGTTGGCTACAGGGCGCAGGCCTAACACGAAAGAGCTTCATCTGGAAGCTGCCGGAGTAGAAGTGGATGCACGTGGAGCTATCATTGTAGATGAATATTTGAAAACAACGAATCCCCGAATACGCGCGGTGGGTGATGTGAAAGGTGGTTTGCAGTTTACTTATATTTCATTGGATGACTATCGGATTATCCGGGAAGATTTATTCGGAAAGGCGGAACGAAAAACAAGTGATCGTGATCCGGTCAGTTATTCCGTATTTATTGATCCGCCTTTTGGCCCGTATTGGTTTGAATGAGGAGGAGGCCCGTAAGCAGAATCTCGATATTATCGTAAAGAAGTTACCTGTTATGGCGATACCGAGAGCCAAGACTTTGGGAGAAACAGACGGTTTGTTGAAAGCTGTCATTGATAAGAATACAGGAAAGATATTGGGTTGTATGCTGTTTGCACCTGACTCCAGCGAAGTTATTAATATCGTCGCCCTCGCCATGAAGGCAGGGCAGGACTATACCTTCCTGCGCGACTTCATTTTTACTCATCCCAGCATGAGTGAGGCATTAAATGATTTGTTTTCGTAATAGTATAAACCCGTTTGCCCCAGTCGTACCACTAAGTGCATCTCACTGGTACGACTGGGTATACTTGTTCTTACATAAAATCCTCCCCTCATCCGGCCTTGATGAAGCATTGAAGTTAGATATTTGCATCTTCCCATTTTCTCTGTTTTTCAAAGTACTCGTAAAAAATGAAATAAATAAAGGAAACAAATTGATGATGTTTGTTTTTTTGTATATTCGTGAAAAGTGGTAAACACACAAAGCAAAACTCAAAGAATACAAATTAAAAACAGCGATTATGAAAAACAGGACTTTTGAAGATTTTGATTTTACGGACTTTTTTGGGATGATGACGAATATGCAAAGAATGGATATATTGGTGAATTCCCTACGGAAGAGATGATAGAAGAAGTAGAACGCGAACTGGGATATAAACTGCCCGAGTCCTATATCTGGTTGATGAAACAGCATAACGGTGGAATACCTTTCAATGTCTGTTTTCCTTGTGATGAACCGACTAGTTGGGCGGATGATCATGTGGCTATTACCGGCATTATGGGAATGGACAAGGATAAGATGTATTCTCTTTGCGGACAACTCGGAAGTCGTTTCATGATTGAAGAATGGGGGTATCCGGATATTGGAGTGGCTATTTTTGCGACTGTCCTTCTGCCGGGCATGATATGATTTTCCTTGATTATCGGGAGTGTGGTCCGCAGGGAGAACCGAAAGTGGTTCATGTCGATCAGAGAATGATTATTATATCACTTTGCTGGCCGATAACTTTGAAGATTTTATTCGTGGACTTGTCAACGAAGAAGTGTTTGATACGTTGGAAGAAGATGAAAGGGAAAGAGTTGGAAAAAGTTCGTACCGCAGCTTTCTCGCCACTTCTGTCTGATTTATGCTCGAAGTGTGATAATCCCGTCGATACGGAACGATGGATTCGTAAAAGTATCGGAAGAAATCGTAACTGATAAAGGATTCTTTGCACTTCATGCCGATACACGCTCCTATATGCTTTACGACATTCAATTATGGCTTTTATACCAATGTCTATCCCGATACTACGGAAGAAGATTATTTATCTGCCTATAAAAAAAAATAATAGCCTTGGACGGTGAATTTAGTACGGGAGGATATGCTCCGGATTTTGTTACTGACTGGCTGACGCGACGTAAGGAGAGCGGTATTATTACTTGCAATAATGGTATTGTTTCAATGACGACGGGAGCAAAGGAAACCTTACTGGCTGACCGGGATAAGATGTGATTCTTGATTGGTAAATATAAAGGTACAGGGGCAGGATTGATGAACAACAATGTCCTGAAACGAACAAAGAGCAATAATTTGTGTTTATTTATTATAAATATATATCTTTTGTCCCGAATTATAAACACGTAAATTTATGAAAAAGATTTTTGGTGCTTTAATGATTGCCGTATGTATCGGTATGGCAATGCCTGCCCAGGCACAATTGCATTTTGGTGTAAAGGGTGGTTTGAACTTGTCTAAAAGCAAGCTTTTCAGATGTGAAGACAAACTTTAAAAAGGATAATTTTACAGGCTTCTTTATCGGTCCGATGGCGGAGTTTAATATTCCGGTGGTAGGACTGGGAGTAGATGCGTCTTTGCTTTTTGCTCAGAGGGGTATAAAGATCTCTGACGGGGCGAAGAAGCTACTGTTAAGCAGAACGGTCTTGATATTCCGGTCAATTTGAAATATAATATTGGTTTGGGAAGCCTGTTAGGTCTTTATGTGGCTGCCGGTCCTGATTTTTATTTCGACTTTGAAAAGACATCAAAGGTTGATAAGAAGAAAGCGGAAGTAGGCATTAATGTCGGTGCAGGTGTGAAGTTGCTGAATCATTTACAGGTAGGTGCCAACTATAACATTCCGTTGGGTAAGACTGCTAGTTTTGAGGATGTTGAAGGTTCATACAAGACCAAGACTTGGCAAGTATCCGTTGCTTATATTTTCTAAGCAATCTGTTACTTTATATACTATCAAAGAAAGAGCTTCTGATCTAAGGAAGCTCTTTTTGTTCCGGATTTTGTGCAAAGTGTCAGCCGGTGAATCTGAATTTATTTTCTCAGATTCTTGTTCTCAGGCAATTTTTCTTTTCAGTGTTCTTCTTTTTCCTCTTTTTAAATCCCCATTTTTTTATTGTACTTTTTGCTTGCAATGAAAAAAAAAGTATGTAGATGTCATATTACCATTACCGCTTCCGAAATATTTCACCTATTCTCTGCCGGATGAATGTGCGGAAGAGGTCGAGATCGGTTGTCGTGTGATAGTTCCTTTCGGACGGAAGAAGTTTTATACAGCTATCGTTCGTAATGTTCATTATTGTGCTCCGACGGAGTATGAGGTGAAGGAAATATCAGCATTGCTGGATGCTTCTCCTATTTTGTTGCCCACTCAGGTTTTAAATTTTGGGAGTGGCTGGCGGATTATTATCTCTGTACGCAAGGAGATGTTTATAAAGCGGCACTTCCTTCCGGCTTGAAGTTGGAGAGTGAAACGATCGTGGAATATAATCCTGACTTTGAAGCGGATACACCATTGTCAGAAAGAGAACAGCGTATTCTTGATTTGCTTTTTCGGTAGACTCCCAGCAGTGTGTCACTTAAACTGGAGAAGGAGAGTGATATGAAAAAATATCCTTACCGTCATTAAATCTCTGCTGGATAAAGAAGCCATTTTTGTGAAAAAGAAGAATTGCGTCGTACTTACAAGCCAAAAACAGAGGCAAGGGTACGATTAGCGGGCTCTGCTGATGAAAAGAGGCTTCATATCTTGTTTGATATCCTGTCCCGTGCTCCGAAGCAGTTGGCGTTGCTGATGAAATATGTAGAGTGTTCAGGAATATTAGGAAGAGAAACGCCAAAAGAAGTTTCGAAAAAAGAACTTTTACCAACGTGCGGGTGTATCTCCTTCTATTCTGAATGGTCTGGTGGAAAAAAAAAAGATATTTGAGATTTACTTTCATGAGGTCGGTCGGTTGAATCAGCAAGTGAAAGATGTGGTTGAGTTGAATGCCTTGAACGAGTTTCAGCAGCGGGCACATGATGAGATCATACAATCCTTTCAGGAGAAAAAAATGTCTGTCTGCTTTTATGGAGTTACATCAAAAGTGGTAAAAACAGAAGTATATATTCATCTGATAGAAGAAACGATCCGTCAGGGAAAACAAGTGTTGTATCTCTTGCCTGAAATAGCGTTGACAACTCAAATCACAGAGCGTTTGCAACGGGTATTCGGTTCTCGTTTGGGGATTTATCATTCCAAGTTTCCGGATGCCGAGCGAGTAGAGATTTGGCGCAAACAACTGGGAGAGAAAGGGTATGATATTATTCTGGGGGTCCGTTCTTCCGTATTTTTGCCTTTCCGTGATCTGGGATTGGTCATTGTGGACGAGGAGCATGAGAATACATATAAGCAACAAGATCCGGCTCCCCGTTATCATGCACGTAATGCAGCTATCGTACTGGCTGCCATGTATGGGAGCTAAACACTTCGGAACTGCCACTCCCTCTATAGAAACATGGCAGAACGCTACCAGTGGAAAATATGGATTTGTACAGCTGAAAGAACGATATAAAGAGATTCAGTTACCGGAAATAATCCCGGTAGATATCAAAGAACTTCATCGCAAGAGGCGGATGGTAGGACAGTTCTCACCGCTGCTGATACAATACATGAAAGAGGCACTGAGCAGAAAGAACAAGTCATTCTCTTTTTCAAAATCGCCGCGGATTTGCACCGATGGTAGAATGTCGTACTTGCGGCTGGGTGCCGAAATGTAAGAACTGCGATGTGAGCCTGACTTATCATAAGGGAATCAACCAACTGACATGCCATTATTGCGGCTATACCTATCAACTGCCGAAATCCTGTCCCGCCTGCGAAGGTACAGAACTGGTCAATCGTGGTTTTGGAACGGAAAAGATTGAAGATGATATTAAGGTTCTTTTCCGGAAGCGGCTGTGGCCCGCATGGATCTGGATACTACCCGTACCCGTGCTGCCTATGAAAAGATTATCGCCGATTTTGAACAAGGGAAAACAGATATACTGATTGGTACGCAGATGGTGTCGAAAGGGCTGGACTTTGACCATGTAAGTATAGTAGGTATTCTGAATGCCGACACCATGTTGAACTATCCGGATTTCCGTTCTTACGAACGTGCCTTTCAACTGATGGCACAAGTGGCGGGACGAGCCGGGCGTAAGAATAAACGTGGGCGGGTAGTGCTGCAAACGAAGAGTATTGAACATCCTATTATCCACCAGGTTATCGGCAATAATTATGAAGAAATGGTGGATGGTCAGCTCGCAGAGCGGCAATGTTCCACTATCCTCCCTACTATCGGTTGGTATATGTTTATTTGAAGAACCATAATGAATCACTGCTGGATCAGATGGCAGCGGTCATGGCAGATAAGCTAAGAATGGTGTTCGGCAACCGGGTATTGGGACCGGACAAACCCCGTTGCCCGTATGCAGACCTTATTCATAAAAAAGATAGTGCTGAAGATTGAACAGAATGCTCCGATGGGACGTGCACGCGAATTGCTGCAACGTATTCAGAAAGAGATGCTGGAAGATGAACGCTATAAGTCTCTGATCGTCTATTATGACGTAGATCCGATGTAGCCCTCCATATAGATCTCACTAATTTTCTCTTATAATAACCTTTATAAATTAATTAACCATGAAAACGACTTACGATTTATTGCTTAACATGTCTTATTGGTGTGAGTCCTTTTTTGCTCAACAAGGAGTGACTCAGTGTGGAACCTCTACGGGGCAACCGAAATTTCCAATAGAGACTTACGAGGAACTGCCTGACCCTACGCCCCCCCTGACAAAGAATGGGCAGCAGTGACTACCACCCAGGTTTCCTGGGAACTACCGATGTCCGGTATGCGAAACACAAACTCCCCCAGTTGAAGAAAAACAGCAAATTGCAGTCTTGAAAGGCTGGCGCGGCGAACGTGTAAATGCGCAGGCTGTCGTATGGACAGGTGCTGAAGTGAAAGACTTGAACTTCAGTTTTACTGATTTTAAAGATAAAAAAGGAAATTCTCTTTCGAACGAAGCATTCAAGGGCGGTTTCATCCGTTACGTGATGACCGATGAATTGAATAAGGACGGCAGAGGTGCATGTGGGCACCGAAAGGCTGTGGATTTTGATTCACTGCTGGTAGCCGATCCGATTGACACGAATCTGAAATCACTGGCTCTTCCTTCGCGTACGGTTCAGCCTATCTGGGTGCAATGCTGATTCCTCAATCCGCTGCTCCCGGAACTTATAAAGGGAGCATTACTGGTAAAAGACGGTTCCCGTCTGTTGCAGCAGCTCAATCTTGAAATAGTAGTTTCTTCCCGTGAACTTCCGGTACCGTCCGAATGGGCTTAATCATCTGGATTTGTGGCAGAGTCCGTTTGCTGTTGCCCGTTATTATCAGGTTCCCTTTGTGGAGTCAGGGAACATTTGGACGCTATGCGCCCATTGATGAAAATGTTGGCGGATGCCGGACAGAAGATTATTACAGCTACCTTGACACATAAACCCTGGAACGGTCAGACAGAAGATTATTTTTTGACACGATGGTCACTTGGATGAAACGTGCTGACGGTACTTGGGCTTTTGACTATACCGTTTTCGACCGTTGGGTAGAATTTATGATGAGTGTCGGTATTGACAAACAGATCAACTGCTACTCTATGGTTCCCTGGGAATTATCTTTCCAGTATTTTTGACCAGGCTACGAATTCATTGCAATTTGTGAAGACAGCACCGGGGAACCTGCTTATGAAGAGATGTGGGTTGCCATGCTTGCTTCCTTCTCCAGGCATTTGAAAGAGAAAGGCTGGTTTGATATTTGTACGATTGCGATGGATGAGCGTCCGATGGAGGTGATGCAGAAAACATTGAAGGTGATTCGTAAAGCAGATCCTGAATTTAAAGTATCACTGGCTGGTAACTATCATGCTGAGATAGAGCCTGATTTATATGACTATTGCATAACTATCGGTCAGAATTTCCCGGAAGAGGTGCGCCTCCGTCGTTTTGGCTGAGAATAAGCGTACTACTTACTATACTTGTTGTACGGAAGCACATCCTAATACATTCACCTTTTTTCCGATCCGGCTGAGGCTGCCTGGATGAGTTACTATTGCTCTAAGAAACATCTGGACGGCTATCTGCGCTGGGCATACAATAGCTGGCCTTTGGAACCATTGCTTTGATTCACGTTTCCGTACCTGGGCGGCTGGAGATACTTTATCTGGTATATCCGGGAGCTCGTAGCTGTATCCGTTTCGAACGTTTGATCGAAGGTATTCAGGCACACGAAAAAATAACGATTCTCCGTCAGGAATTTGAGAAAAAAAAGGAAATAGAGCCGGACTAAAAAGAAAATAGAGAAAATGTTAGCTCCGTTCAGACTGGGGGCCATGCCGGAAATACCGGCAGCTGTTACCGTGAACCGGGCGAATCAGATACTGAATTCGTTTTGATATAGCAGAGACGAATTAATTCTGCCAATTATTAAAAGTAAATGATGAAGAAAATACTGTTTGTCTGCTTAGGAAATATCTGCCGTAGCTCTACGGCAGAAGGGGTAATGCTTCACCTGATCAAAGAAAAGCCGGACTGGAAAAAGAGTTTGTGATAGATTCCGCGGGAATCCTGTCATATCATCAGGGTGAATTGCCGGATAGCCGGATGCGTGCCCATGCTGCCCGTCGTGGTTATCAACTGATTCATCGCTCCCGTCCGGTACGAACGGAGGATTTTTATAATTTTGATTTGATTATTGGCATGGACGACCGTAACATAGACGATCTGAAAGAGAAAGCTCCTTCTATGGAAGAATGGAAAAAAGATTCACCGTATGACGGGAGTATTGTACCCGTATTCCTGCCGATCATGTCCCCGACCCCTACTATGAGGGGCCGGAAGGATTTGATATGTGCTGATGTGCTCGGAAGATGCCTGTGCCGGCCTGCTTACTTTTTTTAGCTCAGATAGCTGATCCGGGTGGTAAGCAATCTCAGCTTTTCTGAATACTGCTTTTAATCGTCGCAATGTCCTTTGAAAGTAATAGGGCATTCTTGAAGTAACCTTCTGCAACTTGGGAGTCAATGATTTTGTCGACCAAGTTGCTTATACTTTCTTCGGTATACCCGGTAAGCTGCGTGAAGCGGCTTCAACGGCATCCGCCATCATCAGAATAGCTGTCTCCTTTGAGAAAGGGTTGGGACCCGGATAAGTGAACAGCTCCTCATTCGGTTCTTCGTCCGGATGTTCGTTTTTTCCATGAAATATAGAAGAATTTCGTTTTTCCTCGTCCATGATGAGTGCTGATGAAGTCTTTGATTACTTTCGGCAGATTGTGTTTGTCTTCGCCATTTCAACCGTCTCGTCACGTGACTGATCCGACCTGAGCACTCTGTTCGTAATTCAGATTCTTATGAGGATTGACTCCTCCCGACTGGTTTTCTGTAAAGAAGGCCGGATTCCATCTTGCCAATATCGCCATGATATAAGGCTCCGGTACGTAATTGATTTTCGCTCCACGATACGGATAGCTGCCTCTGCTGCCAGATTGGCTACTTGCATAGAGTGCTGGAAAGTTCCGGGCACTGTTTCGACATTTGCCGCAGGAGGTCGCTGTTGATATTTGAAAGCTCGACCAAAAAGTCACATTAGAAGTAAAGCCGAATGTTTTTCCAACAGAACAACAGCGGATATGTAAAACAGCAGCAGGATACCATTGATAATGAAATAGGTGTACATCCGACATTCAGTTTCGAAAAAAGTCATTGGCAAGTCCGTTTTCAGTCATTAGCTCAAAAGCGAAGTAGATGGCTGCATAAGTCAGTATCACCAATAATGCCGTACGAAAGA
>VOFK01001798.1_pt1 | contig 14639 bp, 30 predicted proteins | sample 5384121 | NCBI WGS metagenome assembly VOFK01 (sample SAMN12384730, study PRJNA508395) | human gut metagenome | isolation source: healthy gut J | host: Homo sapiens | reverse complement strand
CTGTTGTACTTCGTTCAGTTACGTATTGCTTTCACGTTTCTGGCATAAGTTACTCTACGATCTCGGTCTTTGTACCAGCTTCAGAGCCTTATGCAAAAGAACAGCTCAGGGGTCTTATCCTTGGTCCTGACGGTGAGAAGATGAGTAAGTCAAGAGGAAACGTTGTTGACCCTAACGATGTTGTTGACGAATACGGTGCAGATGTTCTCAGACTTTATGTTCTGTTCATGGGTGACTATGAAAAAGGCAGCTCCATGGGCAGGAGCAGTGTTAAGGGCTGTAAGAGATTTGTGGACAGAATTTGGGCTTTGCAGGATAAGGTAGTTGACAGCGACGAGTACAGCGATAAGCTGAGATCGCTCATGCACAAGACTATCAAGAAGGTATCCGATGATATCGAGTCAATGAAGTTCAATACTGCTATTGCCGCAATGATGACGCTTCTTAATGAGATATATAATGTTGGCTCTATCACAAAGAAAGAGTTCAGAGATCTTCTTATCATACTCAATCCTTTTGCACCTCATGTTACAGAAGAACTTTATCAGATTATCGGTTGCGAGGAGTTCTTGACGAGCAGGAGTGGGTAACATATGATGAAGCACTCTGCAAAGGACGATACTATCGAGATCGTTTGTCAGATAAACGGCAAGGTAAAATCAAGCTCACAATACCTACAGACGCAGCTAAGGACGACGTTATCGCACTTGCTAAGGCTGACGAAGCTATCGTTAAGGCAACGGAAGGCAAAAGTATAGTCAAGGGAAATCTATGTTCCTAACAAGCTTGTAAATCTGGTTGTAAAGTAAGCGAAAATTTCCTCAGAAAAATTCAAAAAAAAGAGCCAGAAAAGCTATTGACTTTTGGTGGAAATATAGTATAATTAAATTTGTAATTATATCGGTTTTATAAATTCCGCAGATTAAAGACAGAGCGGTCCGAAAGAGTAGGACTGGGGGAACGTAAAGCGTTTCAGTTTGCTTTTTGCAGACACCTTCACTATCACCGTTGATTTTCGGAAATTCCGATAGAATTGCCTCTGTCACAGGTGGCAAAGGGAGGGAATAATTTTGGCAGAAATCCGTGTTGGAAAGAACGAAACTTTGGATACAGCACTTAAGCGTTTCAAAGAGATCGTGTGCCAGAGACGGCGTCCTCGCAGAGGTTCGTAAAGAGAACACTACGAAAAACCTTCGGTAAAGCGTAAGAAGAAATCCGAGGCTGCTCGTAAGCGTAAATACTAATATGTAATTAAAGGCGGGCATTTTATGTCCGCTTTTTATTTTATACAACAGGAGTTTTTTATGTTCAAACCAACTTATGTTTTTGACAAGGTAGGAGAGATAACCCCGATTTTCTTGCTAAAAAAGCATATCAAGGGGGCTGCTCCTTGATCTTGATAATACGCTGACAACACATAACAATCCCGTTCCCCGCAGTCGAGTCTTGATTGGCTTGCTAAGATGAAAGCGGCAGGGATAAAGCTTATGATCGTTTCAAACAATCATGCTCCAAGGGGTAAAGCCTTTTGCAGAGCAGTTGGAGCTTGACTTTGTACCTGAAGGCAAAAAACCGCTGACCTTTGGATATACCAAAGCTATAGCTAAGCTGGGGCTTAATAAGAAAAAAAATGTTGCGGCTGTGGGTGATCAGATATTCACTGACGTGCTTGGCTCAAATCTGAAAGGTATACGCTCAATATTCGTGTTCCCAATAAAGCCTGAAACGAGCTTGCCATTTCGATTTAAAAGAGCCTGTGAAAAGCCGTTTTACCAAAGCTCAAATAGCATAAAACGAAAGGAATGATACTAATGTCGGCAAAAATTCGGACCTGCGGGAAACAACGCGAAGCGTTTTCTGCTAAATATAAACAACACTTCAAGCTCCGGGATATCTCGAAGCAATGGGGCTTGACCACTATGAATATCAGTGTGGCAGGGGAGTTAAGGTCTCCGATAAAATAGCTTTTGCTTTGAAAGATAAGGCTAAAGAGCATAATATCACGCTTTCGCTCCATGCGCCGTATTTTTATTTCGCTTTCAAGCCTTGAAGCTGAAAAGCGTGACAACAGCATAAATTATATTCTGCAATCCTGTGATGCTGCAAGCAGAATGGGTGCTGATAGAATAGTTATCCATTCAGGAAGCTGTGCGAAAATAAGCAGAGGACGCTTTGGAACTTGCTAAAGATACTCTCACAAGGGGCTAGAAAAACAGCCGTTGAGCAGGGCTTTGAGCATATCGTTTTTTTGCCCTGAAACTATGGGTAAGGTAAATCAGCTTGGTAACTTAACAGAAGTGCTGGAGCTTTTGCAAGCTTGATGATACGTTCCTTCCGACAATAGATTTCGGACATCTCAACGCAAGAGAGTTCGGCTATATAAAAGGTAAGGCAGAATATGAGAAAATGCTTGATGAAGTTGAAAATGCTATCGGTCACGACAGGCTGAAAATATTCCACAGCCATTTTTCTAAGATAATGTTTACAAATCCAGGCGGCGAGAAAAAGCACCTGACTTTTTGACGATAATCAAGGCTTTGGACCTGACTATGAGCCGCTTATGGAGATAGTCGCAAAGAAAGATCTTTCACCTATATTCGTCTGTGAAAGTGCAGGCACTCCAGGACAAAGACGCACTGACAATGAAGAATTATTATTTGTCGGTGAAATAAAGATAGGAGAGTATTTATATGAAAAAAATACTTGTTATACATGGTCCTAACCTTAATCTTCTGGGCGAGCGTGAGCCCGGAGTTTACGGTACAGATACATTTGAGAGCATAAACAACGAGATAATCGAGCATGCAATGAAATATGAGTTTCACTGCGACGTTTATCAGTCAAACCATGAGGGTGAAATAATCGACAAGCTTCACCTTGCTAGAAAAAAATTATGACGGCGTTATACTTAACGCAGGCGCTTATACACACTATAGCTATGCTATCAGAGACGCCATCGCCGCAATAAAGATTCCTGTCGTTGAGGTACATCTGAGCAATATACACTCCCGTGACGAATTCAGACACACTTCTGTTATCGCACCTGTATGCGTGGGTCAGATAAGCGGGTTCGGAAAGTATTCATACTACATGGCTGTTGACGCTTTGTATTACAAATGGAAAAAATGAAAGCGGTGCAGACAATGACTGATCTTGAAAAACTTTGTTCACGAGTAACAGAAGCGGCAGATTGTGCTGTTATCACTGACGATGTGAACAGAAGATATTTCACCGCAATGAAATCAAGTGCAGGAACACTAGTGGTTTTTCCGGAAAAAAGCGTATTTTTATCATAGATTTCAGATATATTGAAAAGGCAAAGAAAAACTGTCACAGCTTGCGAGGTTATTTTGCAGGACAAGCTCTATGAGCAGATAAACAGCCTTATTGAAAAGCATGGTGCAAAAAAACAGTTTCTGTTAATGCCGATACCTGCACACTTTCCGAGCTTATCGCATATCAGCAAAAGCTTAATGCTGAGGTCATCGCAGACACAAAGCTTGCGGAAATAATACGAGAGATCAGAACAGTTAAATCCCAAGAGCAGATAGACAAGATAATCAAAGCACAGCGTATCGCTGAAAAGGGTTTTTGCACATATGCTTGACTTTATCAAGGTCGGCAGAACTGAAAAAGAAATTCAGCTGGAGCTTGACTATTATATGCTTAAAAATGGTGCTGAAGCTCTGTCTTTTTGACACTATTGCACTTTCAGGCTCTAATACTTCGCTTCCACATGGTGTACCATCTGACAAAAAAGTTGAGAGCGGTGAGTTCGTGCTTATGGATTTCGAGCAACTTATGATGGCTGGCACAGCGATATGACTAGAACTGTATGCGTAGGCAAACCTAGTGACAAGATGAAATTTGTATACGAAACTGTTCTTACTGCACAGCTTGCAGCTCTTGACGCAGTAAAGGCAGGTATGTCAGGAAAAGCACTTGACAAAATAGCAAGGGATATCATAACTGAAGCAGGCTATGGAGATAATTTCGGCCATTCTCTCGGACATGGTGTGGGAGTTGAGATACATGAAAGCCCTTATTCTTCGCCTAGCAGGGAAGATATATTGCCTGAAAATTCGATCGTAACAGTAGAGCCAGGTATTTATCTTGAGGGCAAAGTTTGGTGTGAGAATAGAAGATTTTGTTGTTGTTACAGAAAACGGCTGTATCAATATGACAAAAAAGCCTCTAAAGAGCTTATTTGCTTGTAACTTTTTTTGATTTTTTGGTAAAAAAGTTTTCAAAAGCTATTGCAATAAACAAAAATAAATATGGTAAAATAAATATAGAGGTATGCGGACATTTTGAACTGTGTACACATTAATTAAGAATGTTTATGGAGGTACTAAATAATGGTAACTGCTGGTGATTTCAGAAACGGCGTGACTTTTGAAGAGGACGGCAACGTAATGCAGATCGTTGAGTTTCAGCACGTTAAACCTGGTAAGGGTGCAGCGTTCGTCAGAGCAAAGGTTAGAAATGTAATTTCAGGTTCTGTTGTTGAAAAAGACATACAATCCAACAGCTAAATTCCCAACAGCATATGTTGAGAGAAAGGATATGGAGTATTCTTACAATGACGGTGATCTTTATTATTTCATGGATCCAGAGAGCTATGAGAGCTTGTTCCAGTAAACAAGGCTGAGCTTTCAGATAACTTTAAGTTCGTAAAGGAAAACATGGTATGTAAGATCCTTTCTTACAAGGGTACAGTATTCGGCGTAGAGCCTCCATACTTTGTTGATCTTGAAGTAACAGAGACAGAGCCTGGTATCAAGGGCGATACAGCTACAAATGCTACAAAGCCTGCAACAGTTGAAACTGGTGCTGAGATCAGAGTTCCTCTGTTCATCAACACAGGCGACAGAATAAGAATCGATACTCGTACATGTGAGTACATGGAAAAAGAGCATAAGTTTTAGCCTTTACGGTTTTTTTTTTAGAAACGGAGGGAATATTATGGAGCTGTCAAAGAATGGTGCATATTTAAAGGGACTTATGGAAGGTCTTAAGATTGACGATTCCACAAACGAGGGAAAGATATTGACAATTATGGCTGATATTCTTGATGAGATATCTGCGAAAGCTGAGGATACTGTAGAAAAAGTTGACGAAACAGTTGAGCTTGTAGATACTCTTGACGAGGATCTCGGCGAGATAGAAGATCTAATTTATGGTGATGATGATGACGACGATTGTTGTTGCGACGATGATTGTTGTTGTGATGATGACGATGATGATGATGATGATGACGCTATGTACGAGTGTGTGTGCCCTAACTGTGGTGACACAATAATGCTTGGCGAGAACATTATCGCTGACGGTTCTGTTGACTGTCCAAACTGTGGAGAGAGCCTTTTGAGTTTGATTTCTCAGAAATTGAGGACGAGGACAACGAGGATTGATCTCATAAAAAGTGTTCAGCAAAATTTAATAATGTGTTTCAGGGGTGGTGAAATTCCACACCGGAGGTGATCGAATAGTATTCGTAAGTCCTCGACCGCAGAAATGCGCTGATTCGGTGAAAACTCCGAAACCGACGGTAAAAGTCCGGATGGAAGAAACGACAGATCAATAACGCATAAATTGCACCCTGATTTTATTTTCAGGGTGCTTTTGCTTTTGCTGCTGTTTCTCCCGATAATTTTATTATTTGGAGGAATTAAAATGACAAGTGATAACACTATGCCAAGAAATAAAACTTTTTACAACAAGAAAAAATGGTAACGGTGGCAATGCTCAGCGCCATAGCTACTGTAATATATTACCTTGATTTCCCTGTGCCACTTATGCCAGGATTTATCAAGCTTGACCTTTCAAACGTTATATCCCTGCTGGCAGGTTTCTCAATGGGACCTATGCAGGCGTGATCGTTTGCCTTATCAAGAACGTTATCCAGTTGATTATAAAGGGACTAGGCACAACAATGGGTATCGGCAACATCTTTGACTTTGTAACAAGCGCAGCTTTTGTGCTGACGGCTTCTGTTATATACCACAAAGAAAAAAACCAGAAAGAATGCTATCATAAGCTGTATCATTGGCACTTTGGTTTTCACAGTAATAAGCTTGCCGTTGAATTATTTTATCGTTTATCCTATATACTTTAAAGCATTCGGCGGAGAAGCTGCTATACTCGGTATGTACCAGCAGATAATGGGCAGCGTAAAAAGAATATTTTCTCTGCACTGTGTATTTTCAATCTGCCTTTTACTTTTTGTGAAGGGTATTATTTGTGCATTGGTCACAATTCTTATTTATAAGCCTTTGTCGCCTATTCTTAAAGGCAAAGACTAAAAACAAAATTAATGCTGAACACAAAAGCCTTGGCAGGCACATTCCTGTCAAGGCTTTGATATTTATTATTTAACTGCTTCAAGAAGATCATTGATCTTGTCTGTCTTTTCCCCAAGCTACATCAAGATCCTCACGTCCCATATGACCATAAGCTGCAAGCTGCTTGTACTGTGGCTTTCTAAGGTCAAGGCTCTTGATTATTGCAGCAGGGCGAAGGTCAAATACCTTTTCTACAGCTGCCTCTATCTTTTCATCAGAAACCTTTCCTGTGCCGTATGTGTCGACCATGATTGAAAACAGGGTGAGCAACACCGATAGCGTACGCAGAAGCTCAACCTCGCACTTCTTGGCAAGACCTGCTGCAACGATATTCTTTGCAACGTATCTTGCAGCATATGTTGCGCTTCTGTCAACCTTTGTAGGATCTTTTCCGGAGAAAGCACCACCACCATGACGAGCATATCCACCGTATGTGTCAACGGTTATCTTTCTTCCTGTCAGACCACTGTCGCCCTGAGGGCCGCCGACTACAAATCTTCCTGTTGGGTTTACAAAATAAGTAGTGTTCTCATCAAGAAGTTCAGCAGGGATAACTGTCTTTATAACGTTCTCGATAATATCTTCTCTTATCTGCTCCAGTGTTACAGCGTCATCATGCTGTGAAGAAAAACTACAACAGCGTCAACTCTTGTTGGCTTGCCATCATCATACTCAACTGTTACCTGAGTTTTTCCGTCCGGTCTGAGATATGGCAAAGTGCCGTTTTTCTAACTTCTGTAAAGTTTAAGAGCAAGCTTGTGAGCAAGTGATATAGGCATTGGCATAAGTTCAGGTGTTTCGTCGCAAGCAAAAAACCGAACATGATACCCTGATCGCCTGCACCTGTATCGAATGCGTTTTCAGCTCTGCCTTCGAGAGCGTTGTCAACACCATTGCAATATCAGGCGACTGCTTGTCTATAGTTGTGAGAACTGAACAGGTGTGTCCGTCAAAACCATACTTTGTCTCTGTCATAGCCTATACCGACAACTGTATCTCTAACGATCTGTGGTATGTCGATTATAGCCTTTGTTGTTATCTCGCCCATACACATTACTACACCTGTTGTAGTGACCGTTTCGCAGGCAACTCTTTGACATAGGATCTTGCTCTAGCAGAGCGTCAAGTATAGCGTCAGAGATCTGATCGCATATTTTGTCAGGATGTCCCTCAGTAACCGACTCAGATGTAAATAAATACTTTGACATAAAAATACCTCTTTTCTGAATATTTGTTAATCTAAAAACAACCACAAAAAAAAGCGCTTCATTCCGAAACGCTTGAAATTACTCCAATTTCCTCATCTTTCGGAAATAACCGCAGGATTTAGCACCTTAACTAACGCTAGGTTGCTGGGCTTCACAGGACCTGTTTCCTCCACCACTCTTGATAAGGCTATTTAATTTTAACAATATATATTATACACCATATATCGACTATTGTCAACTGTTTTACACATAATTATAGATTATTTTAATGTTTCGTAATAAATCAGCAAATGCTAATAAAAAGCATTGACTTACTAGGACAAGTTCGTTATAATATAAAAAGAGGTGAATTTTTTTTGAAAAATGACAATTCAAATATAAAAACATTGTTTCTGACCTTTCTTAAGATAGGCGTTTTTACCTTTGGCGGAGGATATGCAATGATAGCCTTGCTTGAAACAGAATTTTGTGTGCGCAAAAATTGGCTTGATAAAAAAAGAATTTCTCGATATGACAGCTATATCAGAGTCCACCCCCGGACCAACTGCTGTAAACAGTGCTACATATATCGGCTACAAAATAGGCGCGGTGTGCTGGGTGCTATTGCGGCAACTGTCGGTGTTTGCATACCGTCGTTTTTTATAATCTACATAATATCACTTTTCTTTGACAAATTTCTGTCTTTAAAAAGTAGTCTACGCTGGATTCCGTGGCATTCAGGTGGGCGTAATATATCTCATACTTACTGCAGGACTAAGAATGTTGAAAGCACTTGATAACACATTGCTTGACAAAATTATAATGCTTGAGTTTTCATAATGATGATACTTTTCACACTTTTTTCTGTGAAGTTTTCATCAGTATTTTATATTATCATAAGTGGTGCTGTGGGCATTGCCGTGTATCTGATTAAAACCCCTCAGAAAGGGAAGTACAATAAAATGATATATCTCAAACTTTTTCTCATTTTTTCTTGAAATAGGCGCAGTGTCATTCGGCGGAGTATATGGAATGATATCCATTATCCGTGAAAAAGTTCTTACCTTTGGCTGGCTCAGTGAGGACGAATTTGTGAACTTTATTGCCGTATCTGAGTCCACCCCTGACCACTTGCAGTGAACATGGCGACCTTTGTAGGCTCATCGCAGGCAGGCTTCATAGGCGGATTGATAGCCACTCTTGGCGTTGTGTTGCCTTCGTTCGTGATAATATTCATCATAGCTTCGATCATGAAAGATTTGCTGAAAAATACTCAGGGGGGTCAAAGCAATGCTTTCAGGCATTCGTCCTTGCGTTGTTGCAATGATACTCGCCACTGGCATTACAATGGCTTTGTCTTCACTGCTAAATATCACCACCATAAATTCAAAGCCTGCTTTTGACTATAAAGCGTTGATAATATTCCTGCTCATAGCCTTGGCAGATGTGCTTCTTTTGAAACTGAAGAAATTCAAGCTCTCACCGATCACAATTATCGTAAGCTCCGCCTTTCTCGGCATAATATTCTATTAAAAAAGCTGTAACACCGCAAAGTGCTACAGCTTTTAATATTTGTGATATGAAAATTAACCCAGAAGCTTTTTAAGTCTCTCGTCAACAGCCTTAAGGAAGTCCACTGTATTTACTTTCTTCTTTATTTTCAAGTGTAGAAAGCAGATAAAGATCACCTGTCATAACACCGTCTTCAATAGTTTCGATAGTTGCCTTTTTTCAAGACAATCAGCAAAGTTCATAAGTTCAGGCAGGTTATCGAGTTCGCCTCTTTTTTCAGAGCGCCTGTCCATGCGAACAGTGTGGCAACTGAGTTTGTAGAAGTTTCTTCGCCCTTGAGGTGCTTGTAATAGTGTCTTTGAACAGTACCGTGAGCAGCCTCATATTCATAGATTCCGTCAGGTGAAACAAAGAACAGAAGTCATCATAGCCAGTGAGCCATATGCTGTAGCTACATGTCAGACATTACGTCACCGTCATAGTTCTTGCAGGCCCAGATATAACCGCCGTTTGAACGAATAACTCTTGCAACAGCATCGTCGATAAGAGTAAAATACTCGATACCGGCTGCCTCAAACTTAGCCTTGTACTCGTTGTCATATATATCCTGGAAGATATCTTTGAATGTGTGGTCATACTTCTTTGAAATAGTATCCTTTGTAGCAAACCATACGTCCTGCTTTTTGTCAAGAGCAAAGTTAAAAGCAAGCTCTTGCGAATGAAGAGATAGAAGTTGACTTGTTGTGCTGACCCTGAATGATTCCGTCGCACTCAAAGTTGTAAATTGTCTCTTGTTTCATTGCCGTCCTTGTCAGTGCAAACAAGCTCTGCCTTTGAACCAGCAGGGCATTTCATTTCAACGTTCTTATAAACGTCGCCGTATGCGTGACGAGCGATAGTGATAGGCTTTGTCCATGTAGGAATGTATGGAGTGATACCCTTAACAAGGATAGGGAGTTCTGAAAACAGTTCCGTCAAGGATAGCTCTGATAGTGCCGTTAGGCGACTTCCACATTTCCTTTAAGTTGTATTCAGGCATTCTTGCAGCGTTAGGTGTGATAGTTGCACACTTAACAGCAACGCCGTATTTCTTTGTAGCGTTTGCAGAATCAACAGTTACCTGATCGTTAGTTTCATTTCTGTGAACAAGACCAAGGTCATAGTATTCTGTTTTAAGGTCAATATATGGAGTAAGAAGAATATCCTTTATATCCTGCCAGATAATTCTGGTCATTTCGTCGCCGTCCATCTCAACGAGCGGTGTTTTCATCTGAATTTTTGCCATTGGTAAGACCTCCTATAAAGTAATAATGGAATATCCGTTGTTTTTAGCTATCGCAGATATCTTTTTGTAAACATCAAGACTTGCAATGATAAGCTCATAGCTGTCGCTGTCAATATCTATCATACATATGCAAGCACCTTTGAGAGTGCTGTCCTTTGTGCCGAAAGTTTCGAGAAGATCCCCATATAACCTTCATATCAGACTTTATTATTTAGAGAGCTGTTCTCTTGTGTAGTCAAGCAGACCACCTGCAAGGATAATATCCTTTGTTCTGCCTGTAAGCTCGCAGAGAACTGGTATCTCAACACCTGTTGTCTTATTCACAACAGTAAGCTTAGACATATCAGCCTCAACGTCTGCACGAACGTCAGCAAGAACGATCTCATCGCCCTGATTTATCTTGTCATAGTCAGCTTCATTTACAAATGTGACCGGAAGGATACCTGCGTTGATAAGATTAGCTCTGTGTATTCTTGCAAAGCTCTTAACAAGAACAGCCTTTATGCCAAGATAGAGAGGAGCAAGTGCTGCGTGTTCTCTTGATGAACCCTGACCGTAGTTTGAGCCGCCAACGATTATTGACTTGCCCATGTTCTTTGCACGTCTTGGGAAGTCCTCATCACATACTGTAAAGCAGTGCTGTGAGATAGCAGGGATATTTGAACGCAGTGGAAGTATCTTTGCGCCTGCCGGCATGATGTGGTCTGTTGTGATATTGTCACCCACCTTAAGTGATACCTGACAATCAATGCTGTCATCAAGCGGTGAAGTCTGTGGGAAAGGCTTGATATTTGGTCCTCTAAGAACCTCAAACGCTGTCCATATCAGCCTCGTCAGCTGGCGGAACAACCATATTGTCGTTTATCTTGAAATGTTCAGGAAGCTTGAACTCAGGCATATCTCCAAGTGTTCTTGGGTCTGTGAGGTAGCCTGTGAGAGCTGAAACAGCAGCCATTTCAGGTGATACCAGATAGATCTGACCATCCTTTTGTGCCTGAACGTCCCTCGAAGTTTCTGTTGAATGTTCTAAGTGAAACACCCTTTGAGTTAGGTGACTGACCCATACCGATACATGGGCCGCAAGCGGATTCAAGTATTCTTGCGCCTGCTGCTATCATATCAGCAAGTGCGCCGTTCTCAGCGATCATGTTAAGTACCTGTTTTGAGCCTGGAGCGATTGCAAGTGAAACGCTAGGGTCAACTGTCTTGCCCTTAAGAATGTGAGCTACTTTCATCATGTCAACATAAGAAGAGTTTGTGCATGAGCCGATACAAACCAGATCTATCTTAAGCTTTCCCGATCTCATTTACGCTCTTAACGTTGTCAGGAGAATGAGGACAGGCAGCCAGTGGTACGAGCTGTGAAAGATCGATGTCTATCTGTTCGTCATAGACAGCGTCATCATCAGCCTTTAGCTCGCTCCATACGTCAGCTCTGTCCTGAGCCTTCAGAAATGCAAGTGTTGTTTCGTCAGAAGGGAAGATAGATGTGGTTGCACCAAGCTCCGCACCCATATTTGTGATAGTTGCTCTCTCTCAGGGACTGTAAGTGTCTTTACGCCCTCGCCGCAGTATTCTATAACTTTGCCTACGCCGCCCTTTACAGACATTCTTCTGAGAACTTCAAGGATAACGTCCTTAGCTGATACCCATGGAGAAAGCTTGCCTGTGAGATTTACCTTTACTATCTTAGGATATGTGATGTAATAAGCACCACCACCCATTGCAACTGCAACATCAAGTCCACCTGCACCTATAGCGATCATTCCGATACCACCGCCTGTTGGAGTGTGGCTGTCAGAGCCGATAAGGGTCTTACCTGGTTTGGCGAAACGTTCAAGATGTACCTGATGACAGATACCGTTTCCGGACGTGAAAAATAAATGCCGTGCTTCTTGCAGACAGAACCGATAAATCTGTGGTCATCGGCATTTTCAAAGCCTGACTGGAGCGTGTTGTGGTCGATATAAGCTACAGACTTTTCCGTTCTGACACGAGGAACGCCCATTGCCTCATATTCAAGATAAGCCATTGTACCTGTTGCGTCCTGAGTAAGTGTCTGGTCGATACGGATACCGATCTCCTGACCCTTAACAAATTCGCCGTCAACAAGATGTGCTTTTAAGTATTTTTTCTGTTAAAGTAAGTCCCATTGTAACAACAATCCTTTCAAAAATAACTGATATTAATATTTTATAACAAATTGCGATTTTTGTCAAGGTAAATATAAACATTTGCTTTTGATTTTATAGCGTTTTAGTGCATATTTTTGCATGGTATACGTCAATTTACTGTATAAATTTTCATTTCTTACGATATCCTTACTTGACACGGCAAAGCGTATATTATATAATAGTTGTGTTATCAGAGAAAAACAAGGCGGTGAAAAAGCATGAAAGCAAAAACTGTTTTGATATTATTATCGGCGGTGATACTATGTCTGACAGGCTGTACAGAGTCACAAAAGCCCACAACAATTGTGGATAATTCCTCTGCCGTGACTACATCATCAAGTGCTGACAGCGAAAAGCGGCAATGATAAATACTATGACAGCACGCCTATATCTCAGGCTTATCTCTCAGGCAATACAGCAAATCTTGATGATAAACAGCTTGAAATATACAATAAAGCCGTTTCAGCCATTGAAAAACTTATTACCCTTGACATGAACGATTACGAAAAAGAGCTTGCGGTACATGATTATATAGTCGGCTGTGCAAGCTATGACGAAGCACATCTCAATGCGCTTGGTATTGGTCTGCCAAACTCTGATAATCCATATGGCTGTCTTATAAACGGAAAAGCAATATGCTCAGGCTATTCCACAACGTTTCAGCTTTTTATGGATATGTTGGAAATACCCTGCAAAGACCATATACGCCACAGATTTTGAGGGCGACGATCATTCATGGAACATAGTTCAGATAGGCGGTAGTTGGTATTATGTTGACGTCTGCTGGGACGACCCTATCCCTGACTTTACGGATAGACCAGTAAGGCACAAAGTATTTTAACGTTTCAAAAGAATACATGAAAACAAAAACACGTCTGGGACGATACAGAGCTTCCTGATACAGATAGTACAAAGTTCAGCTATATTACGCAGACAGTTACGCATATAAACTCAGTAAATGAGATAGAGAGTCTTATGGAAAAGGCTTTGGATAATATGCAGGACAGCGTGGCGGTAACGTCAGATATGAGCGATTTTCAATTCAGTGAAACTGACCAGATAGACACGAACTTCAATGAGGAAAATATCAAAGGGCTTAGCAAAGTTTTTGACAGCTTCTGCGAAAAGCATACAAATCATCAAGTATACTGTCAACGCGTTCAAAACGGAAATGATATAGTTTTGGTGATGTACATGAGAAAAATTCAGATAGGAGAGAGCAATGAAATTCAGACCTTGCATAGATATCCATAACGGTAATGTAAAACAGATAGTGGGCGGAAGCCTTTCTGACAAAAATAATTATGCTGTGGATAACTTCGTTTCAGAATATGACGGAGCTTATTATGGCAAGCTTTATAAGTCATACGGACTGACGGGGGACATATTATTATACTGAACCCTGTCGGCAGCGAATTTTTACAACGCAGACCTCGAACAAGCCTACAGTGCATTATCCGCATTTGAGGGCGGATTGCAGATAGGCGGCGGAATAAATGATGAAAAAACGCCGCACAATTTCTTGAAAAGGGCGCAAGTCACGTTATCGTGACGAGCTTTGTTTTCAAAAACGGTGTTGTTAATTTCGATAATCTGAACAGACTGGTGAAGTCCGTTGGCAAAAAGCAGACTTGTTCTTGACCTTTCCTGCCGCAAAAGGGACGGGAAGTATTACGTTGTGACCGACCGTTGGCAGAAATTCACCGATATTGAAATGAACAGCCAGACCTTAGAAATGTTCTCAAAATATTGTGATGAATTTCTTATCCATGCTGTTGACACAGAGGGCAAAGCAAAGGGCATTGAGCCGCAGATAGCAAAGATAATGGGAGAATACTGCACCATTCCATCGACCTATGCCGGAGGAATTTCATCATTTGAGGATCTCGATAACCTGAAAGAACCCGGCAGGGGAAAGATAGATTTCACCATAGGCTCTGCCCTTGACATTTTCGGTGGAAATATGAACTTTGAAAAAGTCGCTGTCTACGTCAAATAGCCACGCCTTATGCAATAAACACAATATTTATAGTTGTTTGCTGCATATTTTGGCACAAAAAGATTTGCAATTTTAGCGGAAATATGTTATAATATTATGATACTAATTCAGCAATACGTAACTGAACGAAGTACAAATTGA
>VOFK01001561.1_pt1 | contig 14650 bp, 20 predicted proteins | sample 5384121 | NCBI WGS metagenome assembly VOFK01 (sample SAMN12384730, study PRJNA508395) | human gut metagenome | isolation source: healthy gut J | host: Homo sapiens | reverse complement strand
AGCCTGTTTTCCGGCATCGGCGGGCTTGATCTGGCGGCGGAGGCGGCGGGCTTCCGCACGGTCTGTCAATGCGAGTGGGCGGACTACCCCTATTCCGTTCTGCAAAAGCACTGGCCGGAGGTGCCGAGATTCCGGGACATCACCACATTCACAAAGGAGGCGTTTTTTGAGAAAACAGGACTTGAAACCGTTACGATTCTCTCTGGCGGATTCCCGTGCCAGCCTTTCTCCACCGCGGGAAAACGGCGGGGCTTTGCGGATGAACGCTACCTGTGGCCGGAAATGTGCCGCGTTATTACCGAGCTGCGGCCCCGTTGGGTGCTTGGGGAAAATGTTGCTGGCTTCATCAATCTGGGCCTCGACAAAACGATCTTTGACCTGGCAAAAGCGGGATACGCTGTTCTCCCATTCGTATTTCCGGCTTGCGGCGTCGGCGCATGGCATGAGCGCCAGCGAACTTTTATCGTCGCGGCTGATGTTTCCCACGCCCCTTGCCTCCGACAAGATCCACCTGCAGGGACGCTGCCAATCTGGATGTGTACCTCTCCGACAACGGGATCTTCCGAAAGGGGAACAAGGGCGGCGCAATCTGGAGCCTGAGCCTGTCGGCGGCGGTGTTCTACCTGACGCCGGCGGCATCGGAGGGCTACCGCTCCACCCTGAAACCGGCGGCCTTCCGGGACAAATCCCCGTCCTCCAACCTGTCATCCCAGGTGATCCACCAGGAGCAGCCCCTGTCGGAAAAGGCGGCGCTGAACCCCGATTGGGTGGAATGGCTCATGGGCTTCCCGCAGGGATGGACGGACGTATCCTTTGGGCCGGCGAGCCGGAGGGCGTCCCCCGTATAACCGAAATACGACGGATCGGGCCCTACGGCTGAAAACCTTGGGCAACGCGGTCTGCCCGCCCCAGGCCTATCCCATTTTCCACTATATCGCTATGATCGAGACGGGCGAGTGCGCCAGCATTTGCCCCTACGGAAAGGCAGGTGGTGACGCATGAAGGAATGGAAAGCCTCCGAAAAGGAGGCGCAGAAGATGACCCGTGACGGAGCCATTTCCGTCAACATGGTCACAGGCGAGGCGAGCCATGTTTCAGACCGTGCGCCGGAGCAGGACTATTCCCCCTCCGGCGATTCCACGGCGCTGGCGAGGAAAAGCGGCGGCGGACACCATCTGGACGACCGGCGCGTCCGGAAGTCTCAGAAGAAAAAGCGGCGGAACCGCCGCAAAGCCTACCGGGAGGGTACGGCGGCAAATAGCCGTCCATCCTCCCGTTTGCAATTCACCGAGGAGGAACGCGCCGCGCCGGAGCTGCAACAGGCGATCCGCAAGTCCGACAAGGCGGCGGACAAGCTGGACGCGGCACGGCCGCCGTTCCCGAAAAATCAGCCCTCTTTCCATCAGACCTATGAATCCGCTGGCGCGGCCGTTACAGGAGATCGGTCCACGCCGCCCATGCGAAGGTGCATGAGGTGGAGCAGGAAAATGTCGGCGTGGAGGCGGGGCACCTGACGGAGCGCGGCATGGAAAAGGCTGTCCGCTACGGAGACCGCAAGCTCCAAAATTGGCAGGCAGACCGCAAGCTGAAACCCCTGGCGGGAGGTATCACAGGCAGAGCAGGCGGCGGTCCAGGCCAATGCGGATGCCTGTACCAAAAGGCTTTGCGTGGAAAATCCACAACTTGCGGCCAGTAACCCCATCTCCCGCATGTGGCAGAAAAAGAAGCTGCAAAAGCAGTATGCCGCCGCATACCGGGCGGCACGGCCCAGGGACGGAAAAAGGGCAGCCAGCGACAAAGCGGCAGCGCAGCGAAGCGAAAAAAAAAGCGCGGACCATCGCCCGAAGCTGGCCGGAGAGTTTGTTTCCAAACACAAAAAGGCGTTTTTGCTCGTAGGCGGGATTGGCCTGCTGCTGGTCATGCTGCTGGGGCCCCTGCAATCCTGTTCCTCCATCTTCGGCGGCGGGGTGTCCAACATTATGGCATCTTCCTATCTGTCCGAGGATACCGACATGCTGGCGGCAGAGGCCGCCTACTGCGCGATGGAGGATGAATTACGGGAGTATCTGGACACCTATGAGCAGACCCACGACTACGACGAATATCACTTTGACCTGGACGAGATCAAGCATGACCCTATGTGCTGCTGTCTATCCTGTCGGCGCTCCACGATGGGGAGTTCACCATCGGCCAGGTACAGGGCGACCTTAAAATGCTGTTCAACAAGCAATACATCCTTACCGAAACCGTGACCACGGAGACCCGCTATCGCACCGAAACGAGGACAGACGGCGAGGGCAACGAATATGAAGTGGACGTTCCGTACACGTATTACATCTGCACCGTGGAGCTTGAAAACTTCGATTTGAGCCATGTTCCCGTTTACATCATGGATACCGAAACGCTCTCCATGTACGCCGTGTATATGTCCACCCTGGGGAACCGCTCCGACCTGTTCCCGTCCTCCGGGTATGTGGACAAGTACATCACGAACCCGCCAGAGGAATATGAAATCCCTGCGGAATACCTGTCTGATGAACGCTTTGCGGCGCTTATTACCGAGGCGGAAAAGTACTTGGGATATCCCTACGTCTGGGGCGGCAGCAGCCCCTCCACTTCCTTTGATTGCAGCGGCTTCGTCAGCTATGTTCTGACAAGCACCGGCCTATGCAATATCGGGCGGCTGGGAGCCCAAGGGCTATACAATATCTCCGCACCGGTATCCGATCCGCAGCCGGGCGACCTGGTGTTTTTCGTTGGGACCTATGATACCGCAGGCATCTCCCATGTTGGCTTCTATGTTGGACTGGATGAAGCGGGTAACCCCATGTTTCTGCATTGCGGCGACCCGATCCAGTACGCAAGACTCAATACAAGCTACTGGCAATCAGCACTTTTTACGCCTATGGCAGACCGCCGTATGATTGATGGAGGTGAGCATATCAATATTGTTTCCTATGGCGGCGGTGCGAACAGCACCGCCCTTCTTGATGGACTGCACCAGCACCGTATCCCGGTAGACCTGATCCTCTTTGCAGATACGGGGGCGGAGCATCCCCATACCTACGCCTATCTGGATATCATGAATCGTTGGCTGAAGGATCACGGTATGCCGGAGATCACACGGGTCTATAAGACCACGAAGGACGGCAGACGGCTGACTTTGGAGGATGAATGTCTGAAAAGCGGCACGCTGCCCTCTATCGCCTATGGCTTCAAGCGGTGTTCCCTGAAACACAAGATCGGGCCGCAGGAAAAGTTCTGCAACCATTATCCGCCCTGCCGGAAGGTGTGGGCGGCGGGTAAACGGGTGGTCAAGTTCATCGGCTACGACGCCGGCGAAGGCTACCGCAGCGACAAGGTGCTGCTGGGGGATCTGGCCGACCCCAAGTACAGCAAGTGGTATCCCCTGATGGAATGGGGCTGGGACCGGGAGGCGTGTATCCGGGCAATCGAGGCGGCGGGCCTGCCGCAGCCGGGAAAGTCCTCCTGCTTTTTCTGCCCCAGTATGCGTGCGGAGGAGATCATCAACCTGCGGGAGCATTACCCGGATTTGTTCCGACGTGCGCTGGCAATGGAGGATAACGCAAGGGCCAATCTGAAAACCGTTCAGGGACTTGGACGCAACTATTCATGGAGAGAACGATTTGGAAAGGAGTTTATTTGACTATGGCAACTACTGAGAAGATCCGTCGTGACATTGAAGAAGGTCCGGGAGAAGATCACGGAGCAGCAGAAGCGCCTTCGTGCGCTGGAGGCGCAGCTTGCGGAGGAAGAAAATCTGGAAATCGTCCGCATGGTGAAGGCTGTCCACATGGACAACAAGGAACTGACCGCTTTCCTGCGGGCCTACGCCAGCGGCATGATCTCCCTGCCGGAAGGGATGATGGAAAAGGAGGCCGCCGCTGATCCCGACATGATGGAGGGTGCCGACGATGAGGAATAAGCACATGATCCGCACATTGGCGGTGCTACTGGCCGTTATGCTCTGCATGACGGCCTTTTCCACGGTCGCTTTTGCAAGTGATGGGGAGGCAGCCACCACCTCCGAGGCGCAGACGGAACCGACTGACAGCGCGGATATCACCGGGGACGATCTGGTTCCGAACTGATCTCTGCGCTGTTTGGCTCTATGGGCACGGAGAAATCCGGAAAACAGGAATCGTCACCACCAACGGCGGCAAGCTGAATGTTCGCACGGGCGCCGGGTTGGATAACTACGCTTTTACGCAGCTTCCGAACGGGACGGTGGTAGAGGTCGTCGGCACGGACGGCGACTGGTATATGGTCCGGCTGCCGGAGAAGATCGGCTATGTTTATTCCGGCTATATGACGCTCAGCGATACGGGCGGCGAAAATGACAGCAGCTTTTCCTTCTCCATTGATCCCGATAAATTGAGCGAGCTGTTTGAGCAGCTTATGGGCGGCAGCGGCGGTGCCGCCCTGACGCCGGACGGAAACCTTTCGCTAATCGACGATATCGGCGGCAGCACTCGGAGCGGCAAGCAGTTCATTACGGTGGAAACGAAGAACGGTAATGTATTCTATCTCATTATCGACCGTGACGACGAGGGCGAGGAAACCGTACATTTTCTGAACCAGGTGGACGAGGCTGACCTTCTGACGCTTATGGGAGACGATGCTCCCGCGGCGGAGACACCCGCTGTCTGCAACTGCAAGGAAAAGTGTGTGGCTGGCGCGGTGAATACGAATTGTCCTGTCTGCAAAAATAATCTCTCCGAGTGCAGCGGCAAGGAGGCGGCGGCAGAGCCGGAGCCTGAAGCGGAGCAGCCGGAGAAAAAGAGCAGCGGCGGTCTGCTGGTCATTGTCCTGCTGCTGGCGCTGGCAGGCGGTGGGGCCTTCGCTTATGTGAAATTCATCAAGCCGAAGCAGGGCATGAAGGTCAGCGCCGATCCCGACGATTACGATTTTGAGGATGAAGAAATGGTCAATGAGGACGAGCAGGAGGATACGGAATGAAACTGATTATCGCAGAAAAACCGAGTGTGGCAAAATCTATCGCATCGGCCCTGGGTGCTTCATCCAGGGCCGATGGCTTTTATGAGGGCAGCGGCCTTCTTGTTTCCTGGTGTGTGGGGCACTTGGTATCCCCGATGGATGCGGGCGGCTATGACGAGCGTTTCAAGAAATGGCGCTATGATGATCTCCCCATTCTGCCGGAGCCGTTCCGCTATGTGCTGGCACCGGGCAAAGAGGACGCCTTTGAAAATCTCCGTGCCCTGATGGATCGACCCCGATGTGGATACCATCGTCAATGCCTGTGACGCCGGGCGTGAAGGTGAGCTGATTTTCCGTCTGGTGTATGAAATGGCCGGATGCCGCAAGCCGGTTCTCCGTCTCTGGATTTCCTCGATGGAGGACAGCGCTATCCGGGAGGGCTTTTCTGATCTGCGCCCCGGCGCCGATTATGAAGCCCTGTATCAATCAGCACTCTGCCGCCAGAAAGCGGACTGGCTGGTGGGGATCAATGCTACGCGACTTTTCTCCGTTCTCTATCACCGTACCCTGAATGTGGGCCGTGTTCAGACGCCCACACTGGCAATGCTGGCGGAGCGTGACGCGAAGATCACGCTGTTCCACAAAGAGAAATATCATCTGCTGCGCCTGACGCTGGATGGAGCCGAGGCGGTGTCGGAGAAATTCACCGATCCGGCGGAGGCGGAACAGGCAGCGGCCATGTGCAAGGGTGCGGTCGCCACCTGTACTTCTGTCACGAAGGAGCAGAAGAAGGAACAGCCTCCGAAGCTCTATGACCTTACCACCTTGCAGCGGGAGGCAAACCGCCTGTTCGGTTACACGGCGAAGCAGACCCTGGACTACGCCCAATCGCTGTACGAAAAGAAGCTGCTGACCTATCCCCGGACCGACAGCCGGTATCTGACCTCTGACATGGAGGAAACAGCCTCCTGCGTGATCCATCTGGCGGCAAAGCTGCCACCTTTTGATGGCTGCGGCAACTTCTTCCCGCTGGTGGAGGTTATGATCTCCGACAAGGATGTATCCGACCACCACGCCATCATCCCCACGATGGAGATTGAAAAGGCAGATATCAAGGGGCTACCCCTGGGCGAGCGCAATTTGTTTCTCTTGGTTTGCTGTAAGCTGCTGTGTGCATCGGCGGAGCCGTATGTGTATGAGGCGGTCACGGCACCTTTGACTGCTGCGGCCATTCCTTCACCGCAAAGGGCAAGCGCGTCCTTTCCGAAGGCTGGCGGGAAATCGACCGCATTTTCCGCGCCTTCCTGAAGGAAAGACCTGCGGATGGGGACGGCGATACGCTCCCGGACTTCACCGAAGGGCAGACTTTTGACGGTGCGGAGGTTTCCGTTACCGAGCATTTCACCCAGCCGCCGAAACCATACACGGAAGATACCCTCCTGTCCGCTATGGAGAACGCAGGCAAGGACGATATCCCCGATGAGGCGGAGCGAAAAGGTCTTGGCACGCCTGCGACCAGGGCGGCCATCATTGAAAAGCTGGTGGCAGCCGGATTTGTGGAACGCAAGGGCAAGAGCCTGATCCCCACAAAAGCCGGTATCAACCTTGTCACGGTCCTGCCGGAGCCGCTGACCTCTCCCATGCTGACAGCGGAATGGGAACAGAAATTGACGGAGATTGCAAAGGGCGGCGCTGACCCGGATACCTTCATGGATGGTATCCGCACGATGGTTCAAGAGATCGTGTCCACCTATTCCTGCATTTCCGAGGATGGCAAAAAGCTGTTTGCCCCGGAGAAGGAAGTGATCGGTACCTGCCCCCGCTGCGGCCAGCCGATCTATGAGGGTAAGAAGAACTTTGCATGTTCAGATCGGTCCTGCGGTTTCGTCCTCTGGAAAAATGACCGCTTCTGGACGAGCCGCAAGAAGGAACTGACAAAGAAGATGGCAGCGGACCTTCTGAAAAAGGGTTCGTACCAATGTCAAGGGAATGTGGTCTGAAAAAGAAACAGGCCACTTATGACGCTGCGGTGATCCTGAACGACACGGGTGGTAAGTACATCAACTTCAAGCTGGAATTTCCAAAAAGAAAGGAAGGTGTCAATGGTAGAAAATAAGACTTTGGAACATTTACCCGAAGTGAGGGCGGCGGTGGCTGCCTCTCCCCGGAGGACCGGGAGCTGTTGGCGGCGGTGCAGACCTCGCCCTTCAAGCTGACAACACCAGAGCAGTTTAAGGAGTTTGCGGACAACATCGACTATTTCGTATTTGAGCCAAATATCCACAATTTGAATGATCTGGGGTGGCGGTATCTGGCACAGCACATGGATATGCTGCTGCCCCCGGAACTTCTGAAAGCGATCGACCCTGTTCCGTTTGGCGAGTACGCCATGCAGGAGGAACAGGGCCATTTTACGGAACACGGATACATTTCTCTCTCCGGCGACGAGTGGGTGCATGAATGCTCTGCGGAGCCGGAGAAAAAGCCCTCCATCCGAGAACGGCTGGAACAGGGCAAGAAGAAATGTGCGGAGAAATGAACAAGGTGCAGCCCCACAAGGAAAAGAATCTGCGCCGGAGCTGTAAGGAGGTGCTGATATGCCATATTACGATCACGACAAGGATTATCCCTTTGCCGCCTTTATCACCAATCTTGGGAAGTATAATGAGGGCGAGCTTGTGGGCGAGTGGGTGAAGTTTCCACCACCGCCGAGGAATTGAAAGGAAGTGTTTAAGCGGATCGGAATCGGCCAGAAGGATGACTTCAGCCAGCCCTATGAGGAATGGTTCATCACGGACTATGACTGCTATGTGGACGGCCTTTACAGCAAGCTGGGGGAATACGAAAATCTGGACGAGCTGAATTATCTGGCGTCGAAGCTGGATGAAATGAGCGAAAGCGAATACGCACAGTTTCAGGCCGGTATGGAGATGGGCGACCATTGCGACAGCCTGCAGGAGATCATCAACCTCACCGAGAATCTGGATTGCTATGAGGTTTACCCCGATATTGATGACTATGACGATCTGGGCCGCTATTACATCGAAGAACTGGACGTTATGCAGGTGCCAGAGCATTTGCAGAATTACATCGACTATGAGGCCTACGGCCGGGACGTTGCGTTGGAGGAAAACGGCACCTTCACGGATCAGGGCTATGTGCGTGATACGGGTGACAGTTTCCATGAGTATTACGACGGTGAGCGCGGCAGTATCCCCGACGAGTACCGGGTGATGACCTTTCAGGACGATCTTCCCGAAGAAGAAAAATCCGAGTGGGCTATGGATATCGCCTTTGACATGGACGAGTTTTTCCGTCAGAACGATCCGCAGTATGCGGCGGAGCACCCGGAGGCACACGCCGCAAAGGAAGAACTTTACGAAAATCTGATGGCCGGACGCATTTCTGCGCTGATGAAAAGCTGGCGGCACTGGGTCAGACGCAGGAGGACTATCTTCCCTCGGAGATCGAAAAGTTCAAGGACGCCACGGGCTATGAGGAATTTCTTGATTTTGACCCGGCGGAGGTCAAGGCCGCTTTGGATGACCCGGACAAGTCCCATGCGGATGAAATGCTGTCCGCTGCGGAAGGGCTGCCTCGGAAAAGATGACTGTGCTTGTAGTGGAGCCTATGAAGGAACCCTATGTGAAGGAGATCAACCCCGACCTTCATTCCCTGCAGGCAGAGGTTGGCGGTGATATTGGGGCAACCTATCCCTATTCTGACCTGGTGGCACTGGTTTGTAATGATGAAGGAAAGCTCATAGGGCTTGAACTGAACCGTGGACTGCGGGATGAAAACGGAGAAATTTATGATATTGTAGCAGGAACTTTCCTGGTGGTTGGACTTGGTGAGGAAGATTTTGCATCCCTGTCCCCGGAACTGATTCAGAAATACACGGAACAGTTCAAAATGCCGGAACGATTTATGCAGATCAATGGCAATATCGTTGTTCTTCCTGTCCCAGCAGAGAAGCAAGACCTCGCTTATCTGCCAGACCGTTTTGAAACTGGCGAGCGTGTGCAGACACCGAGGGGCAGCTTTCAGGTGACGGCTATGAGCCGGGAGCAGATGGAGGCGGCCGGTTACGGTGTCCACCATATTTCCGATGATGGAAAGTACCTTATCATGGGAAATGGCACGCGGGCCTTTGCCGTGGCAGCGGAGCAGCCGGAGAAGGACAATCCTCTCCGCACCGCTGAAATGACGCTGGAGGATGACTATGGCATGATCGACGGGGTCATCAACAACGGCAGACGCGGCGAAGAATTGGAAAAAAATCCAGGAGTATGCAGAGCGGACGACGCCGGAGAAGCCTTCCATCCGTGAGAGGTTGGAGGACGCAAAACGGGAGTGTGCCGAGCACAAGCCCCAGGAGGGCAAGAAGCCTGGTCGTGATGTGCCGGAACATGACTGCCTATGAGCCGAAGCAAGAAATGGCGGCTGGAATGGGCGTTCTTCCTGGGGGAGAACGACAGGCGGCAGTATAACAAAACCTGTCTTGGCTGCGCTCACGGGTGCAAGCAGAGTTTCCAGACAGTTTTGGTGGCCTGTCCCCACTACCTTTCCAAACGCTCCAAAAACTGCGGGGATAAGGGTGGAAAAACAGAAAATAATCCTCTGTATCAGCCTTTTCAAAGGGAGCCTTTATGATTTCTCATGTGATGGTCTGATTGCTGGCACACGGAGAAAAAGGCTCGATTTCAAACACTTTCTGTCACACAAAACGGGAGTACAGCTTTCATCCGATTTGGCTGTACTCCCGCTTTTCTCAGCAAAATAGAAGCAACTTTATTAAAGGCGAGACGTACTCATTATAGTGAAATGTTCTCGTACAGTTTCGATAGCTTATTTGCGAGTTTCTTATGAAAATATCCAAATTCCAACACATTGATGGAGCGACGAGCATCAATTAGGTTTTGCAATTTCGCCACGCCTTCTGTCGTCGGATGAACTTCAATAGCTTGTTGTGCGCCCTCAATTAAGCGAGAAATGCGGAAGTATTTCCAATTTTCAATTAGGCGCTCACAAACTCTACCAATAATTCCGACAGAGCATAGCAGAACATTTAATATACTATTGTTCGTCAAAAAGAACAGAAAGATGCTACTTATAAGAGTCAACCCAAGCGCCGTTGTGATAATACGTGTTTTGACCATGTTGGAATTCCACCAAGTGTTTTGCCGTTGACATTCAAACTGAGCATCTATACCCTCGTAGTCTTTTTGAAAAACGTACCAGTCTCGGACTCCGGGAGGCGAATCATATCCTGTATTTGTTATCTGAGTGGTTCCATCAAGGAGATTATTCTCATATATTCTTTCGGTTTGTTCTCGTATTTTGCGAAGTTCAGATTCTGAGAACTGATCAACTTTTGTATATCTAACACATAGGAGTCAAAATATTTCCTGAGCATAGAGGCCTGGCTAACTTTTTGGGATGTTATTCGCCCAAACACAAGGGCCATAGCATCTGCAACACCGGGTATACCGTTTATGATATACATCGGCCAACCAGATGGAAAGAAAACAGAAAATGCAGATACTAGGCATGCGATCCAGGTTAAATGGTTATATTTCTCTGCGGAATTAAAACACATACGAGCAGCATACTGAACTTTTAGCGCAAATTCACTATTTTGCCGTTCTTGAATATCATTGCTGTTTATCATTTTTCCTTACCATCTCCTGTAGCAATAAGTAGTCATCTCTTACAATTTTCCGCAATCGATTGTCTACACAGTACTTCATAATGAATGGGCCGTGGCAAGAACGGAGTCTTCGTCCTGAACCGCAAGGGCATAATATATGCCCGCGGTATTTTTTATCTGATATAAATGCCATTAATCTAATCGTTTTAACAACATCAGGCTCGTTGAAATAATCTGAATAGGTTTGAATGATGCCTTTCCAGTCATGCCCACGTTCCCCAAACGGAAATTCCCCATAACGTTGATAGAATTCATACGAAAAATAATATGGCTCAACAAATTCTTCCAACCACGCTTCTAAGGAAAAGCCATCAACAAACCGAACCCTGATACTAGTATCTGTTTCAAGGCATAGTTTGCCATTTAAATACCTGTGCGGATAGTTGCAATCAATATGATTGCCGGCATCCAATACGTAAGGGAGTTTTTCTGATTCTATCGGAATAACAATTTTTACCAGTATTCTTTGCAAAGTTGAAATCCTTTTTTGCAGAGCGGTTGATTAGAATAGAGCCTGCAAGCACAATTTCCGTTTCTTCCATTGTGCATATTTTCAATTTTCTATAATTGTATAGGTGCAGCAGGCTATTAGCCTGCTGCACGGCAACCGCTTTAGAAATAATCATAGGCCTCGATAAGGCTTTGCTGCGCCTTGTGAACTAATGGGTTTCGGCGGAGTGGTATTACAGTACTTGTTACCCAAGACAGAAGATACAGACGTGTTTCCAAGCCCGTTTTCAATTGATGCCCTAAACCGCTGGTCATCGTCTTGCTGCAAAAGATTCAATGAGATCATCCTTAACGGCCTTAACCCAACGGAAGAAATGTGCCGGAATCCGTTCATTTTGATTCCACTTATCTGCCAAGTTGTCCTCAGGGTTAGCCGGGTTTGATATGTACCATTTTCCGTCTGGACGAGAGAAAACGGTGCGGCTACCATATATCTGCGCAAAATCCTTAAATGTGAGAGTTTGCTGCCGGGCATAGATGTTAAGTTCGTTGAGCACATACTCCAGCAATTCAAAGACAGAACAATTAGGATCGTACCGCGAAGCAATCTGCGTAGTAACTACATTGATAATTGCAGAAATAGGCTTGATCTCGTCGCCATCCTTGATTTTTGCATAAAATACATCTCGATGGTATTTCAAAATCTGGATGACCCGTTGAAGCGCCGATCGGTCCAATTCATGAGGGATTTCTTCAACTGATGCAAAAAGGACACGGTTCGCTGCAAAGAGACGCTCGCGATAAGCTGATCTAGACGCGGTCAAAAAAGGCTCATTCTTTGCATCAAACCACGCGCGTAACCCTTTAGGATTGTTGGTCAACCACGAGTAATTCCGCTCCCCGTTATGTTTTGGAATTGCAATTGCTGTCTCAATCAAGTCAGGCTCCAAACTCTTTTTGATGAGTCGGTTCTTATTCTCAACCGTTTCATCTGTGGCAGGGACAATGTCGATTGTAAAACCGATGTCATTGATATCAGCATATTCAATTGTGAAGCATTCTTTATATATCGTCAGCTTGCCACCGTAGATTCCGCTTGAACTGAGAGCGTCTTCAATTATTTGCCGAAGTTCACTTGGAGTATAGTCAACTCGACTTCCGCGAACTTGACAGATGAAATCTAAATCATAGCTTGCAGAGGGATCCGTACCGTTCGGACGAATTACCGTTCCGAAAGCAAACGACCCCTGAGGGTACATGTCTGCGTCAATGCCATAGTCATTGAGGAACTTCGTAATTGCGCTGTATTTTTTCAACGGCGTTCTTGTACATTGTCGGCGATATATCAAGGCTAGAGATAATGGACAGGATGTCTTTTTGACGTTCAGGTATATTCTTCACAAGAATACCTCTCTTTCTATAGTATCAGTAGCACTCGACTGTAACGAGTGCTATTTCTTCCTACATAATACCACCTCTGTTCTAAAAAGTCAATGATTTATCGAAGAAATCGTTTTTTGCGTGAATCATTTTGTGATTGTATGATAAAAAACGGACGATTTTAATTGACAAAATCGTTTTTTAAAAGTATACTATCATGGTGCGCAACAAACGGGAGGATATAGCTATGTTAATACAGTTTTCTGTTTCTAACTTCTTATCGTTTAATGAGAAGGAAACGTTTTCGATGATAGCCGGTAAAGCTCGAAAAAATATTGATCGAGTTTTTAGTAACAAGAAAATTAAACTCACTAAGTGTGAAGTGATACTCGGAGCAAATGCATCAGGAAAATCCAATCTTGTGTCTGCATTTCAATTTGCCCAAAGTGTAATAGTCGATGGTTTTTACCTCGCGGCTTTTCAAATAAATTTTTTAGATTAAATCCTGAAAATAAAACTGTTCCTTCCGAGTTTGAAATTGAACTTCTTTGCGGTTCAAAAGATTTTTTGTATATGGATTTTCTGTTATTCTTTCGACGGGAAGTGTTTTGGAAGAATATTTATATGAGAAGATAAGCCCCTCATCTAAGAAAGATGTTATTTAGTCGAGATACGGCTTTAGGTTTATTTGACGTAAGGGAACTATTTCAAAAAGTAACGATGCAATTGCAAAACTGAATAACTATGGTGAAGATAGTGTTGCTGATCAAGAAGTCCTATTCTTGACAATTATCAACAGGAACAAAGGAAAAATGTTTTCCGATTTTCCTGAATTACAAGTTCTACGAAATATATTTGAGTGGTTTTTCCGATAAACTTAATATAAGTTTTCCGGATAGCATTCTTACAGGATATCCGTACTTTACTGATGCAAATCTAGATGAAATCGCTGAACTGTTAAATGCACTTGGCACGGGCATTAGTGAATTAAAAATTGTTGAGGTTCCTGTAGAGGTGATAAAGAGCAAAATACCCGATGAGTTCTATAATAGAATTGTTGCAGATTTAGAAAAGGCAAATGCTCGTATACAGGCAGAAACTGATGACCGCCCCAGAATTATGGCCCGCTCTTATAAAGAGTTTTTTACACTTTTGAGATAGATGCTAATGGGAAAATAACTATTACCACAATTGAATTTAGCCACGAAAACAAAGAAAGTATTTTTCGATCTAAACGAAGAATCAGATGGCACCGCTAGGTTACTAGACTTAATAGAGATTTTGTTCAAGGTGTCTGATGATCGAGTTTTTTTATAATTGACGAAATTGATAGATGCCTACATCCATCAATGACGGTGAAGGTAATAAATTGTTTTTGTCAATGGCAAAAAAGCGAAACACGCAGTTGATTATTACTTCTCACGAGTCAAGGCTCCTGGCATCTGAAAATGCTTCGTAATGATGAAATCTGTTTTTGTGCAAAGACAGCACAAGGAAAGTCTATCATTAACCCTTTGGAGAAATATCAACTTCGTGCGGATAAAAAGTATATGCTGCACTATTTGATGGAACTTTAGATGCTGGTCCTTCTTTTTTGATGAGGAAAAATTGTCCAGACTATCTGAATAGTATAGAAAAAATGTGAGGTGAAAAAAAAACGCCACCTCATTTTTTTGTTTGCGTTTACAGTCAGCCAACAATCAGCCGGTACACAGTCAGCGGCATACCACGCCGCCACGATCAGCCGCCAGACCAGGACGAAAACCGCCGATGATCCCGGCTAGGATAAAGTTCTCGCGAACAGGGCGATCCCACTGCCATGAAGGAGCCGCCGCCTGGATCCAGAGGCGCAGCCGCCAGATGCCGAACGGCAGCCCGCAGAGTATCCATAAACCATAGGTAGTCCAGCTCACCGTTTTTCACGCAAGCGGACCGGAAGATGCAGTACAGCAGCGCGGCGGCCGCCACGGGCAGGATCGTTTGTAAAAAAGAAATCGCTTTATCGCTTCGCCTCTCGTCATAGGCTCGCCTCGCTTTGATATATCTATATCGCTATTATATTTGATGTTCTGACAAAAGCCCAGGATAAAACGCAGAAAACGGATTTATTCCAGTTCCACATTCTTTTTTTCGCTCCCGAAACAGCGTAAT
>VOFK01000839.1_pt1 | contig 14671 bp, 26 predicted proteins | sample 5384121 | NCBI WGS metagenome assembly VOFK01 (sample SAMN12384730, study PRJNA508395) | human gut metagenome | isolation source: healthy gut J | host: Homo sapiens | reverse complement strand
GAGTGGAATAAATTCACTATATTTTTATTCGCATACTGAATATCAATTATTTAAGAGCTAAAGTTCTCTTTTTTCGTACTTATATGCTTTAAGTAGAACACCACAAAGATATGAATTCTTTTTCATCCAAAGACATTTTACCCTGCCATTAAATTGGCAGGGTATTATTTTTTTCTCCTCTCCAAAGCCTTCAAACTCTTATATATGAGAAAAAAGCTTTTGGAGCATAATACAGCACCATTAAGATAAGGTGCGTACGGCTTCAAGCATTAATGATAAAAACAATTACCGGGTCACGCTTATTTTCAGACGATGGATAAGATGGCGATTCGATGATGCGTAGCAATTCCAGTATGTGGACAAGACATAAAGTTCCCCACGAAAGAATGTATGCCGCATGATAGGCCAAGTAAATGCGAGGAGCTGTTTACAACGGTTCAACTATCACAACCAGTCGAAAGACCGGTTTATTTTTTTTCTTCTCCCCTTTTCTTGATCGCCCCTCAAAGCCTTATATATGAGAAAAAGTATATAAGAGAAACAGAGAATAGAAATAATAACTAACAATTTAAAACAATTAAGAGACATGGGAAATTTAATTAAAGGATTGAAGGTCGCAGCTTTTTATGTGGCCGAGATTATCGTGGCAGGTTCAGTAGTAATAGAGCTTTTGCAGAAAAGTATAGTGGCAAATTCGGGAAAAAAAAGAAGATTGCCACGGGTGAAGTCAAGGCCGTTGGATGCTGCGACTGAAAACTGATAGTACGTCTGTGAATGGATTATGACAAGACAGCAGACGTAATAATAACCGTATTGGAGGTAGCAACTTCAATACTCAAAGGGATAAAGAAGCTAAGAGGTATATTCATAAAAGCAAAGAAATGACACCTCTTGGCTTTTTGTTTCACCGCATTTTATTAACCGACTAAAAAATAACAAGAGTATGGAAACAATGACTAATGAACTTACTGTCATTCCAGGAACAATCGGAATGATGGGCGGAATGGGTATGCTTAAACCTGAATTTATCGAAGACGCAGTAATCGTATCGGAAGAGGAACAGGAGGAGCATCCAAATTTTATTGAAAGTAACACTTCGGGTATTACGCTTGAAGAACTTGAAAGGAACTGTATCGTACCCAGCTTCAGTGACAACCAGCTAACCATCGGCCACCAGACATTCATACACCGGATCGAGGATGCTGCAAGGAGCTATTTTACAGGTGAGAACATTGGAAATACCGAGATCAGAGTGTCCCACAAAATCCTGGGCAGAGTGCCAAGTGCATTGACCAAAAGAAGAGGAGCTTAAACCTGAGGACGAGACCATCTACTATCAGAGAATGGCTTTCTGTTTTCATATCAGAACAATGAGCAGAATGATGAACGGCGAGGAAGTACATCTATGTATCGGCGGTGTAAGAAGCCTGAACGAGGAGAATCTATACAACCGAAAATCACCTGAGAAGTTCAAGATATTCATAGGTTGGCGTGTGCGTGTATGCTCAAATCTAATGCTGACAAATGATGGCTTGACCGGAAGATTAGAAGTAATGAGTGACGCTGATATTTATAGTTCAGCACTACGATTATTCCAGGACTTCAACCCGGAACACAATTTGAGACTACTTGAGAACTTAGGAAGAACAAAGATTTCACAAGAACAGTTCTGTCAGATTATAGGCAGATTGAGATTGTATCAAAGTCTTGCCTGCATCCCAACTTAGAGAACTGCCGAAGGTGATTTTAGGTGACTCAAATATCAATGCGGCAACCAAAAACTACGTGGATAATCCTAATTTCGGATTACGTGGCAGAGAAAACATATCTGTGCTGGGATTTGATGCAGCTCCTTAATGATGCGGCCAAACAATCCTATATTGATAAATTCTTGGAGAGGAATCAGAACTGCACTGATTTTGCGGTTGGTATCCAGAAAGCCTTGAACGGTGAGGATACGGAGAATTATGGCTGGTTTTTGAGTTAGACCGGAAAATAAATTAACTCACAAGGGAGAAAGATCTGAAATAACAAACATGGTTTTTCTCCCTTTTTTTGTTGAACCCTTTTAAAAAAAATAAATAACATGAGCAGATTGGATATACTTAAAGCCTCCCTGGAAAAGAAGCAGGCTAAATTTAATAGAAAACTGAATGAGCACTTTTCCGATGTGAAGAGTGCCAACGGACAACCCCTTAACGACAAGAGAAACGGATATTCAACGATGAAGCGTTGGGACAGGCAGAATGACACCCTTTTCCAAAATGCAGAAAGAGATTGAAAAGACTCAGACAGCGATTGAACGGGAAGAAGGCAGAATAAGATGTATTGACCGTAACAGAAGTTCAATGCCCGAAGAGATTCAAAAGCTTATCAATGACGGTACTTTAAAACAATGGGACAGATATCCCCATATCATGTTTGTGGAAGGTGTGGATAAAGCACGTATCATATGGGATGACAGGAAGAAAGTGGTGATGCACAAGTTTGTAAGGCTCCATTACTGATACAGAGCAGAGAAGGAAGTTCGCCCGGGTGTATAACTCACTCAATGCGTCAATAAATGAAGAGACAGGAAAACAAGGAAAAAAATAGCAGAAAGACATTATGGAAAGACAAGAATTGGAAAACAGCAGGGAGTTCAAGGCTGCAAAAGAACTTGAACATGCCCTGAACGATTACGGGTGGAATGAAAAGAGGTTCGCTTCGGCAGTAACTACATTCCACAGGACCCTACAACAGACTTTATTCAGAAGTATGGTTGAAGTGATAAGGATCATGGGAAGTGAAGGTTACGGATATGACCTGAGAAACAAGTATTCCCATGAGATATGTAAGAAGATAGTGGAATCCGGAGTCTTGGAGGACAAAAGGATACCATTCATCTGAAACGGTTGAGACATACCGAAATTAATATTCCGGGGAGGGGTATTTCCGATTAAAAAGGAAGTATCCCTCCTTTTTTATTTACCGACAATTTAAAAATTCAGAAGATTATGTTATACTATGATTTTTTGTGGTTACGAGGGTTCAAGGCCCGTTTCGGCCTTGAAAAAAGAGAGAATGGTACAGTGATAAGGAAAAAAACAGGATATTGCTGGCCCACCTGAAAAGTCCAGTACTACTAAAGTATTGCAAGGAACATAACGATTATACCTTGCTGCATGTATATGATATGGCAGACCTACAGAAGAAAACGGTTGAAGCCATTTTGAGTTCGGGAAAGAATGATGAAAAGCTGTCCCATAAAGTGGAGCCTGATAGGTGAAACATACTATTCCTCCAAATATGAGACCGATGAATTCAGAGGCCTGTGTGAGGACCTTGACAAACATTCAATCCGTTATATCAACGTTGAACGTAACCGGGTTTTCAAGATGAGGGCCGGAAAGTTCATGAGGGAGCTTATCCTTGAGACAGAGATAGGGAAACTGCTTTCACCCTGTGTCGTGAACTGGATTGCAGGGGATGTATTTTTGCCCAAAGGTGGTGGTGTACTTATACCTATGGATATACTCCCCGATATGGAACTTCATGTCAACGACGAGTTCTGGAGAATCTATGACAGCAGCTATTGCAGGGGGAACTGCGGTTCATGTATGACGGATGAGGACCGTACTTCATTCTATTATTCTTCAGTGAAGGCCAAGGCGGCCTATATAACGGATAAGACAGGGCTGATTGTGGCAAGGGCAATCCTTTTTACCGATGTTACGGATCAGGACGGTAAGAAATGTAGGCTGCTCGAAAGGCAATATTCCTCAGAGAGCGATGACGTGTTGAAACGCCTGCTGGTAGATAAACTTATTCAGGAAGGTTATATTGACGGCTGTAAGGTGATTGGTGCTTCCTGTCATCAGGCGGACGCTTTTGTTGACATCAACGGCAATTCATTATCCGACAGGAAGTTTGAGATAGAGTGCAATCTGGAAGAGACGGATACGCTTTCCTACCAGGACTCCTTCAAATGGTACAGTTACAGCCGCAGCAGAGCCTATAACTACGAGAACCCCGAGACCTCATACAACCTTGACACCACAGACCTGAACCTTTATGGCGATACCGATGAGGATGGAAGTCCATGGGACGAATATCACCAATACGACTGTGATGAGACCACACTCTGCTACCTACATGGAAATGCGATAAATGTAGACTCCGAAAACCTGGATGACTTCCTGTGGATAAGTTCCACAGGGGAATACCACCATAAGGATGACTGTGTGTGCTGTGACAATTGTGGAGAGAACCTGCTGAAAGATAATGCGGAATACTCCGAGGTGACAGAAGAGCATTATTGCTGTAAGGAGTGTATGGAGAAGGCCGAGGATACATTCAAGCGGAAGAACTGGTATTATTCCGAATATGACAATGAATGGTATGAGGATTACACCGATATAACCTGTATCCATATCTGGAATGAATCGGAAGGCATCTATGAGGATAAAAGCATCAATGTGGATACATTATGCAGGCTATTGAAAAATGAGGACGCATGGGAGTTTGGTGAGGATGTATTTGATGAAGTGAATCCGAGTACCAATCTCCCGTATGGTTATAAACTTAAAAAAGAGATGAGTCATGAATACACAACTGTTGAAGAGGCTGTATAGTATTTACAGCCCCAGTGGAAAGGGAGCAGAAGATGATGACGTTTCTATGCTCCTATATAAAACAGGCTCCCCGGAGACATATCCGTATCAAAAGGATAAATTCGGGAACCTGTATGTGATAAAGGGAAAAGCTGAGACCTATCCCTGTCTGGTGAGCCATATCGACCAGGTATCACACTGCAACCATTCAAAGGATTTCAAGGCGGTAGAGACAAGGGAAATCATATTCGGTTATTCACCCAAACATAAAAGGTTTGAGAATTTGGGAGCCGATGACAAGAACGGAGTGTTCATCTGCCTTGAATGCCTGAAGAAGTATGATGCTGTTAAAGTAGTCTTTTTCAGAGAGGAGGAAACGGGATGCAGGGGAAGTTCTGAAGCGGTGATGTCTTTCTTTGATGATGTGAGATTCGTTATCCAGCCTGACAGAAAGGGGAATTCGGACCTGATTACAAGTATCGGATATTCTGACTTGTGTTCCGAAAAATTCATGGAAGCTATAGAACCTGAGAAATGGGGTTACATGGAGGAGAACGGCTTGATGACCGATATTCTGACCTTGAAAGAAAAAAAAGGATTGGAAGTTTCCTGTCTCAACGTCTCATGTGGTTATTACAATGCCCATACCGATGAGGAGATAACGGTAAAGAAAGACCTGATGAAAAGCCTGCTGTTTGTAGAGCATATCATAGAAGACTGTACCAACACCTATCCCCATACGCAAAGTGATTCATATTTCAGCCCCTATGAGTTCGAGGATGAGATTTATGATATACTGAACAATGATCCGACTTTAACTCCCGAAGACCTTTATGAAATGTATTCCACAGACTTTCCACACTTGAGACCGGATGATTACAAGAGGATATGCAGGGATTACCGGATGCTTTGGAAGGAATATGAAGAATACAAACTGATAAACGGCAGCGGATATGAAAACGAGAAGATTCTGTCCTAAATGCGGACGTATGCTTTTAAAATCAAGGATTAAAGGCTATGCATTCCAGTGTATGAACTGTGACGAGGATTTCTACAGGTTTGAAGTCCTTACGAAAAACAAAAAAGAATGATGGATTTAAAAACAAAGAGTCATGGAAAGAGACAAGAATTACGATTTGGAACTGGCTAAGTATATCTGGTCAATCCTGAAATCCAAACCTCCCGTACTGATGTCCTGGGGAGTGGATCTTGATACGATAAAAGTGATAGACAGGGGCTTGCAGTTCCATGTGCAGGGTTTTCTTCTGACCGGAAATGTAGTGATAGTCTATAATGAAGGGACGGATTATTTCGACGTAACTTTCCACAGGGATGGTTCTCCTGAGGAAGTCCGGATTTATAATAATGTCGCCCTTGACGGACTTGTAGATCTGATAGACTCGAAAGTGGAGAAAAACCGATGAGTATGAGAAGAGAGTTTCTGATACATATGATACATAAGATATCGGCGGTTCTCTGAGAAATCGGAATATGTGATAATAGGCTTTCTGTGAGGGAGTAGGTTTTGTAAGAACTCGAAATCTCATGGAAAGCCTTTTTTATAAATCAGCTTAAAGGTTATTGAACGGTCGTTTAGTAACCGAGAAGAGCGTTAAATAAGTGTTAATTATGAAACGGAAAAATTATGTAGCCTACCTACGACAGTCCACGATGAAACAGGAAATCTCAGGACTTGGCGTAGAGGCACAGAGAGAAATAATGCGGAATTACCTGAAGGATAAAAAAACGATTGCTGAATATATTGAAACGGAAAGCGGGAGAAAATCCAACAGACCTAAACTTGCTGAAGCTTTGGAGTTATGCAGAAAAACGAATTCTATCCTGATTGTAGCAAAATTGGATAGATTAAGTCGGAATGTGGCTTTCACCAGTAAATTGTTGGAGAGTGATGTCGAGATCGTATTTTGTGATTTTCCTGAGGCCAATAAACTTGTGCTACATATCATCAGCAGTATAGCAGAGTATGAGGCGGGATTGATCAGCCAAAGAACGAAACAATCCCTGAAAGCCAAGAAATCAAGAGGATATAAGCTTGGTAAATCCGAGAACTTATTAAACAGACTGCATCAAGCGGTAGAAAATAGCAATAAGACCAATCACCGGAAAGCTCTTGACAATCCTAACAACAAGAGGGCGATGGCATTGTTGAAAAAAATCTGGTGAAAGAAGACAGGAGCTTATCTGAAATGGCGAGAATCCTGAACAGTGAAGGATTTGTAACTTCCAAGGGATGTCAATTCAGAGCATCACAGGTAAGTATATTATTGAAAAGGTATAACTTAAAAGAAGATTGAGATTATGGAACCTAAGTATGTATTGATTTTGGATTTTTGTGTCGGCTGTCTGAATATCATAAAGCTGACAGATGAAGAACTGAGAGAATCGGAGAATTACGAGGACTTTGAATCTTTCCTTTCAACCATCGAGGGAAAATACGGATTCAAACTTAATAATTGCCAGTGGATGACTACTGAAAATCTGGACATCTATTGTTACCAGAACGGAGAGGAAACAGAACCCAATCTGTTATAGCCAAATCAGGAAGAGAAACTAAGGTAATACTTGGTTTCTTTTTTTCTTTCTTCGGGTTGGTCGGAGATAGGAGTATGAAACGTAAGTGGAATGTAATACATAACTGGAAGACATAGGTGTTATAAAAAAGTCTGCAAATCAGGTACAAATGCTTAAAGAATAACGTTTTTGTAGTTTTTTTTATAACATCCTTACGGTTATGTCATACTCATTACTTATGTCTCTGACCAACCCCTGACCAAATGAAGGTGTCGTTTACTTGTAGGTCACCATATTCTTAACCGGATGAATAGTCTCGGCATGATTTTTATACATTTTCTGCCGGCAATCATCTCATCCGGTTCTGTGAATGGTGGGATAAAAAGAAAAACGACTGGAGATTTTTTATTATTCCGGTCTTTATGGTGCTGTCTGAATTTGGGTTGTGAGATTAAGATTATTTTGTTGATTGATAATAGTTGTCAGGGGTTGGTTCATGTCTTTCTTATCCCTAAAAGTCAAAGAGATTATAGTTTGGATGCTTGGTTTTGTGCTTAGATTTTGTTTCTTTTCCTGCCTCAAAAGGGGAAATAGAGGGGAAAAGGGGTGGAAAGTACTATTTTTTATAACTTTTTCAATTCTACTTATCCAGAAATTAGTAAAAAAATAGGTTTTAGAGATTCCCCTTTCCGCTTTCCCCCTTCTCTCTTGAGGGTGGGAAGAAAGAAGATAATGAACCAACCCTAATGTTATAATTCCCAAACTCCGGAATGGATACGAAGCTTTACCGGTTGAACAATAACAGAAAGATCATCCCCGTTAACATAAAAACCCATATCTTTGCCTCTCGTTCTGGTTACAGTCGGAGATATGAATGAATTGATGTCGGCTTTCAAGATGAGAGCTGACAGTATAATAGTTTCTGACAGGGTTGTCGGAAATTCATTGTTGATAGCCGGAAGGATTCAGAACAGAGTTTTTCCCGAGGTTATTCTTGAAAGGATTGCTGCTACCGGAGGTGTTTGTAAGGTATCTGTCGGTGAAGGTGTTGTGATAGAAATGGACAAGGAGATTGCTGAAGAGACGGTTTATATAATATCTTCTCTTGGGGAACAGAACATAGAACTTGATATTGAGGAAGTGGAAAAAAGAAAGATTAACCTGTATTATGGGGGCTGATCTTTTTCCGGTTATTTCAGTCCATGATAGCTTTGCCTCAGTACTGGTCGGACGGATGATGTATTTTAATGATATGGCTGCCGAACAATATAACTTAAGAAAATGATATGATATTCAATTAACTCCTCTTATTACCAAAAATCCATTACTCTATATATTAGGAATGATAGGCAAGAAGAAAAAAGTAATTCCGTTTCTCCTTGGAAAAATCTATAAATTATAAGTAAAGGGGTAAAGGCGGAGCCAATGTAGTGAGAGTGTAATACATAACTGTAAGACAAAAGTGTTATAAAAAATTGTGCAAATAAGGTACAAATGCTGGGGGGGAGTGTAAAATAAATTGTGTCATGCTAGTTCATTAGTCTATTATTGATTTTACATATACAACATTTTCGGTATTTAATCTGACCTATGGAGAGTAAACGGAACGCAATCAATATTTTTCCTTATGCAATCTATTCCTTTTAAGTAAAATCTCCCATTTTAAGAAAAAAAGTTGCATGAAATTATTGTATATCTTTCTTCTTTCGTTTGTTGTAGGCTCACGCCGCCTGAGTGGGTTATTATGATATAGTTGTATAGTATAAATTATTATATAACCTGCCTACGGTTGACTCTGCAATTAGGATAGGGCCTCATAATAAAAAGAATACAACTAAAAATTAAATTCTAAATCAGGCACGACTTCCCTACAAGATTCAACTATTAAATCCGGATCAAAAACAAAAATCTGAAATAAACTGTATATCATACCGCCGGTTCATCTTCCACACTATCCCAATTTCCATACTCTTCATTGGTACTGGAGAATATATCAGTGTGGAAAATGTACGGCGGCGATATATTGTGAGTTCAGAAATTGTATCTTTGCTTCAAAAATTTGGAAAAAGGATGACAGAAAAGGAAATATACCGGTTTGATGAGGAATCGGTGAAAGACATTGTCCGTTGGGCGTTGACAGCACAGTTACCGGAAGAGGCATATCTTGATTCTGAACATATTACGGATGTACGCGAATATGTAAAGATAAGTATTTGGGATATAAACCTGCATTATCCTGATCCGCTCTATAATACGGCAATAATCGGATTGTACAGATTGAAAGAATATATGGATAGATAAAAACGAACATATCAGTAATAATGCTCTTTCATCGTCTTTTAGGCAATCTGCTTATTGGTTTTTATGCCTGATTTTTTTATATTTGCCAAACTAAGATATTCTGCTCAAAAAATTATAAACTACTGTCGGTACGTCTTGTCTGTGAAAGATGGGGCGTACTCTTTTCAAATCAGCCATACTTATAGATATGATGCATTTAGCTGCAATGATAGAGTAGATTTTGTCTGGTTACACAAGAATGGTTATCAATTGCTAACAGGTTTGAATAACGTAGCTAAGAATAGAAAAAGAGTACTAGTCTTGAATTCTTAAACACTGCTTGTTCAACAGAAACAAGGCGGCTACTAAAAATATGGCTATAATCTGCTCCTTATTTGACTCATGTAAAAAAACGTGATGTCATCCCCGAGAGAATGACTGAATGATGTGTCGGTAAACTTACTTATTATTTGGCTCCCAAATCAGACAGAGATCTGAAGAGGCTACTACCGGATGCATGGAGAAAATAATCGGGACAGTTCTGGGAAAATACAGAAAAAAAGAGAGACTACCACTCAAAAACAATCCTGAGATAAGTTAGGATATATGAAAATTGAGATGCACTTACAATGGAGTGCACCTCAATAAAATCAAATATACAAGAGGTAGTTGAAGTCGCTTACCATTTTTTATTATTAACGTATACTATTTAGTAAATTTACCTTATTTTCATTTACTAATTTTAGAATCAACTCACCGAACAACGTATTCTGCCATGCAAACCATTTACGCGTAAACTTACTAGAATTGTCTTTATGAAAAGATTCGTGCATGAAACCCGTACCAGCATCCGTATTTATCAGTTGTCTAATGCATTCCTTTATTTCTTGATCATCTTGACTGGTAAATGCTTTCATCATAATGCTCATGGGCCATATCATGTCATGATCTATATGCGGTCCACCGATGCCCTCTCCAGCTTTTCCCTTTAAAGAAATAAGGGTTACTGTCACTCCATACAAAACGACGTGTGTTTTTGATAAATCGGATCGTTAATGTCTATATCTCCTAAATAGGGCATGGCAAGCAAACTGGGAACGTTAGCGTCGTCCATTAGTAGATGGTTGCCAAATCCGTCCACCTCAAAAGCATAAATGGTACCAAATTCTTTGTGGTTATATGTAGCATATTTTTTCAACGCTCTTTCTACTTCTTTTGCCAAATCACTACATTCTTCAGCCAAATCATTTCTCTTTATTTACAGTTTCTAGTATCTCTGCCGCTTTTCTAAGGGAAGAAACTGCATAAAAAAGTTTGAAGGTACCAGATAAAGAAAAGTGGTAGCATCATCTGACGACCGGAAAGCTGAAGCAATGAGACCAACAGGTTTTTACAGGCGCTCCCTTTCCTTCATTGCTCATTGTATCGAGTGCGCGAGTTGTTCTTCTTTGAAACTTGTATGGTCCCACTCCCTCTTTGCGTTGCTGCTCCTTAAAAGTTTTCAGTATGGCTTGGATAGCTTTATCCATTCTTCATCGAATATGCTACTATCACCTGTCACTTTCAATATTGATAAGCTAAACGTAGGGGATAGCAGAGAGAGTCTATTTCCCATTTACGTTCATGCAATTCTGGTTTCATATCCGTATAATCACTCATCCAATTTCCTCCGGTAGGTCCATCATTGTATGCATTGGCATAAGGATCAATATTTATGCAGAGAAACTGTCGACGTATCACTCCTTCGATCATCTCCTTTAACTTGGGGTCATCATTCGCCAACTGCACATAAGGCCATACCTGGGCACCTGAGTCGCGTAGCCACATAGCATGTATATCTCCAGTATAAACAAAAGTATCGGGCTTACCGTTGAGCATACGAAAATGTACAGTGGTATCAAGCGTATTCGGGAAACAATTTTCAAACATCCAAACCAATTTCGTATTGGTAAGTAATCCTTTTACCCGCCTTATTTCTGCCTCTACAGCGTTTGATATGAATAGCCGTTGACTTTTTGGAGGACGGTTAGTTTTTAAATAAGTTTTCTTTTGTACCAAATTTTCGACTCTGGTATTATCATTCTCTAAAATAAATGAATTAAGTTTAGCATATCCTTTTGTTCCTATTAACAATAGGATATACATAACAATTTTCCTTCTTTTCATGATATATATATTTAATAGTTCAATAAGTTTCTTACATTTATAATATTAAAGTAGACATAATAGTTTTTGTATCAAAATAAGGCATAAAAGTCCACTCAACAAATATATGAAAATATCAAATTTGCTTTTTACATAAAATCAATAATTATAGTAATTATATCATATAATATATTATATATTTCATATATAGAGGTAACTTTGCATTACTTTTAAAAAAAATACTTAATACTATAATGCCTACATTAACCAAATAAATATATGTATTATCAAAAAGTTCTTACTTGCTTTACTTGCGCTTTTGGTATGGGGACCGATGTATGCGCAAGACAGTAGAGTTACTGTTGGTGGAACAGTAATGATGCAGATGGGATGCCTGTAATTGGCGCTTCTGTGATTGTAAAAGAACACCCAGACATTGGTACGATTACTGATGTGAATGGTGAGTTTTCTATTAAAGTGCCTGCTCCTATCAAAGGACAATCTCTTGAAGTGAGTTTTATTGGTTACACCACTCAAAAAATTGCAATCGGTACTAAAACCCAATTCAAAGTCACATTAAAGGAGGATACCCAATTATTAAATGAAGTAGTCGTAGTAGGTTATGGTACACAAAAGAAAGCTAATCTGACTGGTGCCGTTTCTACTGTAGACATGGGTCAGGCTATTGGATCTCGTCCTGTTACTGATTTAACTCGTGGATTGCAAGGAGCAGCTCCCAGGTTTGTTAGTTACCTCTTCAAGTGGTGATATAGGTCAGGCTGCAGATATTCATATTCGTGGAGTCAATGGCTCTCTAAATGCACAGTCTCGTCCTTTGATACTACTTGACAACGTGGAAATCCCAGATCTGATGATGGTCAACCCCAATGATGTGGAATCTATTTCAGTGCTGAAAGATGCCGCTTCAGCCTTTCTATTTATGGTGCACGTGGTACTTGGGGGAGTGATCCTGATTACTACTAAAAAAGGTGAAAAGGAAAACCACGTCTTTCTTATGATAACAGTTTCGCATGGTCCTCTCCAGTAAACTGTCCAGAAATAGCTGATGGTGACTTAGGGTGGAATACATGCTGGCAGCCTTTTAAGAAAACCGCGCCTAACACTACGCAATTCAATGTATTGGGGGCTTATTTTGATGATACTAGTGTAGAGCGTATCCGGCAGTGGAAAAAGCTTTATGGCGATAAGGACCTTGGTGATGAAATGGTATATGGACGTGACTATGAAATCCGCAATGGTCATCCCTTACTTCTATCGTCCTTGGGATGTAAATGATTTTTTTGAATAAAGCATCTTTCCAGCAAAAACATAATGTATCCATTTCTGGAGGAGGTGATAAATACTCTTTTTCTTTGGGAGTTTCGGTTATCTTAGCCAAGATGGTTTTAGTAAAAATCACTCCAGAATCGGATAATTATACCCGTTTTAATGGTAATATGCGTATTGAAGTGACTCCGATTAAATGGTTAAAAATTCGTGGTGGACTAATGTACAGCCATTCAGACAAACGTTCACCGCAGTTCCGTTTAACTGGTTCTAATGAATATTGGTTTAACCTCTATCGCTATCCTGAAACCTATCCATATGGTTATATTGATGGACAGCCCCTGAAAAATATCCGTACAGAGTTGGAACAAGCTCACATGAATCACAAAATAAATGATATGAGTCGCTTTCAGGTAGGTACTACATTAACATTCCTAAAAGGATGGACTGCAGACTTCGACTACACTTATGTATCAACAAATGGACATGATAAACGTGCTGCTACCCCCCATTTCAGGTATTAATCATTGGAGTGATCCTACTTTGACAAGATGGGAATCAAGTTTCTTTCCGGCAGAAAATTGGTTGCAATTAAATTCTTCTTGGAGTAAACGTCAGGTTGCTAAAGCTTATTCTACTTATGATGCCAAGTTCGGCAAACACGCCATTAAATTAATGGTTGGTATGGATGCGGAATATGCCAAGTCCGAAAGCCAATATTCACGTCGTTATGGTCTATATGATCCTACCAAACCTGAGCTTCCCTTGACAGATCCAGCTAATATGGATACGAATGGTAGTGCTTCACATTGGAGTACATTAGGATTCTTCGGACGAGTAAACTATAACTTGATGGACCGTTACCTCTTTGAATTCAATATACGTCGTGACGGTGCTTCTAAATTTAGTAAAAAATTGTCGTTGGGATACTTTCCCTTCATTCTCTATCGGTTGGTTACTTTCTGAAGAAAAATGGATGGAACACTTTAAAGAACTCACGAAAATGTCATTCACTAAACTCCGCCTTTCTTGGGGACGAATTGGTAATAATAATGTAGGTAGCCATAGTTATCTGAGTAATATAGGAAACGGACGTTCCGATTGGTGGATCGGCAGCACTAATCCACTTTCTTTTGGAACCCCAACTGTAGCAGCTACTACATTGACCTGGGAACCTGTAGAAACTATTGACTTAGGTATTAATACTAAATTCTTTGATAATTCTCTTGATATCGAATTCGATTGGTTCAAACGTACTACACGCGACATGGCAGCTTTGCTGGAGAAGAGGTTCCACTGTCACTGGGAGCAAGTGCACCTGCTCGTAACTTCGGTGAGATGTCTACCTTAGGATGGGAGCTATCTATCGGTTATAACAAAAAAGACTGAACAAAGATTGGTCTATCAATTTTCAAGGAAGCTTTCTTTATCCGATCAAACCACTAAAATTACAAAGCATGCTAATAAAGAAGTTAGTATAAAAAGAAGGAGGTAATATTGGTGTAAACTACGAAGGCAAAATTATGGGCGAAATTTGGGGATATGAAACCGACCGTCTATTCCAAGAAAGCGACTTTGATGGCAATAATGGTGAGGGTAACCCTATTTGGTACTATGGTTCTAACACTCCTAATCAGGATGCTTTGAATACAGCAAATTCATTCCATTACGGTCCGGGTGATGTCAAGTACAAAGATCTAAATGGTTTGATGGCAAGGTGGATTATGGGCAAGGAACTAATCTTGATCATGGTGATATGAAAGTGATTGGTAATACAACTCCTCGCTATATCTTTTTAGCTGCGTGCCGGTTTTACGTGGAAAGATATTGATTTT
>VOFK01001010.1_pt1 | contig 14674 bp, 23 predicted proteins | sample 5384121 | NCBI WGS metagenome assembly VOFK01 (sample SAMN12384730, study PRJNA508395) | human gut metagenome | isolation source: healthy gut J | host: Homo sapiens | reverse complement strand
GGATCGTCTGCAGAGCGGCGTCAACACCGAGAAGAGTGATGTGTCCGTGCCGTCCAGCTGCCAACCCGTAATGTCGCTGTTCACACTTTGCGGCAAAACAACCTCGCGACGGCGCTCAGCTCTGCCAGCCGTTCGCTGTCCGCCGTGTCGTCTTCGGAAAGAAACGGGGCCACGCTTTCCGTGTCACGCGGGTAGATTTTTTCACGAATCTCCACCTACGTTTTATCCGTCACATACAGGTTCTAATGAGCTCAATTACAAGCACCGCCGCCGAAACGACAAAAATCACCGAAAACAGCGTGATAAGCACCGGGGAACAGAATTCTCCGCTTTCTCGGTTTGCATGCTTTCTTCGTCTTCATGAACCGCCACGCGCCGCATGAAGCTCGGCTCGCCTGGCCCATTGCGCCGCCACGCGTTACGCCTCGTCCACCGGCAAACCGGCAGGTGGCGGCGCACCATATCGAAGTGCTTTGGAGGCCGCGCGGTGGCGGTTACCATTCGCCAATTTCAGTCTGCCCATCGGCTGACGCTTTGCCACCCACGTGTTCTTGCCGTCACTCAACGCAATGTACGCAAAGCCCACCCGGCTTTTCTTCTGTATTGCCGCCGTCAGGGCCGCAATGCCCGTGATACCCGCCGATGTCTGCACCGCTTTCTCACGCACAATGCCTTCCGCCATCGCGCGCGCCGTCTGTTCGCTCACTGCGCCGTATGTCTAAGCGTCGTGCGGTACGCCGAGCAAACGCTCCTTCACGCAGTTTGCATACGTCACACAGCCCGTCTCAAACACGGCGGAGGAACCCGAATAATATCCGTAATGCGCTTTGCAAGCATACCGCCCGTGCAGGATTCCGCCGTCGCAAGCTTCTTGCCCGCCTTTTTAGCTCACTGACCACAAGCTCCTCCAGCGTCTCCACGTCCACCCGTACACGAAGTTGCCGATGCGCTTCTTCAATTCTTCCACCACCGGCACGCGTCGCGTCCTTCTTTTTGTTGCGACGCTTCGCCGTCACGCGCACAGGCTGCTCGCCCTTCCTTGGCATACGGTGCCACGGTCGGGTTGCTCTGCTCCATCAGGTCTTCGATCGTCTGTGCCACCCGGCGCCGCCTCTGCCAGCCGGCGCATTTGCGAAGCTGTGCGACGCCCGCTCTGGAATTCCCTCAAGGTACGGCGCAGCATAGTTGTGCAGCATCGGGGTCCAGTTCGAGCGGGCGGGCAGCATGATGACGATCTTGCCTGTCCGTCGGGCAACGCGCAGCGGGCACAGTGCCGTGTCGTTTTGTTTTGGTGCAGCCCTCCGGCAGCATCGCCTGCTTCATCAGTTTTCGGTCATGCCGCCGTTTACAAAAGTAATCGAGCAAATGCTGGTAGCTGCTCGTGCAAAACGACTTCTTGCCCGCACCGCCGCCACGGTCTCTTTCGTCAGGTCGTCGCCCGTCGGCCCAAAGGCCCGCCGTTGGCGATGAAATATCGCTTCTGTCGAGCGCGTCGTAAGCAACCTTTCCAGTCTGCCCACGTTGCCAACTACGGCGGCGTAAAGCAGATCAATGCCGAGCGCCGCCAGCGCGCTACAGGTGTTGTGTCCGTGTTCACGGTCTGGCCGAGCAAAAGCTCTGTACCTACCGATATTAATACTTCTGCCTGCATGGTAAAATTCCCTTTCTTTACAGATGACGGATCTCCCGTCTTTTCAAGGCAATTTTTCAAAAGCTGTTCCACATCAAACTTCTGTTCGCAGCCTCCACCGTTCAACGTGGGGGAGGCGGGTACGCGCGGTATTCGGCATTTTTTACCGTACAGCAGTCCTCATACGGCTCAATGGAAATATCATACGTATCAATGCGGTGCGCAAGCGTCGATTTCCGACTTGTCGCTGCCGATAAGCGGACGGAAAACGGCATATTCGCCGCGGCGTCCGTGCAGCGATGGCCTGCATCGTCTGTTGCCACCTGCCCAGGCTCTCACCGTGACAAGTGCGCTGCATTCGCGCGCTCGCGTGCAATGCGCTCGGCGACACCCCGCATCATAAAAGCGGCGCATAATCACGGTCGCAAGCTCCTCGAACCGATTGTCTCGAATTTGCTCACAATTTCGGTGAACGGCACGGTAATCATGTCCATTCTGCCCGCGTATTCACGCCGACCTTCTTCAGTAGCAGCTGGGCCTTTTTTTCATGTGCGCGCTCGCTCGTGTACGGCGGCTCGCAAAGTGAATGGCCGTCAGCTCCACGCCGCGCTTTTGCCATCATCACGCCGCCACCGGGCTGTCGAGGCCACCGCTGATGAGAATAACCGCCTTGCCGCCCGTGCCCACCGGAATGCCGCCCGCGCCCGGGCCGTCTCGCCGTGGATATGCGCCGCTTTCGCCGCGGATTTCCGCGCACCGTGATCTCGGGTTATGCACGTCTACGGAAATGTGCGGGTTCGCGCGCAGCGAAAGCGCCGCGCCGCGGGGAGATTTCCATGGAGCCGAGGCAGAACTTCTTGTCCCGCGCTTCGATTCACGAACGTCTTAAAAGCCCGCGAGAGTGTGTCATTGGTATTCCGGCGCCATTTGGTAATGGCATCCATGTCCTTTTCACACGCAAGCGCGCCGCACCCTTAATGACGCCGAAAATCTTCGAGATGCGCTCCTCGGCTTCGTCAATATCCGCGTCCTCGTCCTTCGGTTCAATGTAAATGGTGGACTGCATGAGTACCTCAAAGTTGCCCCGCGCAATGCGGCGGCGAATGTTCTTAACAGCCGGTCTTCAAACGTGCGGCGATTCAATCCCTTTAAGACGATCTCGCCGAGCTTGACCAGAATCACTTCCTGTACGACAATTCGCTTTCCATCTATAAACTCATCGCTCACGCGTGCGAAAGCGTTTTTGCTTTTCAAGGCGTCCGCAAACGCGTCCATTTCTTCTGCTGTGTTTTTCCCGTCGAAAGGCTTTATGCGCAGCGATGTTTCAACGCGCTCCTTCGGCAGCTGCATCGCGCTTCAGAACGTGGCTCGGTTTTGCCTTGCCGCACGCGGAACCGCTTGGAAAACAAAAATGTTTCTGCTCCGCCAAAAGTGCATCGTTCTCGTCACGCACGCGCCTGCCGAAAGATTCACAATATACGGCAGCGCGTTTCCGGGCAGTTCAAAACGACCTCCGGCATCGCTTTCAGCCGTTCAATCAAATGCGCCTGCACCGCTTTTACGATGTAGCGCCTTTTTTCTGTCATCATAAGCCAACCGCTTCGCCGGAACGCAATTTGCGGCACGCCCTCGGTGCCGGGCGCAGATTTTTTCTCTTGCCCGCCGCCGAAGCTGTGCGGCAAATGCGTACGCTGCTTTTCACGTACAGCGCACCCAATGCCCCTCGGCGCATGCACCTTTGTGGCCCGAAACACTGATGAGGTCAACACCGAGCTTTTTCGGCTGGAGCGGAAAAGCCCTGCACCGCGTCCGGTGGAACAGCGCCGGGCCTTTTTTTCTCTTGATCATGCCCGCAATGCCCCTTCAGCGGCAGCAAAACACCCAGCCTTGTTATCTTCACCGCCATCACGCTGTGACCAAAATCGTCTTCAGAACCAACGGCTGCATCACCTTTTCGAATATGGCGCAACCCCTGTCCGCCTCCGCTGCACATACACGACCCTCAAAGCCCTCTTTTTCGTTGTGCCATCGTATTGAGTACCGCCGGATGCTCGATCGCCGTCGCTCAATCTTAGCGTTGCGCGCGCCTCCGCGTGCGCTGCACCCAAAATCGCACAAAGAAATGCGCCGTGGAAGCTGCTGACGTGAAATAAATCTCCTCGCTGTTTTGAAAGTCTCTTTGGCATAATCTCCCGCGTGCCGCAGTCCTTTTTCTTCTGCCGCAAAGCCTTTGCCGTGCAGCGAAGAGGGGCTTCGCCGTAGCATTCCGTCATCGCGCGTAGCGCCTTTTTCCGCCGCCTTTGAAACGCGAGTCGTCGCGCTGTTGTCCAAATAAATTTCCTGTGTCGTATCCATCATCCTCATAGTTTCGGTAGCCGGTCGAAAATCGACCATATTTCTCGCTGACCCACCCGCCAGGCACCGCTTTAAATTCTCCGCCATAATACGCACACCGTGGTCGTGCGTCTCCTGCAAATGGTATCCGTCGAGATGCGGTGATGAATCGCATTTCCATCTTCCATACAGCGGGCGATCTTGCGAAAGCGGCCCGGTCGGTCTGTCCACGCCTGCGCCCGCAAAGCTTGTTTTCCAGCGCCGCGCACAGCACATTCTGTGCCGAACGATCATCCCGCGGCCGACGTTTAATAAAATCGCGCCGTCTCCGCTTGCCTTCGCCATGCGCTCTGCGTCAAACATGCCCTTTGTCGCCGTCCGTGCCCGGGCAGCGTGATGGCTACGCAGTCCGCCTGTGGCAAATATTCGCTTCAAGCTTATCGGTGATGAGCTCGTCCACAAAATCGGGCTTATCCAGGTGCCCGTGGGCGCACGCCGATCTTCCTTTGCGCCCAGCGCGCTTTCGTACGCTTCTGCAATTCCCACCGATGTCGCCGGAGGCCGAGCACCAGCGCCGTCGAGTTCCACGCCGAGCGCACCCTGCCCGAGGTCGCACCACTTGCCTCGTGCGCGCTGCACATCGCGGTACAAATGCAGCTTTTTTAAAAGTTCGGGCCACACCGCGACCATGTATTCCTTGAAATCGCAAGCTAAGCCCGTTGCATTCGTCAAAACGGTTCTTCTCGGCAGACAGCCGTGGATATGGGCCCGTTCACGCCCGCACTGTTTCGTCTGTAACCATTTAAGCTTATCAGCCGCCGAGAGCGGAGCTTCGGGGCTCGCTGCTGAGGGGATTATATCCGCGTTCTGCACGTCCTCGTGCGCTCCCGCCTTTGCCTCTTTATAAATAAACGTCTCTCGCGCGGCTTTCGAGCCACAAGCGCTGATAGGCTTTGTCTCCATCGCAACTAAATGTTCACAGTAGGCAGCTCGATCTCCTCCTCCATTACCGTATTGTACGCACCGCTCGGCATGTGGAAATGCTGCGCGGCGAAAGGTCACAGCCTTCCACTTTTCCGCCGTCCGCAGGCAGGAGCGCTTAAACTGCTGCTGGAAGAAGCGGCGGTAGAACGTTTTCAGCCACTTTTTAATACGGTCTCGGCGTCATACTGCCCCGCAAATGAGCGCAGCGCCACGCATAAAATTTTACGTGAGTAAACCCAAAAGCGCAGCATATAATACAAATAGTAATCATGAAGTTCATAAGGCCCCACAAGGTCTTCCGTCCTTGTGAAATTTCGCCGTCCTTCGGCGGCACAATTCCGGCGGACCGGCGTGTCCAAAATATCATAAAACACGGCGCAGTTTCGGTCGTTGCTGCATCGCCCCGCACGCAACGCACGAGGTGGCGCACCAGTGTCCGATAGACGCGTTCACCGCATATCGACATGTGGTCGCGTCGCCCAGCCGAAGCGCAAGCTCGGAAAGGTCGCCCGTGCCGATGACAATGCCGCTGCTGGATTCGCAATGTCCATCAAAGCTGTGCGCTCGCATACGCCACGAATTTTCACCTCGGGATCATGCTGAATGTCGATCTTAAAGTGCTGCTCCACCGCCTTCGCAATCGGGAATTTCATCAAAATGCACCTTGAGCTCTTCCGCAAGGCACTGCGCGTTGCTCTTCGTGCGCGCCGTCCGTGCCGAAGCATGGCATCGATACCGTGCGGATGCCCGTGCGCGGCAGGCCGAGCATATCAAACGCGTTCGCCGTCACAAGCAACGCCAACGTGGAATCGAGACCGCCCGAAAGCCCAATGACCGCCGTTTTGCAGCCGATGTGCTTCAGTCTCGTCGCGAGACCCGTCGCCTGCATTTTGAGAATCGTCTCGCAGCGTGCGGAAAGGTCGGCGTCGTCCTTCGGCACAAACGGATACGGATACGCCGTGCGCGTCGTCTCAAACTCGGGCAGGTCCATCGAAGCGTCGATGATGTCGCACACAGGCTCGTCCTGCCACGTATTCATGCGGCGGCGGCGCTCCTGCAAAGGCGCTCCACGTCGATGTCGCCGTAGGTGATGCCGTTCGTAAACAAATCGCTCTCGTTCAGTAACGAGCCGTTTTCGCAAATCAAATTGTGTCCCGCAAAGATCATGTCCGTCGTGCTTTCGCCAAAGCCGCTGTCGCGTACACCATACGCTGCAAGCAACGACCGGTGCATGCTGCAGCATGTCGCGGCGGTACTGCGCCGCCTTACCGATAATTTCATCGCTGCACGAAAGATTTAATAAAACGGTCGCGCCGCCCTTTGCAAGCGTCACGCTCGGCGGGTCTGCCACCCAAACATCCTCGCAGATCTCCACGCCCACGGTCACGTCCGGCGCAAGCTCAAACACCACGTCACGGCAGCCGTACCAGTCGCCCGCATAGCGCAGCATGCCGCTTTCCGGCGCGGGGGAAAAATGGCGCAGCTCGTAAAATTCGGAGTAATTCGGAATATGCTGCTTTGCCGGCAGGCCCAGCAAACGCCGCGACTGAACACCGCCGCGCAGTTATACAGCGCCCGCCGGACGGGATCGGCATACCCACCGCGCACAGAATATCGAGGTCTTCCGTCTCTTCGATGAGGTCAAACAGGCACGCCTTCGCGCTTTCCATCAGCTTTCTGTCCTTAAACAGGTCGCCGCAGGTGTAGCCCGTCATCGCAAGCTCGGGAACGCGATGACCGAAGCGCCGTTTGCGGCCGCCTCGCGGATCATCTTCGCCATCTCGTTTTTGTTGTACGGGCAGTCCGCCACCTTCACGTGCGGTGTCAGCCGCCGCTACGCGCACCATTCCGTCTATTTTTATGCTCACAAATAAGCGTGTCACCGGAGGTGACACAATTATATTCACTTGCACAAATTCCCCCTGCCGAAAAAAGAGCAGGGGGAAACTGTTTTTATTCTCATTCGCCGGTTTCGGCCGCCGTCACAGGCTCCGGTGTGGGCTCCTCTGTGGGGCCGCCGTCGGTTCTGCGGTCGGCGCAGGGGTCGGTTCCGGCGTAGGCGCGCAGTCGGGGCAGCCGTCGGCGCAGGGTCGCAGTGGGCACTACCGTCGGGGTTGCCGTAGGTGTCGGGCTCGGGGAAGACGTCTCCGTGCCCGGGCCGATGCGGTAAATGGTGCCGCTTGGGCCGTAGTAGGAGGAAGGCAGCGTCTCGGTGCGGATGACCTCTCCGTCCTTCACAAAATCGCGCCAAGCGCTCGCCTCATAGCCCCAGTTGCCGCTTGTGGAAAGCACCTTTTCGCCCTTTTTAAGGTTCTGGTCCACCACGTATTTCACAGTGCTCAGCGGCGGGATCTCGCTCGTCGTCTGGGGAATACACATTGATCGTGTCCCACTCTTTCGGGTGCTTGCCGTAGAACTGCACATGCAGCGTCACACCGTCCATCCAACTCATAATGTACACCGGGGTGTCAAGATCATTGCGGAACTGGAAGTCGATCTCGCCGTAACTCACCGTCGCGTCCAGGCCGATCGGCACGTACGTAGACGGTGAAGAGTGGGGCAGTCGCGCAGCGTGATTGTCATGCCCGCACGCAGCGCAGCGCCGTAGATCGTTGAAGAAGCCTGACAAATGCCGCCGCCGTACATCTGCACCAGCGCGCCGCCGGAAAGGCCGCCCGCCGGCAAAAAGCCCGTGGAAGCGTTTGTGGAATCGCCCACGATGTTTTCATAAGAGAATGTGTCGCCCGGGTTCAAAACCGTGCCGTTCACGCGGGAAAGCGCCAGACCCATGTTGTGGTTGCCGTTTTCCGTATTCGTCGAGACCGTCTCAAACGAGGAGATCATGCCGAAATCTTTTTTCTCAGGGTCGTCCACGGTCACTTTCGCCGCGGTCTCCTGCAAAGCAGCCTCCACTTCGCCGCTCGTCTTCTTAAGGAACTGCGCCTTCACGGCGGCAAGCGTTCCGTAAACGTCCAGCTTTTTTGCCGTTCACAGCGTCCTCAAACATAAAGTCGCCCGCGTCAAAGTCATAAGAGCCCACGGTCGCGTCCTTAGCCTGCACAACGAAATCGCCGAGTCTTTGCTTTAATTCATTTTCAAAATTCTTGAGCGTCAGGCAGTACGTCATTTCGTAGTCGCCCGCTTTTCTCGATTTCAAAAGACGCGTCAGCGTAATATCCACCGTATCCACAACGGTCAGCTCGCTGCCCTTTGCGGTCATTTCGGTATCGCCGCTTTTCACCGTGACGTTGATGTTCGCATACGGCTTTTTAACGCCGCTGCTCTGCACACCTTTTCGGCTTCCGCGAGCTTCATGCCGGAAATGTCGATGCCGTCCATCGTGGTACCTTCCGCAAACACGGTCAGGTCTTCCGGCTCCGGGGTAGGCGTCGGCGCCGCCGTCGCCGCAGAGTCGGAAGACGTCGGCAGCTTATCGCAGCCAGCAAAGCCCAGCATTAAGACAGCCGCCAAAACTGCGCCGACCGCCGCCGCGCGATATTTTTTCGTTTTATGTCTATACATGAGATCGCCTTTCTGAAAATCCCGGCAGCTTCTCACAGCCGCTTTTCTGTATCGTACCGACTTACTTTTTGCAGATATTCTCTCCTTTTCGCCGGCAAAATACCGGCTGAGAATATTATACCTGCCGCATCTTTTCTTGTAAAGACATACGTTTAAATATGTCTTAAAAGTTTTTTTGAACGCATGGGTTCTCCGCTTACTTTAAGTATACCATACCGCAAAGCCGCAAAAAAGTCTCCAGAAAAAATGCAAATTTTCCGCAAATTTCACTCTTTTTCGGATTTGATTTCTTAATTTCCGCGCAATATATGGAAATTCACAAAAAATGTGATAAACTGGAGCAAAAGGACAGGGGGGTATCTGAAAATAAGTTTTGATTTTTTCAGACACACCCGATGAAAAAAGCTATTGAAAAGGAGCGGTATCATGCGCATTTTGATTCTCACCTGTGCCACCGGCTGGCGGCCACCTGCGCGCGGCTGCGGCACTTTTGAAAATACATACGCGAAACCACCACCCACGAAGTCATTCAAATGGACTTCTTAAAAAAGCATCGGCAAGCTGCTCGACAAAACCATTTGCGACAGCTACCTCTTTATGGCAAAGAAGACCCCGTCTCTCTTCGGCCGCCTCTACAAAACGACAAATAAAGATAATCCCCTTGCGGATTTCGTCCCCCGCACAACGGAGCTTCTGGCGCTCCAGCTCTCATCCGCGTTTAGCGGAGGTCGCGCCGGACGTCATCATCAGCGTGCACCGTTCGCAACAGATGATCTCCGGTTTAAAGGGAGCGCCGCCGCATCACCTGCCCACTTATCTGCCTCATGACAGACTACGGCGTGCACAAGGCGTGGATTGCCCCGAATGTCGATGCCTACGTCGTCGCCTGCGACGACATGGTGAACGACCTGCGCCGTCTCGGCATTCCGAAAGAGCATATCTACCCCTACGGCATCCCGGTGCACGACGTCTTCTTCGATAAGGAAGACCAGGCGAAGCTCCTCACCGAAATGGACCTCGAGCCGGAAGTGCCCACCGTGCTCTTCATGGCCGGCAGCATGGGCGTCTCCAACATTGTGACCTCTACCGCGGCCTGTGCTCCTCCCCGCTCGATTTACAGATCATCATCATCACGGGCAATAACAAAAAAGCTCTATAAGCTTTTGAAAGCGAAATTCCGAACTCGTCGAAAAAGACAAAGCTTTATCCAGTTCACAACGGAAGTAGAGCGCTTTATGCACGCGTCCGACCTCATCATCACAAAGCCGGGCGGCCTCACCGTCTCGGAAGCGCTCGCATGCAACCCTGCCGCTCGCCGTGTTCGACGCGCCATTCCCGGTCAGGAAGAAGATAACGCCAACTTCCTGCAAACGCACGATATGGGCGTGCGCGTCACAAAAGGAGAATTTCTCCGCTGTCGTGTCCTCACTCATCGAGCATAAAAGCGTCTGCGCCGCATGCGCGAAAAAGCTGCCGCACATTTGATAAATCCCGCGCGAACGAGAACATCGTCGCGCTCGCCGTAGGCTCGCAAAGGAATTTGCCTCGTATAACCCGAACATCTCCCTTCTCCACGGATAAAGGCGTGTTCAACTTCCGCACCGCCGCCCTCATCGTACAGCACCGCAAGCTGCTCGTCACAAAAGACGACAGCACAGAGCACTATCTCCCCGGCGGCCGCGTCCATGCGTGAAAAGGCCGAGGACGCCCTCACGCGCGAGGATTAAAAAAGAGCTGGGTGTCACCGTCGCGCCGGAGCGCGCCGTGTGGATTGCCCAAAAGCTTCTTCACCCCGATAGGTAAAAAGCAGCGTTACCACGAGCTTTGCACCTACTTCACCGTAGACGCTTCCGGCACCGATCTCATCACCCGCGGCGACCGTTTCTGACAGCCCGAATGAACCGAGCGTCCACTTCGCGTGGTTCCCGTTTGAAGAGCTGCCGTATATCGATTTAAGACCGGCGTTTTTGAAAACCAAGTTCAAAACCTGCGGAGCATACGCAGTTTATTACGCTTGGGGATTGACGCACGTTCACCGCAGCCCGTCCTTTCACCCAACAAACGCCCCTCGTTTTTTTATCTTCTTTGACGATTGGTTTTCTCCGCACTTTTCCTATATTCAAGATAAAAAAAACATCGTCCTGAACAGGGAGGTCATACCATGAAAAAAAAACGCTCGCTTTCTCATTTTGCGTACTATGCCGCAAACCGCGCATTCCCCGTTTTCTGTTGCTCCTGCTTCTGCTCGGATTCACCGCCTGCTCGGCGGAAAAAGGCGCCAAAGCGCTCGATTATCCCGCCATGTTCGGGCGAAACGAAGGATGAAGTGCTCGCAGCGCTCGATGCGGAAAATCTCACCTACAAGGAAGACGACCTTTATGCCAACGCCTACGTTTTAGACGGACCGAAACGCTCGAAAACCGTGATTTTTCGGTCTACCTGCTTTTCGATCTCCACACCGATACGCTTTACGGCTACCGCAGGGTCCTATTCGTCGAAAACCCGACCGATGCGGACTGCAAGCTGCCCAAAGCTCCTCAACACCCTCACCGCACAGTACGGCGAGCCGACCACCTACCCGGCCTTGAAAACCGCATCTCCACGCACCTCGACCGCCTGAGCACCGACGCCGTCGGCTCCGGCGAGGTCTACAACGAATACTGGTCGGTGTCCGATGTGCGACGCGTCACTCGGCGTCAGCTTTCTCCCCGACGGCCGCCTTTTTTGTAGACATCGTCTGCCAAACCCCCGCGAACGTAATTTTAGTAAAACTTCAAAAGGACAGCTTCCCGGAAGCCGTCCTTTTTCATTCTCATTTTATCTCAAACCTTATCCCGCATCTCCGTCATACGGTTCCAGTAGCGCTTTGGCATGTGGGTGCGGCGGCACAGGTCGTTCCGTCTGCCCTCAATGCCCACGGTGTCGTAGAACGTGCGCCACATGGCGCGGAATTTCTCCTCCTCCGGGCGATTCCGGCGGCAGCTCGATGTGAACTCTGCCTGCAAAAATTCCGTCGCGCCGTCTTTTATATAATAAAAGCAAGCTTATGCGTGCGGTCGAAAGATCATGAAATCTTCACCGGAAAAAAACGGTTGATAAAATGCGGCGCGATAATGGGTAAAACGCTGTTTTTCGGCTCAATCTGCGCGATAAGAACGTCGCCGTACTCCGCAAAGCGCAGAAAACCGAGATACAAGTGCGCTTTTCCCGCTCAAGGAACTGCACCGCTTTCGTGATCTTATCGACGGCAGGCTCGGTCAGTCGCCCGCACACGCCGCGCCCGACCTTGTACCCCCCAACCGCATGAATTCCAGCATACGCAGTTCCTTTCGGGCATATAGGTTAAAAAAACGCGCGCTCAAAAGATCCTGCGCCTCCATGCCCATTTTCTTCGAATCGACACGCGCACACGCTCGGCACGACGCAGGTCGGTCTCGATATACTTCGCGCCGAATAAACACGTCTGGTCGGCTTCATCAACGGGCAAAAATCGCGGCAGGTGTTTCTTTTTCCGCAAAGCTCTCGAACACACAGGAAAGAAAGCCGTTATATGTGCCGTCGTAGTAATACATTACAGTTGTCCGGTCAGACATTTTACCGCGTCCTCCTTTGTGGGGTTGAATAATGAAAGCTGCTCGGGAATTTCGGGCTGTATGCCGCCTTTGCGGCAGCCCGCGGTCGCGCAGAATGCCCGCCAAAACCGCCCGGTTCGTCTGTGCGCAAACGGCACTGCATTTGCCGTTGCAGGTGATAAAATGCGAAGCACGCTTTAAGACGACACCGAGCTTTTTCAGCCCCTCGTGGTCGAGCTTTGCTTGCCGTCTGGCGCGGATGATGCGCTTTGCACTCACCACGCCGATGCCCGGCACGCGCAATAATTTCTCATACGGCGCGCGGTTCACCTCCACGGGGAATTCCTCCGGGTGGCGCACCGCCCAACTGCACTTCGGGTCTAACATAGGGTCGAGGTCGGGCGTTTTTTCGCTCAATAATTCGTCCGCCGTGAAGCCGTAAAACCGCAAAAGCCAATCGGCCTGATAGAGCCTGTGCTCGCGCAGAAGCGGCGGCGCGGTGTCGAGCGCGGGCAGATTTCTGTCCTGCACGACCGGTATATACGCAGAGTAAAACACGCGTTTTAAAGAATACTTGTGGTAAAGTCCTTCGCTCAGCTGCAAAAATACGTCGGTCGTTTTCCGGCGTTGCGCCGATGATCATTTGCGTTGACTGCCCACCGGTACGAAGCGCGGCGCGCTTTTTGTACCGTATGAGATCGTGCGCGTTTTTCCTGATGCCGTCGCGAATGCGCGACATAGGCAGCAGGATGTTTTCCTTCGATTTCTGCGGCGCAAGGCGCTTTAGACTGTCGTTTGACGGCAGCTCGATATTGACGCTCATGCGGTCGGCAAGCAGGCCGAGCTGCTGCAAAAGTGTCTCGTCCGCGCCGGAATGGCTTTGACGTGAATGTAACCGTTGAAGTGATACTCGTTACGCAGAATATGCAATGTTTCGAGCATTCTTTCGCAGGTGATGTCCGGCGAGCCGAACACGGCGGACTTAAAAACAGCCCTTCAATATAATTGCGACGGTAAAAGCTGATGGTCAGATCCGCCAGCTCCTGCGGGCGAAACGTTGCGCGGGCGTGTCGTTTGAGCAGCGGTTGAGGCAATACGTGCAGTCATAAGCACATATGTTCGTCATTAGCACCTTTAAAAAAGGGAGATGCACCGCCGTCACTTGCAAAGCTGTGGCAGATGCCGCACGCGGCGGCAGAGCCGAGCTGCCCCTTTACGCCTGCGCGGTTTACGCCGCTTGAGGTGCACGCCGCGTCATATTTTTGCGGCATCCGATAAAATGCGCAGCTTTTTCCATGGTGTCCATTTGTGTGTTCATGCTGTTCTCCCTATCTTAAAGCGCGACGCCCTTGAACGGGTTTTCGACGTGTGTGCGGCGGTTTTCCGCGGCGGACTGAAAGAGGTCTTTGTGCATCACCTTGATGCCGCGATCAATGATGTCGCCACCGTATTTGCAGCGCAGAAAATCGACCGTCGTTTCGAGCTTTTTGGGCCTTTTGCCCGCGCGGCATCTTCAAACAGCGAGCACTGCGACATGCCGAGCGGCACGAGCGACGACACACGCACGCCGATGCTGCGGATGGATTCGCCCGTGTGTGGTGGGCGCGGAAAAGGCCGTAGGCTGCGTCAAAAATGCTTTTGGAATCCGCCACGGCGGTGTCCAGCATCTTTTGGCGCTGATAAGTCTCGAGGTTATATTTGCGCACGGAAAGCTGCACGTTGTAGCCGCAAAGGCCCTTTTCGCGCCTTTGTGCGACGCTTTCGGAGAGCATGTAGAGCTCTGCGCGAATCTCGCCGTCGTCTTTTAGGTCGTGCACAGCGGTGGTGCTGTTACCGATGCTTTTGACCTCCTCGTGCTCGTTCACACGGCGCACGGGCGACCTGTCTTCACCGTTTGCGTACATACTTAATTGCTCGCCCGCCTTGCCGAATAGCCTTTTTAACAGCTTTCGGTCGGCTTTTGCAGCGTCGCCGATAGTGTAGATGCCGTATTTTCTGAGCGCTTCCTGCGTCGATTTGCCGACGAACAGCAGGTTCTGCCGCCGGAAGCGGCCACACGAGCTCTTTAAAATTCTCACGCGTGAACGCCGTTACGGCATCCGGCTTTTTATAGTCGCTGCCGAGCTTTGCGAAAATTTTGTTGAACGACACGCCGATTGGACACCGTGAGCCCGAGCTCATCTTGACGCGCGCGCGCCTGCAATCTCGCGGCCGCTGCCGAACAGCGGCGGCTGCCGGTCACGTCGAGCCAGCACTCGTCTAAGCCGAAGCCCACCATGTCGGTGTACTGCATGTAGATCTCCTTTGCAAGGCGCGAATACTTTGCGTAGCGCTTCAAAATGGCGGGACGAACTTGATGCCGGGACATTTGCGTTCCGCTTCCCACAGGGCTTCCGCCGTTTTGACGCCTTTGGCCTTCGCGAGCATATTTTTCGACGATGCCGTGGAGTGACGACGCCGCCGCCGACCGCCATGGGAATATCTTCAGCGATGGGTCATAAAGCGTCTCCACAGAGGCATAAAAAGTTATTCATATCGATGTGCAGAATGACCCGATCCACGGCTTTTGCCTCCTTTCGACGCGTTGTGAACATGCGGAAGCCATGTAACTGAACGAAGCGTTAGTCATTTG
>VOFK01004368.1_pt1 | contig 14686 bp, 21 predicted proteins | sample 5384121 | NCBI WGS metagenome assembly VOFK01 (sample SAMN12384730, study PRJNA508395) | human gut metagenome | isolation source: healthy gut J | host: Homo sapiens | reverse complement strand
ATATGGATAGCCATGGCCTTCGCTCAAAAAGCACGCCGGGGATTTTGCTGACTTGAGCGCGCCGCCGACAGCGGCGCGCTTTCTTTTTCAATCTTGAAAATACAAAATTCAGCCAAAAACAGTTTGATATATACTCTAAAATATCGGATATAATAAAGTCGAAAACATAATATGCAACCGTCGGTTGCGAAAATTTCAATGTGCGGTTGGTTGAAAAAATCCGCTTGATCGGGGTAAAATATTCACATAGACCAAAACCATCGGCAGAATAGACCGCCGAAAAAGGAGAACAAATGACATTAGGTAATAAAATATCCGCTCCGCGTTCGGCTGCGCAGATCTCACAGGGAAGACCTTGCCGAAAACTCGGCGTTTCTCGTCAGTCCGTTTCAAAATGGGAAATGGATCAGGCGATTCCTCAGATAGACAAGGTTTTGCTTTTTGTGCGAACTCTTTTCCGTTTCCTGCGACGCGTTGCTCCGTGAGGACGCCGACATATTCGGTGAAAAAAGGGAAGACGTAAACCTGCCGACGGCGGGCAACAGAAAATTTTCGGAACGGACGGTTTTTCGCGGTGAAGCGAATGTCGGATTGACGTCAGATCAGGCTTATAAAGTCGGAAGATTTCTCGGTTGGTATTTTCATCCCCGCTGTCGGGCTTTCACGCTCCGCACCGCCCGCGCATTGTTATCAGGAAAAGATACCCCGCCGTTCGAGTTATATGCTCGAATACGCTCTTGCCGCAGGCTTGACCTCTTCGGGCGCCGACGCATATATACTGCACGTTATCACAACTCCCGGCGTTGCATTCGTGACCGTCAGGACGGCTGACTGCGGTATAATGATAACCGCTTCTCATAACCCGTATCACGACAACGGAATAAAAGTGCTCAATTCCAGAGGTGAAAAACTTGACGATAAAACAACGTCTCTTATCGAGGCGTATCTGGACGGAGACCTTGACCGTCTCGGCGTTCGCGGCGACGACCTGCCGCTTGCGAAACGTGAACGTATAGGCAGAATAGTTGACCATGTGGCGGGTCGAAACCGCTATGTCGGCTATCTCATTTTGCGTCCCATTCGTACCGCGATATGCGCATCGGGCTTGACTGTGCAAACGGCGCTTCATGGATGATTGCAAAATCCGTGTTTGATGCGCTCGGCGCACAGACCATGTTATCGGCGCGACGCCCGACGGATTGAACGTCAACGAAAACTGCGGCTCAACGCATACGGAAGCGCTTTTGTCGGCTTGTCCGCGAAGAACACCTTTGACGTAGGCTTTGCATTTGACGGCGACGCCGACAGATGTCTTGCCGTGGACGAACATGGAAACGTTGTGGACGGCGACGGATTCTGTATATTCTCGCAATGCGCCTGAAAGAGCGCGGCGCACTCGATAAAAACACGGTGGTTGCAACCGTTATGTCGAATGGGGACTGTTCCGCGCGCTCGAAAAAGCGGGTATGAAATATGAGACCACATCGGTCGGCGACCGCTTTGTTTTTGAATGTATGGAGCAGAACGGCTACCGTCTCGGCGGAGAGCAGTCGGGGACACATAATCCTGCGAAAATATGCAACGACGGGGAGACGGTCTTCTGACCGCAATAATGCTTGCGGAAGAAATTCGAGACAGAAAAACTTCCGCTTTCCAAACTTGCGGAGGACGTTGTTCCGCTTCCGCAAAAAACAAAAAACGTCAGAGTTATAGATAAGGCTTCCGCATTGAACGACTCCGCTGTGGCGGGAAGAGTATGCAAAGATAAATACCGAACTCGGCAAAAACGGAAGAGCGCTTTCTCCGCGCAAGCGGCACCGAACCGGTGGTGCGCATAATGCTTGAATGCGAAACGGAAGAAGCGTGCGCACAGATATATCGCAAGAATGTATAATGTTATAAAAAAGAAAGGGCATTGCCGTGAATGATGTTCGTGTAACGGGAACTGTTCGACTGCACCGTTCCGTATCTCGAAAATCTGTTTGACGGTGCAATACCCGTGGGAAATGCTTCCCAAACTCGGAAAATATATCGAAAATCTTATCAAGGACGGCATCAAGGGCTTTGAACTCCTTTTCCGACTGCGTTCTTGTGGGAAAAAGACGTTAAAAATATATGAAAATGTGACGATAGAGCCGCCCGCGATAATAGGCGATTTGTTGTTTCTTGCGACCCGGTGCGTTTCTTCGCGGGAACGTCGTTCTCGGCAAAAAACTGCGTTGTCGGAAACAGCACGGAACTCAAAAAACTGCGTTCTGCTGAACCGTGTTCAGGTGCCGCATTATACCATGTCGGAGACCCGTTCTCGGCAACGGATCTCACCTCGGCGCGGGCGCGATATGCTCAAATCTCAAATCGGATAAACCGCGGTTCGCGTCAAAACAGATAATGCCGTTTACGACACGGGAATACGAAAATTCCTGGCGCGGCGCTTGCCGATAATGCGGATGTCGGCTGCGGCGTGTTCTGAATCCCGGAACTGTCGTGGGCAAAAACACAAGAATATATCCGCTCGTTTCCGTCCGCGGCGTCATTCCGTCGGACAGAATAGTAAAAAGCGCAGAATGCTTTGGTGAAAAGGAGGTACGCCCGTGTGAATAATAGGATATACCGGCGAAAACAACGCCGAAGAAATATTGCTGCAAGGGCTTCACGCCTCGAATACAGAGGTTACGACTCGGCGGGAACGACCGTCTTTGACAAAAAGCGGAAAGCCCGTCACAGTCAAATGCCGAGGCAGGGTCAAAAAACCTTGCGCAAAAAGCGGCAAAAAAGAAATATCGGGAACTTGCGGGATAGGTCATACCCGTTGGGCGACCCACGGCGCACCCGAAGAGAAAAACGCGCACCCGCACGCTTCACGTTCTCTTACGCTTGTCCATAACGGAATAATCGACAACTGCGTCGAACTGAAAAAAGGAACTCGAAAACGATGGTTACGAATTTGTGAGCGATACGGACACCGAATGCGCGGCACACCTTATCGACCGCGAATATCGCCGCCTTTCGTCTCCCGTAAAAAGCCATATATTCAGCACTTGACCGTCTGCGAGGTTCTTATGCGCTCGCAATAATTTTTTATGACCGTCCCGATGAGATATATGTCGTCCGCAAGGACAGCCCGCTTATCGTTGCGGTCAATCCCGACGGCGGCTATGTCGCGTCCGATATTCCCGCGCTTTTGCCGCACGGAAAGAGATTTTATCAGACCGAAAAGAGGGGCAAGGTCTGCGTAGTTCGCAAGACCTCCGCAGTAACGGTTGACAGGGACGGCACGGAATATGAAGAAACGCCCGAACGCTTTGACCTCGATGTGTCGTCTGCGCAGAAAAACGGTTATCCGCATTTTATGCTCAAAGAAATATGCGAAGAGCCGACGGCTGTTGCCAATGCCGTTGCTCCGCGAATAAACGAAAAAGGGCTGCCCGATTTTTCGAGCGACGGAATAGACGAGAAAATGTGGAAAGACACGGACTGCGTTTCCGTTATCTCCTGCGGTTCGGCGACCCACGGGGACTTGTCGGACGGTACCTTATCGAAAAACTTTCGGGCGTTCCGACGGTTGTTTCCGTTGCCCGAATACCGTTACGACCCTCCCGCCACATTCGGAAAAACGCTTGCCGTTCCCATTTCCCAGTCGGGAGAAACAGCCGACACGCTTGCGGGACTTCGTCTTGCAAAGCAGAACGGAGAAAAGACGTTGGCAATTGTCAACGCTGTCGGTTCGGCGGTCGCCCGTGAAGCGGACGGCGTGATATATCAGAATGGGGTCCCGAAATCGCTGTCGCTACCACAAAAGGGTATGCCACGCAGGTTGGCTGCTTGCCCTTGTCGCCGTTAAACTTGCTCGGCAAAGGGCAGGATAGATACTGATTACGCTTCGTCGTTTTGCTCGGGACTGCTTCATGATATTCCGAAATCCGTTGCCGATGTCATCTCCCCGCCGCGAAGAGATACACGCCATAGCCGAAAAAAAATCAAGTCGGAAAAAGACGTTTACTTTATCGGCAGAGGTCTTGATTTTTACGCTTGCAGCGAATGTTCCCCTGAAACTGAAAGAAATTTCGTACATTCACAGCGAAGCCTACGCCGCCGGCGAACTCAAACACGGACCGCTTGCGTTGATTGAGCAGGGAACGCCCGTTATAGCGCTTGCAACGGACAAAAAATACTACGACAAACTTGCGGGCAATATCCGCGAAGTCCGTGCGCGCGGCGCTTACGTCGTTCTTGTTTGCCGCAGCGATTTTGAAAATGCGGAAGAATATGCGGACGCCGTTTTGTGCTGTCCGACGGTTCAGAAACGCTTCCCGTACTTCCCGCCGTGGTATTTTCGCAGTTGCTGGCTTACGAAACGTCGCTTTTTGCTCGGCAGGGACGTTGACCGACCCCGCAACCTTGCAAAAATCCGTGACGGTTGAATAATAAGTTTGATGTCCCTTCTGTAAAATAAATTTTAATTGAAAATATATCTTCCGATTTCGGTCGGAGGGTATATTTTTGCGCCTCGAAGCGGATATTTCCGCGTTTTCCGTCGTTTTTTCTCTTGACAAACGGTTTTTTACGGGCGTATAATAACAAAAACGAGTTTTAAGAGGTGTGGTATATGTTCAGAACCGACGCCGACGAAGCGAAAACTTCTTGTTGAAAAACTGCTTGACGAAAAACGAGCAGCGTGCGATGAACCTTTTTTCGCCTGATTCTTTCGAGTTTTGCGCCGTTCGCTTTTCCGACGGCAAAGACTTTTTGATTATGCAGACCTGCGAGACCACGCCGATATGGGCATGGTTCGGCTCCGATATAAGCGACTCTGCCGCCGAAAACGCCGCGGATATAATCGCCGACAGACTGTCGAAATGCGCCGATGTTCAGTTCAACGTAGACCCGAACAGAGCGAAAAAAACGCTTGAAATTCTGAAAAACAAACACGGCATTTCCGTCGAAAAACGTATGGCGATGACAGCCTATGTTTGCCGCAGACCCGTTGTCCCCGCCGCAAAAGGGGAGATGACAAACCCCACGGCGGCAGATAAGGAAACCGTTGCCGACCTGCTTTTGCCCAACTTGTTGAGGACGGCGAACATTCCACTGTGCCGCGCGACGGAGCACTCCGTTTTGCCGAATCCGTTGTTGGGTTCGAAACGTGTCTTTCTTTGGAAAGACGGCGGCAAGAACCCGCCAGGGCGGTGGTTGCGTATGAGGACGAAAAACGGCGCGCATAAACACCGTTGTAACGGAACGTGAAAGCCGCGGCAACGGATATGCGGGAATGCTGGTGTCCCGTATGTGCGAAGATTTGCTTGAAAAAAAGGGGTGGAACCCATGCTTTTACGCCGACGCGGAGAACCCCTCGTCGAACCGCGCTTATATCAAAACGGGCTTTGAAAAAGTCGGCGACGTGACCGAATATTCTCTCGAAAAGCTTTGACGATACAAGAAGGGGATGTAAAAAAAGCCCAGACCGCAAAAAAGGCTGAAAAATACAAAAAAGCAATAGTCTAAAAGATAAACAAAACGACTCAAAACAGCAATTTTTGTGTTTTCCTATAAAATAAGGTTTTAATACGCCTTTTTTGCTACGGGCGAATCTCACCTCTCGACGTACCTATGTACGCCTTCGGATTCGATTCACCCATTCTGAACCTTTTTTCCTATCCCCAAAGGGGCTGTAAAAAAAACTTGCGTTTTTTTACAGCCCCTTGCCTTTATTTCATCTTTTCTATTGAATCAAGAAGAATGTCCTTTGCGTAAGAAATCGCTTCTTTAACGCTTCCGTCTTCAAACGGTACGCACAGATGCGCAACTTTGAGCAGTTCAAGATAACTCTTGCTTCCGCCCGCGTCGCACAGCGCAAGATAATCGGCAAAAGCCTTTTTCTTATCTTCCGCGTAACGCTTTTTGAATTCCATCGCGCCCATCGTCGTCAGCGTGTAGTTGATATAATAGAACGGGTAAAAGGAAAATGTGTATCTTATGATACCAGTATCCGCCGCGCTCCATAAACGGGTCGTCCGTATATCTGCGCCACGGCATATATTTTTTCTTCGAGCTTGTGCCATTCGTATGTACGCTCTTTCGGCGTCAGGTTCGGGTTTTTTCGTAAATAATATGCTGAAATTCGTCCACGGCGACGCCGAACGGAACGAACGTGAGCGCCTCCTGCAAATGCTGGAAACGGTACTTGTCCCGCTTTATCGCCGAAAAAATCTTTCGGCGTAAAGGATAGCAGAACTGCTCCATGGACATCGAGTGTATCTCCGCAATATCCGTGCTTACGCCCGCATAGTCGATGATGGGCTGATGTCTCATTGCGCGGTAGCCCGCGAAAGCGTGACCGAGTCGTGCGAAAGCACTTCCATATCAAATATGGTGTGGTTGAAGCAGCTGAAAACAAACGGCGCCTTGTAATCGGGCAGGAAGTCATATATCCCGTGTTCGCCTTGTTCGGCTTGTTTTCAAGATCCATCAGTTCATGCTCTATCATAAAGTCGATGAATTCACCGGTTTCCGGGGCTTATATCGTGATACATCTTCTGCGCTTCCGCAACCATGAACGCCTCGTCGCCGATAGGTTCCGCGTTTCCGTCCGGAAACACGAACTTTTCGTCGTAAGCCATAACGCGGTCAACGCCGATACGCTTTGCCTGTGCTTCATAGAGTTTTTCGCAAAGCGGCACAATCTCTTTTCCTGACCTGCTCGCGGAACGCCGCAACTTCCTGTTGCCCGTAGTCGCTTCTGCCCTGTTGCGAATAGCCGAGCGGGGTAAAAGGTCGTAACCGGAGAGCCCTTTGCCCATACGCGTTCTCAGATCAACGAGTTTTGAAAAAGATGTTTTCGAGCCGCTCCTCGTTGCTTTCCGTAAAACTCGGAGTATTTTTTGAACGCCGCGCGGCGAACTTCTCTGTCGGGGTTTTCAAAATACTTCTGAATACCGTAAAGATTCAGCGTTTTACCGTCAAATTCAATCTGCGCCGTAGCCATAAGTTTTGGTATTCGGTCGTCAGCCTGTTCTCTTCCTGCATAAACGGAACAAGTTTGTCGTTGAATCTGTCAAAGGCTTCTTTTGCCGCAACAAAGATATTCTTTTGCCGAGGTCTTCTTCAAGTTCCTTTGTGAACGGACAGTCGAGTATGTACGCTTCGTAAACGCTATTTCCGTAGCGCGGCGGCGGGCAGCCTTTCGTCCGTAAAAAGCAACTTCCCTTTTCGTAAAACTCGTCCGTGGTGTTAAGCGTGTTGCGGATGCTCGCAACCGTCAGCATCGTATAAAGCGACGACATCACCTTGTCGTTTTCAAGTATGACGGCTTTTACCTCGGCATAGCTCTTTGCGTTTTTTGATTCTTTCCGTGAAACCTTTCAGTTTTTTCTTCGAAAGCGTCAACGTCGGGTCTGACGTATTCAGCGTTCCGAATGTAAAATTCTTCATTATGGGCGCTCCTCCCTGTTTCTGCAAATGTCCGCTTTGAGACATTTTTATTCAAAAGCGGTGTTTTTACCGTATTTTGGCAATATTATATCATAAACCGTGTTATAAGTCAATTAAGCCTAAATATTTTGCTGATAACTTTCTTTATAATACAAGGTGAGTTTCATTATTTATGGCGTAGATGTGAACGGGGGGGTATAAAGAAATGTCTCACGTAAAAATATGTTTTTGGAATGTTTAGAAATTGAAATAGTAAAAAAAAAACTGTATTGACAGTAAAACAGTTTTCAATTAAAATTATTATAATACATTGAGAAAATAAATGAAAACGCATCTTTCCGATTTGTCCCGTAACGGCGGATTTTGTCGGAAAGCGTTTTGTAATGCTCTCAAACGGAGAGTTTGTTCGGGACGGAGAAAAAAGAAAGGAGGAAGCCGAAATGAAGAAGAAAAAAAAAGGGGCGGAGAGTTGTTTCGCGATATATTCAAATATAATATATGTAAAAAAGCTCTTTCGCTTTTACTTGTTTTAACTTTGTCCGTCGGCTTCGTCCTCTCGGGCAATTTTGATTTTTCGCTTACCGCAGAGGAAACGGGAGTATCCGTTCGATACTACGTTGCGGAGAATAACGACTGGAAATTGGTGCAGACCAAAACGACGGTTGCGGAAAAACCACAAACTGGAACGGCACGGCTCGGCTCGTTATTACGCGTCGGTCTCCCGGAACTCGAAGAGATCTACGCCGCCTACGGCTTCTTTGCCGCGGATTTCAACGGCGAGAAATTTTTCCGCATACGGATTCCCCACGACCCCAACCGTATTTGGGCTGACGCCGCGCCTGCCGTTATCAACGGCGAATACTGCATACCGCTGAGTTCCCGAACCACAATGTACGTTTACTATATGCCCGCCAACGTTCCGGGCAACGCGACATATTTCACAACGAATACGCCTAAAAACAATACGGCGGTGCTGCAGGCGAACTCTTTTTATACCTGCAGGTGTTCGACCCCGAGGGGCTCGTTTATCCCGACGAGGCTGATGTTCCTTCCGTTCTGCCCGTTTTCAACGGAGACGCGGTGAGCGTAACTGTCAAAAACCGCGCCGGGCGTGAACTGGAAAGTCTTTTCGTCTGCTGACGGAAGCGAGGTCGATTTCGTTTTTGCGGATAACGGCGACGGAACCGCGACGCTTTCGGTTCAAAAAATGTCCTGCCCCATAACCGTATCGACAGGCGAATACGACCCGACCGCGCGCCTTTATACGGTATAACGCCGCCACTCTTGCGAATAATCTCTCAACGCTCGGCAAATTCTCCCCGAACCAGCAAACGATAGTAACGGACGGCAGCATTCGCGGCAAGGACACCCTTTCCGTTTATACGGGAGGGCTTGATTCGCACACCGTCGTTTCTCCCGATTCGATCTCGCCGTCGTATCTTTCGGCACCATAAGCGGAAAAATTTCTTTTTATACTTTTTGTAGGCTGGTCTGTTGAGGGAAAAACCGACGTACTGCTTTCCCCGGCGACGTTTTGACGCAGGCGCAGATGGACGCGTACGCCGTGGACGGCGAACTCCGCCTCAATGCGGTCTGTCGAATGCACGGACAAAAGGGCAGGGGTGAACACCTAATTTCTTCGTAAACATCAACTGCGAGATTATGGACAATATGAGCAACGGCTTCCAGTCCAACCCCAAAAATTCTCTCAAACTAAGGCAATCGCTTACGGAACGGACGAGATTGCGGGCAGCAGCGGTACAAACCTTCAGATAATCGCACCTCCCACCGCGTCCGACACCGCCTATGAGGTTGACGGACAACTCCAAAATCGTAAACACGCCGATTCAGGGAATAACTCTTGAGTCGTTCCCGTCCGACGAAAACTCGCGGCGCTTCGCGCGGGAGGCAAAACGATAACCGTTGACGGAAAGCCGTACACGGGTGACGAACTGACCTCGGAAAACTTTTCCGTCCGCTGGTACGTTCTCAAATACGAATACCCGACGGCTGGCATATTGACGGCGTGCTTGTCGCCAAAAGCGCGCGCGTGACCGTGAAAAAAACGTTCGGCGGCGACGACGAAGCGGTAGCGCACTTATTAAAAAACGGCGGCTATAAAAATAACCGTCGCGCATAAAGAGGGGAACACAACGGCGGTAGACTATACCCTCTGTCTCGAACCTCTCGGGCAGGAGACCGTTGCGGGAACGATGGGGTATAAGTCCTACGACGAAGCGACGCAGACATATCTGTGGTCTCTTGACGCGCGTCAGGGCAGGGAATACCTGTTCCGCGAAGAAAAACTATCTGCTCACGGACGGCATTATGGAACAATTCCAACAGCTATATGATAACAAATTCCGCGGAGTACGGAACCAACGGCTGGGTCACGTATAACACGACATCCGTCGTAAAATGCTCGGCGCAGGCGTATCCGAACGACGTGCCGGATATCGCCGTTCAAACGGTCGCTTTCCGCAACATATACGTTCAGGCGGGGGCTTCTAGCGTGACGAAGATAGACTCCGTTACGAATCACGGTATGAAAGACGTCGCTTTCAAAATAAGCCGCGTTGACGGCGCTCCGATGGAACTTTACAAAAACGGACAAGAGCCAGTATTCCGCAGATACGAACGCGCCTGCGGACGGGTATACCGAATATATCGCGGACGACACCGTGAGAACCGACAATTCCGGCTCGTTTTACATAAAACTTCCTGTCGGAAGCTATTATCTCGAAGAAACCGCTCCCATCGGCTATGACTGCACAAAAAAAACTGCTCGTCGAGGTGACGGATAACGGCATTGTGAGAATAGCGACCACCGTTATCGGCGGAGACGTTGAGCCCGAGGGCGGCTGGATTGACGGTATAGGAACAGCGGTGCTGACCGTAAAAACTGTTCCAAACTGCTTACTCGTCCGCGCCGAAAAGGATTGGGGCAATACCCCCGAGGAACAGCGACTCCCTGTTAAAATCGAACTTTACCGAAACGGCGCAAGAATGACGGGCGATATATACGCGCAGACTTTGAGCAACGAAAACGGCTGGGCTTACGAGTGGAAAAATCTGCCCTTATATATCGACGGCGAAGTTGCCGTGTACACATTGCGCGAAACGTTTATCGGCGAAAACGCCTACGACCCGTCCGTTGACGAGGACGGATATATCGACTATCTGGTCAGCTCCGACCCGGCACTTTACCGCGAGGGAACTCTTTCCGAATACGGTCCCGCGGCGGTCTGGGCGGATTCGAGCGGCAAACTCCATTTTGCGGACCATTGTCTTTTGAGAATACACAACAAACCGTCTTCCGGGCGAGATAGCTTTCACAAAAACGGACAGTTTCGAACGCCTCGCCGGCGCGGAGTTTACGCTGTACGGCGACGAGGGCTGCACCGTCGTTCTCGAAAAAGTCGTTTCGGCGGAGGGCAGCGGATTTGTTATTTTCTCCCCGCGCACTTTCGAACGTATTATATAAAAGAAACGAGGGTTCCCGACGGCTATATCGCGGACACTTCCGTTTATTCCGCGCTCATTCGCGGAGGTATATGCACGATAACACGTGTCGGCGGCGACGGAACGCCCGTCAGAAAAGATCGAAAACCGCGCGCTGATGTCGCTTACCGTCAAAAAGGTTAATTCCGTCGGAGATCTTCTTGCCGGCGCCGAGTTCAGGATACTCAAAACGAACAGCTTTACGGCACTTTTTCAACGGGAGAGGACGGCACATACCATCTTTTCCAATATGCCGGACGGCGAGTATCGCATCGTTGAAACAAAAGCTCCCGAGGGATATAAAGAGCGCCCCGATTTCGCGGTTTTGAACATTCTTGCGGGCAAGGTGACCGTCACGTCCGCGAATACGCAGGGCTGGTCTCTTTCCGATGACGGAAACGGCGCTTATACGCTGACCGTTGTCAACGATGTTATCTACGCCCTGCCCACCGTCGGAGGCAGCGGCGTTTACGGCTTTGTTCTCGCGGGTGCGGGACTTATGCTGTTTGCCACGGCGGCTGTCGTTATTTATGCCGTGATTTCAAAGAGAAAAAAAAGAAGTAACCCGAATATAAAAACGCGGAAGCGTCCTTCGGCGCGCACGACGTTTTCATAGCATATATGCAAAAACAAAAAAACAAAGAATTTCGTTTTATGCGAAAAAAAAGAAAGCGACAGTTGGTTATCGAAAAAGATCATTTCCAGAATCGGAGCGGTCGCTCTCGTAGTCGCAATGCTTTGCTCTATGGCGATTCATCTCCCCTTCGCAGGCCCCTCCCGCGCAATCACCAACCAGACCGTTGAGTTCAAAAAACGTTGAGGCGGGCGACACCGTCAACGCGTACAAGCTGGTTTCCTATGCCGCCGACTACAACAGCTCTATGTTTTTGACGCGGACTTTGAAACATTCCTCCGCACAAAGATGGCGGGACAGCACAATGTAGACAATGTTCTTCGCGGGTCTTTCTTCGACCCTCAGCGCAGCATCTTGATGAGTATCTTACTTACTCCTTTCTCCCGACGCGCAGTGCCAGCTCCCCCCGCCGCCTACAACTCGCAGACCGTGGCGACCGGCGAAACCTCGTTTCGATGCTGCGTTTTTGAGCCGGGCTATTACCTGCTTTGCGCAGACCACAGAAGCAAACAGCAACCTTTAAAGCCCACCACCGTTTTCGTTCAGGCCAAAAAAACAACGAAGTTAAAGTTTTTTGCCGGCGGCAACAACGTGGCTCTTACGGCTCCCTATTCGGTAACGCTCAAATCCGAAAACGCTCCGACCGTTGATAAAAAAGTTGAAGAAGCCCGGGCACATGGCTCTCCTCGACCGGCGCCGAAACCGGACAGACCGTGAGATTCTATGTCGCTTGACATTCCCAACTACAAGAACGTCGCAAGCCTTGACCTCACGCTCAAAGATACCCCTTACAAATCTTGAATTTGTTGCCGGTTCCCTTTAAAGTTTACGGCAAAATCGGCAACGGCAACGAGTTTGACGCGGCAGACCTTTATCGCGGACGCCGTTGTTACTCACAACGTTTCCGCTTATGCCGCAGGCACGCAGACTCTCGACGTAACTCTTTCGTACGCAAAGATCAAAGCGGGCAATCCGACTGCCACCACCGTATACGTTGTTTACGAGGCAAAGGTTACTTCCGACGCGGTAGTTGCCACGGACACCGCAAACAACAGCGTTGTTCTTGAATACGCAAACCCGCGACCCCCGACCAGAAAAAAGACGACCGAGCCTTCCTCCGCCGACGTTTACACCTACTCTTTCAAACTTGAAAAGTTGATGAGACCGGCGAAAACGCTCTTCCCGGCGCGGAGTTCACCATCCCCCGCAACACAGCTTTCACGGATATCGTTAAATTCGTAAAAGTCGGCGATTATTACCGTCCCGCAACCGCCGCCGAGCTTGCAGACAACCTTGTTGAAAAGGTTGAATCCGTTCCCGCGGACTTCCTTATTAAAGGTCTTGACGTCGGTTACTACTACGTAAAAGAAACCACGATCCCCGCCGGTTATTACAGCCCTGCTTCCTCCTTCACCGTTGACCTCAAAGGTGAAAGAGGTGCAAACAACGCTCTCACGGGCAAATTGCTGTCCACCAGCGCATTCCTCGAAAATGACAGCGCTGACCGTCTTCTAATCAAGAGCGTAGGCGTATCGGCCGCGAAGAATAACCAGCTGGACGTTGTTCTTAAAAACAGCTCGACCCCGATCCTTCCCACCACCGGCGGCACGGGTACCGTTATATTCACCGTTTGCGGTATCGCGCTCATGGCTCTTGCTGTAATCGCTCTTGTTCTTGTTCGTCGCAAGAAGAAGGAAAACTGATATATGACTTTTTCGCATGGGGAGAGAGGAAACTCCTCTCTCCCCGCGGAAAAACAAACTGTATGATATGAGGAAAAACAAAAGTTTTGTCGTTCTCGCAGTTGCTGTGTGCCTGATATTTGGTTATGGTCTCGGTCTGCTGCTGTATCCGACAGTCAGCAATTTCTGGAACGAAAAGCGAAGCGAAAAACTGATAAACGATTATATCGCCAATGTCTCCGAGGCAAAAGGCGAGGATTATTCCGCCGAGTTCAAAGCGGCAGAGGAATATAACAAAACGCTTGAAGCGGAAAGGGATTCCCGACGCGTTTCGCGTTCATCTCCGAAGAAGAGGACGAAACGTATATGTCGCTTCTTTTCACAGTCCTCAAACGGCGTTAGTGGGCTTTATAAAGATACCCAAGATAGCGTCGCCTGCCGACATATCGCGCCACCACCTCCGAAAAAGCGGCTCCTCGGTGTGCGGGTGTCAGGCATTTGCGTCGGTTTCAGCTCTGCCGTCGGCGGCAGAGGCACGCATTGGCGTGCTCCGCGCACAGCTTCCGCGTCCGCCGCGCTCACGGATCTCGATCTGCTTTCCGAGACAGGTCATTTATGTGCTTGACCGGCGCCTCCTTGCTTATGAGGTCGATCAGATCCTGAAGTCGAGCCGACGAGACCGAAAGCCTTGACGTCGAGGACGGGATCTTTGGTCGTTTTAGGATTTGACGTTTTATGAAGTCATCCTCATCGAAATTGCGGACACTGCGTTGAATATGGCGGAATCCGACGTGCTGCCGGCAGTTGGAACGCCGTCGGCCCACACGAACCACACGCTGTGGTTGTATCGTCAGCGCGGCGTTTACCGCTGCTTTTGTCGTTTCGATTGATACATTTCTTTCGGCAAAAGCAAAAAGCAAAGTTCGCTGAAGTCGAACGGGAAAAAAATTCATCTGAAACGAGACAGCGCAATGAATGTTAAACGCTCAGATAACGGTGTTGTCGTTGTCGTTATTCTCGATTAATGTCGTCGTTCCGTCAGATTCGCTCATCGGACAATATATCAAACGACAGAGTCGGGGAAGACCTTCGAGCCAAATCAAAGAGGCGGTGCCAACTCATCCTGCGCTTTTGCGCCTTGCTTATCGCTTGTGCCGGTCCAAAGCGTGCGTACTGGTTTATCCCGATACGGGAGATTTCGGAATCGGTGCTTTATGGTGAAATATTTTTGAAATATAGATTCTCCGTTTATCAAAAGCCGATACGTCTTCGGCAATTTCGCTGTTGCCCGCCGGTACAAAGCGCGCCGATATAGAAAACATTCGAAAGGCGAAAGATGGAAACCGTTGCGAAAGAACTTGCGAGTTTAAAAAACCGCTCGCCACCTTGAAACTGTTATGACGGACACGAACGAGCAGTCACGTAACCGAACGAAGGCTGA
>VOFK01000842.1_pt1 | contig 14703 bp, 27 predicted proteins | sample 5384121 | NCBI WGS metagenome assembly VOFK01 (sample SAMN12384730, study PRJNA508395) | human gut metagenome | isolation source: healthy gut J | host: Homo sapiens | reverse complement strand
TGTGTATTGCTTCAAGAAGCTATAGACTTGATAAATGGTCTTAAACTCGAAAGGGATTCAAATCTTCCATGGTGCCCTAAATGTGGTAGCGAAAATACTGCACATACAATTGTTCAACACAAGCATGGTCCCAAATGGATGGTTCTAGTAAGCTTTGTCATTGTTGTATTTTGTATCATTTTCACCATATTGAATAAATGTACAATAGTATATATACCAACCATAATTCCTATATATATTATTGTTTATTTGGCTTAAAGGTTATAAGGAAGATATATATCATTGTAATCAATGTGGAAATGACTTTAAAAGAACATGAAACCTTAAATTAGAAGATAATGAAAAGGCAGCAAATGAAATGTTACTTCAAATGCTGCCTGTTTAGTTCACTTCCTTCTCTTCTTAACTAATTTATGCTTCTCCTTCTTAGCTGAATTTGAGAATAGTTGTTCTAACATCTCTCTTGTAATAGGTAAATATGTGACCTCTGTTAATCTAGTTTCTCTAATCTCTTGTGGTAAATAATGAATTGTGTTCTTCTTCTTTGGTATTACTTGCATATTAATAATTTATATAAATAAAATAGACTAAATAATCTTTTTACAAAAATAGTAAATTATCAACAATTATCCTAGTGGAAGACATGTAATATACCACCTTATTTATTTTTAACAATATAAAATATTGATTACATATTGAGTATATGTAAAGCAAATGATAGATTAAAATATTTTACTTTTAAATAGATTGCTAAAATATATTTGACTGTATGCAGAATATACATCTTTGAGTTGTTGATGTAATTTTAAACACTAAGATTTTCATTAACATATCACAAAAAATATAATATGATATTTGTTTGAATATATAAATTTTGATATTTTTGCGATATTATATAATATTTGAAAAATTAAAGAATCTGTTATGGCTATTAACACCCTCATCAACATGGTTCTTATCAAGCTAAATTGTTTGATAAAAGATGGCAAATGAAGCGTGAGATTATCCTGAATCGCGATAACCATCAATGTGTAATCTGTGGAAAAACAGATAGTCTTATTGTTCATCACAAACAATACCATTTCATAAAGAAACTGAATATATTCTGTGAACCTTGGAATTACCAAGACATATATTTGATTACCTTATGTAAATCGTGTCATGATAGAGGTCATAGATTATATGAGATACCTATTATGTATATTTAATTTATAAAGTTATGGGATTTCTTGATTTTTTTAAGAAGAAACAAATTCTTGTCTCAACAGAAGATGACAAAATTATGCAGAATCTTCCAGAAATTAAAAAAAGAAGATTTTTGTAGATGAATCCAATCCATTGGATAAAGGTAACACTATTGTAATAAATTACGGCACTGGTATGCCAATAGACTTGATTTATAATGACTTAAAAGAAGATTACGAACAAAAAGGTTATGAAGATGCTATCTGTAATCCTGATATGTCTTATAAAGAGATGAACCAGTCCATTATTCGACACAACATAGAAATAAAATTTGAACAAGTTATTTTAAAGTATAACGATGACTTACACGACATAGATTTTCATATAGAATCACGTTCTCAAGCGGGATTAATAGATGTTGTAAAGCAGTTAAAAACCAAAAAAGAAAACACTACAGAGACATGTAGACAAATTACATGAAATGGAAGCTGATTTTCGCAACGAAGTTCCATATATGATGGGAGTTCTTCTATCATACGAACGTGGTTTCCTTCGCGGATTGGCTGCCCTATCTTTAGATACTTTAAAAAATAAATAATATTATGAAGTGGTGGATTAAATTTGGCTGTTTTCTTACAGGCTGGAATAGTTCAATATTATCTCAATGTAGTGAAGCTAGTTTTAAACATTTAAAGAAATATACTGCAGCCTTATTAATATTAATTATACTATGGGGATTTACTGGATATTGTTTTTGCAGAAAGGTATGTAGAAGCTCCATGGTGGGGATGTATTATCTCATCTATTATTTTTTGTTGTTATTGTTATTCAAATTGAACGACAAATAATCCTAACTGTAGGAACTCATAAGTGGAATACATTCTTTCGTTTTTTATTGCTGTGATTATGGCTTTTTTAGGCTCTTCTATTATAGACCAGATTATATTTGGAGCAGATATTAATCGTAAAATGGTAGAAATTACGGACCGACAAGTTGTTGAACAGTTGCCCTTACGTTTGAAAGTTATTGATGTAAAATTATCAGAAATTACAAACTAATATAGACTCTTTGGATAAAGCAAATATTATATTGAATGATGAAATCGTACGAGAACCTGTAATTAAAACAGTTTCAACCACTACCACATACACCAAAGAGCGCCAAGATGATGGAAGCTATAAAGATATTCCTCAAACTACAGTTTCTACGACACCTATGGCAAATCCTCGTGTAAAACAAGTTGAAGCTAATAATATGACTCTCGAAGGATTACGTAAGCAACAAGATGAATATACCCAGAAAAAAATGAACGTAGAAAAGGATTTAAGAACAGAATTATCATCTAACACAGGTTTTTTGTCTGAATTACGAGCTATGATAGAAATCCTCTCTACAAGAATTGAAGCTCTCATTTTTTTACATTATTATATTTGCTTTTCTAATATCACTAGAATTATTTGTTGTAACAAGTAAGTTAGGTGATAAGAAATGTGATTATGATATGATTATTGAGCATCAACTTAATGTCAAAACTCAAGCTTTAGAAGAATTAGTTAAGGTGTAAATAAATAATAAGTGCCTCATGTTATTTTCGATAAAAAAATATTTTCCCTTTTTATGTAAAGTATAGTCAACAATGAACAATAGATTAAAATATTGAGACCATATACGGTTAAATTATTATTACACTTGTGTAAAGTTTGTAGATATAACTATAAGAAACGTAGGATATAATACATTGATAAGGTGGTAAGTGAAATTTCATTTACTGCCTTATTTTTTTTATCTAATTCTTTCTATCTTTAAGGCATAATTTAAGATTAGAGATATGGAAGATATAAAACCAATAGATAAGTTTACATTAGACAAATATGTAAAAGAAGAAGATGATTTGCTAGAATATGTAGAAATGTTGGGTTGTAAATGTCACCCTGACTATGATTTCATAAGGGTTAAAAGGAGATAGAGGATAAAGCAGAGACAAATGAAGCAGCAGCAGAAGAAGAAGAAACAAAATATGTCTTCATGGGTACAACTGTCTTAACACAAGAATTTAAGAAACGGTACAATGCAAAAGTGCTTAATGCTCACTATACATTTGAGAAATATATACAGTATAAGGATATACAAAATACTTTGGAAGCACTAAATATAGATAGAGAAAAATTCTGGTATCTATTATTGTTTGTTTCTGATTACATTTATGGAAGTTGTTTGGAAGGAATTAAGGTTAAAGAAACTTCAAGAGTATTAGTGGAGAAAACTCATGCAACAGCTTGGGAAGAATATTGGTAATAGTGGCTGTATATTATCTTTTATAAAACCAATGACACTAACATTAAAATTACAGGAAAAACATCGCTCTATAGAAATCGACGACCCTATATCATTAGCTTACATTTATCTTGTATTTGAAGCAGGGAAGGACTATTTCAGTAATGATAAGCCAACAAGATTTGATACACAAGAAATAGATAGAAAAGGTAAAGATACAGAACCTAACACTGTTCTAGTAGCAATGTTCTATCATTTATTGAAGAGTTTCTTTAAACTATTGCCCAAAACAAATACAAGTAAGCCTGCAAAAGTATACAGTACAGTTTCTTTGAATAAGACATTATTAATCTCAAGACTTGTTTATTTGACTAGGCTATCCACAGACAAACGATATACTGGAGTTGATGAGAAAAAAGACAAGCAGTGTCCTAACTTCATAAAAGACCAGATAAAATCTTACAAAGATTATAAAATTCTTAGAGCTAACAAATTTTATAAATGATTCATCAAGGAGGGGTAAATTATTGGGCTGTTTTTACCCCTCTTGTCATTTTTCAAAACATCCCCTTATTTTATATTCTCTCTCTATCTTTGCAGCGTTGGATAAATGGTGAAACCAACACCTAACAATTCACCCCTGCCCACAGGAGCAGTATTTAAAAAATATGATAGATTTCTATTTCTATGAAAGTAACAGAGATATTGTTACTGAAAATGTAGTCAAATGCTATTCAATGATTAGAAAGTATGGATTTCAACCTTCAATGGGTAAAATCAAGATGGTTGAGGGTGATGACCTCAAAGGTGAGAAACTGTATAAAAGTTTCTGTAATACCCAAACGCAATGATAAGCCTTTATCTATAACTAACTTTATGGTAGAAACGGAAGAGGTTACGGATGAGCAAGAAAGGAAAAAAGCAAAATCTCCTGTCGATGGACAGCACCGGTTAATTGCTATGGGGATTTTGGAATCAGAGGGCAAGTTTACTTTTTGACGAATCATCTATGGTGGAAATTGTTAAACTCCCAGAAGAGATGAGTCTGCCACTCTTTACAGCATCAATCAACAACGGCAAAGCCTTGGAACTACAAAGATTTTAATGGGTCTGGGCTAAGTACTGGTAATGCACAGATTGACTACATTGAAAGGATAATAGGTGATTACGACTTGAAGCCAGAGTTTGTTTATGGACTTTATACAATGGGACAACCAGAGTTAAAAGCTAATGTAGTGAAAGATTTGAAGGTTGGCATTGATAGACTTCCAAAGAACCTAAGATTGAGTGAGGACACCCAATCAATGGGCGACAAACTTTTACAGGCATTTAAAGCCAGTAAGATGAGTGAAAAGACATTTAACAATGGTAGGTTGGCAAAAGGACTAAAACAATTCTTCAAGGACAAGAATCCGACCATAGAACAAATGGTTGTCATAATCGAAGCAATGAATAAAGATGTCTGGCATGCAAATTATCCTAAACCTAAAGGAAGTCCAGAAGCTAAGAACTATGCAGAGAACTTTGCCGAGTATTATGAAGATATACTAAGCAAATAAATGATTGAAAATTAAAAGCCAGTTATCGAGATGATAGCTGGCTTTTTTTATCTAAATATGAATTGTCACATCTAAATGCAGACTAAAATTCTAATCTCAAAATTATGCCTTATACATAATTAATCCTATCTTTGTGTCGTTCAAACAAGGCTAGATAAGTACAAATTTGAGGAACTAACTTTGTAAGTTACTGATAAACAGTACCCAATCTAAATATACGGTTTTTATTCAAAACCGCATACCTGCACGCCTATTTTTTTTCGCTTTTTTAATTAGCCATTTCAGAGATGAACTTAATACGTACCAAACGAACTTCCTCTTCCGTGAAGTCATCGCCTAATTCATCAAGCGCATCATCAATCTTATCAGTGGTAGATTCCTTGGAATAATCATAGATATCGAGCATGTGATCTTCATCCATGATTTCTTCCAGGAAATAATCGATATTCAGTTTGGTTCCAGAATAAACGATCGCTTCCACCTCATCCAAAAGCTCACCAAACTCGATACCTTTGGAAAGAGCGATATCATCCAATGCCACTTTACGATCAATAGCCTGAATGATAGCTACTTTCATCTTTGATTTATTGGCAACCGTACGTACCCGCAAGTCTTCAGGACGTTCTATTTCATTCTCTTCACAGTGGCGTTTGATTAATTTACAGAACTCTTCACCGTAACGTTTTGCTTTTCCGGCTCCTACGCCCGGTATATTCTGCAACTCATCCAATGTCACCGGATAAATGGTAGCCATTGCTTCCAAAGACGGGTCCTGGAAGATCACATAAGGCGGTACTTCCAGTTTCTTCGAGAGTTTCTTCCGCAAGTCCTTCAGCATTGAATAAAGAGCCGGGTCCACCGCACAAGAACCACCGCCACGTGCCGGAACTTCTTCTTCCGCTTCTTCAAAGTCATTATCTTCAGTAATCTTGAATGACTTCGGCTTCTTCAAGAATTTGTGTCCTTCTTCCGTTACCTTCAGGAGTCCGTAATTTTCCACATCTTTGCTCAAGTAACCGGCAATCAGCGCCTGACGAATCACTGCATTCCATGTCTTATCCTCTTCACCCATACCGGAGCCGAAGACTTCGAGGTCTTCATGCAAATGCGCCTGTACTTCGGAAGTTTCTTTACCTTGTAGTATGTCTATAATATAATCTGCCTTAAAATTTTCTTTCACCGCGATAATCGCTTCAATCACGGCACACAATAACTCTTGAGCCTCCACTTGTTTTTTAGGGTTTAAACAGTTGTCACAATTTCCACAATTTTCTTCCGTATATTCTTCACCGAAATAATGCAGCAACGTCTTGCGTCGGCATACGGAAGATTCGGCATAAGCAGCGGTTTCCAACAGAAGCTGCTTGCCAATTTCCTGCTCTGCCACAGGTTTTCCTTGCATGAACTTTTCCAGTTTCTGCAAGTCTTTGTTTGTATAAAAGGTTATGCACTGACCTTCACCGCCATCTCTACCGGCACGTCCGGTCTCCTGGTAATACCCTTCCAGACTCTTTGGAATATCGTAGTGAATCACGAACCTCATCCGGTTTGTCAATTCCCATACCAAAAGCGATAGTCGCTACAATAACGTCCACTTTTTCCATCAGGAAATCATCCTGATTCTTGGTCCTGGTCAACGAATCCATTCCAGCATGATAAGGACGCGCATTGATACCGTTTGCCTGCAGGATTTCAGCAAGTTCCTCCACTTTTTTCCGGCTAAGGCAATAGATAATGCCCGATTTTTCCGGATTGTTTTTGATAAACTTGATAATATCCCTGTCAATATTAGCGGTCTTCGCACGTACCTCATAATAAAGGTTCGGACGGTTGAACGAAGATTTGAAGACTTGGGCATCTACCATTCCCAGATTTTTCTGGATATCATGCTGCACCTTCGGTGTCGCCGTTGCGGTCAATGCAATCAACGGAGCTTTTCCTATTTCATTGATAATAGGGCGAATCCGACGGTATTCCGGTCGGAAGTCATGTCCCCATTCAGAAATACAGTGAGCTTCGTCTACTGCATAGAATGAAATCTTCACCGAACGCAAAAATTCTACATTTTCTTCTTTCGTCAGCGATTCCGGCGCTACATATAGCAATTTTGTCTTTCCGGCAAGGATGTCCGACCTCACTTGGTCTATCGCGCCTTTATTTAATGAAGAATTGATAAAATGGGCGACGCCATCTTTCTTCACTGAAATTGCGCATTGCATCCACTTTGATTCTTCATCAACGCAATGAGCGGAGAAATTACGATTGCCGTACCTTCCATCAAGACCGAAGGTAGCTGATAGCATAAAGATTTCCCGCCACCGGTAGGCATCAGTACAAAGGTATCTTTACCATCGAGCAAGTTGTTAATGATCGCTTCCTGGTTTCCCTTGAACTTATTAAATCCGAAACACTTCTTCAGTTCATCTGTTAAATTAATCTTCCTTGCCATCTTAACTTAGGTTGTTTTTATTCAGTTCATGGTTTAACTTTAAGTATGTTCTCTTCTTCAAGAGAGCCAAACAAAGTTATAAACAACTTCGTAATTACCAAGCAAAATGCGACTAATATTTTCAAGAAAATACAGTTACGATCATCTTTTGCAGCCTTACTCTTTGATTTTAAGCAGTTTGCAGTCGTGCCATATTCGCTTTTTTTTCCAGTTGCATCTTTTGCATAATCCAGCGTCACCTTATACTCTTTTTTTTTGTTCTCTGAAGGGATTTCAAACATGACATCCATCATAATTGTTTCCACAATAGAGGCGCAATCCGCGGGCACCTAGCTTATATTCTACCGCCTTGTCGACGATATATTCGAAGACATCATCTTCAAATGTCAGCTTGATACCATCCATTTCAAACAGTTTGATGTACTGTTTGATGATTGAGTTTTTCGGTTCGGTAAGGATCGCACGAAGCGCATCCCGGTCCAGCGGATTCAAATAAGTCAATACCGGAAGACGTCCGATAATTTCTGGAATCAGTCCGAATGACTTCAAATCCTGTGGAGCGATGTACTGCATCATGTTATTCTTGTCTACCGTCGCTGTTTTCTGCGATGCCGTATAACCTACGACATGGGTGTTCAACCGTTGGGCGATCTTCTTTTCGATACCATCGAAAGCGCCGCCACAGATAAAGAGAATATTTTTGGTATTTACCGGAATCATCTTCTGGTCCGGATGTTTACGGCCTCCCTTGGGGGGAGGTACGTTCACCACAGAACCTTCGAGCAATTTCAGTAATCCCTGCTGTACGCCTTCACCGCTCACGTCGCGAGTGATGGAAGGATTATCTCCTTTACGGGCAATTTTATCGATCTCGTCGATAAACACGATACCCTGTTCAGCTTCAGGTACATTATAATCTGCCACCTGAAGCAAACGGGTTAAAATACTTTCGATATCTTCGCCCACATAACCGGCCTCCGTCAGCACTGTAGCATCTACAATAGTAAACGGCACGTGCAGTAACTTAGCAATCGTGCGTGCAAGCAACGTTTTCCCGGTTCCGGTACTACCCACCATAATAATGTTCGACTTTTCAATCTCCACATCATCACCGCTGTCTTTTTTGCAACAAACGTTTATAATGGTTATAGACCGATACGGAAAGGAAGCGTTTCGCATCATCCTGCCCGATCACATACTGGTCGAGGAATTTCTTGATTTCTACCGGTTTGGGCAGTTCTTTTTAAGTTGAGCTTGGTAGCTCCTGCGCTTTTCTTGCCTTCTCCCAATGCTTCCTGAGTGATCTCGTAAGCCTGGGTAGCACAACTGTCGCAGATATAGCCGTTCATTCCGTAATCAGGAATCCGACTTCATTCTCCGACCGTCCACAGAAGCTACACCTTTTCTTTGTTTTTGAATCAGCCATTTTTATTTCTTAATCAATACCTCATCAATCATACCGTACTCTTTCGCTTCCTGAGCTGTCATCCAGTAGTCACGGTCAGAGTCCGCCCATACTTTATCGAAATCAGTATGCGAATGATCGGCGATAATCGTATAAAGTTCTTTCTTCAATTTCTGAATCTCACGAGCTGTGATTTCAATGTCCGATGCTTGTCCCTGCGCACCACCCATCGGCTGATGAATCATCACACGTGAGTGAGGCAACGCAGAACGTTTGCCTTCAGCACCGGCAACAAGCAGTACAGCCGCCATTGAAGCTGCCATACCTGTACAGATGGTAGCAACATCACTTGAAATAAACTGCATCGTATCATAAATGCCCAGTCCGGCATATACACTTCCGCCCGGAGAGTTGATATAGATAGAGATATCCTTACCCGGATCAACAGAATCCAGATACAGCAACTGTGCCTGAAGCGTATTCGCTGTATAGTCATCTACTTGTGTACCGAGGAAAATGATGCGGTCCATCATCAAACGGGAGAAAACGTCGAGTTGAGTAACGTTCAACTGTCTTTCTTCCAGAATATAGGGATTCAAATACCCGGCCTGCGATTTAATCACATCATCCAATACCATGCCATTCATTCCTAAATGCTTGGTTGCGTATTTTCTAAAATCATCCATGTTAATTGTTCCTTTCTTATAAATTAAAAATAAACGTAAGTACAAAGAAACGAAAAAGAATACAGAGACACAAAAAAACACAGAGTTATAATTTTATAAAAACTCTGTGTTTCTGTGACTTTATATTTTATTCAACCGAATGATTACTCAAACATTTTATTGAATTCTTCGATCGAAACGTTCTTGTTCTCCAAAGTAACCTGTGCTTTCAGAGCAGCAGCAAGCTTCACTTCTACCACACGACTTACCAAGTTATTGATAGTTTCTTTCTTCTTCAACATTTCCTGTGCATAGTTGTCAAGCACGTCTTCAGGTACAGACAACATTCCGTATTGAGCAAACTGTGCTTTCGTTGTTTCTTTCGCCATCTTCAGCACATCTTCCTGTTCTACTTTGATATCGTTTGCCTCTACCAACTGTTCCTTGATCAGGTGCCAAGTCAGTTCTTCGATGCCCTTATCATAGTTTTCAGCAACATATTCTTCACCCTTTTCTTCGTTGTTCAGCAACATGATACGTTTCAGCAGGGCATCAGAGAATTCCAGCTTACCTACTTTGTCCATCATCACTTTACGAATGTCGATCAGGAATTTATAATCACTGTCAGCCACAAATCTTGCTGCGATTTCTTCTTTGATCTTAGCGCGGAATTCTTCTTCAGTCTTCACTACACCTTCACCAAATGCCTGGTCAAATACTTCCTGTGTCAGTTCACCCGGTACAAAACGAGTGATTTCTTCTACCTGGAAGCTGAAATCAGACTTCACGTCTTTTGCAATTTCCTTGTCAATCTTCAACAGAGAGCCAAGTTCAGCAGCATGTCCGTCATAAGCAACATTCGGATTGAATACCAATACATCGTTTACTTTTGCATTAGCGAAGATTGCTTTCTGATCGTCGTTCTTCATATAAGAAGGCATCAATACTGCACCTTCTACCTGAATACCGCCTTCTTTTGTGTTGCCTTCTTCGTCCAACTGTGCCAGCAGACCTTTCAGCATATCATTATCTTCGTAAGCGTCTACCTTATCATACTACTGCCAGTGCGTTGAGTATACATCTTCACCTGGTTATCGATCATTTCATCCGATACTTCGATTGTATAGTAATCTACTTTATCTTTAGCACTTACTTCTGCTTTAAATTCAGGTTGCCAGAGCGATATCGAATACAAATTCGAATTCTTCCATTGTATCGAAATCAATATTCTGTTGCTTTTCTTCGTTAGCAACGGCTCGCCCAACATATTCACCTTATTTTCTTTAATATAATTGTAAACAGCTTCTTGCAGTGCTTTATTCACAACCTCTGCAATTACCGACTTACCATACATCTTTTTAATAAGACTTGTCGGAACCATACCTTTACGGAATCCCGGCATCTGCGCCTTCTGGCGGAATGATTTCAACGATTTGTCTACTTTCTCCTGATAGTCGGCTTTCTCAAGCTTTACAGTAAGCTCTGCGCTTACTTTGTCAATGTTTTGTAATGAAACGTTCATTCTGACAATTATTTATTTGATTTATACTTTGTTCTATACTCAAAGAGGGTGCAAAATTAGTGCTAATCTTTCAAATTTCAAAAGACATTGCAGATTTATTTCAGCAACGCCACCCATCTTTCACACATCTTTTTATCGATATTTCACTGATATTCCATCTATAAACAAGATAAAATCACCATCAACACCCACCCCGCCAGGTTCCCCCGGCCTACTGTTTTTCTGATAATCCGCAAATTAACTTTCCAAAAAGATGGTTAATCCAAAAATTATTCTTTTCTTTGTTGCGGATTGATGGACCATTAGTTTCTCGATTTGATTACAAGGTTTTTACTTCCGTTACCAAAAAACGCATTTGTAAACTCTCTGTCGTTTTAATCTTTTTTTATTAGTAACCATCAATCCAGAGAGTTTTATTCATTTATTTATTTTTTATCATTTTCATTATGAACATTTATGTTGGAAACCTTAACTACCGTGTTAAGGAAGGAGATCTGCAACAAGTGATGGAAGATTACGGAGCAGTATCATCAGTTAAAGTTGTTATGGACCGTGAAACCGGTAAATCCAAAGGATTCGCTTTCATCGAAATGGAAGACGACGCTGCAGCTGCAAAAGCTATTGCAGAATTGAACGGTGCTGAATACATGGGCCGTACAATGGTAGTTAAAGAAGCTAGACCCAGAGCTTAATTGCCGACGCTAATATAGCTAAGAAAAAAAGAAACTTCTGCCACCTGATGACAGAAGTTTTTTTATTACCCTTCCATTCCTTGCATTTCGACGTCCTTCACCTTACGGAGCAAGTCTGAAGCAAAGATAAAGTTATTCAGTCGTTCATTGGTAGAAGTAAAGATATCATCTTTTGTCCCTTCCCATTCCTTGTGTCCTTCATAAATATAAATCACTTTCTCGCCAATCCCCAACACAGAATTCATATCATGGGTATTGATAATAGTCGTCATATTATACTCCTGAGTAATGTCATGAATGAGATCATCGATAACTAATGACGTTTTCGGGTCCAGTCCGGAGTTCGGCTCATCACAGAACAGGTACTGCGGGTTCAATGCGATAGCACGGGCAATAGCCACACGCTTCTGCATACCACCACTGATTTCACCCGGAAATTTATCTTTTGCTTCAGTCAGATTCACACGTTCCAGACAGAACATCGCCCGTTTGATCCGGTCACGCAAAGTATCATTGCTAAACATATTCAACGGAAACATCACATTATCAAATACGGTCATAGAGTCAAAAAGAGCCGCACTCTGGAAAATCATTCCCATTTCCTTGCGAAGCATCTTCTTCTCCTTTTTCCCCATCAGGACAAGGTTACGTCCGTCATACAAGACTTCCCCTTTCTCCGGAGTAAGCAATCCTACAATACATTTCATCAATACCGTCTTACCGGAGCCACTCTGACCGATAATCAAATTCGTCTTTCCATTTGCAAAGTCAGCATTGATATCACTCAATACTGTCTTGTCATCAAATGATTTATAAAGTCCTTTAATCTCAATCATCCCATCAAAAGTTTAGTTAATATCAAGTCTGAAAACAGAATTAATACACTGCTGGATACTACGGCATCCGTAGAAGCCTTTCCTACAGCAATCGAACCTCCCTCTACCGTGTATCCGAAGAAGAAAGCGGACACACTTGCAATTATAAACGCAAAAAAGAGGGATTTGATGATACCCGCCCAGATAAACCATTCGTTAAACATATACTGCAAACCATATTCGAGATCGACAGCATTCATAACCCCAGCAAACCAACACGTGCAAAAGGCACCGATGATTCCGGCAAAGATACTAAACGTCACTAGAATAGGAATAACAGTCACCATCGCCGTAATCTTAGGCAAAATCAGGTAGTTCGCCGAATTGATACCCATAATTTCGAGCGCATCAATCTGTTGCGTCACCCGCATCGTTCCTAATTCCGAAGCGATATTCGACCCTACTTTTCCCGCAAGAATCAAACACATGATAGAAGAAGAAAATTCCAGCAACATAATTTCACGTGTCACATATCCCACTGTCCAGCGGGGCATCCATGGACTTTCGATATTCAACTTAATCTGGATGGTAATCACTGCGCCGATGAAAAACGAAATCAACAGCACGATACCGATGGAGTTCACACCTAGTTGCTCCAACTCGTTAAGGTATTGCCGGAAGAACATACGCATACGTTCGGGGCGGGAAAAAGTCCGACCCATCAGCATGAAATATCTCCCGACGGTTCTCAATGCTTTTATCATAACTCACACTATTTGTCTGCAAATGTACATTATTTCAGCTTATTTTTACTACATTTGCCGCAAAATAACTAGAATATGGAAGAAAGCAAGATGGTGCTCCGCACGGAAGACCTGGTTAAGAAGTACGGTAAACGAACCGTTGTAAGCCACGTTTCCATCAATGTGAAGCAAGGTGAGATTGTAGGTTTGCTGGGACCGAACGGTGCCGGTAAGACGACTTCATTCTATATGACTGTAGGGCTGATTACTCCGAATGAAGGACGTATTTTCCTCGACGACCTGGAGATTACCAAATATCCGGTTTACAAACGAGCGCAAACGGGGAATCGGCTACCTTGCACAGGAAGCTTCCGTTTTCCGCCAGATGAGCGTAGAAAGACAATATCGCTTCTGTACTCGAGATGACCAACAAGCCCAAAGAATATCAAAAAGAGAAGCTCGAAAGCCTGATTGCAGAGTTCCGTCTGCAAAAGGTACGCAAAAATAAAGGTAACCAGTTGTCCGGAGGTGAACGCCGCCGTACGGAGATTGCCCGTTGTCTTGCCATCGACCCCAAATTCATCATGCTTGACGAACCTTTTGCCGGTGTAGACCCGATTGCCGTAGAAGATATCCAGCAAATTGTTTGGAAGCTGAAAGACAAGAATATCGGAATCCTGATTACCGACCACAACGTACAGGAAACACTTAGTATCACCGACCGCGCCTATCTGCTGTTCGAAGGAAAGATTCTTTTCCAGGGAACACCGGAAGAATTATCGGAGAATCAGATTGTGCGTGAAAAATACTTGAGTAACAGCTTCGTTTTACGCAGAAAAGATTTCCAGTTGGAGAAATAAGTCTACTACAAAGTAATACAAGATCTCACAGAGATATATTTAGGGATATTCAGTAAATGTTCCTCTTTCTAAAAAATCAAGAGAAAAGCTTTGCTTTACGTGAGCTTTTCTCTTGATTTTTTCGTTCAACTCTCCCAATCTTCTATCTTTTTTGTATAATATTGTTTACATATTCTTGTTTTTCCTTCCCCCCCATTGCATTATGTACATGTCTTTTTTAGGGGAAGTTAAAACCTCTCCTTTTTTCCTGTTATTTTAGTCAGATTATGCTGCCTTTCTTTTTTTCTTTTCGACCTTTTCTATCATACATACCGCATTGGCTGTATGTATCCCAAAGAAAATCCAAAGTACTTCCGTTTTCCTGTTTCTAGCTTTTATCCTGGCCAATGAGTAATGTTGTTTCTGCGTTCCAAAATTTCCTTCCAGGCGGGTAGCTCTTTCACGGCTGAGTTCCGACCGTAAGATCTTACGAAGCGGCTCATCTTTGGCAGCTCTGCCCTTTACGCTAAAGGAAAGTACTTATATGATATTTT
>VOFK01001423.1_pt1 | contig 14707 bp, 21 predicted proteins | sample 5384121 | NCBI WGS metagenome assembly VOFK01 (sample SAMN12384730, study PRJNA508395) | human gut metagenome | isolation source: healthy gut J | host: Homo sapiens | reverse complement strand
AAAAATACTCTTTTCATTTTTCTTCGCCTCTGCCTCCTGCTGTTTGACAATGGCAACAACTCTTGAAGTGCCGAGACGTGACGCGCCGAGTTTGATATACTTTCGGCGTCTTCAAGCGTCTTTATGCCGCCTGCCGCCTTGACTTTTTGTATAAGGTCCAACATTTTTCAACCATGAGTTTTACCGCTTCGGGGGTCGCACCGCCTGTCGAGAAGCCTGTTGAAGTTTTTGATGTATGCGGCTTTAGTGTCGGACACGATGACACATCTTGATTATTTCGTCATCGGTAAGAAGACATGTCTCGATGATAACTTTGAGAAGTTTGCCCTGCACGCGGCCTCGACTTCGTCAATTTCGTTCTTGACTTCATCGTATTTCTTTGCTTTCAGCAATCCGACATTGATAACCATGTCAAGTTCGTCTGCGCCGTCTTTACCGCCTGATCGGTCTCTTTAACCTTTTCTTCAAGCGGGTCGTCGCCTTTCGGGAACGAGATAACCGTGCAGACTTTCATTTTGTCGCCGACGTACTCTTTTGCCTGTTTGACAAATCGCGGCGAAATACAAACCGACGCGGTGTGATACTTGATAGCATCATCACAAACCTGTTTGACCTGCTCCCAAGTTGCGTCGGGCGCGAGGATAGTGTGGTCTACCTTTGAAAGAATTTCTTTGATGTCCATGAAACTTTCCTCCTGATTTTGATTTACATTATTAACGGAAGAATCGTCTTCCGAAAGATTTTCAATTATTATAAAAGTTAGTTATCGCAACTTCCGCAGCCGCGACACCGCAAGCCCACTTTCTCGGCGGGTGGATATTGTCTGCCTGCCCGAAAATCCAGCTATCTCCACAGATTTACGGTATAAGCATCTTCGATATTTTTGTGTAATTGCCCGCAAGTTGTCTGTCATGGAACAGTTTCCATGCATCGCGCAAATCAATATTGCCCGAAACGTTGCAATAAACGATGGCAGATTGAATAAACGGCATTTTTGCCGTCAACGCATGAAGTAAACCCGCCGCGATTTGTGGAAACAAGTTTTTTCGAGATATTCGCCGTATCTGTCCAATCCTCATCAGAGCAAACGAACTGAATTCGAATAACCCGCTTTGAGGCGTCGGATTCCCCCTGCCACCAAAAGAATACCTCTGAAAGCAAACGGCATCATCCGGCGCAATTTTTGAATTGTAATAATTGCCCTTAAAATTATTGCCGTCCATGTAGTATTTGATACCTGACGTTGAAGAAGCTGTCAATAGGAAGCCATTCTTTTATTGTGGTTCCACCCTGCGAACTGCAAACAACGCCTACCGGCACGCCGATTTCTTTTTGAATATTAAGAGCAAAACTTACCGCATAAAGCGCTTTGAAGGTCGAGCAGGTCCGGGATCGCTGTTATCGCATGACCCATTCCAAACGTGACAGAATGTCATCATACGGGGTTTGGGAAGTATGATTCGATTTGATATTTTTTCATGTCCCGGCCATTGCCAGCATGAACGAACGAGGATTGTTCGCATTCTCCATGAAAAGAATCATAAGGTTCATAACAATATACTGTTGCTCTATTATTCCGAAATCGCCGTAGGGGTCTTTGTCGTATGCATACGGAAAAAAAGATCTCCGACGCCATGTTGACTGTCCCGAAGCAAGCCAGACATCACCACAAGAATAAATACATATACCACAGTATTTCCGTCTGCGGAGGATTTCACGACCAATGATTGCGGTTCTGCGTTTGCAATCATCGGGTCCAGCGCAATTGCCACTTGCCGTTTTCGACAGTTCCCTGTTTTGTTTGTTCTCCGAACGATACGGTTACAATATCTCCGTCGGAACCGAGCGAAAATCGGGTATTCGCATTGCGTTGAAGCACCATATGCAGGTGAATATTGCCGTTAATGCTAAAATCTTTTTGTTTTCTCTATAACGGATACGGTAAATTGGTCTCCATGCCCAGATAATTGACCGTAACCGTTTTTCGCCGACCGTCGAAAAATCCGCGCCTGAAAATCATCGAAGATTCAACATCTATGATGTCTCCCGAAACGATATCCTCAATCTTTGCGCCTGAAACATCAAGTTCGCCGTCTTTGTAATAAACGGTTCTGTTCGGTGCGGAAACCAAAGAGGATATTCCGTTCTCAAACCAATCGGAGACTTTTTTGAAACCGATTCTCGAAAACAAAGTTTCCGTCAGTATCGGAAACAAAAAGAACGAACCGAAATCTCGGTATAAAATTCCGACTGCGGAATGTCCGTCAAAGCGTATGTGATAAAATACTTTGAACCGACACAAATCTCGGACGCCTTAAAAACTGCCGTTTCCGAAAACGACTTCCGGATATGCGTATTTCACATAAACGGTTCGTGACAGCCCATTCACCGTAAGTTCAAAACCCGCGCTGTCGTAATTCAGACTGTCGATAGGCGCAATAAAACGAATTTCCGACGTTTCCGAAAGTCTGTCCGTTTTTACGCGAAGTTGTGCAAGAGAATCGAGAAGTCCCGTTTTCCCGAGCGAAAAATTTGCCGTATCATTTGTTTCATAGTTTTGATTTTCAATATCTGTTTCACGGTACGTTGCCGCAGACCGTGCATTTGCGGAAAAATACAAAACAACTCAATGCGACCGCAACAAAGCAAAAGTGGCCGCGATTTTTTTTCCAACTATTTTTCATGCCTCCGGGGTAAAACCATGCAAAAGGGTATATAGCTACTGTAAACATTTAAAACAATACGTAATGATCTGCCGCAACATCCGGGGCCACCCATGCCCCCGGGGAAGAAGGGCAGGGGTGAACGGATCGACCTGCTCACTCGATCTCGGTCTCTACATTATTATCGCACGCACGTGTGGGAAACAGGTGCTGCATTATTGCATTACTTGCATTACTTGCTTGCGTATCGCGGGGGCGGCTTGGAGGTTCCAAACGTACGCCCGCCAGTTCGGCCAAGTGGAAGGCCGTACCGAGGTGTATCCTGTGGTCTCCCTTATTCAAGGCGTTGGAGAAAAGCCGTTCGGCCTTCTCCCCGGTTAAATTTCACCGATAGGGAACACAGGGCGATGAACCCTTCTCGTCCTGCCTCGCCGCAATCGTTGGCGATGGCAAACGCCAAGCGCACGTATTCACAATATCCGGGGGGCGATATCTACACCCCGCCGAACGAACCGCTTCTACTAAGCGGGATAAACTGTCTGACATGTAATTTATGATTTATGAGTTAGATTTCAAATCTAAAAAGTGCGTTGGGATCATGACATAGGAAACAAGAGCGGACGATGTCTTTGCCGCTCGGGTCTACTTTCTGGGAGCCTCGCGTCTCTCCGTCGCCATACACATATTCCACGTAGTTCATTACGCCTAGGATATGCTCGTAGATATAGGCGGGTGTCTCGTTTCCGGATGTTCCGGATTGGGGACGAAAAGCCTTTACGCCTCGTTCGCTCGGGCTGATGAAGCAGAGGGCGGGGCATAGGTAGGCATCGTCGAACAGCTGTCTTCGGAGAGCTTCCGCCTCCGCGGTAGAGTCAATCCGTCTACATCCACTACTACCAATCCGCTCGGGGCTAGGAGCCGATCGCTTTTCCGGTAGGAAAGTCCCGCAAAGGCGTGACATACGGTAGCGTTTGCCGTTTCAGCTCGCTGAATCGTTCCTTGTCACCGTCTCAAGCGGGAGGCGGAGCTGCCGGGTGAGGCGTTCGAGGGGTCGGATCGCCGGTGATGAGTCCGGGCCACCTCCTGTAAGGTGACTTCTCGACTGGGATATACGGTAGCCGGTCGTGATACTCGTCCCCGTTAGGCTATCTTTTGACCGGTGAGATCGGGGCTGCGAAAAGGACATTTAAATTCATTTTTCATGTATTCTTTTTCTTAGATTAACGGCGGTGAAGGTCGGATTAATAAAAATAAAGTGCGGGACGAACAGTTCGTCCCAATGTTAATGGTGTTGACATGATTAAATAAAGATAACAGAATAAACAAGGATTTAAGGAGGATTTATATGAAAAAGAAGACGTGGTGGCGGGTATGTTGGCTTATATAGCCCACCTTCGTGAGGTGGGGCGTTATTCCACGGCGAAGAGTTATCTGGACGCTTTACGCTCGTTCAAGTGTTTTTGCGGGATGGAGAAATCCCTTATGCCTATATAGACAAAGAGAGGCTCTTGCTTTATCAGGCATGGCTGTCGAAGCGGGGCTGTATGCGCAATACGGTGTCCACCTATATGCGGCGAATCCGGCATATCTATAACTTGGCGGTGGAGGCTGGCGAGGTTTCGTATATCCCGAATCTGTTCAAGGGGGTGTTTACTGGCGTGGAGAGCAAGCGGAAGAAGGCGTTGCCTTTGGATTGCTTGCGCTTGATGGGGGACTCCGAGAGTTGAGCCGGAGATGCGGAGAACCCAGCTGTGTTTTTGCCTGATGTTCTCGTTCAGCGGGATGGCGTTCGTGTGATTTCGCCCATTTGAAAGAGAATGTCAAGGACGGGTCTGTCGTACCACCGTCAGAAGAGCGGGTCTTTCATCCGGGTGGAGATCCCGGCCGATGTACGGCTCTTGTTGGAAGAGTTGGCGGTTTGCACGGACAAGGACTCGCCTTACCTGTTCCCGGCTTTCTGAGCGGGAAGAAAACGGGTGAGGCGGCCTATGCGGAATACAACGGCGCCTTGCTGCCCGCTTTAACCGCGACTTGAGGTCGCTGGCGGAGACTTGTGGTGTGGGTGAGCCGGTCACCTCATACACGATTCGTCACTCTTTCGCCACGACCTTGAAGGAGCAAAACGTACCGATCGAGATGATCAGTGAACTGTTAGGGCATAAATCTATCAAGACTACGCAAATATACTTGAAGAGCTTTTCCTTGAACGTCTGTCGGCGGTGAACCGGGCTTGCTTCGAGAGCGTGTATAAACCGGTATCCGAGGTGGGGTAAGAGGTTGGCTACTCGGGAAGTAGCGTATTCTTTCATGCCGCGAATGTAGTAAAAAAATAACAAATAGCAAACAATCATTAGGCTTTTTGTTTGCGCTTCGACCTTGATTCTCCTTAAATCTTCGTTCTTATTGCTCATGTATAGACATGACAATAGAGACGAAATGACCTCGTATTTCCTACATCATTACGTCCCTTCTAAAAATCGAACATACCTTTTTGTAGAGACGGGGCGTGCCCCGTCTCATCCCCTCAAAATGGTAATTTAAAGTTCCTGTCAGACGGTGGGAGACGGGGCACGCCCCGTCTCTACAACTGGGTGATAACCGTTCTCGCACCTTTTACGCTACTTCCCGAGTAGCTAAATATTCACTAGGTATGGTAATTTTCAGAAATGCCATATTTGAAAACTTAAAGTGCTGTGTGTTAGGCGTAAACAGGGTTCGCTTGGCAGGGCTTTGAATTGTCGTTTAATCAGAGGGGAACTCCTCGTATATCTTAGGGAAAAGAGAATCATGCCGACGCGTATTTTGAGAAACGACCGTCCGAAGGGGGGCCTGACACAGGCCGGCAAGCGTCATGACTTGAAAGCCGTGCGCTGGTACGTGCTCACGCTTCCTACCGCCGCGGGTGGACGGCGTGACCGGATCAGCCCCTCCAAAGGCTTGGACGTGGAGCTTTCCCGGCGGGAACGTCGGGGAGAGACTCTTTTCGAGTATTTCGCCCCCTCGTACGTGGAGGTGCGAAAGGTGGGTGGCAAGCTGGTCAACACGAGGCGACCTTTGCTGTTCAACTACGTGTTTATCCGTTCTTCGGTAGAGGAAAATTTTCCGCATGAAGCAGGCACTCCCTTGTATAATTTCCTTCCCCGTGTCTCTTCCGGGAGTACGACTTATTTCCCCGCACCTCTTGGATCAGGAGATGGCGAATTTGCGCTGGGTGGCGGAGGCTTACTCCAACGAACTTCCGGTGTACGTGCCGGAGAGCGCCCGCTTGTTGAAGGGGGATCGGGTACGCATAACATCCGGTTATTTTACCGGTATGGAGGCGGAGGTGGTGATCCAGCCGGGTGGCGGTCATAAAGATGTGATGGCCCGTATCCTCGATTGCATGTGGGTACCCTTGTTCGAGGTAAAGGCGGGTGAGTACGAGTTGATCGAGTTGAATGCGAAGAGCAAGCACGTTTATACCCATCTGGACAACGACCGCCTGTCGGAGGGCCTGCACGAGGCCTTGGGACGTTACCATGTTTCCGGCAGTGTCTGCGAGGAGGATCGACGATTGGCCGGCGAGGTACTGCGGGGGTATGCCTCTTTGCGTGCGGAGACAGACGTGATGCGTTGCAAGCTGTGCGCATTGCTGCTCCCGACCTATAAGCTGTCGGGTGATGAGGAGGCTTTCGTTCGCTTGCACGACACGATGCGCGGCTTATTGCCTGTCGTGAAAGCACCGCAATCTTCGTGCCCTGTTGCTGGTCACCTTGTACGGCTGTACGGATAACGCTCTCTACCGTCGCATGGCACACGAGCTAGTGGATCCTTGGCAAGTCGATCCCTCGCCTAAGAAAAAAAAGCAAATTATCCTTTGATCCGCCGGCTGGGCGACTATGATAGATGGCTGGGCCACGAATCAGTTGACAGCTGAGAAGTGGCAGTTGACAGTTTAAATCATAATCCAAAAAATTCATAATTCAAATTTGATGTCTACCCTTCCTTCCGGCGTTCGTTTGGTGGCGTTGCTGAACGACCATTTGCGCGAGATCATGGGGCGCGAGCGTGCGAACCATACCCATGCACTTGTATTGTACGGGGCCTTACTGTCGCCTTCGAGCGTTCGGCCTATCAGTTACGCCGTGCGTTCCCGGACAGCGAGACCACGCCGATGCGCCTGTTCGGGTATCCGTTTCCGGTCGTGATGGTGTCCGTAACGGATCGCTCGCTGCGTTCGTACGCCCGCAAAGCATATCTTGCGGATCGACGAGCCGGATTATAAGCGATTGACCGTCCCCCTTAAGTTTTCCCCAGCGGAAGATTACCGGTCGTGGCACGACCGGGAGGGTATCGGACTGCCGTATCCCCCACGTACGGATTTCAGAGAAATTAATACGATTATCACATATGTACCGACAACAATTCTTTTCCCCGTGCTGGGTGATTACATCGACACGCTGCTGAAAGTCACCAAGCTGACCAAATCCATCGTCTGCGTAACCGGAGGTATGGGCGGCAGTACCTATAACGCTTTAAAAAGGTATAGACATGCATTTCAGCATCTATGTCCGTCTGTTGATCTCCTTTGGGAACATCTGGATGACGAGGATCGGTTCCGCCGGCTGGCCCACGAGGCCGTGGAGCGGTATATCGCTTACATGCGGGGAAGATGGATGGAGGTAAGAATTAATCTTATACGTTAGATCATGCAAAAACATCTTTGTTTCTATTATTCGGTTTCCTGTTTGCCGTATCGCTCGGCATGGTGATCATCCCGAGGATCTTGGTGATTTCCCCATAAGAAACGGCTCTATGATGTCCCGGACGCCCGTGGTGCATACGATGCCGGTTCCCCGTCTGGGTGGGCTGTCCTTTTTCCGGTGATCCTGATGTCGATGTTCTTGGTGATCGGTTTTCGTCTGTACTTTTGGGATATGGACACCTCGAGCTTGTCATTCAATATGCTTTATGAGTACCTGTTCCTGTTCGTGGGCATGACGCTGCTTTATCTGGTGGGTGTTTGCGACGATCTGGTCGGTGTAGGCTACCGCTATAAGTTCGCCGTGCAGATCGCCGCTGCGTTTCTGTTGGTACTGTCAGGTAACTGGTTCGACTCGTTTGGTGGCTTGTTCGGTATTTTTACCGGTGCCGGTTTGGGTAGGGGTGCCGTTCACGGTGTTTATCGTGGTATATATAACAAATGCCATTAACTTGATTGATGGTATCGACGGCTTGGCCTCGGGCCTGTGTTGTATCGCCTTGTCGGTCTTGAGCGTTATATTCTTTCTTCGCGGGCAGTATGTTTACGCCTTGTTGGCGGTCTGTACGCTGGGTATCCTTATGCCCTTTTGGTGCTACAACGTGTTCGGTAACGCCAACCGTGGACATAAGCTTTTCATGGGGGATGCCGGCAGCCTTTACGCTGGGCTACGTGATCAGTTTCCTGATCATTCACATGAGCGTGACGAACGAGGTCTCTCCCGACATTGTCCAACCCGTACATGGTGATCGCTTTCTACGGTACTGGTTCCGCTGTTGGACGTGATCCGTGTGGTCTTGCATCGCCTGCGTGAGCACAAGAACCCGTTCTTGCCGGATAAGAATCACTTTCATCATAAGTTGTTGCGCACGGGGATGCGGGTGCGGATGGTGATGGTGACGATCCTAGGGATAGCGGTGTCTTTTTATCGGATTGAACGCATGGCTGGCATGGCAGATGAATATAACCTTCCTATTGGGAATAAATTTGATCTTATGGTCGTCGCTTCATTTGACGATTAACTGTTTTATCGCAAAAACACCTGTGGAAGAACGGATAAAAACGAAGAACTGTAAAAAACTGGGTGAAATTCGTTAAATCTGGGAAAAGTTGTATCTTTGAGGTTCAGATCTATGAGTGTTTATTTACTTACAATTTGTGTAATTATTATTATTTTGATATTGACGCAAGCATGATACTTTATAGTCTTCAAAAAAGGAGGTCCCGGATTTGTACTCTACTATTTGTGTTATGTAGAGGGATTTGTCTCGGTGACTTATCACGATAAATTATAGTTTAAATTCATTTTTTAAATCAAGACACTCGTTTTTTGTCCTGCTGATTTGTTGGCGGGATGAGAGTGTTTTGTGTACTCCTTTTATGTCTTCCTTAAAGACGAACGTCGTCCTTAATTTCTTGAATACGGTTACGGGGATCATATTCCCGGTGATCACATTCCCATACGCCGCGCGTGTGTAGCTGCCGGAAGGAATTGGTGCCGTGAATTTCCTGCAATCGATCGTTGCCTATATTGTCTTGTCGACCAGCTTAGGCATACCGATGTACGCGGTTCGGGAAGTGGCTAAGTATCGGGATGATGTAGCCATTCGAAACCGGATCACGGTGGAGATATTGTTGTTGAGCGTCATTCTCTGTTTGTTCGGGTATGTGGCGGTCGCCGTGTTGGGGTATCTATGTGTCGCAAATATCTGCGCAGTTAGGGCGTATTCTATGCGTTAAGCCTGACGATCTTGTTCACAAGCTTGGGTGTGAATTGGTTTTATCAAGCAATCGAGGACTTTAAGTTCATCACGATTCGGGCCTTGTGCTTTCGCTTGTTGGCGGCGTTGGGGCTTTTCTTGTTTGTCAAGGACAAGGACGATCTGTTGATCTATGCGTTTGTCTTGGTAGGTTCTACGGTAGGTAATAACCTTAAATAAACTTCATCCATCTGCGGAAGTGGATACCCCTTCCATTCCGTCACTTGGGCTGAGTTACATATTTGGAGGCATCTGCGCCCCTCGCTGCGTATTTTTGTTTTTAACTTGGTGACCAGCATTTACTTGAATTTGAATACGGTGATGCTTGGTTTTATGCGGGGCGATGACGCTGTGGGTTTTTATACGGCGGGCAATAAGTTGTCGCATGTGGTATTGAGTGTGGTCGCCTCCTTGGGTGTTGTTTTGTTACCCCGTTGTTCCAATCTGATAGAGACCGGTCAGATGGAGGCATTCTCGAAAGTGACGAACAGATCCTACCGTTTGGTTGTAAGTTTGTCACTGCCTTGTATTGTAGGGCTTATTGTGTTGGCGACACCTGTAATATGTATCTTTTGCGGGGAAGAATTCTTGGAGGCAGTCCCCGTACTTTGTTGGACAGCCCCTATTATCTTGTTTATCGGTTTGAGCAACGTGATCGGCTTGCAGATCCTGTATCCGTTGGGTAAGGAAAGTATCGTGATTTGGAGTACGGTGGGAGGAGCCGTGCTGAATTTCCTTTTGAACTTGTTACTGATCCCTTTGCAGGGTGCGGTAGGTGCGGCCATCTCTACTTTTGGAGCCGAGTTAATCGTGTTGCTTATCCAAATCGTCGTAGGACGTAGATCTTTGCCGATCCGCTTGTTTGAGCGGGATTACTTGAATTATCTTCAGGCCTCCGTTTTGATGGCGTTCGCCCTTTTTGGGTTTGAGCCTTTTGATTTCGAATAGCTGGTCATTGATTGCGGCAAGCGTGATGGTCGGCGTTTTCTCGTATGCCGGATTTTTGTGGATCAAGCGAGATGTCCTTTTCCTTTGGAGGTCTTTAGTTACGCTACTAAACTAATCAAAAAATAAATGAGACCATATGATTATTTGATCGTCGGGGCCGGCTTGTTCGGTTCCATCGTTCGCCTTACTTTGCCCGAAAGCGAGGTAAACGATGCTTGGTGATCGATAAACGCCCTCATTTGGGCGGGAATATCTATTGTGAGGAGAATGAGGGTATAAATGTACATAAGTATGGTGCGCATATCTTTCATACCTCGAACAAGGAGGTGTGGAACTTCGTGAACTCCATTGTGGAGTTCAATCGTTATACGAACAGCCCGGTTGCCAATTATCAAGGAAAACTCTATAATTTGCCTTTTAATATGAATACCTTTTACCAAATGTGGGGCGTGAGAACCCCGGAAGAGGCGAAGGCGAAGATAGAGGAACAGAAGGCGGAGGCAATGGAGGCTATGAGAGCCGCAGGGGTGAAAGAACCCCGGAACTTGAGGAGCAGGCGTTGACCTTGATCGGGAAGGACATCTATGTGCGCTTGATCAAGGGTTATACCGAGAAGCAATGGGGGCGGAAGTGCACGGAGCTTCCCGCCTTTATCATCATGCGTCTGCCCGTTCGCTTCGTGTTCGACAATAATTATTTCAACGACACTTATCAAGGAATTCCGGTGGGAGGCTACAAATAAATTGATCGAAGGTTTGCTGGAGGGAGTGGAAACTCGGATGAACGTTGATTTCTTTTGCGGATCGTACCTATTGTGAATCCTTGGCTGATAAGATTGTATTTACCGGTAAGATTGATGAGTTCTATGGTTATTGTTTCGGCAAGTTGGAATATCGAACGGTACGCTTTGAGGAGGAGATCCATGAGTGCTGTAACTATCAAGGTAATGCCGTGGTGAATTATACGGAGCGAGATATTCCTTTATACACGTATCATTGAGCATAAGCATTTTGAGATGTTCGGAAATGCCGTGAATGCATGCCCGAAGACGGTTATATCAAAGGAGTATTCAACAGAATGGAAAGAAGGAATGGAACCTTATTATCCGGTGAATGACGAGCGGAATATGCTATTGGCGGAAAAGTATCGTCAACTTGCGGAAACAGAAAAGAACGTGATTTTTGGAGGCCGATTGGCGGAGTATAAGTATTATGATATGGGGCCGGTTGTGGAGAAAGTATTTAGAATAATAAATTCAAATTAAACTAAAATGAAACAAACTATTGGGGCTTGCGTTGTAACCTCATAATAGGAAAGATCTGTTGATTAGATGTTTAAATGCTATATTGCGACAAGAATATCCTGCCCGATGGCATTGTCATAGTAGACAATGTATCCACCGATTCTACCTTTTGAGGAGATAACCACTCGCATGTTCCCCGGTCTAATATTTCGGTACGAAAACGAGAGTGGATTTGTTTATGAAGGGGATATCATCGTGGCAAATCGGTCGATGTCTGTTGTATATTCAGAAGAAGGTAAATGACGGTGGTTCTGGTGGTTTTTATGCAGCGATGAAGGAAGCTTTTAACCGTGGATATGATTGGCTTTGGCTTATGGATGATGACGGATTGCCTGATAGGAAGGAACTGAAAGAATTGTATAATAAATCAGTTGAGTACCATTTGCAATACGCCAATGCCTTGGTGCTTGACATAAAAGATCCTACGCATTTTCTCTTTTGGATTATCGAAAGGAAGGCTTGTTTATACAGTAGAGGATGCGAAGAAGAAACCTGTTATAGAAGATGTCGCTAATCCTTTTAATGGTACTTTTGTTAGTCGTGAAGTGATAGAAAAAATAGGCTTTATTAAGAAAGAAATGTTTATTTGGGAGATGAAATAGAATATTTTTTACGCACAAAAAAAAGAATAGATTTAAGATTGCAACGGTTCCGTCGGCTGTGCATTTACACCACAAATCTGTAAATAAGAATAATTATATTTCCTTTTATAACTGGAAGGTACCAGATGTTTTTGAACTCGTTTTATTTGTGTCCATAGAAATAAGGGGTATATATTCTCGATATTATGGTATAGGTGCGGTATTATAAAGTATTTAATTGCGAATACTGCTATCTATGTCTGTAATTTTCAATTTAAGAAATGGTTGCTGTTTATAAAGTATTATTTCGAGGGTGTTTTTAATTATTATAAGTGAAACATAAGTGAATGTCTTAATTAAGATATTGCAAACTTTAATTTTTAATACATACGTTTTGATTCGTTTCCCCGTCTATTACTGAGTAAGCGGAAAATCCTTAATTTACAGATGAGAAATATAGGTGAGATAAAAGATTGTTATGGTTGTGGTGTATGCGCTACGGTTTGCGGTAAAAAATTATAGGGATTGATTGAATAAAGAGGGCTTTTTATGAGCCGCAGGTCGTCGATCCTGATCAATGTAGGTTGTGGTTTATGTTTGGAGGTATGTTCCTTTTTGCAGGAAGAGCCATCTTTGCGGCGTACTGAGATTCACAGTTATGCGGCTTGGTGTAAAGATGTGGCTGTACGGAGAAAGTGCTCCTCGGGGGGTGTAAGTTTTTGAGTTGGGGAGGGCACCTTGATAGGGAAGGCTATAAGGTATGCGGTGTGCGTTATGATGTGGAGCGGGCAAGGGCCGAGCATTACATAGCTACGACCGTGGAGGATTTAATACCTAGTATAGGTAGTAAATATATACAAAGTTATACGATTGAAGGTTTTTAAGGCGATTAACCGAAAAAAGAAAAATATCTGGTGACTGGTACGCCTTGCCAGATAGATTCTTTCCGTAGGTATATCCGAAAGTTTGATGTAGAAGATAATTTTGTTTTAATGGACTTCTTCTGCCATGGTGTCCCCTCTATGCGTTTATGGCAAAAGTATCTTCAGGAGGTGGAGAAAATAACAGGGAAAGTTACTTATGTCTCATGGCGTAATAAATTCACGGGTTGGCATGATAGCTGGGCGATGTCAATAGACGGTAAAGAGCGTGGGGAGAAGGTTGATTGGCATGATTCGTGCAATTTGTTAATAAGGGAAAAAAGTTTCTACTTATAATTCAAGGTTGTCTCAAGGAGACAATTTTTACCGCTTCTTTTTAAGCGATGCATGTTTGGGCAAGGCTTGCTATGAAATGTGTAAATATAAAAGTATGATCGTTCAGCTGCGGATATCCGTATTGGTGACTTATGGGGGATACCTATAAATCGGATGAGGATGGCGTGAGTGCGGCGGTTGCCTTCACGGAAAAGGGTAATAAAATATTGCGTTCTTGTGGTTGTGAGTTGATAGAACATCCTTTTTATGTTGTTGCGGAAGGACAGATGAAGGAATGTCCTCGTAGACCGAGGTTACGGTCATGGATTCTTGCGCATTTCTGTTCCGACCACTCGTTGCGATCTATGTTGATCATGTATAAGTTATGCTGTTTGCCGAAACGAATCATTAATAAATTAATCAGAATATTTAAATGGGAAAAAGTAGTGGGAATACTCTCCATGCAAAGGGTCTTAAATTATGGTTCTTTCTTGCAGGCGTATGCATTGAAACAGTTATTGCTACAAAATGGAGCGGATGATGTTTATTTTATAGACATAGAGAAAGGACGTTCTTTGGCTGGCTTTGAACAGGAAAATTCATTATTGAAAAAGTTATTTCGTGCCATTGTTTTGCTCGTTCAAGGTCAGTTACCTGCAAAAGATTAGAGACATGAAAATTTATGGTGAAATTAGCGAAAAGTCTCAAATCTCAATGGCCGGAGCTAAGCTTGGACGAGATAAATCGAATCATTTTGACGTGGTATTTATAGGTAGTGACGAAGTGTTCAATTGTTGCCAAAAACAACTTGGGGATATACGTCGCAACTCTATGGGCATATTCCACAGGCGGATCGGATTGTATCATACGCAGGCTCATTTGGACATACTACATTAGGGTTGTTGAAAAAGCTACAGGTAGATGGGGAGATTGGGCAAACGATGAAAGAAAATTTATCTGCCATTTCTGTTCGTGATCAGAATTCGTATGATATCGTAGAGCACCTTACTGGCATAAAGTCTGAGATTCATTTGGATCCAGTCTTGATCTATGGTTATAAAAGATGAAATAGAGGCTAGGTGTATGGAGACGTGTAGCCCTTATATGGTAATTTATAGCTATCAAGGCCGAATTGGGAATAAGAGCGAGATAAAGGAGATTGTGACTTATGCTCGTTTAAAGAAATTACGACTAGTCTCTGTGTTTTGCCGTTATGACTGGTGTGACGAGGCTGTTTTACCATCAACTCCTTTTGATGTGTTAGCTTGGTTTAAAGGGGCTGAATGTATTGTCACTGATACTTTTCACGGCACGATCTTTTCGGTCATTACACATCGGCCGTTTTGTAGCTTAATTCGTAGTTCGAACCGTCAAAAGTTAGATTTCTTATTGGACCAACTAGGTTTGTGTGAGAGGAAGGTGTTGGCAGGTAATCAATCTATGATTTGTTCTGTTTTGGAACGTCCTGTAGATTATATAAGAGTGGAGCAGACGCTTCGCTCGAGGTTTGCTATG
>VOFK01004433.1_pt1 | contig 14725 bp, 29 predicted proteins | sample 5384121 | NCBI WGS metagenome assembly VOFK01 (sample SAMN12384730, study PRJNA508395) | human gut metagenome | isolation source: healthy gut J | host: Homo sapiens | reverse complement strand
ATGCGGCCGGCGGCTTCCGTAGCGTTTGCCGTCATAGGCGTCAAAATCGTTCTTGGATGTCAGCCGAATAGGCACTGCGCTCGAAGCGCGTCTGCGTGGTCGCGCCCGGCGGCGTCCTGCAGCGCCTTGAGCTTGTCGCGGCGGATCTGAAGGATCTCGGACAGGGACGGCTCTGCCGCCGCCTGCTGGTTCTTTCTCTCTTCGTTCATGATGGGCTCCTCAGTCTTCGTTTTCGACGGCAATGATCTTGAACTGCAGCTCGCCGACCGGGGCTGCGACCGTGACGGTCTCACCGACTTTGTGACCCTTGAGTGCAAAGCCGAACGGACTGTCATCCGAAATGCAGCCTTCCATGGGGTTGGCCTCCTGCGAGCCGACGATGGTGTACTCCTCTTCCACGTCCTCGTCGACATCGAGCACGCGCACGCGGCTGCCGATGGTCACGACATCTGCTGCGACTTCGACTTTTTCCACGACCTCGGCGTTCTCGATCAGGTCCGTGATCTCAGCAATGCGGGAATAGAGCTTGCCCCTGCTCCGTCTTGGCCTCGTCGTACTCCGCTGTTCTCCGACAGGTCGCCGAACGAGCGCGCTCTTTGATAAGCTCCGCGACTTCCTTCTCGCGGGTCGTCTCGAGGTAGTGCAGTTCTTCCTTGAGCGTGTCCAGACACTCCTGACTCATCTTATATCTGCTGTCGATCGCCATAATCCGTCTCCTTATATCATTGAAATTTTCGTGTATACGATTTGATTCAGCGCAGCGCGGCGATGGCCGCTTCGAGCTGCGCATCGACATCGCTGTCCGCGGCCGGGGCCACGACAACGTCCGGCACAAGGCCGCCCTGCTCGGACAGGTCCACGCGGTTGGGCGTGAGATATTTCCGGCTCGAGATGTGCACAGCGCTGCCGTCCGGAAGCGCGATGGTCGTCTGACTGCGGCCCTTGCCGGTCGTGTTCTGGCCGACGATGGTCGCCCAGTCATACTCCTGCAGCGCAGCTGCAAAAAACTCCGCCGCACTGTAGGTGTTGCCGTTGACGATGACCGCCATCGGCACCTTGACGCAGACGCTGTCGCTCTGCGTGACGGTCTCTTTCCCGTTGCCGTCAACGCTCACGAACAGATCCCCCTGCGGCAGCAGGTGATCCAGGATCGTAATGAGCTCCGAGAGCAGGCCGCCGGGGTTATCGCGCAGGTCGAACACGAGCGACTTGGCGCCGAGGTCGAGCAGCTTATCGACCGCCTGCACAGCACGGCTGCCGCCGCCGGTCTCAAAGTTGCGGATCTGGATATAGCCGACACCGTTGTCCATGAGCTTATACGTCACAGGGTCGGTATAGATGACCGTGCAGTCGAGCGTGACCGTCTGGCTCTTGCCGGCAGCGTCTGAATGGTGATTTGAGCGTCTTATTGAGCTTGGCACGAATGGTGCTCTGCGTCCGAAAGTGTCTTACCGTGACATCCTCCCGTCGATTGCCGTGATGATGTCCCCTGTTTGAGCCGGCTTTTGCCGCACAGGCGAGTCGCTCGTCACGGCCGTGATGCGAAAGCCCTTCTTATCATCCAGCTGGATGGTGGTCACACCGATGCCGGCGTACTCGTTGTTGGAGTACATCTGGTAGGCCTTGTATTCCTCAGCCGTCATGTAATAGCTCCACTTGTCACCGATGGCGCTGATGATCGCGCTCGACGGCGTCGCTGATGGCCGTGTCGTCCGCGTCGCCGTATAGTCTTTTGTCCACGACCTGCTGACGCAATGCAAACTTCAGCGCGAGCTTATAGTTGCTGCTGCCGCCGAATTGCCGACGAAGATCAGCGACGTGACCAGTGCAGTCACCAGAATACCGGTCACACAGGCAAGATACTCGCCTTCCAGCCGCGCATTCTGCCGCTTTTCTGCGGGCCGGCACTTTTTCCGGTGCCTGTTCCTGTGGCTTGTGTTCGTCCATGCTATCCCTCGGATCAATTGCTGCCCGCACCGGGCAGCCCCCAATGCAGCAGATGAGCCGGGCAGCCATTTCGGCCGCCCGGCAGTTTCATTCAATCAAAAATATGTCCAATCAGCTCGCATAGTTGAGCGGGTTCTGGCAGCACGCCGTTGACCGTGACTTCCAGTGCAGATGCGGGCCGGTGGAGTTGCCGGTCGAGCCGACATAACCGATCGTCTGGCCCGCCCAGAGACCTTCTGACCGACGGACACCGCGATGGAGCTCATATGGCCGTAGAGCGTGGTGATGCCGTTGCCATGGTTGATGACAACGCAGTTGCCGTAACCGGACACGGAGCCGGCCGTGATGATCGTACCGCCGTCGGCTGCGACGATGGTCGCGCCATAGCTCGCGCCGATGTCCACACCGGAGTGATACTTCTGCGTCTGATAGATCGGGTGGTAGCGCCAGCCGAACGGCGAGGTGATGTAGTGGCAGGACGGGCACGGCCACATCATGGTGCCGGTGGAGCCGTTGGCTTTGCCCGGGTCATAGCCGGGGTTGTTGTTCTTGTTTGCTTCCTCCTGGCGGCGCAGCTCCTCGACCTGCTTGTCGATCTGCGACTGCACGTTCTTCTGCTGCTGCTCATACTGATCGTAGACGCTCTTATAGGCGTTGATATCCGATTCCAGGCCGGCGAGCAGCGCATTGGCCTCCGAGACCTTCTGCTGCAGCGCGACCTGCTTGGTCTCGAGCTCGGACTGCTTATCCTGGAGTTCAGTGCGGGCATCCTCGAGCTCCGCCTTTGACGGTCTCGACCTTTTCGCGGGCGGCCGTCATGTCGGCCTGTACCTGTTTATTATATGCAATGACCTCGCCGACCATGTCCATGCGGGCAAGGAGGTCGGACAGGCTGGTCGCCTCGAGCAGGATGGCGATGTAGGACATCTGACCATACTCGCTCAAAGGTGGCGCACGCAGCTGCGGAAGCGGACCGTCTGGGCCTCCTCTTCCTGCTTGGCAGCCTCGAGCTCGACGCCCGCTTGTCCCTCGATCTGCTGGTCGTAGGCCGTGATCTGCTCCTTGACGAGCTCGATCTCCTGCTGGGCCAGAATCGTTTTCCTTATCGAGCGCAGCCTTCTGATCCACCACGCTGGCTTTCTTCGAACGCAGGCTGTTGATGGTCTTCTGCTGTGCTTTCTGCTTGGCCTGCAGCTCTTTGCGCCGCTGCGTGAGCTGGTTGATCTCCGACTGAGACGCCGCGCTGGCGTTGGTCGGGATCAGCGCTGTCATGAGCGAGATGACAAAGATCAGCGCAAGCAGCACGCAAATAACGGATCGAACGACTTTGCGGTTCATCTTCATTCGATTTCCTCCTTAGACTTTCAGACTTAGACTTTCAGATAGTTGCGAATGGCCGTGAGGCCGCCGAACACACCGAGACGAGCACCCCACGCCGAGGAACACCAGCAGCAGCGGCAGCGACACGGATGCAAACGGAGCACCGTGATGATACCGGCCGCCATGGTGGACAGATCTGCTGACAATCAGGCTGTAGAGTCCCCACTGGAGCAGGAATGCAACCAAGCCGCCAACCAGGCCGAGCACAAGGCCCTCGACCACAAACGGCAGACGGATGAAGCCATTCGTCGCACCGACCATCTTCATGATGGCAATCTCTTCACGCCGGCCGAACGTGGCCAGCTTGATGGTATTGGTCATGATAAACAGGGACACCGCAATGAGGATCACGATCAAAACGACGGAGACCACGCTCAAATGTTCCGGAACGTGATGAAGTTTTCCGCGTAGTCCAAATGCGCCGTGACATCGGCGATGCCGTCCACGTTCTTGAGCGCGGTCTGCGTGTCCTTCATGAGTGACAGGTCGTCGAGCGTCACGACATAGCGGTGACGGAAGACCGACGCGTCAATGTTGTCAAAGAGGTCGGAGTCATACTCGGCCTCGAACGTCTGCATGGCCTGCTCGCGCGTGACGAACTCGACCGAGGCAACATTCGGCACCGCGGCGACCTTGGGCTCAATGGCCCGGGCCTCATCCTCCGTGAGCGTCTCATCGACGTAGGCAATGACCTCGTTCTGGTTTTGCAGGCGGTCGATGTTCGCGTCTGTTGAGCGTCAGCAGCGAGAAGCTGCCCATGATGAGCAGGCACGCGATGATGATCGTGATCGACGCGAAGGACATGAAACCGTGCGTGAAGATGTTTTTCACGCCCTGCGCCATCAGGTAGTTGAATCTATTCAGCTTCATATCCGTAGTACCCGTCCAATCCGTCACTGATGACTCTTCCGGCGTCGATGGAGATGACGCGCTTGGAAAAAGCGTCGACCAGTTCCTTTTCGTGCGTCACCACGAGGACCGTGGTGCCGAGCTCGTTGATCTTCTCCAGCAGCAGCATCAGTTCCAGGCTGCGCACCGGGTCGAGGTTGCCGGTCGGCTCGTCCGCGATGATCATGCGCGGATTGTTCACGAGCGCGCGGGCGATGGCCACGCGCTGCTGCTCGCCGCCGGAAAGCTCCGCCGGGAAGCGCTTTTCCCGGTCGGCCAGGCCGACCCAGCTCGAGCACCTGCGGCACGCGGCGGCGGATCTCCTTATTGGATGCCCCCACCACACGCATGGCAAACGCAACATTTTCATACACCGTCATTTTGTCGATCAGGCGGAAATCCTGAAAAATGACGCCCAGTGTCCGGCGCAGCTTCGGCAGCTTGCGGCGCTTAATGCCCTGCATGTCAAAGCCGTTGACCGTGATCTGTCCGGATGTGGGGCTCAGCTCGCCGGTGATCAGTTTGATGATCGTCGTCTTGCCGGAGCCGGACGGTCCGACCAGAAACACGAACTCGCCCTCATTGATCGTAAATGAGATACCATTGAGGGCTGCAGCCTCCGTGTTTCCGTAGACCATCTTCACATCGTTCATTTGAACCATAAGATGTCCTCCAATATGTTGGGCTTACGCCCGCCCGGGTAAGTGCTCAGAACTTGGCGGTGTTCTGAGAGTCGAGGTATTTCTTTACCATGACCGCGACCTTGAAGAGGATCGCATCCTCAAACTCGCGCAGATCCAGGCCCGTAATCTTCTTGACTTTCTCCAACCGGTATACCAAAGTGTTTCGATGGACGTAGAGCTTGCGCGCCGTCTCCGAAACATTGAGGTTGTTCTCAAAGAAGCGATTGATCGTGTCGAGCGTGTCCTCATCGAGTGCCTCGATGGGGTTTTTCTTGAACGCTTCGGACAGGAACATCTCGCACAGCGTTGTCGGCAGCTGATAAATGATGCGGCCGATGCCGAGGTTATCATAATGAATGACCGGCTTCTCGTTTTCGAACACCTTGCCGACCTCGATGGCGACCTGCGCCTCCTTGTAGCGGTCAGCCAGCTCACGCAGGTGATTGGCCGTAGTGCCGATGCCGATGACCGTCTGCACGCGCAGCTCCGTGTGTACGGCGTGCTCAATGCTCTCGGCCAGCGCGCGATATCTCCGAGGTCTCGTCCGGCGTCATTTCCTTAATGACGACAATGTCCGACTCGCTCACGCTGAGCACAAAATCATGCTGCCGGTCCGGGAACATATTCTGGATCAGCTCGAGCACAGCGATATCTGTCACGTTCACCTGACGCACCAGCAGCACGGCGCGCGGCACGTCGGTGGTAAATGCAGCTCCTTGGCGCGCACATATACGTCGCCGGGGAGAATGTTGTCCGAAATGATATTCTTGACGAAAGCTGCCTTATTGTGCTTTTCCTCAAAGTTCGTGCTGGCCTCCGTCATGCCGACGGCCGCGAGAATGCAGATGCTGCGCGCCGTCTGATCATTGCCCTCGACGAACACGGCATACTCGAAGCGCGCCGTGCTGGCCGACAGGATCTTATACGTGCGCGTGTCCGTTGCAAACAGCTGCTCCTGCACTTCGCCCACTGCGGCCTGAAAGTCATCCAGACGCGAGCCGATCATCAAAGCTCACTGCAGGCAATGACAAACCCCTGCTCGTCCACAACACCGATGCAGCGCGTGGTGGCATCTTTCATCTGAACGATCACGCCCTGAAAAATTCTGCTCGACATATCTTTTCCTCCTACGAACGGCCGCCGGTCTCCCACAGCACCTACCAATTTCCTACTTTACATAATAGACGATTTATGTGCATTTTTCAATAGAAAAATGGTCGTTTTTTGTGAATAATTTTCGAAATTTCGTGAGATAGTCGGATAATTTCCCGAACTTTTGTAAATTTTCACGAAGTTGGCAGCGAAAAAACAAGCATCGCCTCTTCCGGGCTCAGTTCCCGGTAAGCGCCCGGGGACAGCAAAGGGATCGAGCGTCAGCGCCCCGATCGACAGCCGGTGCAGCTGCAAAACCGGCGTCCCGCAGCCGGCCAGCATCCCGCTTGACCATGTGGTATTTCCCCTCATAAACCGTGACGCGGCAGCCCCTGCTCCGGCAGGCGCTCGGGAGTTGGGCCGGCAGGCACTGCGTCCCGTCGCCGAGGACGACACCCTGCGCAAAACGATCCACATCCGCGCTTGTGGGCTGGCCGTCCGTGCGCGCGCAAATAGACCTTCGGAACGTGCTTTTTTCGGCGTGATGACGCGGTGGACATAGTCGCCATCGTCCGTGATGAGCAGCAGGCCAGTCGTGTCCTTATCGAGCCGCCCGGCGGGGCACGAGCCCGAAGCGCCCGCAGCTCCGGCGGGAACAAATCCAGCACCGTCGGCTGACTGCGGTCGGCCGTCGCGGTGAGAATGCCGGCGGGCTTATGAAGCATATAGTAATGATACGCCTGAATAACACAAAGGGCTGTCCGCGCAGACAGACAACCGCCGTTTCCGCGACCTTCTGCTCAGGCGCGCGTGCGGGCACTCCATCGACCGTTACCTCGCCGCGACGGATATACGCCTTGGCCTCACGCCGGGAAGCGGCGCCGGTATCGGCGAGATATTTGTCCAGACGGATCACGTGCGCCCCCTCCTTTGTGGACATTTGGATTCATTATAACATATCCGGCGGCAAATTTGAATAGGCTTGTTCCGAGGTGGTTATGAAGATCAAATCCCTTCACTGGACAAGACGAACCGTCGTGTTTGCGCTCATCAGGTCTGTGGCCGTGTTGCTGGCGCTGGCCGTCATCTGGCGCAGCAATGACGGCGGCCCGCTCTCGGCGCATTATAACGTCACAACGACCGACGGGCGCATCGCCTATCTGCAGAGCGCTTGGCTGGGCGGCGGACCCTGCGACCGAAACCATGCAGGAGAATCGTGATCCCGCGCGTGTTCAGCGGCGTATTCAGCGATTACAACACCCTCCCGCAAAAGCAGCAGGGCTTCGACCTGTCCACCGCCGGCGAGACGTGCACGACCTATACTTATCGCGTGATGAACTACGAGGGCTCGACGGACACCGTGCTCGCGCAGCTGTTTATCTACCGCAACCGCGTCATCGGCGGCGACATTCACGCGACGGCCATGGACGGTTTCATGCACGGTCTGCGGTAAAGACGAAAAACTCCCGGCGCGAAAGTGCCGGGAGTTTGTTGGCTGGGGTTCAGGCGAGCGCCGTCAGCGCTCGATGCCGGCCAGCCCGTATAGGTGTGGCCGACCGAAGCCTCGATGACGTCGGCATAGTACCACGCGTTCGCGGGAACATCCGTAAAGTGCAGCGCCGTCTGCGCGTTCGCCTGCACAAACGTCAGGTCGCAGCTGCGGCCGAGCACACGGTTGAGGATGGACACCGCCTCGGCGCGCGCGTGATGGTCTGGTTCGGATGGAACGTGCCATCCGTGAAGCCGCTGACTGACCCAGCCGTTGGCGTAGGCCGTGGCGACCATCATAGTACCAGCTGCGGCCGACATCGGAAAACGGCATGCCGCCCCGACGCATTCACACCATAGATCCCGGCGAGAATGGTCACGAACTGCGCGCGGCTGATGGCCTGATTCGGATGGAACGTGCCGTCGCCGCAGCCATTGATGGCGCCGGCGTTGGCCAGCGTGCTGACCGCAGCCGTGTGTACCACTGGCCGGCCGGAACATCACGGAAGCCATTGCTGCTGCAGTCATACTGCTTGTGCGCCTGCTCAGTCATGAGCTCATAGAGACATCTGGGCCGCCTTGGCGCGCGTGAGCGTACCGGTCGGCGCGAAGGTAGTTGTAGTGCAGCCGGAAACATACGCGTTGTGGCTGGCGGTATCCAGCAGACCCGTGGACTGCGTCGGTTCGGGCTCCGTGCCGGAAACCGCCCTGTCTACCGGGCCGCCCTGATTGTTCGCCATCTGGGAGATGTACTTTCCAGCGTCATGGCCTGCTGGAGCGTGATGGTGCGGCTGTTATAGAGTGCGCAGATAATGGTCACAACGTTCTTCAGACTCATGTTCGTCGAAGAGATGAGCTGGGACAAAAAGCTGCGCGATCTGATCATTGGTCAGAATGCTGCCCGCAATCCCCGTCAGGATGGCATGGATGCCCGTCTGCGTCACACCGAAAGCCTTTGAGAATCTCGGCAAGTGCCTGCTGGGCGGCATCACTGTTGGCACCGCCGGCGGCAATGTCGCCGATGACCTGGCCGAAGTTGATGTTCACCGTGTTGCCGGTGATGGTGATGATGCCGTGCATATAGTTGTTGTTGCTGGCGATATCCTTGAACAGATCGCCCACATCCACGTTCACAATGCCGTGGATAAAGTTGCTGTCACTGGCAATGTGGTCGACAAGGTCGCCCACGTCCACGCCAACAATACCGTGGATGAAGTTATCCCCGTTGACGATACGGAGCTGGTCAAGAATGTGGGAGAAGGACCGTGTCATTGTCCGTAAGAGCGGTCGTCACCGTGTCGGCATCCTGATCGACCGCCAGCGTGGCGGCAGCGGATTTCATGAGTTCCACCGCAGTACCGTCACGGATGGTCTGGTCGCTGTCAAGCGCACAGATCACGGATGCCATACCGGTCAGATCCAGCGCGCCGGTCTTGGCAAGCTGCGTAGTAAAGGTCTGCGCATCGTCCGCAGACAGGCTCTGCTGCGCGATACTGGAGACGATCACGTTCGTCTGGTCATCCGGGATACCGGCGGCCTTGCAGATGTTCGTCAGGATCGTGCGCGCATTCTCCATCCAGGTTATCCGCCTTGGCGTCCGTAATGGCTGCGCCGAAGTTGATGTTGATGACGTTGCCGCTGACGGTCACGATGCCATGCGTATAGTTGCAGCCGCTGGCGATGTTATTAAACAGGTCGCCGGTCTTGACGCCGACGATGCCGTGGATAAAGTTGCTGTTGCTGACGATGTGATCAACGAGGTCGTTGATATTCACGCTCACGATACCGTGGATGAAGTTATCCCCCGTCCACAATGTGAATGCTTTCCAAAATGTGCGAGAGTGCGGACACGTTGCCCTTTCCCTGCAGCGGCTGGATGCCAAGCGCCGCCGCAACGGTCACTGCCGCATTGCGGAACAATTGCCGCCGTACCGACATCAAGGAGGCCGCTGTCCGTCAGGCTGCCGAGCAGGGTCGTGATGTCCGTCAGGCTCACCTTTCCGGTCGCAGCAAGCTGATCGACCATGGCGGATTCCTGATCATCGCTGAGCGTGCCGGCCGCGATGGAATTGACGATGCTGCTGCTCTGGATCTGGGTCATGCCGGCATCCGTGAGCAGATCGGTCAGGAATGCGGGCGGTCTCACCGCTGCGTCCTGCTGCTGCGCATTTTGGAAAGCAAGGCCGAAGTTGATATTGATGCGGTTATCGACCACGGTCACGATGCCGTGCGTGTAATTACTGTTGCTGGCGATGTTCTTGAACAGATCGCCGACCGTCACGCGCACGATGCCGTGGGTGAAATTGCTGTCGCTGCCGATATGGTCGACCAGATCTTTGATGTTCACGCCGACGATGCCGTGGATAAAGTTATCGTCATTGGCGATGTCGATCTGGCTCAGTATCTCGCTGACAGACCATTGTGCAGCTGGCCATAAGCTGCGTCGGACGTGCTGCTCTCGGTTTCTGTATCTGCAGCGAAAGCCGGCACCGCAGCGAGACTGAATGCCAGTACGAGGCCAGTATCAGGCTCAGTGTGTCTTGCGCATTTTTTTCATGGGATTTTTGCCTCCTTTAAGTTCCAAGCTAACATACATGGAAAGGTGCCGGCAAAATGTCGGACTTACAGGCGCCCGCATCCCATCGGTGCGGGCCGGAGCCTTTTTCTACCACGAAATATAGGCCGCAATTATTAAAAAACGCATTAGAAAGTAATTAAAGTTTCGATTATGAAACAATTTTATCGAAAAACACAAAAAAATTCCTCCCCGGCCGAAGCCGGAGAGGAATTCAGAAAACCGGAAATTACTCGTCGATCCCGATGACGACGCCGGAACCGACGGTACGGCCGCCTTCACGGATAGCGAAGCGGAGGCCGTGCTCGATGGCGATCGGGGTGATCAGCTCGACGTCCATGTCGACGTTATCGCCAGGCATGCACATCTCAACGCCTTCGGGCAGGGAGATGATACCGGTAACGTCAGTGGTTCTGAAGTAGAACTGCGGACGATAGTTGTTGAAGAACGGGGTGTGACGGCCGCCTTCGTCCTTGGACAGAACGTAGACCTGGCCAACGAACTTGGTGTGCGGATGGATGGAGCCGGGCTTGGACAGGACCTGGCCTCTTTCGATGGACTTCTTGTCGATGCCGCGGAGCAGAGCGCCGATGTTGTCGCCAGCCTCAGCGTAGTCCATGAGCTTGTGGAACATTTCGATGTCGGTGACGACGGTGGACTTCTTCTCGTCGGACAGGCCAACGATCTCGACGGGCTCGTTCTTCTTGATGACGCCACGCTCGACACGACCGGTAGCGACGGTGCCGCGGCCGGAGATGGTGAAGACGTCCTCAACCGGCATCAGGAAGGGCTGGTCAGCCTTGCGGTCCGGGGTCGGGATCCAGGTGTCAACCGCCTGCATGAGCTCTTCGATGCAAGCATACTCGGGAGCCTTCGGGTCGGTGGACTCGGAAGCCAGCGCGTTCAGAGCGGAGCCGCGGATGATGGGGGTGTCGTCGCCCGGGAAGCCGTAGAAGGACAGAGTCTCGCGGACTTCCATCTCGACGAGCTCGAGCAGCTCTTCGTCGTCGACCTGGTCGCACTTGTTCAGGAAGACGAGGACGGAAGGAACGTTAACCTGACGGGCCAGAAGCAGATGCTCCTTGGTCTGAGCCATGGGGCCGTCGGAAGCAGCGATGACCAGGATCGCGCCGTCCATCTGAGCAGCGCCGGTGATCATGTTCTTGATGTAGTCAGCGTGGCCCGGGCAGTCAACGTGGGCGTAATGACGGCCCTTGATCTGGACGTTGTCTTCGCCGGTCTTGTAGTTGTGGCCAATGCGGTCGTTGGTCTGGTACTCGACGTGAGCAGTGTTGATGGTAATACCACGCTCGCGCTCTTCCGGAGCCTTATCGATGGAAGAATAGTCGGTGTACTCAGCGTCGCCGAAGAAAGCCAGATACTTGGTGATGGCTGCGGTCAGCGTGGTCTTGCCATGGTCGATGTGGCCGATGGTGCCGACGTTGACATGGGGCTTATCCTTAATAAAATGCTGTTTTGCCATTTGGATTATCCTCCTTAGTTGATTCACTTACAGTATTATTTTTGCATCCTCTTCATCATACACGACATTTGCCGATTTGACAAGAAGAATTTCCAACGCAAACGGGTGCGGCGCGGTTATACGCCTCTGCGCTTCGAAATGACGGCGTCCGCCAGGTTTTTGGAGAGCTCCACATAGTGGCTCGGCTCCATGGTGAACTGGCCGCGGCCCTGCGTTCTCGAGCGGAGGTTGGTCGCGTAGCCGAACATCTCGGACAGCGGAACGAAGCAGTCGATCTGCTGCGCGCCGTTGCGCTGTGTGAGGCCTGCGATGTTGCCGCGCCGGGAGGTGACGTCGCCGATGACGTCGCCCATATACTCGTCGGGAACAATGATGCAGACCTTCATGATGGGCTCGAGAATCACGGGATCCGCCTTCTGGCACGCTTCCTTGAACGCCATGGAACCGGCGATCTTGAACGCGAGCTCGGACGAGTCGACCTCGTGATAGGAGCCGTCGTACAGCGTGACCTTCACATCGACGACGGGGAAACCGGCCAGAACGCCTGCTTCCATCGCGCCGCGAATGCCCTGCTCGACCGCGGGAATGAATTCCTTCGGGATGGAGCCGCCGACGGTGGCGTTGATAAACTCGAAGCCCTTGCCGCTCTCGTTGGGTTCGACGGTGATCTTGACATGGCCGTACTGGCCCTTGCCGCCGGACTGACGCGCATACTTTGTCTCCTGATTGACCTTCTTGCGAATGGTCTCTTTATAGGCGACCTGCGGCGCACCGACGTTTGCCTCGACCTTGAACTCCCGGAGAAGGCGGTCAACAATAATTTCCAGATGAAGTTCGCCCATGCCGGCGATGATCGTCTGGCCGGTTTCTTCATCGGTGTAGGTTTTGAATGTGGGATCCTCTTCGGCAAGCTTTGCGAGTGCGATGCCCATCTTTTCCTGCCCGGCCTTGGTCTTCGGCTCGATCGCCACGCGGATGACGGGCTCGGGGAAGACCATGTTTTCGAGCACGATGGGGTGCTTTTCGTCGCAGAGCGTATCGCCCGTGGTGGTATTCTTCAGGCCGACGGCCGCGGCGATATCGCCGGAATAGACAACGGGGGAGGTCTTCTCTGTGGTTCGCGTGCATGAGCAGGATTCTGCCCATACGCTCGCGCTGCTTTTTGTTGGTGTTCAGGACGGTCTTGCCTGCCTCCAGACAGCCGGAGTACACGCGGAAGAACGCCAGCTTGCCAACGTAGGGATCCGTCATGATCTTGAAGGCCAGCGCGGCGAACGGAGCCTCGTCAGACGGCTCGCGCGTTTCTTCCTCGTCGGTCTTCGGGTTGATGCCGGTAACTGCTTGTTTGTCCAGCGGGGACGGCATATACTCGACAATCGCATCCAGCAGTTCCTGAACGCCCTTATTTTTGTAGGACGAGCCGCAGGTGACCGGAACGATCTTATTGCCGATCGTCGCCCGGCGCAGCGCGGTGCGGATCATCTTTTCGGGGATGTCCTCGCCCTCGAGATACAGCGTCATGATCTGGTCGTCCTCGTCGGAGATCGACTCGAGCATGTGGTCGCGGTAGCTGCTTTGCGAGCTCCTCCATATCAGCGGGGATCGCTTCCTCGCGCATGTCCTTACCGAGCTCGTCATAGAAGACGAATGCCTTCATCTTGATGAGATCGACCACGCCGCGGAAGGTATCTTCGCTTCCGATGGGCAGTTGGATGGGAACGGCGTTGCACTTGAGACGCTCGTCCATCATCTTCAGGACATTGAAGAAATCGGCACCCATCATGTCCATCTTGTTCACGTAAACAAGGCGCGGGACATGATACTGGTCGGCCTGTCTCCATACAGTCTCGGTCTGTGGCTCCACGCCGCCCTTGGCGCACAGGACCGTCACAGCGCCGTCGAGCACGCGAAGCGAACGCTCGACCTCGACCGTGAAGTCCACATGACCCGGGGTGTCGATGATGTTGATCCGCACGCCCTTCCAGTGACAGGTGGTAGCAGCAGAGGTGATCGTGATGCCGCGCTCCTGCTCCTGCTCCATCCAGTCCATGGTGGCGGTACCGTCGTGGGTCTCGCCGAGTCTGTAATTGACACCGGTGTAGAACAAGATACGCTCAGTCGTCGTGGTCTTGCCTGCATCGATGTGTGCCATGATGCCAATATTTCTCGTATTCTCAAGTGAATATTGTCTTGGCATGCTGTTCTCCTTCTGTAATTACCAGCGGAAGTGAGAGAACGCCTTGTTGGCCTCGGCCATCTTGTGGGTGTCTTCGCGCTTCTTGACAGCGGCACCCGTGTTGTTGCAGGCATCCATGAGTTCGCCGGCGAGGCGCTCTCTCATGGTCTTCTCACTTCTTGCGCGGCTATAGTTCGTCAGCCAGCGCAGGCCAAGGGTCTGACGTCTTTCGGGACGAACCTCGATCGGAACCTGATAGTTCGCACCGCCGACACGGCGGGTCTTGACTTCCACGGCCGGCATGATATTTTCCATGGCGGTCTGGAAAGCCTCGAGACCAGACTTGCCGGTCTTCTCTTCCACGATCTGGAACGCACCGTAGACGACCTTCTGGGCTACGCCCTTTTGCCGTCGAGCATGATGCTGTTGACGAGCTTGGTCACCAGAACGGAACCGTAGATCGGATCGGGAAGGATCTCTCTCTTGGGAACATTACCTCTTCTGGGCACTGTGCTTCCCTCCTTCATAAAATGATTTCATAGGTACTTCGGAAGCCCGAAGCTTCCGTGGTGTGTGATTCTTATTAAAATATATAAAAAACTCTCAGCAAAGGCATCGCCTTGCACAAGGCAAAATACGATGAAATGAGTTTTGCTCTGGGCTCAATCCGCTTTGCACCGTACTTCTTGGTCTTGCATACGGCCCCTGGGTATCCTGGGTGAACCACGGATGATGTGGTAACGGACGCCAGGCAGGTCCGGCACGGCCGCCGCGGATCATGACGACGGGTGTTCCTGCAGGTTGTGGCCGACACCGGGGAATGGCGGTGACTGTGGCCATTGCTCAGGCGCACGAACGTCTTACGCAGTGCGGAGTTGAAGCTTCTTGGGAGTGGAGGTACGAACTTTGCTGTGCAACAGCTTTCTTCAGAGGGGCTCAGGTCGATATTGGCAATTTTTTCAGGGTGTTGAGACCGCTACTGCATTCTGAGGAGTTGGGCAATACGTAACTTC
>VOFK01003036.1_pt1 | contig 14733 bp, 19 predicted proteins | sample 5384121 | NCBI WGS metagenome assembly VOFK01 (sample SAMN12384730, study PRJNA508395) | human gut metagenome | isolation source: healthy gut J | host: Homo sapiens | reverse complement strand
CGGCTTCACGCTTAGATGCGCTTCAGCGTTTATCCGTTACACTTAGGCGCCCAGCTGTGCCACTGGCGTGGCTGGTACACCAAGTGCGTCCATCCCACGTCTCTCGTACTAGGGACAGCTCCTTTCAAATATCCTTCGCCCACGACAGATAGGGACCGAACTGTCTCACGACGTTCTGAACCCAGCGCTCGCGTACCGCTTTTAATTGGCGAACAGCCAAACCCTCTGGGACCGAATGGCCCCAGGATGCGATGAGCCGACATCGAGGGGTGCCAAACCCTCCCCGTCGATGTGGACTCTTTGGGGGAGATCAGCCTGTTATCCCCAGGGTAGCTTTTGTCCGTTGAGCGACGGCATTTCCACTCACATACCGCCGGATCACTAACTCCACCTTTCGTTACTGCTCGACCCGTCGGTCTCGCAGTTAGGCTCTGCTTCTGCGTTTACCCTCAATAGCATGGTTTCCGTCCGTGCTGATGAACCCTTGAGCGCCTCCGTTACCTTTTTAGGGAGGCGACCGGCCCCAGTCAAACTGCCCACCTAACAATGTCCCCGACCGGATTCATGGCCGCAGGTTAGGAATTTCAGCACTTCAAGAAAGTGGTATCCCAACAGCGACTCCACAAAGCTGACGCCTGTGCTTCTCAGTCTCCCACCTATCCTGTACATGAAATATCAAAATCCAATATTAAGCTACAGTAAAGCTCCATGGGGTCTTTCCGTCTTGTCGCGGGTAACCGGCATCTTCACCGGTACTACAATTTCGCCGGGCGGGTTGTTGAGACAGTGCCCAGATCGTTACACCATTCGTGCGGGTCAGAACTTACCTGACAAGCGAATTTCGCCTTAGGACCGTTATAGTTACGGCCGCCGTTTACCGGGGCTTCGGATTCAATGCTTCGTTGCACTTCTCCTCTTAACCTTCCAGCACCGGGCAGGTGTCGACCCCATATACATCATCTTTCGATTTAGCATAGAGCTGTGTTTTTGCTAAACAGTCGCCTGACCTATTCCTCTGCGGCTCTGTTTCCAGAGCACCCCTTCTTCCCGAAGTTAGGGGTCAACTTTGCCGAGAGTTCCTTAACAACCCTTCTCCCGTTGGCCTTTGAATTCTCTCCCATCTACCTGTGTCGGTTTGCTCGTCTTGCCTATACACAAAGCTTTTTCACAACTGTTCCAGTACACTTCCTACTAATTTTCAGTCCCTTACGGCCAGGGGGCTACCAACGGCCTGGCTTGTACCTTCCCAAAGTGTCCCTTTTGCTTAAATACTTTCGACGGTTACGGAATTTCTACCGTATGTGCATCGGCGCTACGCCTTTCGGCCTCGCGCCTTGCTCCCGACTTAACTTGGAGCGGACGAACCTTCCTCAAAACCTTAGACTTTCGGCCATTATGATTCTCACATAATTCGCGCTACTCATTCCGGCATTCTCACTTGTGTAATGTCCACCACCGCTTCCGCTGTGACTTCGCCCCTTATTCGACGCTCCCCTACCCATTAATTTCATCCCAAGCTTTCGGTTATGCATTTTAGCCCCGTTGAATTTCCGCGCAGAGTCACTGACCAGTGAGCTAATACGCACTCTTTGTAATGAGTGGCTGCTTCTAAGCCAACATCCTGGTTGTTTTGCAACCCACATCGTTTTCCACTTAAATCATATTTGGGACCTTAGCTGTGGGTCTGGGCTGTTTCCCTTTGACCATGAAACTTATCTCCCATAGTCTGACTGCCATACATCAATTCTCTGGCATTCTTAGTTTGATAAGTTCGGTAACCTCTCGCCCCCTAGCTCATTCGGTGCTTTACCTCCGGTAATCTTATATGACGCCAGCTAAAGCTATTTCGGGGGAGAACCAGCTATATCCGAGTTCGTTTGGAATTTCTCCCGCTAACCACACCTCATCCGCCACCTTTTTTCAACGGGGTCGGTTCGGCCCCTCCATGGAGTTTTACCCACTTCAGCCTGCTCATGGCTAGGTCACTCGGTTTTCGGGTCTATCACATGTAACTTCTCGCCCTGTTAAGACTCGCTCTCGCTTCCGGCTTCAGGTACTTAAGTCCCTTAACCTTGCTACATATGATAACTCGCCGGACCATTCTACAAAAAAGGTACCTGATCACACTTTGACGTGCTCTCAGTGCTTTGTAAGCACAGGGGTTTCAGGTTCTTTTTCACTCCCCTCCCGGGGTTCTTTTCACCTTTCCTTCTTCACAGTACTCTTCGCTATCGGTCATTGGGGGGAATATTTGAGGCTTGGAGGGTGGTCCCCGGCTTCCCCACGGGGTTTCACGTGTCCCGCGGTACTCTGGATCCTGCTCGCTGTCTCGGCCTTTCATTTACATGACTCTCACATTCTTTGGTCAGGCTTCCCATCCTGTTCAACTAGGCTTTGACAATGCTAATTGCAGTCCGCAACCCCGTATTCATTGCTGATTACGGTTTGGCCTCTTTCGCTTTCGCTCGCCACTACTTACGAAATCTCGGTTGATTTCTCTTCCTCTCCCTACTTAGATGTTTCAGTTCAGGAGGTTCCCCTCATATACCTATGTATTCAGTATATGATATATGAGCTTCTCTCATATGGATTGCTCCATTCGGATATCTGCGGGTCTTTGTTCGCTTACAACTCGCCGCAGCTTTTCGCAGTTAACCACGTCCTTCTTCGGTTCCCAATGCCAAGGCATCCGCCCTGCGCTCTTATTAGCTTTACCATTTGTCCGTTTTGAGTTCCTCTTTAATACATTGTAGTTTTTTTACCCGATTAATCTTTCTTAATCGTGTCGTTTCACTTGATTGTATTTCCTCTTACTTTTCTTATTCAATTTTCAAGTTTCCTTTTTCTATCCTTTTTCAAGAACAGAAATTAACAGATAATTCCTTATCTATTAATTTTCATTCTTGATTGGTGGGCACAAGTGGACTCGAACCACCGACCTCACGCTTATCAGGCGTGCGCTCTAACCACCTGAGCTATGCGCCCAATACCTTTTGGTGGAGATGAGGAGGATCGAACTCCTGACCCCCTGCTTGCAAAGCAGGTGCTCTCCCAGCTGAGCTACACCCCCAACTCTTCCTCGGTATCTTCAAAATCGAACAATGCTTTCCCCTTGTATCTGACCGGAACTTCTCAGATTCTTCCTCTGTTTGCTCCCTAGAAAGGAGGTGATCCAGCCGCACCTTCCGATACGGCTACCTTGTTACGACTTCACCCCAGTCATCAATCCCACCTTCGGACTGCGTCCTCCTTAAAGGTTAGACTACAGGCTTCGGGTGTTACCGACTCCCATGGTGTGACGGGCGGTGTGTACAAGGCCCGGGAACGTATTCACCGCGGCATTCTGATCTGCGATTACTAGCAATTCCGACTTCATGCAGGCGAGTTGCGCCTGCAATCTGAACTGAGACAATTTTTTCGGGATTTGCTCCACATCGCTGTTTTGCTTCCCTCTGTTAATTGCCATTGTAGTACGTGTAGCCCAGGTCATAAGGGGCATGATGATTTGACGTCATCCCCACCTTCCTCCGTTTTGTCAACGGCAGTCCCTCTAGAGTGCTCTTGCGTAGCAACTAAAGGTAAGGGGGTTGCGCTCGTTGCGGGACTTAACCCAACATCTCACGACACGAGCTGACGACAACCATGCACCACCTGTCTATATGTCCCCGAAGGGATTTCATCTATCTCTAGACTATGCATACGATGTCAAGACCTGGTAAGGTTCTTCGCGTTGCTTTTCGAATTAAAACCACATACTCCACTGCTTGTGCGGGCCCCCGTCAATTCCTTTGAGTTTCAACCTTGCGGTCGTACTCCCCAGGTGGATTACTTATTGTGTTAACTGCGGCACGGAAGGGGTCAGTCCCCCCCCACACCTAGTAATCATCGTTTACAGCGTGGACTACCAGGGTATCTAATCCTGTTTGCTCCCCACGCTTTCGAGCCTCAGCGTCAGTAAAAAGCCCAGTAAGCCGCCTTCGCCACCGATGTTCCTCCTAATATCTACGCATTTCACCGCTACACTAGGAATTCCGCTTACCTCTACTTCACTCAAGAACAGCAGTTTCAAGTGCAGTCTACATGTTGAGCACGTATATTTCACACCTGACTTACCGTCCCGCCTACGCTCCCTTTACACCCAGTAATTCCGGACAACGCTCGCTCCCTACGTATTACCGCGGCTGCTGGCACGTAGTTAGCCGGAGCTTTTTCTTCAGGTACCGTCATTATCGTCCCTGTTAAAAGGGAGTTTACAATCCGAAAACCTTCTTCCTCCACGCGGCATCGCTGCATCAGGGTTCCCCCCATTGTGCAATATTCCCCCACTGCCGCCTCCGTAGGAGTCTGGGCCGTGTCTCAGTCCCAATGTGGCCGTTCAACCTCTCAGTCCGGCTACTGATCGTCGACTTGGTGGGCCGTTACCTCACCAACTATCTAATGGGACGCGAGCCCATCCTTGAGCGAATTTCTTTTGATATATCTTAGATGCCTAAAATATATGTTATGCGGTATTAACATCCGTTTCCAGATGGTATCCCCCACGCAAGGGCAGGTTGCTCACGCGTTACTCACCCGTCCGCCACTAACTCGGAGAAGCAAGCTCCTCCTCGTCCGTTCGACTTGCATGTGTTAGGCGTGCCGCCAGCGTTCGTCCTGAGCCAGGATCAAACTCTTTATTAAGTTTGTATATCTAAAAAGCCTCTCGGCTCTTAATATCTCCCGTTTCATTACGATTGCTCGCAATTACCTCGTTTGTATTTTTAAACTCTTGTTAAACATCGTTTAACAGAAATTATACAAGGGTTTCTTTTTTTTTGCATTGTTCAATTTTCAAGATACCTCGCCGCTCCCTCTCGGGAAAGCTTATCTATTATATCACAGTCTCTTCTGTTTGTCAAGTACTTTTTTAAAAAAGTTTTTATCCTCTTATTCCCTTGACTCCCTTAAGACGACCTATCTATAATACCATATCTTCCGAACTTTGTCAAGTACTTCTTTCAAAAAAAAAATTTTTTCCATTCCGTACTCGCTCTCTCTCGTTCGACAGCTTTATTATTATATCACCTCTTCCCTCTTTTGTCAACCGCTTTTTGCAGGTTTGTAGAATTTTATAGTTTATTCGACGTTTTTTACTACTTTAATGTTAATTTTATACAACTTTTTGCTAGTTTTTATACCTTATTTTATTGTATCGTATAAAAAAAGACGAAGTTTTTACCCTTCGTCTTCTCTTGCTTTTTCATTTAAGTAAACTGCTTTTATTTTAGATATCCAATTATCTTCAGTCAGCAAAACTGTAAACTCCACTTCTCCGTATCTTACACTTGGTGTCTCATCTTCTTCCGGTATTCTGCCTAGCAAATCCACTATAAAAGCACTCATAGTATCATAATTATGTCTTTCCGGAAGCTCTATTCCCAGAATTTTCTCAACATCCTAAAGACGTATCCGAGATAATTTTTCTCAAATACGCCTTGAATTTTTCTGAAATATTTTTTTGCATCGGTTTGAATCCTCTCAGTCGATAAAAACGGGGAAAAACAGCCATGGTTTTTGAACTAAAATTTTTCACCCCTAAAATGCAAATAAAGCCCGTAGTTATAGGGCTTTAAGAGGTGTTCACCAATATGTCTTGTGACTATAAAACGGATGAAAAATTACTGGTCGAGCCTAAAAGAAAATCGCATCCCACAAAGTGAGATACGATTTGTCCCACCGGGGTCACCGGCTGGTGCGGATAACAGGAGTTGAACCTGCACCCCTTGCGAGGACTAGCACCTGAAGCTAGCGCGTCTGCCTATTCCGCCATATCCGCATTACAAAAATACATTATATCATAAATGCGAATGAAAGTCAATACCTTTTTTAATTTTTATTTTAATTTACTCAATTCAAACTAAAACCATACGGTAAAATCTCATTTAGGGTCAAAATTTTATCAGAAAGTATAATTTTAAAAAGTAATTATGGCAAAATTCCGTCATAACTTGACGGCATGATCCGCACGGATAACATGGTTCACTCATATTGTCATGACCTCCGGCAATAGCAATAGCCTCAAATTCTTTCTTTCCTTCTGATATTGCCTTGAAGAAGGCTGTTCGTTCAGCACAGTTTGTAAGCGAAAAAGGAAGAATTTTCAATATTACAACCCGTATAAATTGTACCGTCACTGCACAAAAGCGTCTGCTCCCACTCTAAATCGTGAATATGGCGAATACGAATTTTCAGCAGCTTTAACAGCACGTTCAAATAACTCCTTGTACAAATCATTCATTTATAACTCCTTAAAATCCAGTAAAAAAATATACTTTTTACAGCCATACTCCCCAATCGCCATAATTAAATGTACCGCTGCCATGATGAAGCTTACCGTCAGCTTTGAGTTGTCTGAATGCTTCCCGCATACGTATTAAAATTTCCGGATGTATATCCAAGGAATGATGTGCAGGAAATACATTTTTCACTGGCAATGCCGCAACTTTTCCAGTGACGTAAGATATGCTTCCGGATCAGTAGACGGATAATAAGCAAACAAAATATCTTTATATACTAAATCACCGGTAAATAAATATCCTTTATTTCTTTCCCAAAAACATAAATGACCCGGAGAATGTCCCGGCGTATGCAGTACTTCAATTTCCCGACCGCCAATATCAATGATATCATGATCATTCAGTACTTTTGTCGGCTTACCTTGAAAAAATATGTAATCGTTCACATTAAAATCATTAGGTAAATCACAGCGATCAACAACAACCATTTCTTTAATTGTTTCGATTGATAAGGGAAATTTGCCATTGAGCCAATCAATTCCTCAGAGTGGGCGTAAAAGTCTGGAAAGTACTTATGTCCGCCGATATGATCCCAGTGAATGTGAGTAGCAACAGCCGTAACAGGCTTATCAGTAAGCTTTACTACTTCATCATATATATTTGAAATACCAAGTCCCGTATCGATCAGCAAGCTTCGATTATTTCCATTCAACAGATAACAATGAGTTTCTTCCCAATGGCGATATTCACTGATAATATAAGTGTCAGCGTCAACTTTATCAATTGTAAACCAGTTATCCATTTATCTCGTACTCCTATAAATTTCAATTATGAAATAATAACCCGAGAAAATCACTCCCGGGTTATTTTAGAATATACTCTTATTTCGAAATTATTGCCAAAGTATCTCTTGCAATAAGCAGTTCTTCATTTGTAGGAATTACAAACCTCAACCTTTGAATCAGGTGTTGAAATTTTAGCCTGAGTACCTCTTATAGTCTTGTTCAGTTCAAAATCAATCTTTATACCCAGATAATCCATGTTTGTGCAGACACCTCCGCGTACTTCCCATGCATTTTCGCCGATACCGCCTGTAAATATAACAGCGTCCAGACCATTCATAACAGCCGCATAAGAACCAATATATTTTTTTTATTTCATAACGCAAAGATATCTGCTGTAAGCTGAGCCTTTTCATCACCGTTATTAATAGCCGCATAAATTTCTCTGTTATCAGAAGAAACATCTGATACGCCAAGGAATCCACACTGTTTGTTAAGATAGTCTGCTCATTTCGTCAGGAGAAAGATTCATTTTCTTTGCAAGATATGTAACAGCTGAAGCATCAATAGCACCGCTTCTAGTACCCATAATTACACCATCAAGAGGAGTAAATCCCATTGAAGTATCTATGGACTTTCCGTTTTCAATAGCAGTAATGGAAGAACCGTTGCCAAGATGACATGAAACGATCTTCAGATCCTTAAGATCCTTGCCCATGGCTTTTGACAGTGCAGCTGAAACAAATCTGTGTGAAGTACCGTGAAAACCATATTTTCTTACATGATATTTTTCATAATCTCCATAAGGAATACCGTACATATAAGCTTTTGGAGGCATTGTCTGATGGAAAGCGGTATCAAATACAACAACCTGAGGAACGTCATCTGAAAATACTTTTTACATGCTCTTAAGGCAAGTGCATGAGCATGATTGTGAACAGGAGCAAGCTCTGCCAGCTCATCGATTTTATCAATTACTTCATCAGTTGCAATAGTGGTTTCACTAAAAACTTCAGCGCCCTGTACTACTCTGTGTCCTACTGCTGAGATTTCGGACATGCTGTCAATAACTGCCTTTGCTTCACCGTTAACAAGAGAATCAACAAGCTTTTCAAACGCTTCTGTATGAGTTGGGAAAGAACAATCTTCATCAATTTGTCTTCCGTCGTAAGTTTTATATGAAATATTAGACCGTCAATACCTATTCTGTCACAATTTCCCTTAGCCAGTACTTTTTCGCCGTCCATATCAATAAGCTGATACTTAAGAGATGAGCTGCCTGCATTTACAACTAAAATCAACATCTGTAAAAAACAACCTTTCAAAATGATTTTTAACAATAATATTATATAACTTATTTTGTAAAATTGCAAGAGCTTTACTAAAAAAATATGCATTATATGTATAAAAAACAAGATATATAAATTATTAAAAACGAATATTCTTAACCTTTTGAATAAGAAACTTTATATTTTTTCAAAAAACATGAGAAACGCTATACTGAACAAAGTCATTGCCATAAGTATAGCTATTCTCCGATTCATAAAATAAACAACAATCGAAGTAAATGAAATAATAGCTGAAACAATCAAAAGCAGATTTTCTGTTAAGTAAATTCTGATTTTCATCAAGTGGCTTATTAGGATTCTCCATCGGAGCAAATTCATATACTGCCAGCATAAACACTGCCGTCAGTATAATCATATAAATAATTGAAATAGTAGACACCATAGCTTCCGTTACAAGCATAACCACAAGAAAAACCACTGTAAAAACAATATTGCATTTGAGATATGAATCTGCATGATAACCGCCTGTAAGCTGCCTTACCGGAACAAAAACGCCAAGAAACAACAGTGATTCAATAAATCTGTTCATTAATATTCCAAGAATTATAACTATAGCAAATCCTATTAATCCTGAAATCAGCACTTCATAGCCATACTGATAAATTTCTTTTTCTTATCTTTATCAATAATATTTTTTCTGCTTAAGTACGACGCTAATTTTTTACTTATTGATGTAATCATATTCTCCCCACCTTTCTGATTAATTTTAACATAAAAAAAATATTAATTTCTATATATAAAAAATGTATAAATATTGTACAGATTGTTAACATTATAATTTCCTGTGCGGTTGACTTAAATACGTATAAAAGTGGTATAATGAATAAAATAATCAAAAAAAAAGGAGGCGCATTATGAATATAAAAAAACTTATTTGCCGTTTCTGCGGCTTTAGCAATATGCATTAGCTTTACAGCGTGCAGTGAAAATAACAGTTCCAAGAAAAACAAAACTTCTTCCGCAGCAGAAAAAGTAATAATGAAATGTCAGCAGAAATCCCTGCAAAAAATAACGGTTTCACCTAAATCCAAATTAACCGAAAGAGAATACAAAAGGATATTATATCGCAAACGGTATTACGACCGGTATTAATCTCCATGCTCCTGAAGGACTTACCGTAACCGACTGCGAAACTTTTTTGAAAACAACGACGGAACCTTTACCTGTATGCCGGAATGCGTTCCGACTGCATCAAAACCATTTGTTATTTCTGATGAATCTGGAAAGGATAATATGAATTTTTTTGCTTCTGCCGGTCCGGGACAGGAAGAATTTAAAAAAATAACAAAAGAATCATATGAGGAAGAATATATCAAGGGAGTCTCTGACTACTTCACTGATGTCGAAATAAAAAAGATTTTGAAAGCTTTGAAATTGAAAAATTATCCCGCATTAAAAGCTGTTATAAAAGCCGAATACAACGGTGAAACCTTTGAACAAACACAGGTAATACTGGATGTTGCTGAGTATGGCTGTCAATCCGGATATATGTATACTATTACATATACCGATTATTCTGGAACCCTCAAAGAAAAAATTCAGGATTCTATTGACAGTATTGATGAATGTAATTCACTGAATATCTGAGAGCGTATAAAAATCCAGAAGACGCAAAGAAAAAAAGAAAACGGTACTTATACCATTTACGGCAATGTAGATAAATATAAGAAAAAGGCAGTAACTGCAACAACATATACATATGTGACAAAATCCTCAAGAATCAAAGATGTTGAAGAGCTTCAAAAAAAATTCAGCATTACATTCAAAAAAGAAGAACCGAAGACGAAAACAATGAGGACGACTTAAACGCCGTCTATGAAAGCAGCGGCGAGAGTACTCAAACTACTATAGATATGGAAATGGTGGAGAGATTCAAAAACAACACGGTATTGAATAACAAGGAGAAAAATGAAAAAATTAACCGCATTAATTATTCTGACAGCAGCAGTGCTTGCAATAGCATCCGGCTGCAATAAAAAAAAAGAAGAATCATCAGTAAATAAAAACGCCGTCAGCCGAAATAACCGAAGCTGTAACGGAAGAAACTGCTGAACCTGTTCCTGACTGTCTTACTCTAACCGGTACATATGGCTATAGCCTTATACTTCCGGATAGTATTGATTCTGTAAACGGTGACAAAATTACAGGCTCTGAATATATATCCAACACTGATTATGTTATGGTCAACAGCAGTACTTCAAAAGATAATATAAATGTTGTAGTTGAACCGGGTAAGGACAAGGATACTTTTGACAGCTATACTAAGGAAGTTTTCAGAACAATGCGAAGCCCTGGGCGTTTTTACAAATTTTAAAGTAAATAAATATGAGCGTACTGAAATCCAAGGCTTCGATGCAATCCATATAGAAAACCAGTGCTGAAAGTCCTGACGGGGGATACAGCCAAATTCAAATTATAGTCAACAGGTGAGCTGAAAAAATGTTGATTACTGCTATACATTTACATATACTGACTTTTCCAATACATTAACTGACGAATACAAAAATCCATTGAATCAATCAAAATGATTGACGGTGAAAAATGACGACACTGTCGACGAGCTTTTGGGAGAACCATTCGCATTTGAAATGTGCGAAGGTATGACATTTGACGCACCGGATGGATGGATATTAACTGAGGGGAGAATCAGACACCTCATCTTGTTTCAGAAGATCGTGCAATGTTCTCTTCGTCAAAAGCGGAAGATGTAAGCAATCTTCTTATTACAATTTCCAGCGGTTCCGATGATAATGAAGAATTTCTTAACTATACTCAAGAGATTTTGAAGCACTGTTAAGCGGTACATATACCGAAAATAGAATCCCTTTCCTTTGAAGCGGTGAAAGTCCGGAAAATACGACGCTTTTAAGTATATTTACAACGTTGGAGGAGAAGATACGGAAGATCTTGATCTCTGTCAAACTATGCTGTTTATAAACTGTCCTGACAAAGAAACAGAGTCATGGTATGTCTGACTGACTTTAATCAAAATAACAGTGATATATCAGATACGCTGGAAACATTAATAAAATTTTCATAAATAATAAAGAGGTAAAAAATGAAATTAGGAATGGTTGGACTCCCAAATGTGGGAAAAAAGCACACTTTTCAATGCACTCACAAACGCCGGAGCAGAATCGGCAAATTATCCTTTCTGTACTATCGAAAAAAATATAGGCATAGTATCAGTGCCTGATGAAAGACTGGACAAGCTTGCAGAAATGTACAATCCCGACAAGTTTACTCCTGCAACTCTGGAATTTGTCGATATTGCAGGTCTTGTAAAAAGGTGCTTCCAAGGGCGAAGGCTTGGGCAACAAGTTTTTAGGAGATATCCGTGAAGTTGACGCTATCGTTCACGTTGTACGCTGCTTTGAAGATATTGATATCATTCATGTCGACGGTGAAATCAATCCGGCAAGAGACATTGAAACAATTAATCTGGAATTGATTTTTTCCGATATAGAAATGATTGACAGACGTATCGACAGAACAAAAAAAAGCTCGCAAAAGGCGACAAAAGTACCTTACGGAAATTGATTTTCTTGAAAGACTGAAAAGTCATCTTGAATCGGGAAAAATCCGCAAAGAGCTTTCGACTATACAGACGATGAAAGAGAAGTAATCAAATCTACTCCTCTGCTTTCAGGCAAACCTGTAATTTACGCCGCAAATTTATGCGAAGACGATTTTGTAAACAACATTGAAACAAATGAACACACAATACAGTCAAAAAAATTGCGGAAGAAGAGCATTCTGCCGTACTGCCGATCTGTGCACAGATAAAGCTGAAATATCCGACATGGAACTTGAAGACAAAAAGAAATGTTCAGGAGAAATGGGATTAAAAGAATCAGGTCTTAACAGAATCATCAAGGAAGGCTACTCTCTTCTGGGACTAATATCATACCTTACAGCCGGACAGCCCGGGAAGTAAGAGCATGGACTATCAAAAAGGCACAAAAAGCGCCGCAGGCGCTGAAAAATCCATACAGACTTTGAAAAAGGCTTTATCAGAGCAGAGGTTGTCGAAAGCTTTGACGACCTTATGGCATGCGGTACCATGGCGCAAAAGAAAAAGGACTTGTCCGTCTGGAGGGCAAGGAAATACGTCATGCAGGACGGAGATATCGTTCTGTTCAGATTTAACGTGTAAAAATAAAAGGTACTTTCCGAAAAGAAAAGTACCTTTTTTAAAATAAAAATATTAGTAAGTTTAGGAATCTCACTTTCTATTATCCATTCAAGACCCGACTTTGCATTTTCAAATTCCGCATTAAGTTCGTCATTATCTTTTTTCAATAAGCGGTTTAAGTCTGGACATTAGAAGTCTGAACATTAGTTATCTTATCATTCCTTACAAATATGCTTGCGTAGGTATGATATTTCTCCCCCATTCCTTTTCAAGACTGTCTGCCGCCTCCAGCGCCTTTTCATTATCGCCCTCATCAGAGTAACTGCGGGTTTCTTCTTCAAGCTTTAAAACACGGTCAGTCTTATAATCAAAAGGACAAAAATTCGGAAACGCTTAATACAATTATTGCTACCACTATTCCAAGACTTATTTTAATCCTTACCATCTGCCACCCTTTTTTATCATGGTATATTCGCCGTTACGATCGCGGTAAGCGAAAAATGTCCTCTTCCGTAAGATGCTTTTTCTTTCAAGCCGAGGTCTGGCGATCCACTGCTTTTTTAAGACCGGCGTCCCTTAAGTCCCTGTAATAATTTTACCGTCTGAAACGATAATTACAGGCGGATCAATGGATTGTCCCTGATTGCCATATCCTTGATTGACAACCTTCCTCTGGGGCTGTTTTTCGCAAAGCTGACACACTTCCGTTTGTTTCAACTGCAGCAAACTGTACGTCACTGATATTAAATATGCTGTTTCCTCTCAAAGCCGTCACATCAGATCGTCTACGAGGAAAATCTAAAAGTTCTTTCAATACCTGCTGATCAAAGTATTCCGTCTTTTATTACTATTTTCGGCGTTCTGATACAACATGTCTGATCTTTGGAAATTTCAAAGTCAGCCATGACATCAAAACCTCAAAGCACAAGCGACAATAAGCGCGGGGAATTCCCATCGTAAGCGGAATATTAAGATCCTCCAGCGGCAGTGTTGCAATATTTGATACTAAAATGGTTATAACAAGTTCAGAAGGCCCAATTCCCTTATCGTTTTCCCATAAAAGTCTTATGGAAAATATTACAATAATGTATAAAATAATCGCACGAATAAAAAAACATACTCATAAGGTTATCCTCCGATTATTATTTTTATACTTTTTTTATACAATGTATTCAGTTCTTTTTTTAAAACTTAGGAAAATTTTTATTTGTCACATTGTTCATTTCTTGCCTTGCCGCAAGAAACAAACAAAGGCATTTTCGCTTTCTTTTCATGTGAAAAAGAAAGCTTTGCAAAAAAAAAAACTTTATCCATCATACAAGTTTCTGAACTCAGAATACTCCCCATAAAAGGCAAAGACGTAACATTTAAAATTCACACCAACTTAATTTAATTTTTCTTTTTATGAATTATTTCTTTAATAACTTCATGAATCAGTTTTGTTTGCTTATAATCAAGTTTCTGTATATCTTTCACCAATTCATCAGTGTGTTTTTGGACATTCATCATCAAATTGAAAAAAATTGATACGGAGTAATTCTAAATAATCGCATATGCAAAAAAATGACTGCATTAAAGGAAAATTATTTTTGTTTTTCAATTTTATTTATAAAACTTTCATTTTTGTCCGATTGATAAACTCATTTCCCTTTGATGAAATGCCTTTTTGTAATCTTAATTTAGCAAGACGGTCAGCAAAAATCACTTATTGTAATCATTGTTTGTCTCATCAGTTCCATCTAAATTTTTCTTTAATGTATTTAGTTCTCTGTTTAATTCCATAACTCATTTCTTTTTTGCCGAAACCCCCTTTTTTTCCCCCTTAGAATCATTAATCTTTCTGCAAATTTGTTTGTATAATTCATCTTTATCACCTTTTTTAATTTTTAATTATTCACTATAGTGTTATTTTTATTATAACGTGTAGATTAAATGTTGACAATTCCCCTGATTATGTATATACCTATATATGGATATAGTAGCACTCATTTTAAATGGGAGAAACATTACGTATTGCTGGTAAACTCCTGATGGCGCTATCCACAATGTTGTAGACCACTTGGTGGAACAAAGTCGGAGTCGGCATACACCATGGTGCCCGTGGGGCCAAAGGCCCTGAACATATCGATCTTGCCATCCTCAATGCGGCGCTCATCCGAAAGCACCACGTCCGTAACGGTGGACCAGATATC
>VOFK01001166.1_pt1 | contig 14733 bp, 26 predicted proteins | sample 5384121 | NCBI WGS metagenome assembly VOFK01 (sample SAMN12384730, study PRJNA508395) | human gut metagenome | isolation source: healthy gut J | host: Homo sapiens | reverse complement strand
TGAAGTTACGTATTGCTTCGTTTTCGCCGGACGTGATCGAGCAGGCCAAGGCCGCCCTGTAACGGCGCGACCATTGTCACGGATACGAACATGGCGCTCTCGGGCATCAGCAAGCCGTCGCTCACGAAGCTCGGCGCGAAGGCGCTCTGCCTCATGGCGGACTCCGGACATCGCGCGCGAGGCAAAGAGCGCGGCGTGACGCGGGCGGTGGTTTCGATGGAGCACGCCGCCAGACTGGACGGGCCGCTGATCTTCGCGGTCGGCAACGCGCCGACAGCGCTCATCCGACTGCACGAGCTGATCGGGAAGGACGAGGTGAAGCCGGCGCTCGTCATCGGCGTGCCGGTAGGTTTTGTCAACGTTGTCGAGGCGAAGGAGCTGTTTATCGGCGGAAAAACGCCGTATATCATTGCGCGGGGGCGCAAGGGCGGCTCGAATGTCGCGGCGGCGATCGTCAATGCGCTGCTGTACCAGCTGATCCGCCGGGAGGGCTTTTAAGGCTGCCGTTTGGCAGCCTTTTTACTTTATATCCCTCAGCAGAGGGTGAGCCTTTCCGCCGATACAGCGGCGGGCCGCTGGAGGCGACATTACGCCCTCGGAGGGCGTGAGCATTGGCCGCCTTCGGCGGCAGGGGATGCCGGGTGTCTCCCGGCAGAGACAAAGGGGCAGGGACACCGATGGTTTTCCCTGCCCCTCTTGACCCTCCCCAACCTTTTTGGACGCGACTCCCTCCGGTCGCGCGTCTAAAAAACGAGGGGGCCCCACAGGGGCGTCTGGTGCTCAAGGTATCATCCTTGATTGAAGCAGAGCTTTTCGCAGCGCTAATCCAACGCCCTGCGTCTGGCCGCGCACTGTTGTGCGCGGCGGATAACGCAAGGGAAATTCAGGGTCTTACAGCGTCCCAAAATCTGTTCGACGCACGGAACCGAGCCCCCGTAACCCCCGTTTAGCCGCGAATGCTTCGCTGAGCGGCTCAGCGAAGGGAAAGGGGGGAGTCAAGAGGGGGCAAGGGAACCATACGGTGCCCTTGCCCCTTTGTCTCCCCGGTGGGCACCGCGTCTCCGCCGCCGGGCGGCGGCAATGCCCGGCCTGCCCATCGGCAGTCAGTCTCGCCTCCAGCGGCGCACCGCTGTATCGGCGGAGATCAACCCTCTGCTGAGGGTAAAGAAAAAAGAGCGGCGTATGGCTTGCCGTCCGCAGACGGTAAAAAGAAAAACGCACCGGCTTTCGCCGGTGCGGAGCGGTGTTACGCAAACACCGTTTGAATCAGGATCATATAGGCCGCCGTGCCGACGCCGATGGAGAGCAGGTTGTTGTGCTTCCAGACGTGCAGCACTGCGGTCAGCGCGATGCACAGCAGCTCGGGAACGCCGTGTGTGCCGGTCACCCAGCCGACATTCTTGAGACAGTAAACCACGAGCAGCGCAATGACCGCCGGACGGCAGCGTCGCACCCAGATAACGGATGATCGGCGGAATCGGCTTTTGCCGTTAAAAAGCAGAAAACGGCGCAACACGGGTGGCAAACGTGCACACCGCCGCGACTGCGATCATCGCGAGAGCATATCCAATCGACATTTATGCCGCCTCCTTCGCAAGACTGCCGGCGCAGCGCCACGAGCATCACGCAGATGGCGAGCATGGCGGGCAGGATGAAATTAACTGAGGGCCGAGAAGCGCGAGCGAGTCACGCCGCCGCGCCAGACCGAGAAACGCCGGAGACATGGCTTTCGACGCCTGCCACTGCTCGACGAAAATGACCGTGAACAGGCTGGTCATCGCAAAGATCAATACCGGTCGTGTCGAACGGCAGTACACCGCCGATGAACGCGCCGATGATCGAGCCGATGATCCAGTAGGCGTGGTCGAGAATGGCGACCAGAAAGCGCATCGCGTCTCGGGTCGACGTCCGGAGGGCGTTTTCAGCGAGCAGAGCAGCGAATAGGTCTCATCGGTCAGCGAGAAGATCATGTACCACTTGCGGCGGCCCATCTCATGAAAAGTCTCCAGAAAGGACAGACCGTAGAAAATGTGACGGCAGTTGAGCAACAGCGTCATCACCGCGACCGTCACGAGGACGCCTTCGCCGCGAGCAGCGAGACGAGCAGGTACTGTCCCGAGCCGGCGTAGATGGTCAGACTGCAGAAGAAGGACCACGATCGATCCGAAGCCGATATCGCGCAGCATGACGCCGAACGCAAAACCGATGAACAGATAGCCGCACAGTACGGGTAATCGTGGCGGTAAAGCGCAGGACGAAACGCCTTTTTTTTCATGGAAAATCACCATACTACAGAATAACGGGGTAAAAAAAAGCGCTCCTGCGAACAGAGCGCTTTTGGCATTTCAAACGTAAACGCACAGAAAAATCAGATAGCGCGGGTTACCTTGCCGGAACGGAGGCACCGAGTACATACGTTGATATGGCGGGGAGTACCTTCGACCAGAGCCTTTACACGACGTACATTCGGCTTCCAGGTTCGATTGGAACGACGATGAGAGTGAGAGACCTGAATACCAAAGGTCACGCCCTTGCCGCAAATATCGCACTTTGCCATTTTTCCTGCACCTCCTTCTTTCGTTTCTTGCATAGCAGATATTATATTACCACAGCATAGGAAAATGCAAGATTTTTTTTTGAAATTTTTTTCGATAATTTAAGTTTTGTCCGTGAGGAAATCGTTGAGAAAATCAGGGAATAAGTTGAAACTTTGCATAAAAAGGGGTATAATAATAAGTAAGAAATTTGCGGAAGGGAGAACCCATATGCAGCTTAAGAATTTGGCGTAAGCCTGGGAGATTGATCCACGAATTTAATTTTGAGGTAGTATACGGCCCGGAGGGCTTTGAAAAGATCGAGATCACAAAGGACGACGTAAACCGTCCCGGTCTTCAGCTTGCCGGCTTTTTTGATTATTTTGACCCCAACCGCATTCAGGTGATGGGCAAGGTCGAATCGAGCTATGTTGAACAGATGGAGTCGGAGGAGCGGCGCGCCTGCTTCGACCGGCTGTTTGAAACGCGCATCATCCGGTGCTGCTCATCACGCGCAACATTGAGCTGTTCCCGGAGTGCGTCGCGGCGCACACAGTACGGCGTGCCCATCCTGCGCACGAACGATTTCACCTCCACGACCATCAATGCCCTCGTTGCGTCCCTGCGCGTGCAGCTTGCGCCGCGCGTCACGCTCCACGGCGTTCTTATTGAGATCTACGGCGAGGGCGTTCTGCTGCTCGGCGACTCGGGCGTCGGCAAGTCTGAGACCGCGATCCGGCTTGTCAAAGCGCGGTCATCGCCTGATCGCGGACGATGCGGTCGAGATCAAGCGCGTATCCGACAAGACCCTCGTCGGTACTGCGCCGGAGGTCATCCGCCACTTTATCGAGCTGCGCGGCATCGGCATCGTCGACGTCCGCCGCATCTTCGGCATCGGCGCGATCAAGATGACCGAAAAGGTTGAGCTTGTCATCAACCTCGAGCCGTGGGAGGACGGCAAGCAGTACGACCGTCTGGGCATGGACGGTCAGACGACCTCCATCCTTGACATCGCAGTCCCGAGCCTGACCATCCCGGTAAAGCCCGGACGCAACCTCGCCGTTATCATCGAGGTCGCAGCGATGAACGACCGCCAGAAGAAGATGGGCTTCAACGCGGCCAAGGAGCTGCAGGAGCGCATGCTCAAGCAGTACGGCAACTAAGCTGTCGCCAAACTTCGTTTGGCCGACAAGCGGTGTTCTGACAGCGCGGGGCGCCGCAGAACACGGACGGAAAAAAAGTTCCTGTTCAGAAACTTTTTTCTCTCTCTCCGGGGATAAAAAGTCAGGTACACGCCCCGACTTTTTTATGAACCTGCTCCGCAGGTTCTATTATATGCACGTCGCCGCGCGGGGTGCGGGAAATCTTGCTTTACGAATTTCCAGACAGATAAGCAGTGCACACGACAGATAACAGATAAATTATATGGCAGCATCACAGACTGCACAGGAGGAACAGAGGTAAAATGCAAATCATTGCGGATCTTCATACACATACCAACGTCACCGACCATGCGTTCAGCACGCTGACCGAAATGGTGCAGGCGGCACATGACATGGGCCTCAAGGCCATCGCGATCACCAACCACGGCCCCACCAACCGGACGGCCCGCATGAATGGCATTTTTCCAATCTGAATCTCGTCCCGCGAAAGATGAACGGCGTGACTGTTATTCGCGGCATCGAGTTCGACATCACCGCCCCTCGGGCGGCATCAACGTCATTTCCAACAAGAGTCTCAAGCCCGTTGAGTTTGCGCTCGCCTCCTTCCATGAATGCCTGTTCCCCGCCGGCGGACAGGAGCATCCACACGGCGGCGCTCGAGTCCATCCTCTACAACCCGTATGTCAACGCCTTCGGCCACCTCGGCAACCCAACTTCCCGTTCGACCATGAATACATCATCAGCCGCTGCAACGAGCGCGGCAAGGTCGTCGAGATCAACAACGCATCTCTGTCCATCCGTAAGCGCAAGCCATGACAACTGCATGGACATCGCGCGCATGTGCATGAAATACGAGGTGCCGATCGTTGGTGGACAGCGACAGCCACATCTGCTTCCGCGTCGGCCATGTCGAGGGCGCGCTCGACATGCTCGAGGAGATCGGCTTTCCCCTGAGGAGCTCATCATCAACAGCAGCATGGCGCGTCTGGTGACGCTTACTTCAAGGGCCCGCGGCATGCATCTGTTCGCGGCGAAGGAGGATTTGCTGTGAGAATCGGTATTGATCTAGGCGGCACGACCGTCAAGGCGGCGCTCTGCGCGGAGGACGGCGCGACTCATCAAGCAGGGCGTGCCGACGAAAACGGGAGACCCGGACGGCAACTGCGCCGGCCATGAAAGCAGATATGAAAACGCGCTGGCGCCTCGGGCGGCGTACAGCCGGACGAGGTCGAGGCGATCGGCATCGGTGTGCCCGGCTCGTATGACAAGCCCTCCTGCACGCTCAGATTCGGCACAAACCTCGGCATGAACGATGTCTGCTTTGCGGATGCGTTTTTGCCTGAGTTCGGCTGTCCGGTGCATCTGGATAACGACGCGAACTGCGCCGCGCTCGGCGAGGCGACCGCAGGAGCGGCAAAAACGGAAGAATATGCTGATGGTCACGCTCGGAACGGGCGTCGGCGGCGGCATTATCATCGACGGAAAGCTGTATACCGGCTGCAACAGCCTTGCGGGCGAGCTGGGACATATCGTCATCCGGCAGGGCGGCGAGCCGTGCGGCTGCGGCCGGCGCGGGCTGTCTGGAGGCCTACAGCTCGGCTGCGGCCCTCGTGAAGTTCGCGCACCGGGCGCTTGACGCCGGACGGAGAGCAGCCTGCGCGAAAACGGCCCCTGCCCTCAACGCGAAGCACATCTGCGACGCGGTAGACGCCGGCGACGCGCTCGCGTGCGAGCTGTTCGAAACCTACTGCGACGATCTCGCGTGCGGTCTTTCGAGTTTTATCAATATCTTTCAGCCGGAGTGCATCGTGCTCGGCGGCGGTCTTGCAGGCTATGGCGAAAGCTGCTCGCGCCGCTGCGCAGGCGCATCGAGAAGGAGACCTTCCGCGGCGACACGAATACCGAGCTGGTCCTGGCCTCGCTCGGCAATGATGCCGGTCTGGTCGGCGCTGCGATGCTCTGAATATACATAAAAAAACCGCTGTATCGGAACAAATACAGCGGTTTTATTTTGCCTGTTCTGCTTTTTACAGACCGAGCATCTTCTCGACCAGCGCGCACGCATCCTCGATGCAACCGGGGCAGGAGCGGCGGACATTGCCGTCGGCGACGCCCTTGAGCTCGCAGCAGAGGTAGGTGCCGTTCTTCTCCTTGAAGGCGTTCGCCATCTCGCGGGTCTGCTGATAGGTCTGCGCCTTTGGTCGTGCCTGGCGCTTCGATGCCGGCCGAGCCCTTGACGCCGGCGAGCATGAACGCGCCGCTCAGCGCACCGCACATGTCCATCACGCCCATGCCGAGGCCGAAGCCCTCGGCCATCTTATAGGCGGTCTGCTCGTCAAGACCGACGAGGTCGCAGTAGGCGCAGGCGACCGACTGCGCGCAGTTGTGAAGCCCTTCCCGTGCAGCTCCTGTGCACGCTGCTGTCTTTCTGTCATAACAAATTCCTCCTTATGCTGTGTCGATCAATACTCTACCTGTGTGAAGTAATACATGATCGCGTTGTACTGTGCGCGCGCCTCGGCCTGAAGATCCTCCCTCGCTGTCGATGAACTGCTGATCCTCTGCGTTGTCGATAAAGCAGAATTCGCTCGTGAGCGCCGGGATGTAAAAGCGAAGCCGCCGCGCGGTTGGTGTAGTAGTAGTCGCCGTGGCTGCCCCCTCGCGGAACACGATCGAACGGATCGGGCACGCCGAGCGCTCTGTATTCCTCGAGCAGCTTTTTCCGCAAGGGATTTTCGTCGGCCGCCGTTTTGTCGGCCACCTGCGCGAGCGCCTGACCGCGCGCCGCCGTGTTCGCGGCGTTGTGATGGACGCTGAAGAACAGGTCGGCGGTGTCCTGATAGCGCCCATGACCTTGCCGCGCAGCGTCAGATCGCTGCCCTCCTCGAGTGTGTCGCGCACCATGATTACGTTCACACCGGCGCTCTCCAGATAGCTTTGCAGATATTTCGCAACCGAAAGGTTGATGTGCTTCTCGTCGTATACCTTGTCGACGCTCGTCGCGCCGACGTCGCTGCCGCCGTGACCGGGGTCGATGATGACCGTCATCCTGCCGTCGATCTGCGAGGTGCGGGGCGGCTCGACCGATCGTCCGGCTCGCCCTCGACGCGCGGAGTAGTCGCGCACGCGGACGAGATAGTTCGCGCTGACGTAGCGGCCGGTTCCCCTTGGAGGTGTCCATGAGATGCGCCCAGCCGTTGGCAAGGCTGTCCACGACGACCTCTGCGTTCGCGGAGAGCTGACCGACCTTTTTCGCGGTCGAGGACGCGGAAGCGCGCACCGCGAGTTTGCTCTCGACCTTTACGCGGTACCAGCCGGTCGTGAACGGCTCGTCGGGCTCGGTCTTGCCGTCATAATCGCTCAGACGCTTGAGATAACCCGCGCTGACATAGCGGCTCGTGCCCGCCGAGGTGTCCATGAGATGCGCCCAGCCGTTCGCAAGGCTGTCTACGACGACCTTGTCGCCCTTCGACAGCTGGCCGACGGACGGATAGGTGGTAGCCGGGCCGGAGCGCACGGTGAGAGAGGACGAAACATTCACCTCGTACAGACCGGTTGTAAAAACAGGTTCCGGCGTCGGGGCGGGCGTCGGCGTGGCCGGCGTCGTGCTGCCGTTGTTATTGCTGTTATTATTGTTGCTGCTGTTATTGTTATCCGGCTGTTTGGGGTCCGGGGCGGGCGTCGTGAGTCTGACGGTGCGCGTGGCATTGTCCCATCCGGCCTCGAAGCCGATCGCGTCCGCGATGTCCGCGATGCTGTAATAGTTGTTGTCGTTGATCAGGTAGCCGCGGAAGGAGACCGCACTGCCCTTGAGCAGGACCTTTGAAGGTGGACGCGGAGACCTTGAGCGAGGAGAGGGTCGAGGCGGAAAGCTCGCCGCCGACCTTCTGGTATTTCTGACCGGAGATCAGATTGATGACCGAGCTCTGGCTGGGCGTCCAGGTGACGTTGAAGGGCGCGGTGGTGTCGCTGAGAAGATACGCGACGTCGCGCAGCTTGAAGTAGTTATAGCCGTCAACATTATAGGCCTGCGGCGTGACAGCCTTGCCGTTTACCATGAACTTATGGTCGGAAACCGCGACCTTGGGGGAAGCGGCTGCTGCGCTGGCGAGCGTGACGCTCAGCACGGCGCACAGAGCCGCAGCGATTTTGCGAAAATGCATAAAAACCTCCGTTTCCGCATACAGGGAAAAAGCGAACGGAACGTCCGTTCTGCACGAAATGTCAAATCAAACATACAGTCATAATAGCACGATGAAGGGCGGATTTCAATGCTTTGCGGCGGAATGACGCATAACTGTAATATAGCGAAGGGGGAGAGAAAACACCGGATGCATGAAGATGAGTATTGTGTTCTCGAGCGAAAAATGATAATATAAATGTGAAAAATACGTCGAGGTAACTATTATGCAGTTCCGTTTTGCGCACAATAACTTCAACGTCCGCGACCTTGAGCGTTCGCTCAAATTTTATGATGAGGCACTCGGCCTCAAGGAGGTCCGCCGCATAGGCGCCAAGGACGGCAGCTTCACCATCGTCTACCTGTCCGGACGGCTCGACGCCGCATCTGCTCGAGCTGACATGGCTGCGCGACTGGGACAAAAGCCGTACAATCTCGGCGACAATGAGTTCCATCTCGCCCTTTCGGTCGACGATTTCGGCGCGGCGCATCACAGGCATCAGCAGATGGGCTGCATCTGCTTTGAAAATCCGGCAATGGGCATCTATTTTATCTCCGATCCGGACGGCTACTGGGTCGAGATCATTCCGTCTAAAATGTGACGGAAAAGGAGATCCTATCATTGAATCCTTATCTTGATCTGTTCCTGACCTTTGCGCAGATAGGTGTATGCACCTTCGGCGGCGGCTACGCCATGCTGCCGCTTCTGCAGCGCGAGGTCGTAGAAAGCGGCTGGCGGCTGGGCGACTGAGGACGAGCTGATGGACTATTACGCCATCGGCCAGTGCACGCCGGGCGTCATCGCGGTCCAATACCTCGACGTTCATCGGCTATCGCCTGCGCGGCGTTCCCGGCGCGATCACCGCGACCGCAGGCATGGTTTTCCCCTCGCTCGTCATCATCACGATCATCGCTGCGTTCATTCAGCAGTTTGCGCATCTCGCTGTCGTGCAGCACGCATTTTGCCGGAATCCGCATCGCGGTCTGCGCGCTTGTGCTGCAGTCCGTGTGGAAAATGGCGAAAAAGGGCGTTGTTGACGTTCCGACCAGTGTTATCCTGCTCGTTACGTTCGCGGCTGTCGCCTTCTTCGGCGTTTCTCCCGTCCTCATGGTCGTTATCGCGGCCGCCGCAGGCATTCTTATCAATGTTGTGAGGGGAGGAGAGCATGATCTTTTTACAGCTGTTCTGGGAGTTCTTAAAGACCGGTCTGTTCGCAGTCGGCGGCGGTCTGGCAACGCTTCCCTTCCTCAAGGCAATCACGCACAAGTACCCGTGGTTCACGGCGAACGATCTGATGGACATGATTGCGGTCTCCGAGTCACACCCGGCCCGATGGGCGTCAATTCCGCGACCTACGCAGGCTTCCATGCCGCCGGACTGCCCGGCGCGCTCACGGCGACGTTTTCGCTCGTGCTGCCGTCGGTCATCATCATCATTCTGGTCTCGCGTGCGCTTGACCGCTTCCGCTCATCCTCGCTCGTGCAGAACGGTTTTATGGTCTGCGCCCGGCGTCCGCCGGTCTGATCTTCGGCGCGATGTTCACGGTGTTCGCCGGCTCGCTGCATCTCGACCTGTGGAGCGGTCCGGAGAGCCTGCTTGCTGTACTGAATTACCGCGCGATTTTGCTGTTCCTAGTGATTTCGGTCGCGATCCGGAAGCTGCCGAAGGTGCATCCTATCGTGTTCATCGGCGTGGGCGCCCTCGCGGGCATCGTATTCCAGTTCTAAAGAGAGCCGAAAGGCTCTCTTTTTGCTTGCGATACCCTCGGCAGAGGGTGAGCGGTTCCGCCGTTCCGGCGGCTTGCCGCCGCAGGCGAGATTGGCTGCCGATGGGCAGGCCGGGCATTGCCGCCGTCCGGCGGAGACGCCGGTCCACGGCGGCAAGGGTGTCCACCGACGGGAACGCCGGCACCGTATGGTTTCCCCTGCGGTTTTCCCCCTTCCCTTTGACCCCCCCTCCTTTGCGCCGCGACGCCCTTCGGTTGCGCGGCGAAACGGGGGTACGGGGGCTCGGTTCCGTGCGTCGGGCAGGTTTTGGGACGCTGTTAGGCCCTGAGGTCAGTTTGCGTAATTTGCCGCGCATAACAGTGCGCGGCCAGACAGCGCAGGGCGGCAGCTCTCCGCTGCGAAAAGCTCCGCTTCGATCAAGCGTGTACCTTGGAGCACCAGACGTCCCTGTGGGCCCCTCGCATTTAGACGCGCGACCGAAGGGAGTCGCGTCCCAAGGAAGATGTGGGGGTGTCAAGAGGGGGATAAGAAACCATCGGTGTCTTGGCCCCCTCTTGCCCCCGCCGCCGGGTGGCGGCATCCCCCGGCCGCCGAAGGCGGCCAATGTCCACGCTCACCTTGAGCGTAAAGTCGCCTCCAGCGGCGCGCCGCTGTATCGGCGGAAGATTTTTACCGTCAGCAGACGGTAAAAAAGAAAGAGGAGGACGGTTTATCTTTACATTGCGGCTGGAAAATGCTATAATCATGCTGTATATTTGCGTCCAAAAGGGGCGGGAATTTGAAAAAAAATTCAGACGGCTCTTCGACCCGGCCGAGCGGCATTTTATGTGCTGTTTTTACTGTTTGCGGCCTGCGGTCTGTATTTTTCAAAGCCGTATGGCTTCATCGGCATGGCCATCGTCATCATTTTGCGCATGGTCGCGATCCGCAGCGACGCGGAGCGGCGGCAGCGGGTGTATGATCTGATGGAAAATATCGAGATCGAGGGCGGAGAAGTCCGTCCGGCGGTCACGAAATCGCCGCTGCCGACCGTTGTCGCGCGCGACGACCGGACAGATCATCTGGGCGAACGAGGCCTTCGCGGGACATGACCGGCCATTTCGCACACGCGCTGCACATGCGTCTGACCGAGCTCGCGCCGACGTTCGAGACGCGCGCTGGCTCATCGAGGGCAAGACTGCCTTCCCGGGCGAGCTGCGCATGGCGGGCATCTACCATGTATTTGGCAGCATGATCCAGTCGGGCGCAGGTCAGATGATGATGCTCCATTTCATCGACTGCACGGAATTTTGTCCATCTGCGCGATGATTCCGAGACGCGCCGCCCGGCCATTGCGGTGATCGCCATCGACAACTATGAGGAGCTCGTCAAGAATACGACCGACTCGGAGAAGTCCAACATTCTCGCCGGCATCGATAGACGTCCGTGTCCTCGTGGGTCAAGGATTCGAGCGCCGTCATGCGAAAATATGACCGCGACAAGTACATCTTTATCATCGAGAACGCCGAGCTGGACAAGCTGGCGGCGAAAAAGTTCTCGGTGCTTCAGGAAGTGCGCGATATTCAGAACCATGAGGGCGTTGTCGCGACGCTGTCCATCGGTATCGGCCGCGACGGCGAGACGCTCGCGGAAAGCTACAAGTACGCCGGTCTTGCCATCGACATGGCGCTCTCGCGCGGCGGCGATCAGGCCGTCATCAAGAACCGTTAAAGCTTCGAGTTCTCTTCGGCGGTCTGAGCGAGGAGGTCGAAAAACGCACCAAGGTCAAGAGCCGCGTAGTCGCCAACGCACTCAGCCAGCTGATCGCGATTCGTCTCAGGTGCTCGTCATGGGCCACAAGAACAGCGACATGGACGCCATCGGCGCTGCGGCAGGCATGGTCTGTGCCGCGCGCGTCAAGGGCAGACCGGTGCACATTGTTGTGGACCGTCAGCACACCACCATGGCAAGTGACCTGATCGAGCGGCTGGAAACCCAGTCTGAGTACAAGGGTGTGTTCATCAGCGCCGAGGATGCGATGATCGCGTGCGATTTCAACACGCTGCTTATCGTGGTGGACGTAAACCGTCCTGGCTATGTGGGAGAGCGCGGCGCTGCTCGAATCTATCAACAAGATCGCAGTCATCGACCATCACCGCCGCGCGGCGGATTATATCGAGAACGCGGTCGTCAGTCTGCACGAGCCGTATGCCTCGTCCGCATCCGAGCTTGTCAGCGAGCTGCTTCAGTACCTCGTGCCGACCAGCGGCATTCTCACCTGCGAGGCGGAAGCCATGCTGGCGGGTATTTATCTGGATACCAAAGGGCTTTTCCACGTGTACCGGCGTGCGCACGTTTGAGGCGGCGGCGTATCTGCGCCGCGCAGGTGCGGAGTCGAGCGATGTCAAGCGCCTGTTCCAGTCCAGCTTTGACCAGTATATGGAGCGCCAGAAGATCATTTCTTCTGCGCGCAACTGCGGCGGTCAGGGCGTGATCTTCGCCATCACCGGTGAGCAGGTGGACCGCATCGCGGCGGCGCAGGCTGCTGACGAGCTGCTTTCCATCATCGGCACCACGGCATCCGTCGTTGCCTTCCGCAGCGGCGAGCATGATATGGCGGTCTCCGCACGCGCGGCAGGCCAGGTCAACGTTCAGCTGCTCATGGAGCGTCTCGGCGGCGGCGGCAATCACTCTGCGGCGGGTGCGCACAGCTCAGGAATACCACGCCTGAGGAGGCGGACCGACTGATCACCGAAGCGATACGCGGTTATCTCGAGGATCAGTGCGCGAAGACGAAACAGAACGAACGTCGGAAAAGCATATTTCGACTGCCGGAAAAGCCGGGCAGAACAGGCATAAAACAAGCAATATAAAACAAGAGCGGTTTTGCCCTCAGAGACTTATCAAAAAGAAAGTAATTCATGACAGCAGACGTAAAGGGCGACGTAAAGGGCAAGGGCAAGAAGGGGGCGACCTCATCGAGGTCAGCGAGGGGCTACGGCCGCAACTTCCTCATGCCGCGCGGTCTGGCAGAGCTGGCAACCGCCGACAACCTCAACGTAAAGAAGGCGCAGGACGAGGCGCACGCACGCAAGGTCGCTCGAGCAGCAGGCAGCGCGCGAGGCGGCGGAAAACTCAAGGAGAGCCCGGTCAAGGTTCCGGCCAAGGGCGGTGCAGGCGGTCGTCTGTTCGGCGCAGTCACCTCCAAGGAGATCGCGGAGGAGCTCAACCGCCAGTACGGTCTGAGCGTTCCGAAGCAGAAGATCGTGCTCGAGGAGCCGATCAAGACCTTCGGCGTACACCGCGTCAAGGCGAAGCTGTATCAGGACATCGCAGGCGAGATTCTGGTGCAGGTGGTAGAGGCCTGAGTACTATAGGGGTATCCAAAACCTTTGTGGTTCGCCGGACGGTTCCAGAAACCGCCCGGCGATCCCCCGGACGCCGCCCACGGCGGTGGGTTTTTGTAAAAAAGTCAGGCGCATCATTGAATGCCGTCGCATAGCGGCGGTCGCCTGAGGGCGGGCCAATCCTCGGTTTTCCATCCCGGAAAACCTGCGTGGGACGCAAAGCGGAGGGGACGCAGGCGGCCTGCTATTCATTTTATATTATTTCAATCTCCAGGTTCCATTCTCAATTTGTTGGAGGAAGGCAAGTGAGCTTTTTAATGCGGCAGGTGCCGCAGGACCTGACCGCTGAGCAGTCGCTTCTCGGCGCGATGCTGGTCGATCCGAACTGTATCCCCGAGGTCATCGAGCAGGTGCGCGCGGACGACTTCTACGCCGATGAGAACAAGCGGATCTTTGAGGTCATTTATTCGATGTTCAACGGCGCGAAGCGCATCGACCCGGTAACCGTGCTCGACGAGCTGACGAGCGCGGGCTACTACGACGAGGCCGGCGGCCGCGCCTATCTGTTTCAGCTCATGGACATCACGCCCGGCTCGCGCAACGTCACGGAATACGTCCGCATCGTGCGCGACAAGAGCCTGCTGCGGCAGCTTGCCGACGCCGGCAGCGAAATTCAGCAGAATGCCATTTCCGGGCAGGGCGATGCCTCGGGCATTGCCGAGCTTGCCGAGCAGCGAATCTACAACATCCGGCAGGGACGCGAGATCAAGGGTCTTTCCAAGCTCGAAAACGTTATCGCGGATCTCTATACCGAGCTGAATGAGCGCATGCAGTCGGACAGCGACATCCCGGGCATGTCCACCGGCTTTCATGCGCTCGATAAGGCGCTGACCGGCCTGAACAAGTCCGACCTGATCCTGATCGCGGCCCGACCCGGCATGGGTAAGACCGCTTTCGCGCTCAATATCGCGCTGAACGCGGCCAAGGCGAGCATCCAGAACAAGCCGAAGGGGCTACAAGAAGGGCACGGGTGTGTGCGTGTTCCAGCTCGAGATGGGCAAGGAACAGCTTGCGAGCCGTTTTCTGTCCAGTCAGGCGCTGCTCGAGTCGCAGAAGCTCAAGACCGGCGATCTGACGATGGACGACTGGGACAAGATCGCGCGCGGCGCGGGCGTGCTGTCGAGTCTGGATATTTATGTGGACGACAACCCGGCCATCACGGTGCCCGAGATCAAGGCGAAATGCCGCCGGCTGGGCGACGAGCTCGGTCTGATCGTCATCGACTATCTGCAGCTGATGCACGTCGGCGGACGGCACATGGACAACCGTGTGCAGGAGGTCGCGGAGATTTCGCGTTCGCTCAAGATCATGGCGAAGGAAGCTCAATGTGCCGGTCGTGCCTGTCGCAGCTTTTCCCGTGCGTCCGAGCAGCGCTCGGACAAGCGTCCGATGCTGAGCGACCTTCGAGAGTCGGGCGCGATCGAGCAGGACGCGGACATCGTCATGTTCATCTACCGAGACGATTATTATGACGAGGAGAGCGAAAAAAAAATATCGCGGAGATCATCATCGCGAAAAACCGCCACGGCGCGACGGGAACCGTCGAGCTCCAGTGGGTCGGTCAGTACACGACCTTCTCCAACCCGACCGCATCCATGAGGAATAACGGGCTTCTTCGGGCGGCGGCCGACACGATTCGCCGCTTTGCCATGCTGAGGCCGGGGAGCGCGTGCACGTCGCCCCTGTCGGGCGGCGCGGACTCGGTGTCGCTCCTGCTCGTACTGCAGAAACTCGGGTACGAG
>VOFK01004008.1_pt1 | contig 14752 bp, 16 predicted proteins | sample 5384121 | NCBI WGS metagenome assembly VOFK01 (sample SAMN12384730, study PRJNA508395) | human gut metagenome | isolation source: healthy gut J | host: Homo sapiens | reverse complement strand
TGTTGTGCTTCGGTTACATTGCTGGCTGCTTGCGCTTGGACCAGCTCGGGGGATATACCGCCGGCGGCCGTGAACAGCGTGTCACATAGCCGTGCCGCCGAGGCGCGGCGGCCTTGGACGAAGTTCAGTATACGCGCGGATCCGCGGGGTATTTTTTCGCAACAGTTTCCGGATATACGCCTTCGCCTCGCGCATCGACACGCCGATGTCCTCCTACCGACGCGAATAGTCGCCGATGCCGTAGATGATGCCGAAGTTGACCGCCTTGGCGCGCTTGCGCATCTCGCCCGTGACCAGCTCCGGAGAGACGCCGAACACCTGCGAGGCGGTGATGGTGTGATGTCCGCGCCGGCGTTGAAGGCGGCGATGAGCGTTTCGTCCTCCGAGATGTGCGCGAGCACGCGCAGCTCGATCTGCGAGTAATCCGCGTCCACGAGCAGGCAGCCGGGGGCGGCGACAAAAAACTTCCGGAAGGTGCGGCCAAGCCCCGTGCGGACGGGGATGTTCTGTAAGTTCGGCTCGACCGACGACAGGCGGCCCGTCTGCGTGAGCGTTTGGCGGAAGGTGGTGTGGATGCGGCCGTCGGCGGGGTCGATAACCTTCAGCAGCCCGTCGGCATAGGTGCTTTTGAGCTTGGAAAGCTGGCGGTAATAGAGAATCAGTTCGACGACGGGATGCTTGTCCCGCAGCCGCTCGAGCACGTCCGCGTCGGTGGAATAGCCGCTGCGGTTCTTTTTTGTAATGCGGCAGGCCAGCTTTTCAAACAGCACGCCGAGCTGCTTGGGCGAGTTGATGTTAAAGGTCTCGCCCGCAAGGTCGTAGATATGCGCCTCGGCCTCGCGCACGCCCTGCTCAAGCTGCGCGCCGAAGGCCCGCAGGCCGTCCGCATCGACGGCGAACCCGTCGCGCTCCATATCCGCCAGCACATAGGACAACGGTTTTCGATCTCCCGTACAGCGAAAGCTGCTCGTTCCTGCAGAAGCAGCGGGTAGGCTTTCGCATCCAGCGCCGGCACGCCGCGTCGGCCGGCGTGCCCGTGCCGAGGTACTCGCCCGCCGCCTGCGCGAAGGTCCGGCCGCCGCCGGTCGGCGACAGCAGATAGCAGACGAGCGACAGGTCGCGGCAGTCGGCGTTGAAGCGCGACGCCGGCTTTCCGCAGCAGGCCGACGGCATCCTTGATGCTCCAGAGAATCAGCCGGCGGGCGGGGTCCTCAAAAAGCCCTTCAGCCGCGCGTCGCGGGCAGCACAGCAGACGGCCGTCCGCGCAGACCGTCACCGCCCGTCCTCCGGCAGCACGCCCAGCGGCGTTTCGGGCGGCAGCGCGAGCAGCGCGTCGGCGTCGACCGTCTCGACCGTTGCCGGCGCATCCGGCGCGGCGCCCGCGGCGGGCGGCCGTCGGGCCTAAGCGGGGAGACGAGCTGGCGGAAGCCGAGGCGCTCCAGCGTCGAAGCAGCTCCGCGTCGTCCCGCGGACGCAGCCGATAGTCGGCGGCGGAAGAGGAAATCGGCGCCTCGGTGCAGGCCATTTTGGCAAGAAAAATAGGACTGATAGGCGCTTTCCCCCGTTTTCGAAAGCTTGGTCTTCAGCGCACCCTTTTCCGACTCGAGATGGGCGTAAACGCCGTCAGCGAGCCGTATTTCGCAATCAGCGCCAGCGCGCCCTTTTCGCCGATTCCGCTGACGCCCTTGATGTTGTCCGACGCGTCGCCCATAATCGCCTTCACGTCCACAAGCTGCGCGGGCGCGACCCCGTATTCGGCCGTGATGCGGGCGGGGTCGTAAACCTTCGTCTCGCTGTTGGCGGCAAGGTACACCGGACATGCGACGAAACAAGCTGGAAGCTGTCGCGGTCGCCGGTGACGAGCACGCACTCGTCGCCCTCGCGCTCGGCGGCTGCGGCGATGGTGCCGAGCAGGTCGTCGGCCTCGTAGCCCTCGCAGGTGACGACGGTATAGCCGAGCAGCCCGCAGACATCCTTGGCAAACGGAAGCTGGACGGCCAGCGCGTCGGGCATCCCCTTGCGGTTGGCCTTGGCCTTAGGTCTCTGCACGCCCTGATGGCGGAAGGTCGGCGCCGGCAGGTCGAAGGCCACCGCGACGGCCGTCGGCGCGACGGCGTCAATGTTTTTCAGCAGGATATTGATAAAGCCGAAAATCGCGTTGGTCGGCAGTCCGTCCGGCGCGGTGAGCGGCCGCACGCCGTAAAAGGCGCGGTTCAAGATGCTGTTGCCGTCAAAAACAAGTATTTTCTCCACGTTGGCCTTCCTTTCGCAGCTTCCCATTTTCTCATCCTCCAGTATACTACCCGCGCACCCTTTTGTCAAGGCAAAAGGACGTGCGGATTTATGTATTTACAAACCGCTGCTCTTGTGTTATAATAACCGCGATACATAATGGCCGCATATATTACGCACAAATTCGGGTTCGTGCGGCGGCCATTCGAGTTTGCCGGCTTTCAGCACGGCAAACTCCGAGTCCGGCGATAAGAAAGCCGCATATATTACGCACAAATTCGGGTTCGTGCGGCGGCCATTCGAGTTTGCCGGCTTTCAGCACGGCAAACTCCGAGTCCGGCGATAATAAGAAAAGCCGCATATATTACGCAAAATTCGGGTTCGTGCGGCGGCCATTCGAGTTTGCCGGCTTTCAGCACGGCGAACTCCGAGTCCGGCGATAATAAGAAAAGCCGCATATATTACGCACAAATTGAGTCCTTGCGGCGGCCATTCCGAGTTTGCCGGCCTTCAGCGCGACAAACTCCGAGTCCGGCGGCGAAATGGCCGCATATATTACGCACAAGCCCGAGTCCTTGCGGCGGCCATTTCGAGTTGCCGGCTTTCAGCACGGCAAACTCTGAGTCCGGCGATAATAAGAAAGCCGCATATATTACGCACAAATTCGGGTTCGTGCGGCGGCCATTCGAGTTTGCCGGCCTCCGGCTCGGCAAACGCCGAGTCCGGCGATAATAAGAGAGCCGCGTTCCAATTTTACACACCTTTTGAACACCCATATCCGCGCGGCGGTTGACGGGATTTCCCCGGCGGTATGGAGAAGCCGCAAAAACGCCGCGGCCGTAAAGCAACACTGTGGCTGCTCCGCCCGCGCCCGGCCGGCGGACATGCTTTCTTGCGGAGAAAAGGAAAGGCGCTTTTCACGATGAAACAAAATCCATTCTTCTGCTGCTCGCCCCTGCTGTTCGTCCTCGTACCGGCGACGTCCGTACAGGCGGCGGAGGACGAGCTTTACCGTCAGCTACGGCAAGGGCTATTATTTCGTCAATCCGCTCACCGGCGCGGAGGCGACCGGCATCTTCACCGGCAAAAATCCCCGCGTCTGTCACGGTGAAAGCCGGCGGCAGCGTCACGGTAGCCGAGAACACCATCGTTTTCCGCGATTACGAGTTCGTCGCGTGGAGCATAAATACACCGTGGTGGAAAAACGGCGAGGAAAAACGGTCACCAAGCGCTATTCCCCGGCGACACGCTCGAGAACGTCACGCAGGACGCGTCACCCTGCAGGCGGTCTGGAAGCGCCCCGCCGAGCTTCCGCTGCAAATCGGCGGCTTCCTCTATTACAAAAAGGGCGACGTCAACGTCGACGGCGACGAGCCGGCGCCGGTGCGCTACACCACCGGCCAACCGCTGATGGTGGCCGACTGTCCGTTCCGCAAGGACGGGCACAGCCACCGCGTGGTGGACGGGGACGGCCCGCGTCTATCCGGCCGGCAGCGAGCTGACGCCGGACAGCGTCACCGTCACGCTGCTGCCCATCTGGGCCAAGGACAACAGGCGGTGGCGACGCACCGCGTCACCTATACGACCGACGAGCCGGGGCTGACCGGCGAGCTGCCCGCGTCGTTTGAGCTGTATGAGAAAAACACGTTTATCGTCGCGGAAAACACCCAGTCGAAGGCCGGCTTTGCGTTCTCGCACTGGGAGGACCCCGCCGGCAACCGCTACGCTCGGGGACACATACGCCTGCCCGGCAGCGAAACGGTGCTGCGCGGCGTCTGTCCGAACCGATGCGCAGTTACGCTCACGCCGTCCTGCTCTGCGGGCGGCAGCATCACACCCGCAGAGCCGCAGAGCGTGCCGCAGGGCGGGACGTGCGTATTCGTTTTTCTGCCCGAAGCCGGCTACGAGGTGTATTCGGTGACGGTCAACGGCGAAGCGGTGGAGCCGTCGGGCAGCTATGTTTGAAAACGTCTCGGCCGACGCCGCGCCCATGTCGAGTTCGCAAAAATCAGGCGCCGCGCCGTCCGGCGACGTATTCCGCATCACGCTGCACACGGGCGAGGGCGGCGCCGCCGCGCTCGACGGCGCGCCGGAGGTGGAGGAGGGCGGCAGCCGCGTCCTCACGGTCACGCCCGAGGACGGCTACCGGCTCGCGCGGCTGACCGTCAACGGTCTGGAGCGGACGGCGGACGAAAACGGGCGTCTCGCGCTCGAGGGCATCCTCGAGGACCTGACCATCGAGGTCACGTTTGAAAAGGCCGACGGAAACGACGCGCTCTATTTTATTATGATTGCCGTAATCGTCCTGATTTTTGCCGCCGTGGGCTACTTTTTCTATCAAAAACGGAGGTAGCCGATGCGGTCAGCAGAAGAGATGTTAGACGCGGTGCTGTCGTTCGCGCGGGCGGACGACCGTATCCTTGCGGTAGGGATGGAAGGCTCGCGCGTGAATGTCAACATCCCGCCCGACGCGTTTCAGGACTATGACATTACCTACTTTGTCCGTTCGATCGGCGCCTTCTCACGGGCGACGACGGCTGGCTGGCGCGCTTCGGCAGGCCGCTTTGGTTCAGAAGCCCGAGGACATGGAGCTATATCCCGCCGAGGAACCGGGGTACAGCTATCGATGCTGTTTGACGACTACGTCAAGCTCGACCTCACGCTGCTCGAGCCGAAGGGACCTGCCGGCGTATCTCGCGCAGGACCGTCTGCGCACGATCCTGCTGGACAGTGCGGGCTGGTCGGCCCGCTTCCGCCCCGACGGACGCCGATTACTGGCTGCAAAAGCCGTCCGCGCGGGCGCGCTTGACGACTGCTGCAACGAATTCTGGAGCCTCGCCGCCTATGTGACGAAGGGGGCTTATGCCGCCGCGAGTTCCTCTACGCCGCCGACCATTTGCACCTGCTGCGGCGCGAGCTGCTGCGGATGCTGGGCTGGTCGGTGGGGTTCGCCTACGGCTTTTCCCTTTTCGCTCGGAAAAAGCTATAAGTGCATCGGCCGCTATCTCGACCCGCGCGACTACGGAGGCGCTGCTCAGCGACCTACCGGCAGCATTCGCTGCCGGCGCTCTGGGAGGCGCTGGAGGGCTGCATGCGGCTGTTTTCGGACGCGTCCGGCTGCTGCTGCGAGGCGCTCGGCTGCGCGGTCCCGCCATACGAAGCGAATATACGGCGGTATATCGGAGACATGCGGCGGATGTACGCCCCGCAGGCGTGAACCGCGCCGCTCCGTACCGCGCAAATTCTGTCAGAAAGGACGCTCCCCGCTTATGCGGGAGCGACGGCAATAAAGATGTACAGACAATCCGCCTTCGGCGCGCTCTCGGATGGGCGTCCGGCGCAGCTTTCACGCTGGACAACGGCCTCCTCACGCTGTCGGTGACCGACTACGGCGCGACAGCCGTGCGGCTGACCGTCCCCCGACCGCGGCGGCGCGCCAACCGACGTGCTGCTCGGCTACGATTCGGCCGCCGCCTACGAGTGCGACGACAAATACCTCGGCGCAACGGTCGGCCGCTGCGCCAACCGCATCGGCGGCGCCGCGTTCACGCTCGGCGGGAAACGGTACGCGCTTACGGCCAACGACGGCGCCAACCATCTGCACGGCGGCCGCGCGGGCTTCCACGCCAAGCTGTGGACGACCGCGGCGCTGTCGGACAGCGCCGTCGCCTTCACCCTGCGTTCGCCGGACGGCGACGAGGGCTACCCCGCGAATCTGGACGCGCGCGTGACCTATTCGCTCGACGGTCGCACCCTGCGCATCGCCTACGAGGTGCGCGCGGACAGCGACACGCTCTGCTGCCTGACCAACCACAGCTATTTCAACCTGTCGGGCGGACGCGAAAAAATCTACCGCCACCGCCTGCGGCTTTCCTCGTCGGCCTATCTGCCCGTCGGAGATGACTGCCTGCCCCTCTCGCGCGACCGCACGGCCGGCACGCGGTTCGATTTTTGCCGAATCCCGTCCCATCGGCGGCGATTACGACAACAGCTTCGACATCGACGGCTTCGACGGCCGCCTGCGCGCCTTCGCCGAGCTGCGCTGCGACGCGACCGGCATCTCGCTCGCCGCCCGCACCGACCGCCCCGCCTTCCAGCTTTACACGGGCGCGTTCCTCAGCGGCGCATACGCGCCGGGCGACGGCGTCTGTCTGGAAACGCAATACCCGCCCAACGCCGTCAACACCCCCTTCGGCCCCGTCCCGCTCCTGCGCGGCGGCGAAACCGCGCGTTCCGTTACCGAATACGCCTTCGGCACGTTCTGACACCGCCGTTTCCGCGTTTCTACGGCATCACCGCCGTTTTTCATCAACACGAATCCAATTCGGAGGTATCTGAAAATGCAGGAAATAAAATGCCCGAACTGCGGCGAATTGTTCCCTATCGACGCATCAAATACGAGCAGATCGTCCAGCAAGTCCGAACAATGGAATTCAACACGGAACTGCGCGATCGGGGAAAAAGCCATCGGCGAACAGAAGGACCGCGAATGGGAAAACAAATACGAGAAGCTGCGCTATGAAAAAAAGACGGCGAAATCAAGGATTTAGAAGCGCAGCTTTCAAGCAGCGAGACGGATAAGCGGCTCGCCGTGAGCAAAGCAGAACGTAAAAAAGACGAGCAGCTCCAAAAAGCGCTTCTTGAAAAAGAGACGGCGCTTCTTGAAAAAACGCTCGAGATCGAAGCTCTGAACGGAAAGCTGAGCAGCACCGCAACCGACCAAAAGCTCGCCGTATCGGAAGCCGTCCGCGAAAAAGAGAACGAAATCGCCAAGCTGAAAACGGAAATATTTGAAAAGCAACAGCAATTTGATCTCACGCTGAAGGCAAAGGGCGAAACCATCGAGCAGTACCGGGACTTCAAATCCCGTCTGTCCACCAAAATGATCGGCGAAAGCTTAGAGCAGCATTGTCTGGATCAGTTCAACACCTTTCGGGCGGTCGCTTTCCCGAACGCTTACTTTGAGAAGGACAACGACGCGCGCGGCGGCAGCAAGGGAGATTTTATTTTTCGCGAAGCCTCGCAATCCGGCATCGAATTCATTTCCATTATGTTTGAAATGAAAAACGAAGCGGATACGACGGCTACAAAGCATAAGAACGAGGACTTTTTCCAAAAGCTGGACAAGGACCGCCGCGAAAAAGGGGTGTGAATACGCCGTTCTCGTTTCCATGCTGGAGCCAGACAGCGAGCTGTATAACCCCGGCATCGTGGACGTTTCGCACAGATACGAAAAAATGTATGTCATACGGCCGCAGTTTTCATTCCGATCCTGTCCCTGCTCCGCAACGCCGCACGAAACACCTTAGCCATTCGTCAGGAGCTTCTGGAGGCGAAGCATCAGCAGGTGGATATTGAGAATTTTTCAAATCAACCTGAATGACTTCAAAGATAGATTTTCGCGTAATTTTAAGCTGGCCAGCCAAAATTCAACACGGCGATTGAAGAAATCGACAAAGCCATCGCCCGTCTGAACAAGGTCAAGGAGGAATTGCTCTCATCGGAAAACCAACTGCGTCTCGCCAACGACAAAGCCGAAGACTTAAGCATCAAAAAGCTGGCGAAAAACGCGCCCTCACTTCTGGAGACGTGCGCAGCGCAGGGAAAGCGTTTCCCCGGGCAAACGGAGAAGCGGCGGCGCAAAAGCGCAGCGCGAAACGCTCGCCGACGCTGCCGACGACGTTCCGACCACAGTCTGTGCGCCTTCCTCTGCGACTGTCGCGCCGGCCGAGCCGTCGGAATCGTCCGGCAGTACGGCGGACGCTGAAGCAGCAATCGGTTCATCCGTCGTATGACGGGAGGGACGGCAGGGGAACGGTTTTTGCCAAACCGACGAAGCGCAGAACCGCCTGCGCGTCGCCCTTTTGCTGAGAAAGAAGGGCTTTCCCTATAAATCCAAGCCGCTTTACAAGACGGTACGCTGACGATAACGAAAAGGCAAGCGGTATAAAGAGATGACAAACGGCGATCGGCTCAAAACAGCCGCACATCTCTCGGACGAAACAGAGACGGAGCATAACGGTTCGCCTCTGTTCGATACAATGCAAATGCAGTCCGCGCGCGGCGTGCTGCATCGCCGGCACGGCAGAATAGGCCACAAAGCCCCTGGTTCGAACGGCATTGTACACGCTTCCACGCACAGCAGACAGAAAAAGCGCCGCCCCTGTCAGGAGCTTGTGTGATCGCCGGACGCCTTTCGCACGTCCGGCGAAAGATGCCGGCGGCGTGCGGACGACCGTCATTCGAGGCTTGTCATCCCGAAAACACCTTCCCTGCGATTCGGCACGCAAAAGGACACAAAGAAGAGGACAGACGCTTGCCTGTCCTTTCTTGCGGCCTGTCAAGAGATACGCTAAGCCTTCCCGAAAATACATATGGAAGGAATGCAAAAGCCTGCTAAGCCGTCAAAGCAAGCCGGATTGAATGGATGCAAAAACCGATTCTATTGTAAAGCATCCCCCTTTGTGCGGCTTCTCTGCACAAAGCTTCCGATGCACAAAAGGAGGACAGACAAGCGTCTGCCCTCCTTTTTCCTGCCGGCTACGGCAAGTCCGCGTCCGAAGCATCATTCGCCCTCCCGCCGAACCGTTTGGGCCGGCAGGGGCTTTTTTGTGCTTCTGTCACGACCAGCCGTAGCGCAGCACATAATACACAACATAAAGCCAGTTGAGCAGCCCGTGAAAAATCGCCCAGCCGACCGAACCCCAGTTCACATACGATATGACCATCGCCAGCCCTGCGCCGAAGGACAGCCCCTTCTTGATGTTCTTGGTGACGTTGTTGTTGACGATCGTCTTATTCTCCCGCTTTTCCCCGTAAATCAGCTCTTCCACCGAAACCTCGAGCACCTGCGCGATCCTTTGCAGGGTGTCGATATCGGGCTGGGTCTTTTCGGTCTCCCAGTTTGAAACGGCCTGCCGCGTGACGTTCAGCCGTTCGGCAAGCTGCTCCTGCGTAAGTCCCTTCGCCTCGCGGAAGCGGCGAATGTTATATCCGACCATTGGCGTTCTCCCTTTCTGCATTTCCTGTATGCCAGTATACGCAGCCGGACGCGAAAAAGCAAGCAATGAATTGTTGCGCGCGCCTTTTCCTGTGCAAACGGGGCATTGCGGACGCGCAAAAAGGCCCGAACGACGCGCCGCACAAACCGCCTGCGGCCCAAAAGAGCCGCCCGCGGAAAGCCGGGCCGCAAGATACGGGCAGGCGGCGTACTCAGACGTTGAAGCGGAAGAGTACGACGTCGCCGTCGCGGACGACGTAGTCCTTGCCCTCGCTGCGGACCAGTCCGGCCTCCTTCGCGGCGTTGAACGAACCCTTTTCCATCAGCGTGTCGAAGCCGACGACCTCGGCGCGGATGAACCCGCGCTCAAAGTCGGTGTGAATCTTCCCCGCCGCGCCCGGCGCCTTCGTCCCCTCCGTGATGGTCCACGCGCGCACCTCCTTCGGGCCGGCGGTCAGATAGCTGATCAGCCCCAGCAGGCGGTAGGATGAGCGGATGAGCTTGTCCAGCCCGCTCTCGGTCAGGCCGAGGTCCTCCAGGAACAGCTTTTGCTCGTCCTCGTCCAGCTCGGCGATCTCGGCCTCGATCTCGGCACAGACGGCGATGATCTCGGCGTTTTCCTCCTTCGCGCGCCGTTCGAGCGCGGTGTAGAGCGGATTTTCCGCCAGCGGGCGGCGGATGAATTCCTCGCTGATGTTGGCCGCATAGATGGTCGGCTTGTACGACAGAAGCTGCATCGGCTTGATCAGCTCGCGCTCCTTGTCGTCCAGCGTCACGGCGCGCGCCGCGCTTCCCGCGCCCAGCTCGGCGATCAGCCGCTCGACCAGCGCCAGCTCGGGCGCGGCGGAGGCGTCGCCCTTGAGCTGCTTCTTGAGCCGGTCGGCGCGGCGCTCCAGCGTTTCGAGGTCGGCCAGAATCAGCTCGGTGTTGATGGTATCCACGTCGCGCACGGGGTCGACGCTGTCCTCGACATGGATGATGTTGGCGTCCTCAAAGCAGCGGACGACATGCACGATGGCGTCCACCTCGCGGATGTGCGAAAGGAACTTGTTGCCCAGCCCCTCGCCCTGCGCGGCGCCGCGGACCAGCCCCGCGATGTCCACAAACTCGATGGTCGCGGGGGTGTACTTTTCGGGTTTATAAATCTCGGCGAGCGCGTCGAGCCGTTTGTCCGGCACGGCGACCACGCCGACGTTCGGCTCAATGGTGCAGAAGGCGTAGTTCGCGCTCTCGGCGCCCGCGTGGGTCAGCGCGTTGAACAGCGTGCTCTTGCCGACGTTGGGCAGTCCGACGATCCCTAATTTCATCGTTGTTTTCCTCACTTTTGACGTATTTTCTCGTTCCATTATACCCTTCCGGCGCGCGCTTTGCAATAGACAACTTTTCTACACATTTTTCAAAATGATATTTTGAATGGAACTTTCATATCGGAAAATAAATTTCAAAAATCTATTGACATTTGCGGAAAAACGTGGTATCCTATCCACAGGACAAGAAAATGTGTGTTCAAAACCGATATATGAACAAAGACAGATAACGGAGGAATTGAAATATGGTGACGAAAATTCTCGTCGTCGACGACGACAAAAACATATGCGACCTTCTGCGGATGTATCTGGAGAAGGAGGGCTACGAGGTTAAAACCGCTTCGGACGGCGTGGAGGGCGTGACGGCTTTCCGTATGTACGAGCCGGACATGGTTCTGCTCGACATTATGATGCCGAAAAAGGACGGCTGGCAGGTCTGCCGCGAAATCCGCGAGCACTCCTCCAAGCCGATCATCATGATCACCGCCAAGGGCGAGACCATCGACAAGGTGCTCGGACTGGAGCTGGGCGCAGACGATTTCATCGTCAAGCCGCTGGATATGAAAGAGGTGTTCGCCCGCATCAAGGCGGTGCTGCGCCGCTACGCGAAGCACGACACGGCCGACGGCGAGCTGATCAAATTCGAGAACATCGAAATTTCGCTCCAGAAGTACGAGCTGAAAATCTGCGGCAAGCCGGTCGACCTGCCGCCCAAGGAGCTGGAGCTGATCTACTTCCTCGCCTCGAACTACAACCGCGTGTTCACGCGCGACCAGCTTGACAAGGTTTGGGGCTTCGACTACCTCGGCGACTCGCGGACGGTGGACGTGCACATCAAGCGCCTGCGCGAGAAGCTGGAGGGTGCGAGCGACAAGTGGGTGCTGAAAACGGTCTGGGGCGTCGGCTACAAGTTCGAGGTTCTTTCGGAATAGAGCTTTTTCATGTGTGGCTTTGCACAACGGCGTACCGTTTGCATAGCAAGCGCCGTTTCCCTTTCGGGCATTGCGGCCGGTCCCGCAAATCCGGGCCGCTGCCCGACGGGACGGCGCGACTCCTTTCTTTCCGCGAAGAGAGCCGGGCAGCCGGCTCTTTTCGCTGTGCGGACAAAAAAGGTCCCGGCACGAGGCCGGGACCTTTTTTCATATGCAGGCAGACCGCCGTCGGTTATTCCGCCTTCTTCTTTTTGGACACCACGATTGCGATGACCACGATGACCACGACCACGACGGCCGCAATGACAATCCACAGCCACATATTGCCGCCGTCGTCGGCCTCCGCCTCAGAAACGGCGGTGGACGAAGCGGGGGGGGTGGAGGACGCAGCCTTCGAGGATTCCTCCTTGGAGGACTCCTCCTCGGAAACCGCAGCGGAGGATTCGTCGTCGGCGTCCTCGCTCGGCGCGGCGGCCGATTCCTCGGGCTCGCTCGACTCTTCGGGCGCGCTCGATTCCTCGGGTTCGCTCGACTCTTCTTCCGCCTCGGCCGCAAGAATCTCACCGGCCGTTACCGCATCAGTCGCGTCGAGGTCTTCATAAATTTCCACTTCGCTGACAAACACCCATGTGACGGGCGCATCCATAACGACGCGAACATAGCTGGTAGATACTGCTTCGTCCAGCGTCAACCTCGTTTCGACCAGCTTGGGCTCATTGGCTTCGCCGCTGCCCGCAATCGTAGCGACAGGCGATTTGCTGTAAGTCTCGCCGTCCTCGCTGACATAAATCCGATACTCTGTCGGATTGCCGACGCTGCCCTGCGCCATTGCGGCGGTATGGAAGATCATTTCCTTGAGCGCGACCTCGCGCTCAAAGCGGAAGTCTATGTTCACCGACTTGTTCAGCTCATAGGCATCGCCTGCAATCGATCTGGCCAGCGCAATCCAACCGTCCCAGGCATACCAGTCTTTGATATCCGGGTCTTCTTTCATCGCTTCGTCCCGTGCGGCGTCCAGCGTATTCGTATCGGGAATGACGCCGTCAAAGAGCTTATACTCGCCCTCCGCATCGATGTACCAAGACTGGCCGTATTTCGTCGAATCCGGCACGGTATACGTTGCGAGGTCCTCCACGCCGTCCAGCGTTTCGGCAGACGCATAAATACCAACCATGGCAAAAACGAGACATACCGCAAGCATTAGGGTAATCAGTTTTTTCATACTCTTTCTTCCTTTCTTCCAACTGTTTTCGTTGGTTTGTATAAAATTATAGCATCCAAATCGGAATTTGTCAATTAAAACTTCTTGGGAAAACACCCATTTTTTTGCAAAAGTACAAAATATATTGTGGCGGCGGACAGACGAAAAGTAACACTTGAAAAAAGCGCACGCTTCTGTTATAATGGACGCAGAAGATACGCGCAGCGTATCTTAACGGCTCCGCCGTTCCGCGCTTCCGCGCGGCTGCGTCCCTTGACGGATGCGCAAAAATGCCCTTGCAAGCAAGCATTTTTGCTTCATAGTATAATGGACGCGTTTTACTCGGTCTGTTTGCCAAGATACGCGCTGCGCATCTTAGCGGCTCCGCCGTTCCGCGCTTTCGCGCGGCTGTTCTCCGAACAAATACGCATTGCGGCAACGCATCGTTTTCCGTACGAACGAATACACAAAAAGGAAGGCAAGGTATGAAGGTCATCATACTGTCCTGCAACACGGGCGAGGGACATAACACCGCCGGCAACGCGATTATCGAGGGTATGCGCGCGCGGGGTGTGGAGGCGGATATGGTCAACGCGCTTGAGCTGATGGGCGTGAAGCGGTCGAAGCTGATCTGCGGCACCTATATCAAAATGGTCCGCAAGCTGCCGGCGCTGTTCGGATTCATTTACAATCTGGCGCTGCTGACCTCCACGCATCGCTTCAAATCGGTGCTTTATTACGTCAACAAACCCTCTCAGGATAAATTATATGACTATATCGTCCAGAATGATTATGACACGGTCGTGCTGCCGCACCTTTTTCCTGCGGAAACGATCACCAGCATCCGCAAAAACAAAGCCATCACCAACTTCAGTGCTACGCCATCGCGACCGACTACACCTGCATCCCCTTCTGGGAGGATCTGGAGATGGACGGCATCGTCATCGGCCACAAAAGCCAGCTCGGCGAAATGGTCGAGCGCGGGCTGGACCCGAAGCTGCTGGCGCCGCTGGGCATCCCCGTGTCGGCGAAATTCGCCAAAAGCCTATGACAAGGCCGAAACACGGGCAAAGCTGGGGCTGGGGGACGCCGAACGCATCTATCTGATCATGACCGGCAGCATGGGGTTCGGCAACATCAGCGCCATCCTCACGCCGCTGCTGAGTGCCTGCGGCGCGCGGGACCGGGTGGTCGTGCTCGGCGGACGCAACGAAAAGCTGAAGTCGAGCCTGCGCGCGAAGTACGAATCCGAGCGCAAGCTGCAGGTCGTCGATTTCACGACCGAGGTCGAGCGGTATATGGCCGCGTGCGACGTGCTGTTCACCACCGGGCGGCCTCTCGACGAGCGAGGCGGCGACGATGGGCGTGCCGCTCATCCATACCAAGCCCATTCCGGGCGTGGAATCGCGCAACGCAAAATTTTTCTCGTCGCTCGGGATGTCGATTTACGAAAAGAACGTGCCCGCGATGGTGCGCCGGGCCGTCGAGCTGGCCGGCGACGAGGACGCCAAGCGCGAGATGATCCGCCGCCAGCACGAGAACATCAACCCCAACGCCGCCGGTGACATCTGCGACTACATCATCCGCTCGGCGCAGGAATGAGGGAAATCGTTTGCGCCGCATAACACCCGTTCCTCCGCGCAGGCGGAGGCTTCTCACCGACGGCGCGCTTGGATATGCAAGGATAGGATGCACGCACCCTCCGAAAGTCCGGCTGCACTGCAAATCAAAAACAAATGGGTTCCCCAAGCGGCCTCTGTGCCCGACGAACGGCAAAGTTCATCCTTTTTCGCGATTTTTGGGCAAAAACAGCGCAAGCCGGCAGACGCCCGCGCGAGCGTTCCTCCGCCTGTTTTCCGTCCGTTCAAGCGGCAGCGCGGCGCTTGACGCCGTCACGCAGAGGGGGAAGCTGATTATGTCAGAACCGATCCGACATCATTATATCCCGAAATTTCTCTTAAGAAATTTCAGCCATGACGCCGGCAAGCGCTTTGTCTATTACTATGACAGGAAAAAGAAATCGCTTGAAGAAAAGCAAATCCGAGATGTTTTCATGGCCAAAAAACCTTTACAGAGACGA
>VOFK01000457.1_pt1 | contig 14759 bp, 24 predicted proteins | sample 5384121 | NCBI WGS metagenome assembly VOFK01 (sample SAMN12384730, study PRJNA508395) | human gut metagenome | isolation source: healthy gut J | host: Homo sapiens | reverse complement strand
AAAGCCCCCTCGGTTCCTGCGAAATTTCCGCATCAAACGGCAAAAAACGCATACCGTGCGTCTGCGCGTTTCTCCCTCTGTTTCGGACGAGGCTCCGTTGCTTGTTATCGACGTTTCCAGCCATCAGGGAAAAGTTGATTTCAACGCGGTGCGCGATTCCGGCATAACCGCTGTTCTCATAAGACTCGGCATAGGAAACTTTGCAAAATACCCGTCGCAGAAAAGATTCGCGCTTTGACGAAAACGTCAAAGCCGCCTGTGAAGCGGGACTTGATGTCGGTGTTTACGTTTTTATTCTTATGCGGAAAATACCGAAGAAGCCGCCGCGGAAGCGAATGCGACGATAGACGCTTTGAAAGACCTCGGCGGTATGCTGACATACCCCCGTTTATTTTGACTATGAAGAGTTCGTGCTCGGCAAAGCGCTCGGTACGGAAGTGGTTCGGACGTATTGCGAAATGCTCCGTTCAGCGGGTTGGTATTCCGCGTGCTACGCAAGTGCCAGCGTGTTCTTTACAACCTCGACAAAAGCCGCTTTGCGCGATTACGATTTTTGGGTCGCGCATACGGTCCCGACGACGGCGGAATTTACGACGGCGCAATATCGCGTTTCCTCGGCAAGGACGAGTATGCGATGTGGCAATATACGTCAAAAAGGTTCCGTTCCGGGAATTACGACCGGCGTTGACCTCAACTTCTGCTATAAAAGTTTTCCGAAAACGATAATCAACGGCGGATATAACGGTTTCCGCCCCGAGGGACTGCCGCAGACCGTTGTTCCCGTTGTCGCTCCGTCCGCAAGCGGTTCGGCTCAGGCGGGCGCAAAGGTTTATTCGGACGCGGTCATTCCCGACGAACTGAAATATTCCCAAAGCGGAGAGGAATAATAATCAGGTAAATAAATAATGCGAGCGGAAGTGTCGCTCGTATATAAAAAAATGAAAAAGAAAAGAGGTTTTTTCTATGCCCGTAGGTGCAATTATCGGTATTATCGCAGGCGCAGTGGTTCTTTTGATCATTCTGGCAAATCTCAAAATCGTTCCGCAGGCGGCGGAATATGTTATTGAATTTCTCGGCAAGTACAAAGCAACATGGACGGCAGGCGTTCATGTCAAAGTGCCTTTCTTTGAACGCATCGCAAAAAGAGTGACTCTCAAAGAGCAGGTACTCGATTCGCCGCCGCAGCCCGTTATCACAAAGGATAACGTTACCATGCAGATAGATACCGTTATATTTTCTGCATTTTTGACGCAAAACTTTATGCTTACGGCGCCGTTAATCCCATCTCCGCGCTCGAAAATCTTGCCGCAACAACTCTCCGTAACATCGTCGGCGAACTCGAACTTGACGGAACGCTGACTTCCCGTGATACAATAAACGGAAAAATGACGGAGATCCTTGACGAGGCAACCGACAAATGGGGCATCAAGGTCAACCGTGTCGAACTGAAAATATCATTCCGCCCGCGGAGATTCAGAACGCGATGGAAAAACAGATGAAAGCGGAACGCGACCGCCGCGAAACGCTTTTTGCAGGCGGGGGACACAAGGCAGCCGCAATAACCCGCGCAGAGGGAGACAAACAGGCGATGATACTTGCCGCAGAGGGTGAAAGAGACGCACGCATCGCAAGAGCCGAGGGTGAAGCCAAGGCGATATATCTTGCAAAGAAAGCGGAAGCGGACTTGCCGCGCTGCGTGAAGCAGGCGCGGACGCCGCCGTACTCGAACTCAAAAAATATGAAGCGCTTGTTGCAATGTCAAACGGCAGAGCTTCGAAGATAATCGTGCCTTACCGACGCGGTAAAATGCGACAAAAGCGAATGTTATGTTTTCCGAAGTTACGGGGCTGGGAGACGTTACCAAACCCGCACCCGAGGAAAGCCCCCGAAAAAGCCTGACCCGTGCTGCGACTGACGGCAATCGAACAGGCAATATAAAATTGTAGGTAAACAATGCCGCCCGGCAAAACGTCGGGCGGCATTGAAGTTTTGGAAACGTTGTGATATACTTTATCCGTATATCTTTAAATACTTATTCATTTCAGTCCGGAACAAGTAGGACGGTATACTCAGCATGAAAAAATGTTTAAAGGGGGTTTGTCGATGTCAAAAATAAATCAAAGACATGCATTGTTTTTATGGCAGAGGCGGAGAGATTTGGATTTACGACAAAAAAAGTCCGAATGAAAACTTATCTTGATTTTCTTTATTGTAAAGCCCGCTTCCGTTGTACGGTGGAAGAGTACCTGTTGTTCGGATATAACAGATATAAAAACAGTTACAGAAAGTATTTTTCTTACGAATTATCAGCGTCGGCACTCTTTGCGCTATGTAAAAGGTTCGACTGACAATGTCAAAAAATGTTCCAGTATGAACGGCTGAAAGATTTTTACGGCAGAGAGATTTTTTTTTTCTTTTCGGAACATGATGCGACAGAATTTACGGCATTTGTCAAAAAACACAAAAAGGTATTTTTAAACCCGATAAAGCGTCATGCGGTCGAGGTGCGGAGGTTTTTGAGTTTACTGACAACGAAACCTGTCAGAACAAATTTGAAGCGCTTTCGAAAAAAAAGATATGATTTGCGAAGAGTTTATCTTTCAATGTAAGGAAATAAGCGATATCTGTCCGACGTCGGTCAACTCCTGCCGGATATTAACTTTGCGAGATGGACAAACGGTTTCCGTTATTGCCGCAACATTCAAAACGAGCAAAGGTTCATCATTTGTCGATAATATGCATGCTGACGGGATAGGCGCGCCGCAGTTGATGTTAAAACAGGTGTTGTGATTACGGAGGGAAGAGATTATGCAAATAATACTTTTTATTTATCACCCTATGACGGGTATGGTGATTCCCCGGGATACAACTTCCGTTTTGGTCTGCAACTTTATATTTAGTAAAAAGGCGCATTTGCTGATGCCCGAAAGTGCTGTTCTCGGCTGGGACGTTGCCTTTACTGATAACGGCCCTATTATTATTGAAGTAAACGGGGCTCCGGGACCGAACATACATCAGTTCGCCGACAAGAAACCGAAAGGCAGACCTATTATGGAGTTTATATCAAATAAGAAAAAATCGTACATACAAATTAAAAGATAATATTGATCCTAATGCATAAAACTTTGCCGCCCGACGGAAATGTCGGGCGGTTGATTTTTGAGTGAATAGATAACGGTTCTTTTTAATAGAGCAACTCTTTTCAAACAACCTTTCTTAAACGGACATTACAGTTGGAATCTTAACATAAGGATAGGCACTTTCATTGAAACAGTAAACATAAAAATGTGAGGTCTGCACCCGAAAACGGTTGATTTCGTAAAAAAATATGCGCGAAGTTGTGCGATATATGCATACGAGTCCGCGTGATTTAGTGCAATATTGTTTGAATCAGGCGTTGACATTCAATCGCAAAACAAAACTGTTTTGCGAACAGCCATGTACGAGAGCGGAGCGAACGTTCGCACGGCGTATATAAATAGTACACCTTTTTCAAATAACATATCTTCAACGGGGCTTTCCCGTTGAAATCATGAACACAAGAGGGACATCCGCTGACACTGTAAACATAAAAATGTGGGGTCTGAACTCGAAAAACAGTTGATTTTGTAAAAAAATATGCACGAAATTATGCAATGTATACATATAGATGTGTGTGATTTAGTGCAATATTGTTTGAATTAGGCGTTGACATTCACATGAATATGTGGTACAATATTCACATCGAAAAATAAAACATTCACCCGAATGTCTCGGGCTGAAAAAAGAGGTTGTTTATTATGAAGAGATTTGCAGCAATGCTGCTTGTCGTAGCGATGGCGTTTTTGCTTGTCTGTTTGCTTTCGCGGGCTGCGGCAACAACGACAAAGGAAACACTACCAAAGGTTCCTCGGACGGCTCCGAAACAGGTGTCGCATCGGGAACGTTCAAACTCGGCGGTATCGGTCCTCTTACGGGCGACGCCGCGATTTACGGCACTGCCGTTATGAATGGCGCTCAGATCGCGGTTGACGAGATCAACGCCAAAAACGGCAACGTTAAATTTGAGTTCAAGTCCGCGGACGACGTTTCGGACGCCGAGACTTCCACCAACGCTTACAACAGCCTCGCTTGACTGGGGTATGCAGATCCTTATAGGTCCCGTTACCACAGGTCCGGCTATCGCGGTTTCTTCACTTACATACAGCGACAGAGTTTTTGCCCCCGTCCGCATCCCCTCCACCGACGTTATCAGCGGCAAGGGATAATATGTTCCAGGTATGCTTTTACCGACCCGAACTGCTGTGTCGGCGCGGCTGACTACATGTCGGAAAATATGGCAGGCGTAAAAGTTGCCGTTATTTACAGAAACGATGACGCATACCGCAGGGTATCCGTGATACTTTTCGTTAAGGAAGCCGCTTCCAAGGGTATCGAAGTTGTTTACGAAGGCACCTTCACAAAAAGATTCTTCGACGGACTTCTCCGTTCAGTTGACCGCTTCCAGACAGGCGGGCGCCGACACGATATTCTTCCTTCCCATTTACTATCAGCCCGCTTCCGTTATCCTGAAACAGGCAAAAGATATGGGGATATGAGCCGACGTTCTTTCGGCGTTGACGGTATGGACGGCTATTCTTACCCTTAAAGGCTTTTGATACTTCTTGCCCGAGGGCGTTATGCTTCTGACCCCCGTTCGCGGCAGACTCCACCGATGAACTGACTCAAAAATTTCGTAAAGACCTACAACGATAAATACGGTCAGACTCCCAACCAGTTCGCTGCGCCGACGCTTACGACGCGGTTTACGCCGTATATGAAGCGATAAACAAGGGCCGGCTGCACCTCTGACATGACCACAGAAGAAATCTGCGACGCCATCGTTGCGGTTATGCCGAACATCGTCCTTAACGGACTTACCGGTCAGGGGTATGACATGGAAGAGCACCGGTGAAGTTTCGAAAGCACCGAAAGCTGTTGTTATCAAGAACGGCACTTACGTTCTTCCCCGAAAATCAATGATAAAAGTGGATATATCCCGCAAAATAAAAGAGTTTTTATGTAAAGAGAACTTTCGGCTGCCGCGTGCTGACCTCCCGCGGCAGCCGAATTAGGTGTTTTCAACGTATTCCCTCGTATACGGAAAACCCCGAAACGGCAGTCATGGGCGTGGTATGCCCGAACCCTTGTCGAATTTTTTGCGGTTTGGCGTCTTCCGTATGCGACGGAATACCGTAATTTATTTTTTTAACGCGCGTGTATGCGTGTATATTATATAATTCAACATTTCGGTTGCCGCTCGGCAACACCTCGCCAAAAAAGAAAAAAGAGGTACTTTTATGGAATTTCTCTCGTATCTTATCAGCGGGATAAGCCTCGGAAGCGTTTATGCCATCATCGCCCCGGTTATACGATGGTCTACGGCATAGAAAGATGCTTAACTTCGCGCACGGAGACGTTATCATGGTCGGAGGCTATATCTCCTTCTTTGCGTCTGCGTTCATCACCGAAAAATTCACGTCGTTCCCCTCATGGGTCTCGGCGATAGTTTCTATCCTTGCCGCCGTCGTTGTCTGCACCGTGCTCGGTATTCTTATCGAGGGCTTGCGTATAAACCGCGTCCGTGCGGCTTCGTCGCTTGCGGTTCTTATAACAGCGATAGGCGTTTCGTATCTGCTTCAAAACTCGGCGCTGCTTATCTGGGGCTCCGACCCGAAGACATATTCGTCCGTCATCTCGGGCACGCTTCATCTGTTTGACGGCAAACTCTCGATTTCCTACATAGCCCAATGTTCACCATTCTCTGCTGTGTTGTCATCATGGTTGCGCTGACGCTCTTCACGTCAAAAAAGCAAACTCGGCAAGGCAATGCGCGCTTGTTCCGAAGACAAAGGCGCTGCGCAGTTGATGGGTATCAACGTCAACAGAACCATTTCGATGACCTTTGCGATAGGCTCCGCGCTTGCCGCCGTTGCGGGAGTTCTGCTTTGCTCGTCATATCCCACCCTTTCTCCCACGACCGGTTCAATGCCCGGTATCAAGGCATTCACCGCCGCCGTTTTCGGAGGCATCGGTTCTATTCCGGGCGCGTTCCTCGGCGGACTTCTGCTCGGCGTTATCGAGTCCTTTGCCAAGGCTTACATTTCAACGCAGCTTTCGAACGCGATAGTGTTCGCTGTTCTTATAGTCGTACTTCTTGTTCGTCCCGGGGATACTTTGGGCAAGAACGTTCAGGAAAAAGTAAATAAGGAGGACGTTATGGGAAACAAAAGATTCAAACTCAAAAAAAACAAACGTCTTTGATTATGCGACCTACCTGTTCGGTACGTCGTTTTCGTTATCGTTACCGCTCTTAACTCCGCGGGCGCACTGAACCAAGTCTCAACAGGCTGGCTCGTTCCGCCTGCTGCTACATAGTTATGGCAATATCGCTCAACCTCACCGTCGGCATTATGGGCGAACTTTGCTCGGTCATGCGGGCTTTATGAGCGTCGGCGCATTCTCCGGCGCGATAGTCTCCACCGCGCTTGCGGACAAACAATCCGTTCCCGATAAATGGCTCCGTCTGCTTCTTGCGATAATCATCGGCGCCGTTCTTGCCGGGCATAATGGGCTTCCTTATCGGTATCCCCGTTCTCCGTCTTCGCGGCGACTATCTTGCGATAGTTACACTTGCATTCGGCGAAATCATAAAAGACCTTATCAACTGCCTTATCGTCGGCGTTGATTCAAACGGACTTCACATTATCTTCAACGCCACGGGCAGCAAAACGTCACCGACCTCGGTCTTGAAGAGGGCGGAAAAGCCATCATCAAAGGCGCACAGGGTACGGTGGGCATTCAGCGTATCGCCACCTTTACGGCGGGCTTTATTCTGATAATGGTCGCGCTTGTTATCGTGCTGAACCTTGTTCGCAGCCGCACGGGTCGCGCGATAATCGCGGTTCGCGACAACCTATCGCAGCCCGAAGCCTGCGGTATAAACGTTATGAAGTACAAGATGATAGCGTTTACGATATCCGCCGCAATTGCGGGTGCTGCGGGTGCACTTTACGGACTTAACTATTCCGGCATAACCGCCGCAAAAGTTCGATTTCAACACGTCCATACTTTCGGTTCTTGTGTTCGTCGTTCTCGGCGGACTCGGCAATATGCTCGGCTCGGTCATTGCCGCCACGCTCGCTATCTTCTGCCCGAAGTCCCGCGGGTTCTCCGATTACCATGCTCATATATGCGTCATCCTTATCCTTGTCATGGTCTTCAAGAACAACGAACAACTCAAATTCCTAAAGGCAAAGGCGGTATCGCCGATAACAAACCTGTTCCGCAAGGCAAAGAAAGGAGAGCAACAGAATGGATAAGTTTTCAAAAGGGAAAAACCCGTTCCGTCTGATTCCATAGTGCCCGAAAGAGACGTCAACGGACTCCCCGCTCTCGAATGCCGACACCTCGGCATTGATTTCGGCGGACTTCACGCGGTTGAGGATTTCAACTTCACGATAGGTAAAACGGAAATTGCGGGTCTTATAGGTCCCAACGGTGCGGGCAAGACCACGGTTTTCAATCTTCTACAAAGGTTTATCAGCCCACACGCGGCGTTATCATGATAAACGGCGAGGACACCGCGGGCAAAACGAGCCCGCAGATAAACAAGATGGGCGTTGCGAGAACGTTTCAGAACATCAGACTTTTTCTCCAATATGACCGTTGAAGACAATGTTAAAGTAGGTCTTCATAATCAGGTCAAATACAGCACGGCGGAGGGTATTTTCCGTCTTCCCCGCGCTTCTGGGGCAAGGGAAAAACAGGCTCATGAAAAGGCTATGGAATTGCTTTCGATCTTCGGCATGGAGGATATGCACGACTGGAAAGCAGGTTCGCTGCCTTACGGCGCACAGCGCAGACTTGAAATCGTCCGCGCGCTTGCAACAAATCCCCGTCTTCTTCTGCTTGACGAACCCGCCGCGGGCATGAACCCCCCGCCGAGACCGTCGATCTTATGGAAAACATCGTCCGCATAAGAGACGATTTCGAAAATAGCCGTTCTTCTTATCGAGCACGATATGAAACTCGTTATGAATATCTGCGAGGGTATCTGCGTGCTGAACTTCCGGCAAAGTTATCGCAAAGGGTACCGCGGAAGAGATACGTCGAACCCCGTTGTTATCGAGGCGTATCTCGGAAACAGAAAGGAGAATTGAGAGTATGTCGGATATAATGCTTAAAGTCAACGATATCAACGTTTATTACGGCAGTATTCATGCAATCAAAGATATCTCCTTTGAAGTACGCAAGGCGACAGATAGTTACGCTTGTCGGCGCGGAACGGCGCGGGCAAAGCACAACGCTTCAAACGATTTCCGGCCTTCTTCATTCAAAGACCGGTTCGATAGAGTTCCTCGGCAAAAACCTTTGCGGGCGTCGCTCCCCACAAGATAGTTGAACACGGTTTGGCGCACGTTCCGAGGGACGCCGCGTATTTCTCAAATGAGCGTTGAGGAAAAACCTCGAAATGGGCGCATACACACGCCCCCCGCTCGGAGATAGACGACGGTATAGCGGACGTATATTCACGTTTCCCGCGTCTGAAAGAACGCCGCAAGCAGGTGGCGGGTACGCTTTCGGGCGGCGAACAGCAGATGCTTGCCATGGGCAGAGCGCTTATGTCCAAGCCGCAGTTGCTTATGCTTGACGAGCCGTCGATGGGTCTTTTCGCCCATTCTTGTCGATCAGATCTTTGACATTATCAAGGAACTGCACAACGCGGGCACAACTATACTGCTTTGTTGAGCAGAACGCGCAGATGGCGCTTTCGATAGCGGACAATGCTTATGTTCTCGAAAGCGGCAAGATAGTGCTTTCCGGCACGGGCGCGGAACTTCTTTGCCAGTGAGCAGGTTAAGAAAGCATATCTCGGCGGTTAACGGGGATGTAAAAAGCCCAGACCGCAAAAAGGCTGGAAAAAATACAAAAAGCAATAGTCTAAAAAAGATAAATAAAAAAGACTCAAAACAGAGATTTTTGTGTTTTCTTTCATAAATAATGGTTTTATACGCCTTTTTGCTACGGGCGAATCTCCTCGATGTATAAACATACACCTTCGGGTTCGATTCACCCATTCTGAACATTTTTTCCTATCCCCAAGGGATGTAAAAAGGCTGAAAATATAATAAATAACACGCTTAAAGACAAGAAAATACCGAAGTTGAGTTAAGGTCGCACAAACTCAACTTCGGTGTTTTGCTTATTTTGACAAAAACGTTTTCCGGGTTGACAAAAAAATGCCTTTGTGTTAGAATAGATGGAACAAGGAAGTTCAGAGGGTATAGCCTCATAGAGGAGAACCGGTGTTTGCGTTTGCGACAGTCGGTTTTCCCCTTGTGTTGCACCCCCGAAAAAATGTTATATATCTTTGAAAGGTTGATTTCCGACATGAACAATCCGTACGAGAATATGCTGAGCGTGCTTGAAGACGCGGCAAAAATGATGGGACTTTCTCCCGACGAGTACGTTATGCTCAAATACCCCGAAAGAGAGTTGAAAGTTGCCATTCCGTTGAAATGGATGACGGTCACATCGAAGTTTTCGAGGGCTATCGCGTTCAACATTCCTCCGTCAGAGGTCCTTACAAAGGCGGTATCCGTTTCCATCAGGACACGGACATCAACGAAGTCAAGGCGCTTGCCGCTTGGATGAGTTTCAAATGCGCCGTTGCGGGCATTCCTTACGGCGGCGGCAAAGGCGGTAAACCGTCGATCCGAGAAAACTCTCGAAAGGCGAACTTGAAAGACTGACGAGAAAATTCACCGAGAAGATCGCTCCGTTATCGGTCCCGAGACCGATATTCCCGCGCCCGACGTTAACAACGGCAGATCAATGGGTTGGATAATGGACGAGTATTCGAAACTTTGCCGGCAAACAGTGTCCCGGCGGCATCGTAACGGGCAAACCCATTGCGATAGGCGGCTCTCTCGGCAGGAACAGCGGCGACCGCAAACGGGTTAATGACTGCCGAAAATGCACTTTCCTATCTCGGCAAAGCGGGCACGCATAACAGAATTGCCGTTCAGGGACTCGGAAACGTAGGCGGACTTTACCGCGCAGATCATGTATGACAAGGGCTATAAGATCGTCTGCGTCAGCGACGTTTACGGCTGTGTTTACGACGAAAACGGACTTAACATAACGGAAATCAGAAACTATATCGCTTCCGGCAAAACGCTCAATACCTACGGGCGCGAAACAACTTGTTCGCGAAGCCGTGCTGACCTGCGACTGCGACGTGCTTATTCCGTGCGCTCTCGAAAATCAGATAACCGAGAAAAATGCGGCTGACGTCAAAGCGTTCCTTATCGTTGAGGGCGCGAACGGTCCGACGACTTATGAAGCGGACAAGATTCTCGAACAGAAAGGCATTCCGTTGTTCCCCGACATTCTCGCCAACGGCGGCGGCGTTGTCGTTTCCTACTTCGAATGGGTTCAGAACCTCCAACTTCTACTGGTCGGAAGAGGATGTCAACGAAAAACTCGCACACAGAATGAACAACTCTTTCGAAGCCGTTTACAAAGGCAAAAGAGCACGTTCAACGAAAGAAACGCGGCTTACGCCCGTTGCGATAGGCAGAATCGTGGAAATCCACCAAGATCCGCAAGCCGGGCACTGATTGCCGCTGACAAATTAAAAATCATGTCCGCAGAGAAACCTCTGCGGACTGTTTTTTGCTGAAAGTTTTTTAAAGGACGCTGTGTTTTTTGTCTCATCGAAAATTTTTTACGAACGTTTTATCGCCTAAAACCCCGAAAAATGCCTTTTTGCCGAAACAAACGGCAAAAATCTCGATTTAATAACTATTTGACGCGAAAAAAAATCTCGATTTGTGTTGTTTTTTAGTCTTTACAAAAATCTCGATTTGTATTATAATATGTGTATAGAAAATCTCGGTTTGTGTATATTTTTATATGTATAAAAATCTTGATTTGTGTAAAGGTGTATTCAAAACCTCGATTTTATCATATTTTGGAGATGTATATGCGCAGAAAAAGCATACGATAGTTGTTGGCGTGGAAGAACGGGTCTGGGGAAAGACCGCATTGCTTGTTCAGGGTGCGCGCCGCGTCGGAAAGAGTTATATAGTTGAAGAGTTTGCAAAGAAAGAATACCGTTCCTATATACTCATAGATTTCAACAAGGCGGGGGAACAGGGTCAAAAGATCTTTTCAACAACGATCTGAACGATATGCGTTCATTCTTTTTGAAACTGTCCGCATTGTACGGCACATCTTTTGCATGAAAGGGAATCTCTGATAATTTTTGACGAGGTTCAACTCTTTCCCCGCGCAAGCGCCGTGAAATATCTTGTTGCGGACGGTCGGTATGATTATATTGAAACAGGCTCTCTGATTTCCATTCCGGGAAAACGTTAAGATATTCTCATTCCGTCCGAGGAAGACAGGCTTGATATGTACCCGTTTGATTTCGAAGAGTTTTTGTGGGCTCTGGGTGATGAGACTATCATGCCGCTTATTCCGGGATTCTTTTAAAAAACGTCCGCTCGGGCAGGCATTGCACAGAAAAGACAATGAATCTGTTCCGTCAGTATATAACGGTGGGCGGAATGCCGCAGGCGGTAGAAGAGTTTGTCAGAACAAACGATCTTTCGAAGTCGATCGCGCAAAACGCAGAATATTGAATTTGTAGGTCAGAGACGATATACGGAAGCACGCAAAGGATATGAGATGAAAGTTGAGGCGATATACGACGAAATTCCGTCTCAGCTGAAAAAATCAGAACCGTCATTTCAAAGATTTCATCGCTTGAAAAGGGGGGCACGTTTCAGGTGAATACAGAATGCCATGTTCTGGCTCTCCGACGCGATGATAGTCAATAACTGTTTATAATTCAACGGAACCGAATGTCGGTTTGAATATGAACAGGGACAAACTCTTTTAAATGCTATATGTCGGATGCAGGGTTTGCTTTGTCAGTCATGCCTTTGACGAGAATCGCATTATGGGGAGAAAAATATATAAAAAACTTTTGATCGACAAGCTTAGAGAAGTGAATATGGGCATGGTAACTGAAAATGCGGTGGCTCAAATGCTGACAGCGGCGGGACATGGCTTTATTTTTATTCAAGCCCGTCCCAAATCAGGCACGGGACAGAATGGAAATTTTTCTTATTTCCAAGGCCGCGCGTCGAAACAGACATAATATCAGCCCGATAAAGTAAAGTCGGGAAAAAAATTATACGTTGTCATCTCTTCGGAAATTCGTCGCAAAATACGGCGAACAACTGCACCGTATGTGTTGCATTCGGCGGATTTGAAAATCGAAGACGGAATAACGTTTCTGCCGTTGTACATGGCGTGTCTTTTTATAAAAATAAAACAGCGTTCGGTGCCTTTATCGGAGCCGAACGCTGTTTTTTTTGTTATACCCTGACCGCTTGGAGTTTTGCTCTGCGGAGAGAAACGCCCATGAAAGTTTTTGTTTCAAATTTGGGGTTCTCGGGTTTGAGCCAAAGCGAATCTTTTGCGTAATCGAGGTGGCGGACAAGCAGTTCGTCACCCAGCGCGACAAGCGCGACCGTTCCTACTTCGCCGAGTTTTTTGTTTCTCTGAAAAAGAACGTATTCGTTTTCTTTGATAAGCGGTTCCATGGTTTATCGGGCATACGGAACCAGAACAGTCCCTCTGCGGCATCTTCGCCGAGTTCCGTTTCTTTTTCGGACGAGGGTTCGCCGTCCAGATATTCGTCAGCCGTGTCGTATACGGGAATAAGCATTGTTTTTATACCTCCGAGCGTTTGCTTTCGTTTATTGTATCACATCGGAGCGCATAATTCAATGAATATTTTTCAAAAAAAAATGCGCTCTCGGAGGTTTTTTTCCTTTCTTTTTCGTCTTGATTTTTATATAAATATATGCTAAAATAAAATGAAAAATTATAAATAATCACAACACCGACATTGAAACGGCTTTTTGTTCGGGCTGTCTATGCTCTGGCTGTGCCGAATATATTCCGACAGCGGAAAGGAACGGGAAAACGCGCAATGAAACTTATACTTGTTCGGGGTCACCGAGAAGAAAAGAACTTTTGACACGCGCGGGCGCGGAATTTGAAGTCTGCGTTTCCGACGTTGACGAAAGAGGCGTTTTCGGCACGCCCGAAGAAGTTGTTTCCAAACTTTCTTCCGAAATGAAAGGTGCGGCGGTGTTCGCTTCATCCCGCCAAAACGATTGTGTGCTTTCCGCCGACGTAGCTCTCGACGGCGAGATATTCGGGGAAAAAACCGAAAGACGCCGACGACGCCTGCGAATGGTTGAGGCCCCCTTGCGGACGTTCGCATTTTGGGTGTTTGCGTTATGTTTGAAAAAGGACGGTAAGCCGTTGTTGAAAAGAACGTCGTGGGTACGGAAGTGTTCTTCCGCAACGCCTGCGAAGAAGAACTCAAAGCGTGCGTGGAAACAGGCGAACCGATGGGCAAAGCCGGCGCTTACGCAATACAGGGGGCAGGGGCGGGAAATTTTGTTGAAAGAATAAACGGGGACTGGTCAAACGTTGTGGGACTTCCCGTTTGCACGGTTATTGAAATGCTTTTGAAAAAGCAGGAATCAGGGATTTGGTGAAAATATGCTGTTCAGTTTCAGTTTGTTTCATAAAACGACTCTCGGAATCTCTCGGGTCGTCGAATACATATATTGCGCGTCACGGCAAAGGCATAGTTCTCGGCGAGCCGTCGGTCGTCGCGACGGATATTTACAACGAAAAAGTTGTCGCGATAGGCGACAAGGCAAAAAATGATAGGAAGAGCGCCCGAAACGATAAGCGTCGATCGCCCTATAAGCGGCGGCATTATCTCTGATTTTGACAAGACGGTCGCAATGCTTTGTCAGTATGTCTCCCGCGTTGTGCAGACAAGAATAGGCATAACATCAGCCATCGTCGTTCCCTGCGGCGGCGTCAAGTGTTGAAAGACGCTCCATGCGCGATATGGCAAAAGCGGCGTACGGCTCCCCGCGTGGTGCCTGGACGAACCCATTGCGGCGGCGCTCGGCTGCGGCTTGACGTTTTTCAGCGGACGCGGCCACATTATCGTGGACATCGGCGGCGGCAGAACGGATATAAGCGTTGTTGCCAACGGCGGCGTTATGCTTGCGCGCTCACTTTCCGAATGCAGCGGCACGTTTGACCGCGACATCATCAACTTTGTCAGAAAAAATTATAACATACTTATCGGCGACGGTACGGCGGAGGACGTCAAAAACAACTCGGCTGCGCTTTCGGACGTTAAAAAACATGGAACTGATGACCCTGAACGGCAGACAGCTTATTGCGGGACTTCCCGAAAACTTCGTGAAAGCTTTCAAGCGAGGACGCATCAGGCAATCGCATCAAGCGTCCGCGCCATAGTGGACGGCATTATGACGGTTCTCGGCACAGATCCGCCCGAAATAGCGTCCGACCCTGATACGCTCAAAGATACCCTTGTCGGCGGCGGCGCGCTGATGAAAGGCTGGACGGAACTTATTTACAAAGAAACGGGCATGGAAGCGGTAGTTGAAGAAAACCCGCTCGAAGCGACGGCTGTCGGCGCGATGAGAGCCGTTCCGATGGCAAAAGAAACTGCGCAATTACGAAAACTCGACGCTCGGAAAATAAGGGAGAATAATTTTTTGAACAGGAACTTTTTCAAAACAAATTATTCATCGTTCTCGTCTTCATCGGTATATATCTTGTCGGCTTTATGTTCAGCGCATTGCTCTCGGCAGCGCAAAAAT
>VOFK01001111.1_pt1 | contig 14760 bp, 24 predicted proteins | sample 5384121 | NCBI WGS metagenome assembly VOFK01 (sample SAMN12384730, study PRJNA508395) | human gut metagenome | isolation source: healthy gut J | host: Homo sapiens | reverse complement strand
TGATGTATGTTATTGTTTTTACGCTATGGGTTCAAAGTCAGCCGCGCCGTGTTTGCAGAGCGGGCAGATAAAATCTTCGGGCAGTTCGTCGCCCTCGTAAACGTAGCCGCATATTTTGCAACATAGCCTTTCTTGCCCCTCTGTTGCGGGCTTCGGCTTTACATTTTCGAAATAATATGAATACGTCATCGTCTCACGGTCGCTTATAACTCTGGCTTCCGTTACGGAGCAGATGAACATTCCGTGTGTGCCGAAGTCAACGACCTGTTCTACTTTGAGCGAAAATGCGGCGTTGATATAGCGAGGCAAAATCGCAAGTCCGTTATCGGAACGAACGATGTCGATATTTTCAAACTTATCCGTGTTTCTTCCGCTTCTGAAACCGAAGTTTTCAAAAAACGGAGAACGGTGCGTCAACGGAAAGACAGTTGACGTTCATTTTTCCCGTTTGCTTTATGACATGATAAGAATAATTCTGTTTATTGATATTGACTGCGATAAGATTCGGGCTGTCGGACACCTGCGAAACGGTGTTGACTATAAGACCGTTGTCGCGTTTTCCGTCATTCGAGGTCACGACGTAAAGTCCGTAACCTATGCGGAAAAAGCGCCGTCAGATCGTTTTTTTTTGCGCGGTCTCCCGACCGTGCGATATAATCGCGGCAAAGTTCTTCGACAAGACGGTCAAGCGCGTCACGGCTGTCCGCGTTGAGTGCGGAACGTATCGTAACGGTCGTTTCCGTGAATGTTATATTCTTGCAGGTTTCGAGAGTTTTGCGCGCATGAGTTTTGCGGCAAGCGGCGCCCAAGAACCGTTTTCTATAAGCGCAACTGTGCGGTTCTTGAATCCGCGCTCCGTCAAATGGTCGATAAACTGACGCATAAACGGATAAAGTTCCGCGTTGTATGTGGTTGTTGCAAGTACAAGTTTGCCGTAACGGAAAGCGGCGGCAACGGCGGCGGACATATCGTCACGCGCAAGGTCGTAGACCCTCAACTTTCGGGCAACCGCCCTCACGGAGTTTTTTCCGCAAGCGTTTCAACGCCTTTTCTGGTATTGCCGTAAACGGAAGTGTACGCAACGCATATACCCTCGCTTTCAACCGAATACGACGACCATGTATCGTAAAGTCCGATATAATGTCCGAGATCTTCGGTCAAAATGGGACCGTGAAGAGGACAGATCTTTTTCAATGTCGAGTGTGGCAGCCTTTTTTGAGCAGCGCCTGAACCTGCGCGCCGTACTTGCCGACGATACCGATATAATATCTTCTCGCTTCATCGTCCCACGGTTCTTCCCTGTCAAGCGCGCCGAACTTGCCGAAACCGTCGGCGGAGAAAAGAACTTTGTCTGCCGAATCGTAGGTTACCATAACCTCGGGCCAATGCACCATGGGTGCAAAAACGAATGTCAGTTTATGTTTGCCGAGGTCAAAGCGTCTCTCCGTCCGAAACAACTATCCGTTTTCGCAGAAATCCGCGCCGAAGAAATTTTCCATCATTGCAAACGCTTTTTTATTCGAAACAACGGAAGCGTTCGGATATGTTTTTTAAGAAATTGACTATATTTGCCGAGTGATCGGGCTCCATGTGCTGAATAACAAGATAATCCGGGCGGCGGGAACCGAGCGCGGAAGCCACATTGTCAAGCCACTCATGCGTGAAGTTTGCATCCACGGTGTCCATAACCGCGATTTTATCGTCGAGAATGACATAAGAGTTGTAGGACATTCCGTTCGGAACTATGTACTGTCCCTCAAAAGGTCAACATCGTGGTCATTCACACCCACATAAATTATATCATCAGTTATTCTCATAGTCAAGCCCCTTTCGGCAGCGTTTTCTATTCATACCAATTTGGTATACTTAATGTGCTTCTATTATAATATAAATCGACACATAAATCAAGTGAGTTTACAATATTTCCACAAATTATTTTTCTTCCGAACATTCCCATTCAACAAATACAGAGATAAGTGGAGCGCAAATCTACTATTCAACCGAAAATTTCAACCGTATAGGAGTAAGAGATAACAGTTATCAAATAAATTCAACATAAAAGTGGAGCGATAAAGCAAACGGCACAAAATGAATAATTCGAGACATTCGAGCATATTATTTTTGCAGATAACTTCAACAATATATAGGCAGGAACGGTATGAAAGTATTTTTGAGCGCAAAACTGTCGGACATGGGACGTATGTTTTTCACGGCGTTTATGTGTGCGTCGATGATTCTGACGTTCGTGGTCTGCACGGGCAGAGAACAGAAGAAGAAAAAACTCGGAAAAGCGGTAAATGTTACGGCGACACAGACGGGCGCGTTACCGACGGTGGTAATAGACGCGGGGCACGGAGGCGCAGACGGCGGGTGTGAGGGATATGACGGTTCGTGCGAAAAGGATTACAACCTTGCAAACGCAAAAAACTGCGTGTGTTTTTTTCGATATGGCGGGTTTTGACACCGTCATGACGCGGGACACAGACGACGACACGGACGGCGACGGAAGCGGATTTTCAAGAAAAAGGACATACGCAACCGTGTTGAAATTGCGAAAAGCGCCGCAGACAGCATTCTTTTGAGCATTCACGCCAATCTGTCAACAGCAGAAAGAGACAAAGGCTTCACGGCGTTTTACGGCGTCAAAAGAGAGGATTCGCAACTGTTTGCCGAAAAAATAACGGAAGCCTGTGCGGACACAGATCTCTGCACGCGGATAAGAGACGTAAAAAGCCCCGTCAACGGTCTACATACAGCAGAACGTTGACAGGGTAAGTGTGCTTATAGAATGCGGATTTCTGTCAAACCATGAAGATCTTGCATTGTTAAAGAGTGACGAATATCGGCAAAAACTGATGTTCGCGGTCTTTCGCGGAGTTGTGACGGCACAGGAAGAGCGCGGTTAGGCTGAATATATTCGGACTAAACATCCGACTTCGGCTCGGTTCTGCCGCCGACAAATATGCTTTCGTACTGTGTCTTTTCCCGAGGAAGTTCGGGGAAGCAGTCCGCTTTGATAAAACGAAACGCAGTCGCCGTTAAAATCGAAAACAAGGTGATCGAGAAGCAGAATGTCAAGCCCTTTCAATGTTTCGAAAATGCGGTCGGTCGTCAATCTGTCCGCAGAAGACGGAACGGCTATTCCCGCAGGGTGATTATGCGCGATTATAACGGCGGTGGCGTTGTTTGAAAGCGCCGTTTCGGCAACTTTCTTAACGCTTATCTGAACGGAGTTGAAACTGCCCTCGTACAGCACCGAAACATTAAGTACACGAAGAGAAGCGTCAAGGCAAAGCATAACGGAACGTTCCTCGGTCTTTTTCCGTAAAATATGAGCCGAGCAGGCGTCCCGCCTCGTCTATGCTTCGAAGAAACATAATGTCGCGGGAACGACTCATACAGACCGCGCGCCATATATCGGGATAAGTTTTTCAGAAGAATCGCCGCATTTCGCGTAACGCCCTCAACGGCGCACAACGCATCTATTTTTGCCGAAAAGACACCGCCGAGAGAGCCGAACGTGTCAAGCAGCCTGTGGGCTATCGGATTTGTGTCGCGATACGGTATCGCGTGGAAGAGAACAAGTTCAAAAGAAGTTCGTGGTCTTTGAACGATTCCGAACCGGACTTTCATATTTTTTCACGGACACGCTGTCTGTGTCCTTTATGCAATTCGCCGTCTTTGTCTTTCTTCAACTGTCAGTCTCTCCCCTTTCCTCATATCAAATTCAAAACGCCGACGGTTTTTCCGTCGGCGTTCGGTTTTTCAACTCTTGGCTTTGCTTATTTCGTTCCGAAAATTACTGTCGCCCGCGTCGCCGAGACCGGGAACGATATAACCGTGGTCGTTAAGTTTTCGTCAAGACCCGCGATGTAAATTTCAACATCGGGGTGGTCTTCGTTCAGTCTCTTTATTCCCTCGGGAGCGGCAAGAAGATGAACGGATTTGATATTGGTAACACCTCTGTCTTTAAGGAAACGGATAGCCGCGGAAGCCGAACCGCCGGTTGCAAGCATCGGGTCAACTATCATAACTTCTCTTTCCGCAATATCGGAGGGCATCTTGCAGTAATATTCAACGGGTTCAAAGCGTCTGCGGGTCTCTGTAAAGACCGATATGTCCTATCTTTGCGGACGGAAGCAGATTAACCATACCGTCAACCATGCCGAGGCCTGCACGGAGAATGGGAACTATCGCAAGTTTCTTGCCCGCTATAACGGAGCCATCGTCTTCTGAATGGGAGTTTCGATCTCAACCATTTTGAGAGGAAGGTCTCGGGTAACTTCATAGCACATAAGCATCGAGATTTCCGCCGCAAGTTCGCGGAACTCTTTGGAACCGGTCTCCACCTTGCGCATGATGGAAAGTTTGTGCTGAATGAGGGGTGATTTGTGAAATGGTAATTCATGACAGATCTCCTGAAATTTATACGATTAAAATTTTATTCTGAAAAAAATACCCGTCGAAGCGGCTCAATCCTCGAACATATCAATTCGAAGCTGATGTTTTCCGCACTCGAACGGGGTCGAAAGAAAGACGTCCACAAGTTCACGGCAAGACCGTAACAAACTACACGTTCGCCCAGCCAAAGAACGTTTGCATTGTTGCGCTCTGGTGAATTTTGCGCTGAAATAATCGGAGCAAGCGGCGGCTCTTATACCCTTTTGCTTGTTGGCAGCCATGCTCATACCGATACCGGTTCCGCAAACAAGGATACCGAGTTCGCAAGTTCCGTCGTTGATCTTTTCGCAAAGTTTTTTTGCAAAAACGGGATAATGACACGACTGCTCGGAATCCGTGCCGAGGTCGAGATATTCATAACCGTTTTCTTTTAAGTGATTTTTCAGTTTTTCTTTGAGAGCAAAGCCCGCGTGGTCTGATGCAAGAGCGATCATACTGTTTCTCCTTTACCTCTTTTTGTTTATCGTATTCCGCAAAAGCGGTCAACATTCAATTTTGTTTTGCGGCGTTTTCGCGTTCAAGACGTTCTCTTTCGGCTTGCGGCGAACGCAGATATACGGGTGCAAGCGATACGCAGTCGCGTTTTTCGCAGTCTCCGCGGAGCGCAAGTTCAGCAACGGCGGACGCCTTTATGTATCGCAGAAATGAGGGAGCGGCTTTGATGTTTTCTCTGCCGTGTTCCGAGCAGAGACGGACAAAGAGTTCCGCACCGTCGCCTACCGCGACAACCGGCTCGGCGTCGGGCAAAGACGCAAGCAGTTCGTCAACGGACGACTGCCTGTCCGCGCAGACACGTTTTCCGTTTTTGAAAACGGCGTTGTAAAAACTTTTTCTTCGCGCGTCCATAACGGCAATGACAGTGCCGGAAAAAAGTGACACATTTTTCTGCGGCGGCGGCAAGAGAAGAAACAGCGAAACAAGGAATATCTCTTTCAAACGCCAATCCCTTTGGCGCAGGCAACGCCTATTTTGACGCCCGTGAAAGAACCCGGCCCGCCGTAACGGCGATAAGGTCGATGTCTTCAATCGTTTTTTCGGATTGTTCGAGAACTTTTTAATATTTGCAAGCAACGTGACCGAATGGGTCAGCGCCGTGTTTATAAACGCTTCGGCAAGAATCTTGCCGTTCTCGCTCACGCACGCGGAACACGAAACGGAAGAGGCATCAAGAAATGCAAGTATCGTCATAGGCCGTTTCCCTCCGCTGTTATTATCCGCTCATCGGGAGCGGAGCCGTACTCAATGTTTATCCTTATCGATTCGGTCTCCAAAACGCCGTCCGCAAGTTCGCTCCACTCGATGAAAACGCAGTTTTTTCGTTTACGTCTTCAAAAAAGCCGACCGAATACAAGTCGTCCTCATCGGTTATCCTGTAAAGGTCGTAATGCAAAACAGGAAACGGCAGACCTTTTTCGTAACGGTGACAAACCGCAAAAGTCGGGCTTGTTACTTCGCCTCTGTAACCGAGCGCCGCCAAAACACCTTTGACAAAATGGGTTTTTCCCCGCACCGGGCTGACCGTTCAGACAAACGACCGTTCCCGCAGAAAAATGCGGCGTTAAACTCTTCGCAAATTCCATTGTCTGCGCTTCGCCGTGCGTTACGACTTTCATATTTTTCACCACCGGTTATTATACATCATTTTTTTTCGGATTGCAATACCATTTACTCAAATTCGGAAAGTTTCACAATTATTGTATTCGAAACAAGGAATCCGTCGTCGGTCAGACGAAAGCCCGAGACGGTCTCTTTGGTCAGACCGCTCGCTTCAAGGCTTTTCAAAAAGCGGCGCTGTTCGGCGTTTAAGTCATTGAAAGACACTCCGTCCGACGTCCGCAGAGAAAGCATAATACGCTCACGGCGCAAGTCTTCATCGTCAAGAATTTCTTCCGTTTCGGGTTCGACAAGCCCGTTTCTTCCTGTAAACGCTTCAAGCGATTCGGGGGAACTTATATCTTATTTTTGCCGTCAAATCCGGATGCGCCGCAGCCGAAACAAAAGATACGGCACGCATTGCCAATAGGACGAATTATGCACGGAGCGAAAGCCCTTTTTTTGCAAAATTCGAGACTTCGTAATGCTCATAGCCCGCATTTTCAAGCGTGCGGCAGGTTTGCAGATAAAGCCGTCGCTGAATTTCTTCGTCGGCTTCTTCTACACCGCATTTGCCGAACACCGTATTCTTTTTCGATTTTGAGCAGGTATGCGGATATGTGTTCGGGGAGACAGCGCAAGCATTTTTTCAGCGTGTAAGCAAGCGTTTCTTCCGTCTGGGACGGTATCGCAAGCATCAGGTCAAAGGCTGATATTTCGCACACTGCATTGCCGCAGTGTGTCAAACGCCTTTTCGCATATATCGGCACTCCCCGCCGTCCGAGCAGAGCAAGTTCGCCGTCACAAAAGACTGAACGCCCATGCTGACGCGTCCGACGCCGTTTCGGACAAGAGAACAGACAAGTTCCTTTGTCACATTTTTCGATTCATTTCAACGGTTATTTCCGCGCCGTCTTCGACTTCGAAATGCGAATATACCGCGCCGAGAATGCGGCAGAGTTGCTCCGATGTCAAAACGGACGGTGTGCCGCCGCCGATATATACGGAGCGTACAGAACCGCCGAAATCGGCACTTTTATTTGATTCACAAGCGCACAAACATAATCTTCGCGCTTTTTTTGAGCGTATCTGCGAATAAAAATCGCAATATGCGCACTTTGAACCGCAAAACGGAATGTGAATGTAAACGCCGGCGCTATTCATCGAGTTTGAGAACGGACATAAACGCTTCCTGCGAAAGTTCGACGCTGCCGACCTGACGCACGTTTTTTGCCTTCTTTTTGCTTTTCAAGCAATTTTTTTCTTTCTCGTTATATCGCCGCCGTAGCACTTTGCAAGAACGTCCTTGCGCATTGCCTTAACGGTTTCGCGAGCGATAATTTTGCCGCCGATAGCCGCCTGTATGGGAATTTCAAAAGTTGGCGGGGAATGTTTTCTTTTAAGTTTTTTCGGCAATTCTTCTGCCCCTTGCGTAGGCGCGTTCTTTCGGGAACGATGAACGAAAGAGCGTCAACTATCTCGCCGTTCAGAAGAATATCGAGTTTGACAAGTTTTGAGGGCTTGTATTCCTCAAATTCATAGTCAAGCGACGCATACCCTCTCGTCCTCGATTTGAGCGCGTCGTTGAAGAAATCGTATATTATCTCGTTGAGCGGAAGCGAATAGTGATATTAACGCGGGTATCGTCAAGATACTGCATATTCTTGAATATACCGCGTCTTTCCTGACAAAGATCCATTATCGCGCCCACATAGTCCGACGGAGCGATTATGTCCGCTTTTTACAAAAGGTTCTTCCGCAAGTTCTATGACGTCGGAGCGCGGATAGTTTGTCGGGTTGGCTATCATTTCAACCGTGCCGTCCGTCAGCGTTATTCTGTAAATAACCGACGGAGCGGTCGTTATCAGGTCAAGATTATATTCACGTTCGAGACGTTCCTGAATAACCTCCATGTGAAGCAGACCGAGAAAGCCGCAGCGGAAGCCGAAACCGAGTGCCGCCGAACTTTCCGCCTCAAATTCAAGAGAAGCATCATTGAGTTTGAGTTTTTCGAGCGCGTCGCGCAAGTCGCCGTATTTTGAGCCGTCTGCGGGATAGATACCGCTGAAAACCATGGGCTGTGCCTTTTTGTAACCGGGCAGCGCCTTTTTCCGTGGGGTCAAGCGCAAGTGTTACGGTATCTCCGACCTCTGCATCTTTGACGTTTTTGATAGATGCGGTTATATATCCGACGTCACCTGCGGAGAGTTCCGCCGATGGTTCGAAACCGAACGGGCGAAGCGCACCGACTTCAACGACTTCCATTTCGGCACCTGTCGCCATCATTCGGATAATATCACCCGCTTTGACTTTGCCGTCAAACACGCGGACATACACGATAACGCCGCGGTAAGAGTCGTATACCGAATCAAAAATAAGCGCTTTGAGTTTGCCCTCGCTGTCCCCTTTCGGTGCGGGAATGCGGGCAACTATCGCTTCCATGACATCGACAATGTTGAGACCCGTTTTTGCTGAAATTCTCGGGGGCGTCCTCTGCGGAATGCAGATTATGTCCTCGATCTCTTTCGCGGCACGGTCGGGGTCGGCGTTTATCAAATCTATTTTATTGATAACGGGCACAACTTCAAGGTCGTGGTCAAGCGCAAGGGAACGCATTTGCAAAGCGTCTGCGCCTCAACCCCTGCGAAGCGTCAACTATGAGTATCGCCCCTCACAGGCGGCAAGGGATCCGGGAGACTTCGTAGTTGAAGTCAACGTGTCCCGGAGTGTCGATAAGATTGAAAATATATGTTTTTGCCGTTCTTTGCCTCGTATTCGAGTTTGACGGCGCGTGCTTTATCGTTATTCCGCGTTCGCGTTCAAGGTCCATATTGTCGAGAAGCTGGTCTTCCATTTCACGGGAAGATACGGTCTTCGTCATTTCGAGAATACGGTCGGCAAGCGTGGATTTGCCGTGGTCGATATGCGCGATTATGCAAAATTTCTTATATTCGAGGTGTCCTTTGACATCCTTTGTTCCTCCGTTCGGGAAAAAATGCGCTATATTATTTCATTTTATATAATACAATATTTTTATTGAACCTGTCAAGCATTTCAAAACTATTTTTTTAATCTTTGTCCCGTCGGACTTGACAGTCCGCGCCGTATATGATAAAATTTTTAGTATATTATATATTGAATATTCCTATGGAAAGAGGATATACGATGAAGAAAAAAATCGTTTCGCTTGCGGTTGCCGTTGTTATGTTTTTGCGCTTGCCATGCCCTTTATGCGGCAACGATAAATCTTTCGACGGAGATAGACGGAATCCTGAACTACTACACGTCGCAGACCACCGCCATTGAAAACTGGAATGAGATTATCGCATTTTCGAGCGTGAACGCGATAAAAAGGTTCTGCGCTTACGGAACCGACGCTCAACGAAAACGCCCCCGATAACGCTTGCTCAGTTTATTCTTTCGAGACTTGCGCTTGGTATAAACCCGAACGAAACGTCTTCCGTGGAGATCCCGTCGCGAAACTTGCGTCAAAGCAAAAAGAAGACGGTTCTTTTACGAAAACGATATGTACGGCACGTGTTCTTTTTGCGCGGTTGAACTTCAAGGCGCACAGGCAAAAGCGGGGAGACGAAACCGTTGTATACTCGGCAAAACAGGCGACAAGTTATATTCTTTCCCTGCAAAAAGACGACGGCTCTTTTTCCGAGAAGATGAAGACGCACGCGCTTTTGCGCAACATACCTTTCGGCATTCACGAAAACAACACGGAAGTTACGCAGGCGCTCGACAAAGCGGCAAAATTCATCGCGGATAAGTACGGCGACGCAAAAACGCTCAAAGAGGCGACGACGGAAGACATCGCATACGCGACCATGGCTCTCGCAGATACGGAAAAAGCAAAGACGCTTGACTCGTTTGCCGCATACGGAGACCTGCCGTCGGTGCTTGTTTCGAGAAAAATGCTGACGGAATATACAGAGCGACATCTGCGGAGGCGGACAGCGACAAAGACACGACTTTGGCGGTTCTCATGGCATACGACGCTTTGTCCGACGGCAAAAAGCGTTTGGCGCAGTTTTGAGATTACGGGAAGCGTCAACGAAAATATGTGGCAGAAACTGAAATGGTTCGCGCTCGGCTTCGGCGCGTACTTGTTTTTGCTTTCGATAATCTTTTGGTTCTATATTATGTTCGGCAGAAAAATACAGAGATGACGCACAGGGCGCCGTCGGAAAATAACGGTGATAAATATGGAAAGATTCAAACTTTGGGACGTTGCGCCCTTTAACAGATGAAAGCGTTTCTCCGGAAACAGGAACCCGAATTGCTGTATTTTACCGTGCGAGGGGGCGAAAAGTTGCGTTATAGTGTTCCCCCGGCGGCGGATATATAACCCTTTGCGATACAGTTACGCGAGGGAGTGGAACTTGCCGAATGGCTGAACACAGTAGGCGTTGCGGGTTTTGTTTTAAGATACAGAGTTCTGCCCTACCATTACCCCTGCCAACTCGCGGACGCACAGAGCGATACGTTTTAGGCACAATGCCGAGCGTTTCGGCATTGACAAAGACAAGATAGGCGCGATGGGCTTCTCGGCAGGCGGCAACCTTGTTGCGCAGGCGGCGACACTCGAACACACGCCGCTCGAAAACGAAAACGACCCGATAGACGCGGAGAGTTCAAAACTCAATGCGCAGATTCTGTGTTACTCCGTTTCGACTTTTTCGAACGTTACACACACAGCGACAATGGAAAACTTTTCTCGGAGACCTCGGAACGGAACAGGCTGACGCTTTTCGCCCGATAAAAACAAACATTTCGAGAGAGTTCACCCCCCTGCCCGCATTTATATGGCACACGTTTGCCGACGAAGCGGTTGACGTGCGCAATGCTTATCTACGCTTCCGCGTGCAAAGAAAAAGACGTGCCGTTTGAACTGCATGTTTTTCCGAATGGGCAACACGGACTCCGGTCTTGCGCAGATCCAGCCGAACTCTGCGGGACAATGGCCCGAACTGCTGTAATTGGCTGAAACTTATAGGCTTTTTCACGGAGAATAAAAGAGCAACTATAATACAGAAGTATAACAACGAGGACAGGCTCAACGCCTGTCCTCGGATTTTTCGTAAGAATTACTTTTTTGTTTTTTTCTTTCCCTTACAAGTCTGACTATGTAACTTGCGAAACGGCAAAGCCGAAAAGGTATGCCACGCAAAAGTTCTTTCAGAAAATCGCTTCTGATTTCAGGTACGGAAAGAAATTCGGGGACGGAACTTATCGCATCAAAAACGGTTATTCCGATATCGCTGTATACTTTGTAAATTTCAAAGAAATGCAGATATACTCGAAATGAATATCATGACGACAGCCATCACGATGACAGACACGACTATGTTCGAACGGACGAACGATTCTTTGTTCGGAGCAAAAACACCGTAACCGAAACTTGCAAGAACAAAAATCACAAGTCCGCAAATACCGGAAATGATATTTGCCTGATAAATCAAAACGTAAAGCGCAGCACCTATCAACGAGAATAAAAAACGCGCCGACCGCGCCCGCAACGATATTTTCTCTGACAGGTGCGGCGACCCTGTTCGGCATGAGCGGTAGGCTGTTCGGATTGAACTGGAACGACGAAAGGTTGAGATCGTCTGCGCCCCGTTCGGGTCGAGCCTTGTTCCGCACCGACCTCGGAGAACGTCCGAGCCGCCGCAGGACGGACAGGTGAACTTTGCGTCATCGTCCGAATTTGCACCGCAAAACTACATTTTTCATACTTTTCCCCTCACTTGGTTTTATATTTTTGCTCGGGCTGAATATATTCAGTCCCATAAATCATTTTACATTTATCTGGCACATTTTCATCGTCTCCAACGCGGCGAGGTGCGTTTCGGGCGTCACGCCCGCGCAGCAGGAAGAATCGACGGAAATTTCATTTTCATAAAAGTTTGCTTTTAATATCAGCGCGTTGGAAACAACGCAGATATCAGTGCAAAAGCCCGATGAGTTCGACGGAAAAGTCCTCGTCACCAGCAGTTTCCCTGATAAGTTCCGGGCAGTTCGAGAGAGCCGAAACGTATGCTTTCTATCGGAGTGTATTTTTGCCGGAGAGCGCGTGCGCGATATCATTGTTTATGCGCCTGCCGGGAGTTCCTTTTGATGCAGTGCGGCACAGGCAAAGTTTTCGCCCTCCGCGGAAGAGATAATCGTCAAAATGAGTGTCGAACGTGACGAATTATTTCACCGTCGAAAGCGCGTATCTTCCGCACGGCATTTTTCAATACCTGACCGCCTCGGGCGTTCCGGCAAAGAGCGCCGTCCACTAAAAGTCGTTCTGAATGTCAACGACAACCAAAAACTTTTTCATTTTCTCTGCTCCTTTTACATTTTCCCTTTTTCCTGTTTTTTTCTGTTTATCAGCAACTCATTGAGTTTGTCTTCAAAAAACGCGAAGTTGCGGTTCGATATAAGACTTTCCTCCGAAGATCATATAGTCCGACAGCGTTGTTATCGCCATAAACAAATACGGTCTTACTTCATCAAGTTCGCAACCGGAGATTTTCCGCGAATATTTTCGCATAATATTCATATCGTGCCGAGAGCCGTCCGAGCACGGGCGCGACGTTTGCGGAATAACGCGACAAAGCGCATACGCTGGCAAAAAAATTTTCATGGTAAAGCTTGCCATTTCGTCACACCCCCGCGTACAGTTTTTTCAGCAGCAGAGAGGGATCTTCAATATCTTTCAGCGCCGAACAGATAAGTTTTTTCTTCAAGTCTTATCGTTCTTTCCGCGCAAGCGGCAACAACATCGTCCTTGTCTTTGAAATAGTAGTATTTCCGCCCGACTGCAAATTCAGACAACCGCTCAAATCTCTCACACTTGTTTCGGAAAGTCCCTGTCTGATAAACGTCTCCAAGCATTTGAAACGACTTCTTTCTTTTTTTCGGGATTGTCCATGCCTTTACCTCCGAAAACCAATCAAACGATTGTTTGAATTTTTTATTTGAAAAAATACGGCTTATGCCGTTATATTTATATTACCATAAAATATATATATTGTCAATATTCGACAAACGAAAAAACGGGGAATCTTGCCGAAACGTTTTTGCAGAGGTTGAATTATGGCGGAAACTGTGCTATAATACAAACAACGACAACGCCGATCGCAAATTCGGCGGGCGGCGCGAAAAGAGAAAAAATATGAAGTACGATTTGAACAAAAAGAACCGTTGTTGTTTTTGACGGGCGCATGGGCGGATTCGCGCAGAGAGATAGCCAAACGGCTTTATTCTGAGCCATGGGTGAGGGTCGTCGGCATAGGACGAAACGAAGATAAAATGGCGGCACTCAAAGAGGAACTGAAAGATAAAAAAGAGTTGTTTTCTTTACAAACTGTTTGACGTGTCGGACAGAGCCGTGGACGGATTTTGCGGAAAATCTTTGACTCAGAGCGAGCGTTCTGATAACTGTGGGCATTCTGCCCGAGTTCAAGTCTTTGAAAAGCAGAGCGAAGAAAGCGTTGGTAACGGAAGTGGACTATCTTTCGGCAGTCACGGCGATACGGCACATGATGCCGAAAACTGAAACAATCACGCGACCTGATGATAGTGAACATTTCCAAGTTCGTCGGCACTTTGTCCTGTTGCGGAGCGGCGGCGCAGCGCAAGCAAAGCGGCGTTCAAAAAGTTTTTCGGAAGCGTTGACGGCGGAACTTGACGGCAAAGTCAGAGTGTTCACGGTTTGTCCGGGTTCAGCACGGGAATATTCCGAGCGCATACGGCAATACGATGCCGAAACTGAAACAATCACGCGACCCGATGATAGTGAACATTTCAAGTTCGTCGGCACTTTGTCCCGTTGCGGGAGCGGCGGCGTACAGCGCAAGCAAAGCGGCGTTCAAAAGTTTTTCGGAAGCGTTGACGGCGGAACTTGACGGCAAAGTCAGAGTGTTCACGGTTTGTCCGGGGTTCAGCATTACGGGAATATTCCCCGAGCGCAACGGAGAAGATGCCCGAGCGGTCGATAATGAAATATTTCTCCACCCCACCCGAAAAGTCGCGCAAAAGGTAGTTCGCGGTATGGAACGCGGACGCAAACGGCTTACTTGCGGCGCGGACGCAAAACCATGAATATCGGACACCGCACTGCGCCGACGCTGACGCTCAAACTTATGCGAAAAATACTGATAAAATCGGGAGAACCGATGTTCAAAGACATATAAGGAGCAAAATATGATATACAAAACAACAAAAAGAAATTTTGAAAGCCTTTCCCCTTTTATTTCCGAAAACGACGTTTCCGTATCGAATGAAGAACACGAAAAAAAGAGGACGGAAGCGGCAAAGAAATCGGAGATAAAGTTATTATCGACAAAAGAGAACAACGTTTGGTTTGAGGTGTTTGAAAACGAGATAGTTTTTTGTTCTATTTTCACCGACCACGAGCATTTTGACGACTATATGGCACCGCCGAAAGACGGCGAGCCGAACTATATACAGAGAGCGACGGGCTTTTTGAAAAGGCTCTTTACCCTGCGCCGCCTGAAAAAAAACGGAGACGGTCAAAGGCAGGGATATGTCCGCGTTGAATATGTTTCGAAAGCCCAGACGGCGAGGAATTTTGGGAGGAACATGGAAGATGATAAACGACGGAGGCAGCCGTGGCAAGTCGCAACGACGGTTTAGGTTTGACGGAGAAAAGAAACGGTTCGCAACAGCAATACGTAACTGAACGAAGAG
>VOFK01001943.1_pt1 | contig 14761 bp, 20 predicted proteins | sample 5384121 | NCBI WGS metagenome assembly VOFK01 (sample SAMN12384730, study PRJNA508395) | human gut metagenome | isolation source: healthy gut J | host: Homo sapiens | reverse complement strand
TGGATCAGCATATTCTGCGTGTCAGGTCGGCTGACAGCAGTGCCACGTTTTCAATCAGCAGGCGCGGCTCTACACCGAATCGGTTCGTCCCTTGCCGTACCATGTCAGTTCCAGCTTATTGGCCATATTTTCTGCCACCCTTGCCGCAAGTGCTGCAAGCTGATTCTCTAAATTATAACGAATGTCGGACTTCTGTCATTCGCTCGTCGTAGACGAAGCACTGTTGTCGGCATTGACTTGATTGCAAAGAAAATCTCTCAGGATACCTGCATCATTTTGCAGTACCTGCCTTGCTTTGCGCTGCAGAACAAAGTCAATCGGATTCTTCTGCAATTCATTCCATGTATCCAGAATGTCCTTTTTCCAAATCGGTAGTATTGCTTTTTGCTTAAGATACTCGATGAAAAAGCTGTAATCCATTACGCATCCTCCGATATCGCCCGGAAGTTTTCCGATCCCAGCAGCCAGCTTTTTTCCTGCGATTTTACCTTCGCCGTTCCGTTTTTTGATATCTTCCGCAGGGGGCAAATCTTCCGGGCTTGATCCCACGCTGACCCAGCATATCCCGCACTGAGATTATTCTGCACATGTCGGTAATCGCAGATTCTCCCTGAAGGTCTTTTTTCTTCCACGTTGTAATTCGTCATTTCTGCGGCAAGATTTTGCAGCAATCGAGAGCGTTGGCAAGAAATCGGCCAATGGGCGATTGTCTTTACGCCGAGCCGCTCTTTCATTTCCTGCGTAAAGCCGCCAAACAACGCACGATCTCCCTTGGAGCGGATACGGCCAAACCCCGCATCGTCAACGCCGCGCTCATAGATATTCTGCGAAAGCCGTTTTTCCGATTCCCGAAGTCTGCCTCGTGCCTCGGTGCGTTCGATCAAAAAGAAATTCGTTCTTCGATTAACTCCTGTTTTCTGGTCTGCACGGCAAAATAACTTTGAGCAAAGGCAATCTCTTCTTTTTTCGGATCGCCATTTTTGAGCAATCAGGTAGCAGGCATATCGCGTCAGCATATAGTCCTTCACAGGTCTGCGAGCACCCTTGCCAGTCTCGATCATTTTCGTGACCTCACGAAAATGATCCGACACTTCAATGCCGCTGGTTTTGCAAGACTCCATTGCACGGCCGATGGCTTTATCGAAATTTTCTCCCCAGCGCTCATAGCCAAGAAGTGACATTAAATCGCGAGCATACCAAAATTCAATTTTAGCGGTTTCATCACTATGTATAACAAGGTCGAACTGCTCTTTGATTTGACCGACTCTTTTTTTTTTGTCCATCGTTCTCCTCCATCACATTAACTGCAAATTCCTTACTTTCGCGGAAACAGGACTGCTCTCGTCCCTTATCCGGTTCTCCCCGCTCTCGGCCGCAGGCACATTCATTCAGCAGATAAAGACCGTTATCTTTTTTTGACCGAGTGCCTGTGTATTATATTTTCATGCTCCCTTGCAAAGTCAGCACAAAAAGCCATATTATTTCGAAGCTTTCCTGATCATTCAATAAGTGTTTTCTCACATCTCATTTGCGATTTCACATATATTGTAATATACAAGCGCGTTTAGTCAACAAATTGTAGGATGATTTGCAATTCAACAACCACAAAGACATCAAAAACATCATTCATGCTCATAATCATAAGCATACTGGCAATCTCATTTCTTTTTAACTTGACTATCCGCAACGCGCAAGTTAAATCCATCTCAACCTCGGCAAAAATCTTTCCAAATTCACGCAACCCTGACCCAGATTGTGACACAAGTGTTGCGTGAAAGTTATTGTGGAGACGCAGTGGCCAAGCCTTGTAAAAACCGCACTTTCGCTGGTGGAACGGACGTGATTTTGACGCAAAAACGCTCAATATCACGAACCGATCGCAGCTGAAGTCATGAGGTCAGCAGGTCGATCCGCTTATCTACAAAAGGCTTGTTTTCTGATGAAAACAAGCCTTTTTCACATAACTTTTTTGATGTTTGTTTTTGACATATCGCCGTTATTTTGCGCCCCCAGCGGTTGTACCCACGTCAGCCATACCAAAATTGAACAAAAGTTCGTAAAGAGCTGCCAAATTGGACATTTATGTGAAAACGTGAATGTCCATTTTTATACCAAAAATTCCGCATATCGAGGTGATTTTCGTACCAAACGCAAGTCAATTTCTCCTACTTTTACGGCGAAGAATCTGAGCAATTCAGCTACTTCCGGATTCCAAGATTGTTGGTGCGTAGCGAAAGTTCAACACTCTCCACCGAAGCAAAGCTGCTTTTTATATTTGATGCTTCATTCCGCATGGGTTATTCAAGTCAAACACTGGTATGATGAGCTGGGGCGCGTTTACATCTACTACACTCGACGAGATTCAGACTGATCTCATGTTGCGGACACAACAAGGCGGTTCGGCTACTGGCCGAAACTGGACACTAACAGGGCGCGGGTTCAGCTTGATCGAAGCGCGTGAAGCAGGAACAAAAGACCGCCAGCCAGGTACGTCAAATTCACCGACCGATGTACCGGAAACTTTTCTGCGCCTGTTTCAGACTTCCCAGTTCGGGAAATCAGACTTTCCCAAATCAAGCACTTCCAGACTTCCGCTTTTGGGAAGTCAAGACTTTAAAACGGGGAAGCAAGTTGAATAATATCTATCCTGGAGTTTTGTATCCCCGATCCATCTATCTATCCGGCGCCGCCGGATGGATACGACCGATTCGATTTGCGAGCAGCTTCTATGAAAAGCTGGACTACGAAATTCTGATTACGAGTGCTGGCGAAACATCTGTCAAAATCCATCATCGAGTTGCTGACCGATACGTTTCTCACAGCAAAGTCGAGCGTTCGTATCGGCGGCGAGGTATTGCCGCTGTCCAGGAACGCCTTGTCGAAAGCTTGACCGTTTCCGCTTTAGCCACTATGTGCTGGACTGTATGCGAAAACCAACACACCATTCGTAACATTCGCGCATATCTGCTTGCCACCGCTCTGTATCAGGCGCCGACCACGATAAGATTCTTACTATCGCGCCCGCCGTCGAGCGGATTGCGGTCGATAAATCTGCGCGTTTTTTGCGTCCCAACTTGGGGCGCATTTTTATACCCATTTTTTTCGATGAAGGAGGAATACAATGCCCGAAGAAAAAGCAACCCTTAGCAAACAGCCAGCGCCGGAAAAAGAAACCTGACGCTGCAAAGTTGCCAAACGCACCGCCCAAAACAGAGAAAACCGCCGGATAAAAACGACGGCATAAAGCCCGCTTCTGCGGCTGAACCCCAAAAACCGGAGGACAAGTCCGGCACACCGCCGCCCGCAGAAGTCAAAAAGCAGATGCGTCCGGCAAAGACAGCCATGGACACTGTTCCGACAGGTGATGAAAAAGCCCGAAGCGTCCGTCGGTCGTCACCGCCCGCACCCGCCGAAGCGAAAAAAGCCGGCCACGCCAGCGAATACCCCGGCAAGATTGGCGGCAAAGGATACCGCTCCTGTGAGCAACGCAGAAAAGCCCGGCGCGGCAACCAAGCCGCCGGAGAAACCCGCCGCAAAGGTCATTCCTGAAAATGGCTCCAAAAAGCCAGAAGGAAAACCGGTGCGACTATCCCGCCAGCACCCGCCGAAGCGAAAAAACGGACGCACCCAGCAAACGCCCCGGCAAGGTCAGCGGCAAGGGACAGGAAGCTGCCTGTGAGCAGCACCGAAAAGCCCGGCGCGGCAGCCCGCTGGAGAAACCTGCTGCAAAGGTCATTCCTGAAGATAGCTCAAAAAGCCAGACGGAAAAACCGACGCGGCCATCCCACCAGCAGCGACCGAAGCGAAAAAAGCCGGATGCACCAGCAGCGAATATCCCCGGCAAGGTCAGCGGCAAGGACACCCCCCTGTGAGTGGCGCAGAAAAGCCCGGCGCGGCAATCAAGCCGCCCGCAAAGGCTGCCGACGAGAAAAAGCCACCGCTGAATAAGCCAGTGGCGCCGCCCGCGCAAAAGCAGGAACCGTCCGCAAAAATTATGCTTGGTGGAAAGCTGCATGACCCCATCACGCCGCCGAAAGCCGCAGACCCGCCGAAAGAACCCGGCGAGCAGAAAGGCGTGCGCGTGACGCAGATTTTCGAGGAGGCCGTCTGGATTACCCGGATGAAAAAGCGCTGAACAGTCTGCCTATTCCGAAGGAGGGCGAAGGCTTTTCGATGCGCCTGCATCCGGCCTATTTCTATCAGTTCCTCGATCATCCGTTTTCGGTTAACCGCGAGGTCAAGGACTACATCGAACTGTACGAATCCATCCGCGACAACGGCATCAATGAGCCGGTCAAAGCAAGGCCGCGTGAAAAAGGCGGTCTTGAACTGATCTCCGGCCACCGCCGCCACGACATTGCAAGCCGCCTGAATTATCCTGTGCCGGTCATTATCGCGCAGGTGGACGACGATACTGCGCGTGTTGAAGTCGTTGACGGCAATCTGCACCGCATGGACATTCCAACGTCCGAGCTTGCCCGCGCCGCGAAAATGAAGATGGAAGCCCTTGCACGAAAAGCCGGACGGCGCAGCAAAATGGAGCAGCTTACAAGCCCGGAACCGAAGAAGCGCACCGACCAGATCGTTGCGGAGGATATGGGTATCAGCCGCAATCAGGTCAACCGACTTGTCAAAATCAATGACCTTGTTCCAGAACTGAAACAGCAGGTGGATGATAAAAAAAGTTGCCGTTCAACACTGCGGTCGAGCTTGCTTATTTGAAGCCGGATGAGCAAACGAAGGTCGTTGACGTTATGAAGAAAACAGATCGTTCCCTCTATGGCGCAAGCCACCGCACTAAAGCGGAAGCCAGCCGCCATGCAGACACGATGCAGAAAAACCTGCCCTCTCTGGCCCCCGCGCACAAGGTCGATGAGAACAAGATCACGTCCATTATCAAGCCGAAAGAAAGCTCCGGAATTGAAGGTCACATTTACCGGTGCGGAACTGAAGGACTTCTTTCCTGGCGAAATGCCGAGTGTCGCGGAAGTCAAGCGCGTAGTTTTCGATGCACTGAAAATCCGGGAGGAAGCCTATAAGCGTCAGGCAAAACGGCAGGCCGCAAAGGACGCGATCAAATCGCCCGAACACTGATATGCACCACAGAGCATTACTGCACCGTCTGGTGGTGCCGCCCTGACAATCTAAATTTATGGAGTCCTGCAAACAAAAGTCAATAGCTGAAATGAAAAAAGTACCGCAAAATTTGCGAGACCAAAAAAGAGTATAACAAAACAGGCTGGAGAAGATTGCATCGCCAGCCGAGATGAAGAATGGCAGTTCGCTTAACTCTGTGTGGAACTCTGCTGTGTGTCGAATGCCTCAAGGCATTCTTTTACGCGGGCGTAGTAGATGCGCAGGAACTTGTTCTGCGCGGCAGTCATGTAGACGAAGTACGCCTTGCCCTCGCTACGTTTCTTATCGAGGAACTGGTACACCGGCTCATCTGCCGGGGCTTTTCTCAAGTAAGTGCAGACGATTTGGTATAGCGTTTTCCGCAGATGCGGCGAACCGCGTTTGGTTGTAGGTACGCTCTTGGCGCTGTGCTTGCCGGACTCATCTATACCGGGATCAACACCCGCAAATCCAATGATGGAGCTGCGGCGAGGGAAACGACGCACATCACCGATTTCAGCCACAAGCTGTGCGGCAGTCGTCTCACCCACGCCGTACATGGCACGCACGGTATCGTACTCTGGCAGCTGCTTTGAAAGGCGCGTCATTTCGGCGCGCAGAGCGGCCAGTGTCACCTTGCCTGCGAGCAGTTGCTGGGCAGCAGTCGAAATGAGCAGTTTTGTGTTGTCGTTCTTCGGCAGTGTGGTGAAATGGTCACAACTCCCGGCATGGATATCAAGCGCCTTTTCTGCGCTGAAATGATAACCCTTGCGCTTGCACCACTTCTGGTAACGCTCGGTAAACGCCTTCGCGCTGACGTAGCAGATGCAGTCACAGTGCCAGAAGGTTATGACAAAGTCCACCCATTTCTGGTGACCGTCAGCACGCTCCGGACTGGAGAACAGTTCGTTCACGCCGGGAATGTCTTGTCGGTCAGCGAAATGAGGTTGTTTTGCAGCGATACCACCGTTTTCATGTAGAGGTTGTACTGGCGGCTGCACAGCTTTAGTTGTTGTCTTACAGTGTCCATGGGGTATATTCCCGCAGATCCACCCAGTTGTCAAGGCCGTATTTGGCGATCTTCATTGCATCTGCTTTGTCGGTTTTGACCTTGCGGATGGACCCGCCTCCGCTCTGCTTGATGAACAGCGGATTCAGGACGCAGACATAGATGCCGTACGCATGCAGTGCCGCGGCAACCGGCTCATGGTAGCGTCCAGTGGCCTCCATGATAACACGGGTATTTTCCCCCAACGCAAGGATGGCGTATGCCATCTGTTCCAAACCGACTTCGGTATGGAGAAATTCCTGTGGCAGCAACGCCACTTCACCCATTGGCCGCAGGGCAGCCACCATGCTTTTTCCTTTGGAAACATCGATCCCTACCGCGTTCATTTTGTTCCTCCTTCTGACTGGATATGGCTTTCCGCTCTTTACTCATTGCCTGTTCAATCTCCTGGGTGACACGAGCGCACAAGGTGGCTCTACCTGCGCAAATCGAATGCTGCGAATGAAAGAGGCGGCTGACGGACTCCATTTCGGGCGTGTTGACCCAAGGTTTTTATTGTCAGGCCATTTACTCTCCCATTCTAACAGCTTCGGCTTTGAGATGGAAAAAGACGCGGCTGGCTGCCGCGCCTATCACCTAAACTATATTGTAGGAGGTCCTAAAATGAAACCATACCCGGCGCTGCTCGCGGGCTTCTTTCCCGGGAGCTTTCTTCTCTGCGGCGGCAGAAGGCGCTGACGCAGGAAGCTATGGCAGAGCAGCTTCGCATTTCCAGTCGTGCATACAGCGATCTGGAACGCGGAAAATACACCGCTTCTGCCCCGACCCTGATGTTTCTCTTTTCCATGCTGGATGCGGAAGCGCAGGGCGATCTGGTCCGGCAGTTTATGAAACGTGTTCAGGCACTGGAGGGGACGGATGCAGCATGAATGCCGTAACGGACATTGCCGAAGTCTATGATCTGCTGTACCGTCTGGGTTTCTCCGCGACCAACACTGCATTTTTTTCATCTTTCCTACGCGGTCTATCTCGCCGCGCTCAACCCGCACTGGCTGGTGAAGCCATCGCAGCGGCTATATCCCGAAGTGGCAGACCAGTACAACGCAAACCCACTCCAGGTCGTCCGAAGCATCGATGGCTTCGCCTGCGCTTCCTGGCATAAAAACGCCGTCCTCCTGCGCAGCCTTACTTCCCGCCCGCTGACCGCCGCCCCCACGTCCACCCAATTCCTGCGGATCCTCGTGCACTATATCCGGAGGAGACCGTGAACAGCATCTGACAGCGAAGATCCCGGCGGACAACAGAGGATGTAATTTTGCGTATTTTCTCAGCACACGGTTCGTTTCCCGCTGTTACCGTCTATCACAAATGAAAACCGACAAGTTTCAAAGAAACTTGTCGGTTTTTGTGTTTTCGCTACACTATAGATGAACAAGTATCATGACGTGATGTCAGCTCATGTCGGAGAGATTCGAGTTCGATTCGTCTATTAGCCGCGACAAATGCGCTATTAAATTCTAATTCACTGCGAAGTGCCAAAGTATTCATTTTCTCAATCACATTTGGCTCTGAAACAACGGCGGTCATCCCGGCACATCCCATTTTTTGTGGCATCAATAGTATGGCGCCTTTCGAACAAACCGGCGCAACCATATGGGAAGCACCTTGTAGCGTTACAAGATAAAAGCAGTTTCGTGGAACAACAAGCATTCTTTCTGTCTTATTCACCAAAACCGATACATCCATCTTTTTCCAGGTCGCTTTCAATCGGCTACCATATGAGCGCAGCCCAAAACACGCCAGCATGTCATGATTACTTTGCTCCGTGCAGGTACTCGCAGTAACAGAGTGTTTGTTCATTTCATCCTCCGCCATTTTGCTTCGGATAAACGCAGCCTTGATATAACGCTTGCATGCATCTGCGTCATCAGCAGAAATCTGCAAGCACGGTATTTCGCCTGTACAGTATTTTTGAATTCTATGGGTTATGATCGATAATGGGTTTTCAATGTTCTCCGCCAAAAACCTTTCGCCTGTTTCAGAATAGTATCCCTTGCAAGTTCCGAGCTTTTTGGAGGACTTGCGCAGAATATCGCCTGTCTGCACATCCAAATACCAGACTTTCTTCTCCGGATCTGTTTCATCCCGAAAATTCCGTAAAACGCAGTTGGGAAGCTGTACATGTGAATTGATATTCATTTCAAGCCCTCACATGCAGTCAAAAGTGCTTGTAAAACACATTTAGATTTTCGATACATAGTATTTCTCTTATTCACACGCTAAAGCGTCCTTTAGGGGAACCGATTCTCTCACTACATATTTCTCTGAACAGTAGCCCGCAGGTCAGCGCGTCGCTTTCTGCGTTATGCAGTGCTGGCGTAAATTTGAAGGTGTTTCGGCATACATTTTCAAGTGAGTAGCTTTCCAGCCGCCAGATCCGCTTGGACAACTCCAGCGTGTCATAAAGGGGACGCTTCTTTGCAATATTTTCGCCACCGTTGGCAGCCAAGAACTTATACTCGAACTGGAGATTATGCGCAACGATCGGCGCTCTCTCGCCGATGAAGGCCTCCACGGATTGCATGATCTGCTCAATATACGGCGCGTCCACGACCATATCCTCTGTGATGTGGTTGATCGCCGCTGCTTCCAGTTTCAGCCCTTTTCGTGGTTTCACATAGCTGGATAGGATTTCGACCGGCTGGAAATGGTGGAACTTGATAATGGCGATTTGGATGATTTCGTTTTTACTTCACTCAAGCCGGTCGTTTCAAATCAATCGCATAGAAGTCGTTGAATTTGGCAAGCGGAGTTCTGCTTGTGACATTATTTGTATTTTGATATTCATAATCCAGCTTCTTTGACAACGGCTCCGCATCTGGATTGACAGTCAATTCACAGGTTTGAAGAGATGGTATTAATTCTTCAAACCATTTCTGCGCTTCCCAAAACTCTTGCAGCATTTTCTGCTTTCCTTGAATCCGCCCCACGAGCGCCTTGGTCAGCCCATCTGGAATACTGCCATCGCTGCCTTCTGCCTGAATCGTCCTCCATGTTCCAAACTGCGGCAGACGAAAGTCCTTTGAATATTCGTCGTACTTTGCTCTATTTTGAAGCAGTGCCACAAAGTCCTTATTACAGAGCGCCTCCATCCATTGTTCTAGGAAGCACTTGCAGCGATTCATTTTTTCTTCAATCTGTGACAGCGTCCCGAAACAGCCGTTGTCTACGATTTGGGTGTACTGATCCGCAAGCTGCTGATAAAGCTGCTGCGCTTCCGGTGAAAATGAAACGCTCTGCGCATTGGTTTGCTGTGTTTTTTGTCGTTGGCTGAATTTCACTGGTTTTGAAGGACACAGCACTTGTCTCAGAAGTGTTCTGCTTGAGCTTACTCGCAGCATAAAGAATCATCATGACGATCCCAGCCACGCCTGCAAGTACGGAAAGTAGTAAGCTTTGCTCAGAAAGCCCGATGCCAAGCAACAGCAGCAGGAAACCAATAACGAGATTTTTCTTCGACCGCATCGTGCAAACCCTCTTTTTTCCTTCCACCGCACGGCACCTCGGTGGCTCGAATTGTGTTTGATCGTTTCTGTCTTCGCTTAGGTTTGTAATATTATTGCATATTTCATCAGGCTCGTCGACGGCTTCTTCCACAAATGCCCCCGTTCAAAATAATCTCCAAAAAGTTCCTTCTTCGAGCGGTTTTTGACCGTAGTCACTTGTAAGCAGAGCATTCGCTGTGCTCTTGTCAGTTCCGCTTCCATGATGACCACATTCAGCGTCCAGCCGATTTTCATCGCCAGACGGAGGAGCGTTTGGTCATTTTCATAAGTCCGGTAAAAATCTCGCATCCGACGCACATTGCGCGGAGAAAAGCCTGTGCGGTCAGGGAAATTCGCCTGCAAAAATTCTGCGGCTGCGACCGCTGCTCCCTTCTCCGGGCGCTGGCTAATAGCTTTGCCGATGACATGAATTTCGTCCATTTGCGGAAGATTTTGCGCAAGAATTGCGGCCAATTCCCGGTACATCGTGCCGTAATCCACAGGTTTTCTGATGTTCATAGCTTCTCCTTTCCGCGCTGGTGCGCATTGGATATTCTGTTGTTTCACCGAATAAATACTGTTTTGCGTGCTTTAACTCGGCTTTTTCACAAGATTTGAACGGCGAGCACGAAGCGTACTTCGTGGAAGCGTGCTTCATTTCGACATAGAATCTCCATAGTCGATCTATTATAAACTATGGAGGTCTTCAGAATGAAACCATACCCGGCGCTGCTCGCAGAGCTTCTTTCCGAAGAATTGTCTTCTCTGCGGCAGCAGAAGGCATTGACTCAGGAGGCCATGGCGGAGCAGCTTCGTATTTCCAGCCGCGCATACAGTGACTTGGAACGCGGGAGATATGCCGCCTCAGCCCCGACCTTGCTGTTTCTCTTTTTCTATGCTGGAGGCGGATGCACAGAGCGCGCTGGTTCGGCGGTTTATGAATCGTGTGCAAGCGCTGGAGGGACGGATGCAGCATGAACGCCGTAACAGACATTGTCGAAGTATATGATCTGTTGTACCGACTCGGTTTCTCTGCAACCAACACTGCATTTTTCCATCTTTCCCTACTCGGTCTATCTCGCCTCACTCAATCCGCATTGGCTGGTGAAACCATCGCAGCGGCTATATCCTGAAGTGGCAGACCAATACAACACCAATCCGCTTCAGGTCGTCCGAAACATTGACGGGTTTGCCTGCGCCTCCTGGCACAAAAACGCTGCGTTTCTGCGCAGTCTTACCTGCTGCCCGCTGATGGCAGCTCCGACAGCTGCACAGTTTTTGCGGATGCTTGTGCACTATGTCCGGAAGAGATCTGTATAGCGCATGCTGTTGCGGAATGTAGACCACTTTCAACTGCTTCTTATCTTTAGCTGCAGGCGCACATCGTATATTTCGTCGTTCTGCGAATAGCCTGCTACAATATTTTGTGGTATGATCATCCCGTTCGTTTGATTCTTGCGAAGGGAGAGCAACCATGCAGTACACCGATAACGAAGCCGCCCCCTGATCGGCGGCCTGATCTCAACTTATTTCTTTCAGCCTGCCGTGTCCGCATCCTTAAAGGATGTCTACAGTCGCGTTCTGGAGCATCTGCATCAGAATGCGCTCACTTCTTCTGATTTGCAACAGATCCGAAAGGCTGTGAATTTTCTGATGCCCATGTGTCAGGCGAACCGGCAGACACAGCGGGAGCTTATGGGTATCAATGCAAGGACAACGGCGCTTTTGAATATCTCCCGATGACGGCAAGCGCCATTTTATAATCAGTAAACAGAAAGAGCGAAAAAAAACGGCGTCAATGTCGTTTCTTCGCTCTGTTTCTTTTCCTGTCTGACTTCTTATTCAGACTCATGCGGCAGTGTGCCGTATTCCTTGAATGCCTCGATTCGATGGTCGTTCGTGAGCGACTGCATCATCTGTTTGGCACTGGCATTTAACCGCAGGAGCCGTTCGCTTTGCGGTACGCCCTGGCGAATCAGTTCGGCGTTGATGCTCTCCAGATTTGCAAGCACGATCAGTTGCTGCAGGCTTGCTTCATCCCGGATATTGCCCTTGGAGTCCGGATGCGCCTGCCGCCATTCTTTTGCCGTAATTCCAAACAGCGCGACGTTCAGCACATCCGCTTCGTTGGCGTATGTATAACTCTGCCGCTGCGGCGTCACATCTGGCGGGATCAGCATATCTTTGATCGCGTCGGTGTGTACCCGGTAATTGATCTTTGCCAGTGTCCGGTTGAGGTTCCAGCCCAGCGCGAGACGGCTGTTCTCGTCATTTTTCAGCCGCTGATAATCCTTGATAATATACAGCTTGAACTCGGCTGAAATCCACGAGGCAAATTCAAATGCGATATCCTTTTGTGCAAACGTGCCGCCATAGCGTCCAGCTTTTGAAACGATCCCGATGGCTCCGGTCGCTTCGATCCATTTCTTTGGAGACATCGTGAAAGCATTCGATCCAGCCTGCGTTCTAAACCCGTCGAATTCGACGGGTTTGAAATCCGGGTTGTTGAGCTGCTCCCATAGGCCGAGGAATTCGATTGTATCACGGTTGCGCATCCAGTTTTTTATCACGTCATCCGGCGCATCACTTTTATAACGTGCAATATCCGTCAGCGAAATATAGTCATTAGCATCGCCGGTAGAAAGAACCGCAATCTCGGTTCCTTTGGCATGAATGCTGTCTCTGAACTTCTTTTGTGTGGGCATATATTTCTCCCCTATCTGTGCTGCTTCTTAAGTATGATCTCATAAGTTATATCTATTATACTGAATATGGCGTTTTCCGTCGAGAGTAAAAACGCGTATGTGTGTATTTTTTATAATACCGATCCGCACGGGATGCTGTGACCACTATCCCTCCAATCGTTGTTTGATCTCTGCGCCGCCCTTGATCTGCACCAGAATCTCATCAGCAGAGAGGACTGTCACGCGCTCTACAATCTGCCGGACGGCGTTTTCGCTCCATTCTGTGATCGTGGACGCGGTGTTCCCTATAGTTTCTTCTGCCTGCTTCATGCGGGTGCAAACGCGGTCAGCATCCATGCTGCTTTGCAGGATCGCTTCTTTCTGCTTTTTAGAGCGTGGTCTGCTCGGCCAGGATCTCCGCGAATTGTGCGTTGCAGGCTTCTTTGTCTTCGGCATCAATGGCTTCTGCCAGCAGGCGCTGGAACTGCCCGTCGAGCTGCGCCAGCCACCGCTCAATATCGGCAAGGCTCATCGTCTGCCCCTGCACCGGCAGATGTTCCAAGGAGACTGCATTCCTGATACGGTCAAGCAGGGACGGTTTGTCACTCATAGCAGCGTTGATGGCTGCCAGAATCGCCGCCTGCAGAGGTTCTTCCTTGATTGTCGGGGAATCGTGGCAGTATTTTGTGCCGTAGTTCAGACGGCTCATGCAGCGCCAGACAGGGGTATTTCCGCCCAAGGGATGTCCATGTGCATCGGCGGTAGAGCGTGCCGCACTCGCCGCAGACGAGTCGGTCCGATAAGGCGTATTTGCTTGTATAACAGGAACGTCCTGTCACAGCCGTTTTGGATGGGCTGCGCAGGGGGCGCTCCGGCGGGCCATTTCTGCTTTCACTGCATTGTACTGTTACCGGCTGACGATGCCCTCGTGATGGTCTGGCATATAGTATTGCGCCATCTAACCGACGTTCTTAATGACCTTCTTGCTGATCACATCTGTCCGGAATGTTTTCTGGAGCAGCACATCTCCACAGTATTTTTCATTCGTCAGGATACTCTTGATAGACGTCGCTGTCCATTTTGATTCTCCGAGAACCGTTTTGATCTGATTTTCTTCCAGCCAGTCTTGCAGATTCCGCAGGCTGGCGCCGCTCTCATATCGCTTGTAGAGTTCGCGCACGATTTCTGCTTGTTCAGGTATGACGCGGAATTTTCCCTCTGTGTCTTTTTCGTATCCATAAAGCCGATAACAGGGAACCTTGAGCGTTCCAACTTTTGCGTGCATCTGCCGGCCGCGCCGGATATTGCCGGAGATGGATTCGCTTTCAGACTGCGCCATCGCGCCATACATGGTGATCATGAATTCGCTATCCGGCGGAAGAGAGTTGATATTCTCCTTTTCGAAGAGAACCCCGATGCCAAGCTGCCGGAGGATGCGCGTATAATTGATGCAGTCGAGCGTATTTCTTGCGAAGCGCTGAATGGATTTTGTGAGAATGAGGTCAATCTTTTTCTGCTTGCACTGACGGATCATGCGAAGGAACTCTGTGCGCTTTTTCTGTGGACGTGCCTGTGATGCCCTCATCCGCGAAAATCCCAGCCATTGTCCATTCTTTGTTGGACATGATCTTGTCCATGTAATACTCGCACTGCGCTTCGTAGCTGCTGGCCTGTTCTTCCTCCTTGGTCGAGACACGGCAGTACGCCGCGACACGAAGCTGTTTTGTGACCGCAGCCGTTTGCTGCAATTCTGGCTTGGGTGGAATGATAATGACACGCGGTTTTTCATCTGTCATACCAAATCGTCCTTTCCGATGATTTGCCCGTTTTTAAGCTGCAACCGCACCGCCTGTTGTGTCACCAGCACAGCGGAGACGGCGCTTTGCAGCAGCTCCGCATTGAGTTCTGCCGTGCATTCAAAAGCTGTGAACAGCCGCAGCAGGCGCTCTGTTTCGTATTCCTCGTTGCCGATTGCATCGTATTGTTCCTGTGCCAGCTTGCAAATCAGGCTTCTGGCAGTGTCCTCGTCGAGCGGTTGGGTGTTTAGAACGTCATCCAGTTCGGCTTGTGTGGTGCTGTATATCGGTGCTGACTGTCTTTCTGGCTGCATAATGCGGTCTGGCCGTTCCGCCAGCCTGCCAAGCAGGTGTGTGACTTGCTGCTCGATCTCCGGGGATGGCGGCTTGGAGCAGACACGCTTGAGCTTTTGCGCAGGTGTTCGCTCCGGCAGGCGCTGTTTTGTCTGTCTTTTTGCAGATGCCGCCTCAAATAATTTTATGTCAACTAATTTAGGATAGCTGTCTGTACCGGTGTGTACTTGGGATTTTCCAAAAATACGTGCAACCATATTCTTGTTCCAACTCTTACCCACGTCGTAGGTGGGACCAATCTTGTTCATCTGCTCTGCA